>Ga0209164_1000514_pt1 | contig 88248 bp, 81 predicted proteins | sample MTBNYHSulfiMetaG_FD_187458 | JGI IMG/M metagenome (GOLD analysis project Ga0209164, IMG submission 187458) | Enrichment culture microbial communities from rom New York Harbor, USA that are MTBE-degrading - MTBE-NYH (New York Harbor Sulfidogenic)... | ecosystem: Environmental > Aquatic > Marine >... | reverse complement strand
TGCGGCGCCGTGTCGTCGATGCGCACCGTGGCGCTGCGCGTGGTCTCGACGTTGCCCACCGCGTCAACCGAGCGGTACTCGAGGGTGTGGGTGCCCTCGGCGCTCATCGTGATCGGCCCGGCGTACTCGGTGAGCTCGCCGCCGTCTATGCGGTAGTGGGTCGAGGCCACGCCCGAGAGCGGGTCCGAGGCCGCGAGCGTCACGTCCACAGGGCCCTGGACCCAGTCGTCCGGCGCGTCGTCGGTGGTGGCCGGCGCGCTCATGTCGATTCTTACCGAGACGGTGGCTGTGTCCTCGACGTTGCCGAGGGCGTCGACAGACCAGTAGGCGAAGGAATGAACTCCCTCTTCCGAGATCATCACCGGGGCGGAGTAGACCACCGGTGGGCCGTCGTCGATCGCGTAGTACGTGTTGGCGACGGCTGTATCGGTGTCGACAGCGTCGAGCCCTACTTCCACGGGGGCGTCGTGCCATGCGCCGTCGTAGTCGTCAGACGTGATGGGCGGGACGTGATCAGTGACGGGAACCGGCTCGCCTATGACTTGGAACGCATCGATGTCGATTCTGGCAAGAGTCGCTGACGGGTTCTTCCGCCCGGTCCATTCGACCGACACCGTGTGCGTCGAGTCCTCGAGCCCGGTGGCGGTCCACACCTTCTGCTTGTAGAGCCAAGACGAGGAGTAGAGATCGACATCGACCGGCGTCCCGCCGTCCAGCCGAACGCTCGCAATCCCGTAGCTCGGTCCTTTGAGCGCGAGAAGCGACACTTCGGTGCCCGAGAAGTGAAGTATCACCGCGTCATGCGCGGCATTTGCGTAGGCCATGCTGCCACCGGAGAAGCTCGCACCCGTGGCCGTGGACCAGGTCCCTTGGTACAGGAGATGTTCGTTGGTCTGCTCGAAGGTCAGCCGAACTGAGAATGACTCGCTCCGGACTTCCTCGGCGTTGCCCGCTTCATCCACCGAGTAGTACTCAAGCGTGTGCACTCCTCCAAGAGGTGTCGAGGCCACAGTCCCTTGATTCCACTGTCCGCCGTCCATGCGCCAGTACGTCGATGCCACTCCCGAGAGAGGATCGGTCGGCGCCAAGTCGATGGTCGGGGCAGACGTGTATAAGCCCACAACGTCGCTCGTAGTGACCGGTGCCGTCTTGTCGATCATGAGGTACTCGGTCGTCACTTGCTCAGCGTTGCCGCGCACATCGACCGAGTAGTACTTGATGGGCGTCTGCCCCTCGTTGGTTATCAGGAACGGTCCCGTGTACAGCAGTGTCGGGAAGCTCGCGTTGGTGGAGTAGTACGTCGCGGCCACGCCGGTCGTCGCATCGGTCGACGCAAGGGTCACGAGCGTGTTGGAGTCGACCCACCCCGAGGGGATGTCGCTTGTGGTTACCGGAGGTTCCGAGTCGGGCACGACTTGCAGCGTGCCCTCGATGAGGAAGCGGTCCAGCGAGATGGAGGTTCCAGCGGACGAAGGATTCTTCGTTCCCGTCCTCTCGATCAGCAGGTAGTGGTAGCCATTCGAGATCGTCCCCGAGTCGAAGATCTTCTTGTTGTCCTGAGGTGAGGTGTTGTAGAGATCGAAGACCTGTGGCGTGCCGTTGTCGAGTGTTACTCGCACCTTGCCAAGGTCAGGACCCTTCTCGGCGTAGTATTCGACCTCGACGCCGGCAAAGTAGATGTGTATCTGCGCGCCTTCCGCATCCGACCATGCGTAGTGTCCGTTGCTCGAGCCGCCGTCGGCAACTGACGTCCAGGCATTCTTGAGAACGACACGTTCATGGTTCTCTTCATAGTTGAGTGTTCTGAATCGCACCGAGAAGTACTCGGTCCGGACATCCTCCGTGTGTCCGGCATTGTCCACCGAGTAGTACTCAAGTGTGTACGATCCCCAGTAGTGCGCCTGCACCAGCGTGCCGGTTTGCCACGCGCCCCCGTTCAGTCTCCAGTACGTCGCCGCAACCCCCGAATGAGCGTCCAGGGGAGTGAGGGTGATGTAGGAGTCGTCATAGTACAGGCCCAGGTTGTCGGACGTGGTGTTCGGCGCGTCGTAGTCGATCTTCACCTGTTCGTGCACCGGCGTTTCGACGTTGTCCCGAGTATCGCGTGAGAAGTACGCGACCTCGGTGATACCGGCGTTGGAGATCGTGAACGGCGCGGTGTACACGCTGTACGTGGAGCCGCCGTTCGTCGAGAAGTACGTGGCATCGATGCCAGAAACCGCATCCGAAGCAACCAGTGAGACGGTCACCGGCGCCGTCTGCCAGCTCGCGGGGATGTCCGACGTCGTGACCGGCGGGTCCGTATCGGGCGGCAGGATCTCGATGCCGACGGAGTTCATCGCCTCGATGTTGCCCGCGCCGTCAATCGCCCAGAACTTCACTGTATGCAGGCCGTCTTGGGTGATCGTGACCTGGTTACCCGTCTTCGGCGATGCGGAGTCGACCTGGTACCATATCTGGCTCACGCCGGAGAGTGCGTCGGTCGCCGAGAAGTGGATCGTCGCCTCGTCGATGTAGGAGGCCACCGCATCACTCGAACTCGACGGTGGCGTGTTGTCGATCCGCAGAGGCACTGTGGTCATCGTCTCCACGTTGCCACGTGCGTCGATGGAGTAGTAGCTGACGGAGTGCTCTCCTTCGCCGACCACCGGGAAGTCGATGTAGTAGGTTGTCGAGGTTTCTTCGACAGCGAACTCAACAGTCTGAGTCACCCCGTCGACTACGTACACCGTCTCCCGCACGCCGGATACCGCGTCGAATGCGATCAGTTCGACGGTGAAGGTTGTCTCGCCCGAACTCCCGGGCGTCCACCCACTGGGGATGTTCGAGTCGGTAACGGGAGGATCCACGTCGACCGGCAGGATGTCGATCTCCTTGAAGCGGATCTGTTCCTCGTTGCCGGCGTTGTCGGCGGACTTGTACTCGAGTGTGTGATGGCCCTGGACCCCGATGTGAACACTCAAGCCCTGAACCCATTGGCCGCCGTTCAGCCGGTACTCCGTACGTGCGATGCCCGAGAGATTGTCGGTGGCGCTGAGGGTAATGGTCGCTGACTCGACATAGCTTGCCTGGGCGTCGGAAGTGGTCAGCGGCTTGGTCATGTCGAGACGTACCGTCGCGGTCTTGGTGGTCTCGACGTTGCCCCGTGTATCCACCGACCAGAACTCCACCGCGTGGATGCCCTCCGTGTCTACATAGAACGGCACCGTGTACGTTGTGGTAGGGCTCGAGTCGACCTTGTAGTAGGTGGCGTCCACTCCCGTGATCGTGTCTGTGGCGGTCAGCGTGACCAGGGCCGGGACGCGATACCAGTTCGGCGAGATGTCGGAAGTGGTCACAGGCGGCTCGTCGTCGAACGGCTCCACGTCGAAGAAGACCGTGTTCGCGTCTTCGAGGTTGCCCGCGTGGTCTTCGGTCCAGAACTGGAGCTTATGGTTGGTCCGGACGAGCGTGGTCATGATGGTCGTGCCCGTCTGTAGCGGCCCGTCGTTCAAGCGCCACCACACCGTCTTGACCCCCGACAACGTGTCGGACGGATAGAGGTGTATGGTCGCAGACGCGATGTAAGTGGCCTGTGCGTCGGAGGTCGTGACCGGCCGTGTGTTGTCGATCCGCAGTAGTTCGGCGGTCGGTGTCTCCTGGTTGCCGGCGGCATCCACCGAGTAGTACGTGACGGTAGTCGTACCTTCCTCGGTCACCGCGAAGGGCGCGGTGTATTCGACGGTCGGGGTCGTCTCGTCGGTGGAGTAGTAGGTGTGCGCGACAGTCGAACTCGCGTCGACAGCCGAGAGCGTCACGTTGAACGGTCCCTGAGTCCACCCCGCGGGGATGTTCGACGTGGTCGTGGGAGGGACCGTGTCGGACTCGTCCGGTACGTAGAGGAACTTCGCCACCCAGTCGTTCTCGGAGTCGGCGAGGTACAGGTTGCCGTCGTCGTCAACGACCAGGTCTTCGACCCAACCGATGTCACCGTAGGAGTTGCCGTACTCACCGAACGACTGCACAAAGGAGCCGTCGGCCTTGAACCGTACGATCCGCGTCTTCACGGTGTCGGCAACGTACACGGTTCCCTGACCGTCGGTGGTCACCCCTTGGGGATTCTCGAACGAGTCGGATCCGCCGTCCTGCCACGTGGAGATGTCGAGCAGCATGCCTCCATAGGGAGTGTACTTATACAGATGGCTGTACATCGCGTCCACGACCCATAGATTGCCGAAGACGTCGCACGTGATCCCGTCAGGTGCCGGGGGGATGCCGTCCCCGGGCACGGGGTCCGGAAGTTGCCAGCTGGTGAGGTAGGCGCCCGAGGAGTAGAACTTCTGGATCCGACCGTTGAACGTGTCGGACACATAGATGTTGTCGGAGCCGTCGACGGCTACGCCCATCGGGTAGTCGAACTCGCTGTTTCCGGTACCGTACGAGCCGAATGAGCCGACGAACTCCCCACTGGAGTTCAGGATCATGATGCGGTAGTTGTCCGAGTCGGCCACGATGACTCTGCCGCTGGAATCCACGGCAAGGCCGGCCGGCCACAGGAACTGCGGCGGGTTCTCGCCGGACCCTGCGGAGCCCCACACCGCAAGCGGCGTGTCGGGATCGGCGGGCCCGAACTTGGCCACTTGATCGAAAGAGGATGTCTCCGCGTACGCGTAGTCGGTCTCGGTGATGTACAGGTTCATCGACCCGTCACGGGCGATAGCCTGTGGATACCCGCCCCGACCCTCGGCGACGGTCGAGTCGAAGACATACTCGTCGAGTGGCGAAGGGCCCGTTTCCGCGTTCGCGGGGCTCGGCAGGAGAGCCAGGTACGCTCCCACGAGGACGAGGCACAGCAGGATGCCGGGCCACCGTGTCCGTGCGTTCGCGGTCGTCACCGAAAGACACCTCCGCCTCGCCCATCCCGCACAGGGACGGGTCAATACATGCGCCAAGAAGACGCCCATGGGCGTCTAGGTAGTGTTTCGGCTTCTGAGCAGGGAGACGTTAGAGATTCGTGCGACGTGTCACACGCGGCTGGAGCTGGTCAAACCCATGTATCGAGGCGACCAGGTCGCGGGCGGAAGCCGAAGGGTCAGGTTCCGTTGAGCGCTTCGGAGATAGGCTGGTCATCGCGTTGCTGCGCGCATGACGCGGCTGACTGCTTCGGCAGTGTCGTCCATGTCGGCGGGTGAGAGGGTGGGATGTACCAGGAACATAAGGGATGTGACGCCCAGTTCCCTGGCGTTCGGGAGTCTCGTCGCAGGCGCGAGCCCGTGACTCACAAAGGAATCCTCGAGGTAGACCTCCGGGCACGAGCCGGTGAAGCAAGGTACTCCTTCGGCATTGATGGCAGCGGCGATGCGGTCACGGTCCCAGTCGGGGCGCATCGCTTCGGGCACCACGAACGCGTAGTATCGATAGTACGAGTGGCCCTCCCGCTCCGAAGGGATCGTGACCCTGAGACCCGGAATCGTGGAGAACGCTTCATCGAGAAACCCTGCATGTGTCCGGCGGGTGGAAAGCAGTTCGTCAAGTCTGGAAAGCCCGCTGATCCCCAATGCCGATTGCATCTCGGTCATTCTCCAATTCGAGCCGATGTGGACGTTGAGCCAACAGAAGGCCACACCCCATCCTTCCGATTCTTGTCCCATGACCCTGTCGTAGGACTTCCCCTGGTCCCTGAGACTCCACGCGCGACTCCACAGTTCGGTGTCGGAGGTCACCATCATGCCGCCCTCGCCACCTGTGGTAATGATCTTGTCCTGGCAGAACGAGAACGCTGCCACATCGCTGAGCGATCCGACGAGTCTGCCGTCATATGTCGCGCCAAGTGCCTGCGCACAGTCCTCGAGCAGGAACAGGTTCGCGGACGCGGCAAGCTCCCCGAGTTCGGTCATGGGTGCGGGCCAACCCCCGAGGTGGACCGGGATGATTCCGCGCGTGCGTTCGGTGATGGCGGCCGCGGCAGTGTCCGCGGTGACACACTGGCTCGTCAGGTCGATGTCGGCGAAGACCGGACGGCCGCCTGCCAGTATCACCGAGTTCGCGGTGGCTACGAAAGTCCGTGCGGGCACGATGACCTCGTCACCGGGCGACAAGCGAAGCGCTTCAAGTGCTGCCTGCAAGGCAATCGTGCCGTTCATGACGGCAAGGGCGTGCGGAATCCCGATGTATTGCGCAAAGAGTTCCTCAAAACGACGGCCAAGCGGTCCGGTCCAGTAGTTCACCTGGCCTGATCGAAGCACATCTGCAACCGAGGCGATTTCATCGTCGGTGAACGACGGCCACGGAGGGAACGGTTCGGTGCGAACCGGATCGCCGCCGTCGATTGCTAGCCGTGCCACGTGTCACTCACCTTCCTCTGGCGGCTGAGGGGATCCGCGGAACCTCTCCATTGTGACATCCGGAGAGGCGTCGACGCCCTCGCGGGCCACGACTTGTCTCACAGTTGAGAAGAGGATTCGCCAGTCGAGCCAGTACGACCAGTTCTCGACGTACCACAAGTCGAGTTCGAACTTCTCTTCCCACGACAGGGCGTTGCGACCGTTGACTTGCGCCCACCCCGTTATCCCCGGGCGCACTGTGTGACGCCGAGCCTGCCGCTCGCTGTACAGAGGCAGGTACTCCATGAGGAGCGGGCGAGGTCCAACGAGACTCATCTCGCCAACCAAGACGTTCCAAAGCTCCGGGAGTTCGTCGAGGCTTGTGGATCGAAGCAGCCGGCCCACCCGGGTCACGCGACCTACATCCGAGGAGTCCGAACCATCGTCTGCCGTTGCGTCGCTCATGGTCCTGAACTTGAGAATCGTGAAAGACCGGCCAAGGAGTCCGGGTCTCGGTTGCCTGAAGAGTACCGGCGTGCCCGATGAGAACAGGATCCCGAGAGCGATGAGCCCGAGGAAGGGTGACAGGACCACCAGTCCGGCAGCGCTCACGACGATGTCGGTCGCGCGCTTCAAGAGGCTGGTTGCCGCCTTCGGGAGGTTGGTCGTCGAGTCGGCACTCATCATTCTCGGTCGTCACGTCTTTGCATGAGCCTGGCGGGCACACCCGCCACGGTGGTGGCAGCCGGCACGTCACGCGTCACTACCGACCCCGCGCCGCACACAGCGCCGTCGCCGACACTGATGCCGGGCAGGAGCACCGTACCGGTGCCGCACAGGGAACCCGCGCCTACTCGGTCGTAGCCGCCCATCATGACACCGCCCGCGATGTGGGAATGCGGTCCGACAGCACAATCGTGCGACACGTAGCTCCCCACGTTAACCAGCACGTTTTCGGCAACAACGGCGTTCGCGGTGATCACCACGTTCTGCATCACCAGTGTTCCAAGTCCCAGAGTGGCCGAAGGGCTGACGGATGCTGTGGGATGGACGAGAGGATCACAGCGCAGCGAAGAAGGCAGCATCTCCCACCAGCGACGACGAAGCGCGCAGTCACCGACCGCGATCAAGGCGGCGTCCACATCTTCTGGGATGGCGCGATGCACAGGTATGCCGTTCACTGCAGACGACTGCTCGAAGTCCGAGTAGTAAGCGGCCACGTCGTGTCCGAGCGCACGACACATGTCGGTGAGTTCGCGAGCGAATCCGCCAGCTCCCATGAGCAGAAGCCTCATCGCAACCTCCGGATCTACGGGTACATGCGAAGTCTGAACCAGGATTAGTCACCAGGCAAGTTGAGCGGATCTCACGTTCCGGGTGTCTGGAGTTCACGTTCCTGAGCCGTCTCACGGAACCCGAACGCTACCCACAACACCGCGGCCTGCACGTACATGAACACCAGGCTGAGCAAGTTGGCGTTGAGCACCGGAGCTGTGGCAAGAGCAAGTAGCTGCGTATAGAGGACCGTGGCCGTACTCTCCCGGACGCCGATGCCGGCCATGCTGATGGGCACCCAGGACGCCAGCTGCGCGATAGTCTGCACGAACAGGACGGCGAGCGCGTCGGTCTCCACTCCGAACGCGAGTAACATCACCCACATGGCGGCAGCCATCACCGCCGTCCTCACGACCGTGAGCGCTACGTTGACGCCGAGGATCCACGGGTGTTCGGAAAGCATCTCCCGTGTGTAGCGTGCGAATCCCTGGAACTTCGCGCCATGGCGTCCGAGCAGACGGTCGCGCACCACCTCGCGGACGCGCTTGCTGGCAATGGTGAGCGCCCCGCCGGCAGCGATGGCCAGGGCAAGCGCGGTCGCCAGTGCAGCTTGTCTGCCACCGACGTACAGAAGAAGGCCCAGCGCGCCTATGCCCACGGTCACCAGGAAGGTGATGAATTTGTCGACAACGACTGTCGCGAGTCCCAACCCGTAGGTGACGCCCAGCGGCGAAAGGAAGTGCGCGAGCGTCAGATCGCCCAAGCGCCCGGGAGCCGCGGCACCGACGACCCACGATCTCAGGTACGCGACGAAGGTGAGGTTCTTGGGCAGGCCGGGTTCGACGGCGTGCGTGAGAAGCACTACGTTGAGTCCGCCAAGGGCGACGCTCACGAACTGCAGCAGGAAGGACAGCGAGGCGAACCGGCCGTCGAGTTCCCGGATCGCGGCTACGAGTCTGTCGGGGCCGGCCCACCACACCATGACCGCCAGCAACGCGGCTGAGACCGCGAGCTTGAGCGTTGTGGACAGGGCCTTCCTCGGCCGGGATTCGCGGGATGACATAGCGCGATTGTACTCGACACGCCGATTCATCGGGCTTGCCGAAGAAAACGCACCGGAGGGGTTGCGTTCACGAACGCGGAGGGGTAGGAACAGCAGGAGGCGGAGGAGTGCGCGTGCGGGGAAGGTGCGCCAGTTGAGACTGATCGTGGTGGTCGGGGCCAGACCCAACTTCGTGAAGGTCGGCCCGCTCCTGCCGGAACTCGAGCGGGCGGGGCACGAGGTCGAAGTCGCCTTCACCGGGTCGCGTGAGAGCGAGCGCAGGACCGACGGTGCGGAGGGCGAGGTCACCTTCTGGGGCGTGGCGGTGCCGTCACCCAAGTGGTTTCTCGACATCGGCGAAGGAGCCGCCGGGGTGCAGACAGGCCGTGCGCTCATCGCACTCGAGGAGCTGTTCGCTACCGAGGTGCCGGATGCCGTGCTCATCGTGGGCGACGTGAACTCCACACTCGCCTCCGCGATCGCCGCCGCCAAGCTCCACATACCGATCGTCCACCTCGAGGCAGGTCTGCGGTGCGGCCAGATGGGCTGCCCGGAGGAGGTCAACCGGGTTCTCATCAGTCGGGTCACCAGTCTCCATCTCGCTCCCACCGAGTCCGCGATGACGGCTCTCGAGAAGGAATGCGTTCCCTCGCCGAATATCAGCTTCGTGGGCAACATCATGGCGGAGTCGGTCCTGAAGCACCTGGATGAGATCAAACGCCTCGATGCGGCGGCGGCGTTCGGGCTCGCGAAGCAGAAATACATCCTGTGCGTGATCCGTCGTGAGGAGAATGTGGACGATCGCAACAGGCTGAGCGGTGTCGTGAGTGCGCTCGCGCAGATGGATCTCCCGGTCCTCATTCCCGATGCGGAGGGCTTCCGTGCTGCGCTGGACGAGTATCAAATCGACGTCCCCGAGAACGTCACTATCGTTGACGCCGTCGGCTACCGGGAGATGCTGGCGCTTCAACGCGACGCAGCTGCGATCGTCACCGACTCCGGCGGCATCCAGGAAGAGGCGTGCATGGTGGGCACACCGTGTGTGACCGTCCGCCCCGTCACCGAGCACGTAGCCACGCTGGAGGTCGGCGCCAATCGCCTGAGCGAGCCTACGCCTGCCGCGCTCACTGCAGCCGTTGCCGCCGCTCGCTCCGACGAGCGCACGTGGGTGACGCCCAAGCGGTGGGACAAAGCCGTCTCGGGTCGCATCGTACGCGCCTTGCGCAAGAGCCTCGAGCCGCTCACCTGACACCGCTGCTTCATCGAGCTCGTCTGACGCTATACTGCCGAAGAATCGCCGCTGAAACGGGGGTACGTCTGTGCGCATACTCGTCACCGGAGGCGCGGGGTACATAGGGTCGGTCACCGTGCGTGTCCTGTGCGAAGGAGGGCACGAGGTGCGCGTGCTCGACTCGCTCGAACGCGGCTACAGGGCGGCCGTTGATTCCCGCGCGGAATTCTTCGAGGGCTCGGTGGGAGACACGACGGCGGTTTCTTCGGCAGTCGAAGGGTGCGATGCGGTGATGCACCTCGCCGGCTACATCGAGGTGGCGGAGTCGCAGGAGCAGCCGGCACGGTACTTCCGCGGAAACGCCATGGAGCCGCTCGTGATGCTCGAGGCCATGGTCGAGCACGGCGTGGACGCGATCGTGTTCTCGTCGACCGCGGCCGTATATGGCGAGCCGGAACGCGTACCTCTCGCGGAAGACGCGCCGACCCGGCCGATCAACGTGTACGGTGCAAGCAAGCTCATGTTTGAGCGCATGCTGGACTGGTTCGGCTCGGTGCACGGGATGCGTTCCATACGGTTGCGGTACTTCAACGTCGCGGGCGCGTGGCCGGACGGCTCGATCGGGGAGGCCCACGACCCCGAAACACACATCATCCCGCGGCTGTTGGGCTCTCTCGCTCAGGGTACCCACGCGTTCGAGGTCTTCGGCGGGGACTATCCGACACCGGACGGCACGTGCGTGCGCGACTACATCCATGTGTGTGACCTTGCCGAGGCACACCGTCTCGCGCTGGAGGCGCTGGCCGAAGGCCAGGGCAGCGGCGTCTTCAATCTCGGGAACGGCGAGGGCTACAGCAATCTCGAAGTCGTGCGCACCTGCGCAGAGGTCGTGGGGCGCGAGGTCGACGTCACGATCGGGCCTCGGAGGCCTGGCGATCCGGCGGTGCTGGTAGCTTCGGCGAGTCGTGCGGAGAGCGAACTGGGTTGGCAGCCGCAAAGACGCGAGCTGCGCGACATCGTGGAGGACGCGTGGCGGTGGCATTCGTCGCATCCGCGGGGCTACCGCTCCCCGGAATAGGTGCTAGAATATCCTTCGCCCCGAGCGGGCCTACATATGGGCGATTGGCTCAGGGGGAGAGCGCTTCCTTCACACGGAAGAGGTCGTTGGTTCAAATCCAACATCGCCCACCATTGATATGAGCAGGTAGAGGGCCGTTTGTCGGGAAACCGGGAGCGGCCTTCTACCGCGTTTGAAAGCCACGCTCGGCGCGGGAGACAAGCACCCACACGCGGCCCCGTGGCCCTACTCCTCGGCGGTCTCGAAACTCACCGACGGGGACAACGTGTCGTCGACCCGGCCATACAGGAGGTAGGTGCCCGGCTCCGGAGCTGTGAATCGGACGACCGCGTAGGCGCTCTCGAGGGGCGCGAGCATGACGGTATCGGTCGGATCGGGAGCCGCGAAGGGACCCCATATCCACAGTCGTGCGCCTTCGGTGTCGACGACGATTGCGTGGGCGTTGAGTGGCAGGGACACCCACTCTCTCCCGTCGGACGTATTGGCGTAGCTCACAAGGGCCGAGTGCTCACTGCCTGCGGCGAGTGGAGCGGGAGCGATCGACACGGAGACGTTCGGTGGTACGGCGGTCTCGGATTGAGCCGTAGGTTCCACGAGATCGCCAAGACGTGCCGTTATCTCCCCCCGATCTTCGCCGAGTATGATTTGGTCGACACGGGGCATCCCATCGTGAAGGGAGAGCTCGACGGAGAAGGGGGTCGCGAAGGTAGAGTCGCCCTCCCGGCCGTAGACGAGCGCCGCTTCGGTGTCCGACTCCACTTCGAGATGCTCGGCGTAGTTCGTGGCGATGCCGCTCCGAGCCACCTCCTGTATGAGATCAGGAACCCGGTCGGTGTCCGCGGTCAGGCCTCGGAAGTAGTTGAAGTCGTTACGCTGGGCATTGTCGGCAACTTCACGTGCGAGGGCTGCGAGCTCCTCGTCGGCGCCCTCCCACGACTGCGCGGACTCGCAGGCCGCAACGCCCAGCGTGAGAGTCACCAGCACGATGAACGCGGCGGTCCCACGCCACGGATTCCTTCGTCCGTTCGTTGCTCGATCGCCGGCCACTCCCATATCGAGGGACGGCTCCTCTCTGCAGTCGCGCTCGGGCGATGTGTCGAGAACGCGGTTCGGACAACGACGTGGCGGTACGCCGGGACTCTAGATTCCCACGAATTCAGCGAGTTTCGCGAGTACGACGACCGCGCCGACGATCCGGAACGCGTGCATGCTGAAGGTCCGCGTGCGTTGCAGGACCTCCTCTGTGAAGCCGAAGAGCCATTTGTCGCTGAGGTAGCTTACGCGGGCTATGTACGGCGCCGTGGCGAACATCAGGACGCCAAAGAGCACCCACGCGATCTCGGGGTTGAAGAAGCGATTCATGATGCGACGTGCCTCCCACCGGAACAGGCCCTATGCGAGTGCGGTACCTCTTGCCAATATGCCCGGACTCTATGTTAAGGGATGAGCAGTGCGCGGCGGAAGTCGTCGCCGGCGGCCCGCCGACGCGGATCACTGTCAACAGCCGGGTTCGCCGTGGTGATCGCAGCACGCCCGCAACCGCACGACCCTGCGACTGGTGTTGCGCATGACCAGCCAGATCTTCTTCGGCAGGGGCATGGGAATGCGCAGGTTTCGGCGGAATGAAGTAGGTGAGGAACGGTTCGCGTCACCACACATGCGATCAGCTCGCAGCCCAGTTGATCGCCTCGGAATACGAGGGATGGATGCCGAGGGTGGCGGCGATATCGTCTTGCGTGGCGCGCATGCGTAGCGCCAGCGCGAGACCGTGGATCATGTCGCTCGCAGTGGGGCCGGCGATGTGGGCGCCAAGCAGGCGCCCGTCGTCCTCTGCGAAGAGGAGCTTGACGAGTCCGTCGCGCTCGTCGTCGACGATCGCTGCGCCGAGGTACTCAAAGCTCGTCGCGCCGACACGGTAGGCGATGCCGGCCTCTCGTGCGCGTTCTTCGGTGAAGCCCACCTGGGCGACCTGGGGAACGGTGAAGACGGCGGTCGGGGCCGTGTGGTACGAAGGCGCGTGCGGCGTGCCGGAGACGATGGACTCTGCCACGGTACGTCCCTCGTAGTTCGCCACCGGTGTGTGCATCATGATCCCCGCGGCGTCGCCGGCTGCCCACACGCGCTCGTTGGTCGTTCGCAGATGCTCGTCGAGCACCAGACGACCGCGATCGTCCACCTCGACACCCGAGACCTCGAGATCCAGCTCCTCGAGTGCCGGGCGCCTGCCGGTAGCCATGAGGACCCGGTCGAAGGTGCCGGTGAACCGCTTTTCGGTGGCAGACTCCGTCCAGCCGGCCTCGAGGGCTCCGGGGGCGCCGGCGATCTCACTCGCGCGGCATCCCAGGTGGAATGTGACCCCCAGCCGCTCCAGGTGACGTGCGACGACGTCGGCGCAGTCGGTGTCCGACGCCGGCAACAAGCGGTCTTGCGAGTGCACCAGTGTGACCGCTGTCCCGAACGACGCGTAGACACCCGCGAACTCCACCCCGATGTACCCGCCGCCTACGATCAGCAGCGACTCGGGGACCTCCGGGTAGCGGAGTGCATCGTCACTCGTGTCGGCGAGCTCTATGCCTGGGATGGGTGGCATGACTGGGCGCGAGCCGGTCGCGATGACTATGTGGTCGGGAGAGAGGATGTCGTTGCCGACGGTGACTTCGTCTGCGGACACGAATCGCGCCTCGCCCTCGATCAGCTGCATGCCACGGTCCCGAAGGATGGCCGGCTGGTCGCCTGCGTATGTCTCCTGCGCGTGCCACTTCCACGCGAGCGCGCTTTGCCAGTCGTAGCCGACCCCTCCGGGCATGACGCCGAACTGCTCGGCGGCGCCGAGTAGTCGATATGTGGCCGCGGAGCGATAAAGCGCCTTCTTGGGCATGCAGCCGCGCCAGAGGCAAAGTCCGCCGACCCTGTCGCGTTCCACCACCGTGACGTCCCAGCCGGCGGATACAAGGCGCCCACCGGCGGCCCTCCCCGCGGTTCCGCCGCCGATGATGAGTACCATCCCGCGCTTCGCCATGGCAATCTCCCTGGTAGACTGAGTCGCTGTGATTATTGCCCTCGACAAGGTGACGAAAACTTTCGGCGAACGCACCCTGTTCCGGGACGTGTCGCTGCAGGTGAACGCCCGTGACCGCTATGCGCTGGTCGGTCCGAACGGGGCGGGCAAGACTACGCTTCTCGAGATCATGTGTGGCACTCAGGACCCTGACTCGGGCACGGTCGTGCGCGCCAAGGACGTCGTGACCGGCTACCTCAAGCAGGAAGCCATCGAGATGCGCGGACGCACGGTCTTGGCGGAGGCCATGGCCGCCGCCGAAGAGGTCACGAGTCTCGAGCACCGGCTCCAGGTGTTGCGCACCGAGCTCGCGACCGCCCAGGAAGGCGCTTCGCAAGAGCGTTTGCTTGCCGAGTACGGACGTCTTCATGAACGCTTCGAGGCGGCGGGCGGCTACAACGTCGAGACCGAGGCGCGCATCGTGCTTTCCGGGCTTGGTTTCGGGGTCGATGACCTGGAGCGTCCCGTGGAGGAGTTCTCGGGCGGCTGGCTCATGCGCGTCGCACTGGCCAAACTCCTGCTCCGCCGCCCGGATGTGCTCCTTCTCGACGAGCCGACCAACCACCTCGACCTCGATTCGGTCGTGTGGCTCGAGTCGTTCTTGCGTAGCTACGAAGGAGCGATGGTGCTGGTGAGCCACGACCGCGCTTTCATGGAGGGTCTCGTGGACCACGTGGTGGAGATCGAACTCGGGCGGACCGCCGTGTACACAGGGACGTATCCCGAGTTCGAGGCGCAGCGGGAGCTGGCGGCGGAGCAGCTGCGGGCGGCCTACGACAAGCAGCAGCGCGAGATCGCTCACATGCAGAAGTTCGTCGACCGCTTCCGCTATAAGGACAGCAAGGCCCGCCAGGCTCAGGAACGCCTGAAGCGGCTGGAGAAGATGGAGCGGATCGAACTTCCCGAACACCGCAGGAGAGTGACACTCCGGTTTCCGCAACCCTCCCGGACGGGCAAGATGGTGATCTCCCTCGAGGGTGTGCGAAAGGCCTACGGCGACAACGTGGTGTACGAGGACCTGGGACTCACGCTGTACCGGGGAGACAAGGTGGCCCTCGTAGGCCCGAATGGTGCCGGCAAGTCGACGCTGCTCAAGATGCTGGCCGGCGTCCTCGCACCAGACGCCGGCCGGCGAACACTGGGCACCCATGTGAGCGTGGCGTATTTCGCCCAGCACCAGCTGGAGGCGCTCGACACGTCCAAGACGGTCTTCGGCGAACTCGATGCGGTTGCTCCCGGCTGGACGCAGGAGGAGGTGCGACGCCTGCTGGGTGCGTTCCTGTTCACCGGCGGCGACGTCGACAAGAGGGTAGGGGTGCTCTCCGGAGGGGAGCGATGCCGCCTGGCGCTCGCGAAGATGCTCGTGGAGCCGGCGCCCCTGCTGTGCCTCGACGAGCCGACGAACCATCTCGATATGGCCTCTTCGGACGTGCTCGAAGCGGCTCTTGCCGGTTTCCAGGGGACCGTCGTGCTCATCACCCACGACAGGCATCTCATCCGCGCCGTCGCAAACAAGATAGTGGAGGTCCGTGACGGCGGCGTCGCCGTTTACGAGGGCGACTACGACTACTACCTCTGGAAGAAAGACCAGACTGCCGAAGACCGTCGCGACTCAGCATCTGTCGCTGTCGGACGATCGCGTGATCGTGACGAGTCGAAACGCCGCAAGCGCGAGGAAGCTGAGCGCCGAAACGAGATGCACCGCAAGACGAAGGAGCTCAAGCGCCGCCTTGCCGTATATGATCGTGAGCTGGCGGACCTGACGGCACGCACCGAGAGCCTCGAGCGCGCGCTTGCGACCCGCGAGGTATACGAAGACGGGCGGGCGTACGAGGACTTGCTGAGCGAGTACGCGTCCGCGAAGGAGCGGCTCGATGTCTTGGAGCCCCAGTGGATCTCGGTAGCAGAGAGTCTGGAGGCGATCGAACGCGAAGAGGGGCGTACGGATGGGGAGTGATGCACAGGAGTGCACACATCCGCAAAGAATCTCGTCCAAATCGCAGAAATCGAGAAGGATTTGCGCGGCGTGCTTTGTAACAATAATTGCAAGTCGCGCGTTTTGCGTCTAGAATGCCCTCACTCCGCTTCGAGTCTCATTCACGTGTGCCCGTTGGGGTGTGGGCCTGCAGGATTGTCGACCATGTGTGAGTTTGTAACACTGAGTTACAAACTGGTCGGCTGCAGGAGGGGGTCAGAGTTCACTTGACCGGTTCGACTCAAGCCGTGCTATTCGTGGTCGGGGCCGCAGTCGCCGCCTCCGGTTTCATCGCGCTGGTCTTTGGAATCAATAGGGCTCTGGCGCCCCGCAATCCCACCGACGAGAAGCTCATGCCCTACGAGTGCGGCATGGAACAAGCCGGTCCGCCGTGGGCCACCGTGCGCATCCGCTACGCAACCATCGCACTGCTGTTCGTCCTCTTCGACGCCGAAGCGATCCTGCTGTTCGCCGTGGCGTCGCGGCTGCGCGGGAGCGTCGCCGCTCTGATCGAAGTGGGTGCGTTCACCGCCTTCCTTGCCTTAGGGCTTGCGATCGCGTGGCGAAAGGGAGCCCTGACGTGGCGCTTGTAGACGAAATAGGGGAGAAGCTGTCGCGTTCGCCGGGCGGCGTGATCCTCACAAGCATCGACGCCGTGGTCGACTGGGCACGAGGCCGATCGCTGTGGGCCATGCCCATGGGGACGGCGTGCTGTGCCATGGAGCTGATCGCGGCCTCGTTCAACAAGTTCGACTTCGACCGTCATGGCACGTTCCCGCGCCCCGATCCTCGGCATACGGACGTGATGGTAGTGGCCGGGACCATCACCAGGAAGATGGCTCCGGCCGTCAAGCGCCTGTACGAGCAGATGCCGGATCCCAAGTGGGTGATCGCCATGGGCAACTGCACCGTCTCGGGCGGCGTCTTCTACTACGATACGTATTCCGTGATCCGCGGCATCGACGAGTTCTTGCCGGTAGACGTATATATCTCCGGTTGTCCTCCACGTCCGGAGGCCTTGCAGGACGCCGTGCTCCGTCTACGGGAACTCATCGCCACGGAGTCGATCGCGCCGGGAGTGCGCCATCCACGGCCGCTGTCCCTGCCCACCATGGGTGACGTCTCCTTCGGCCAGCGTCCCGGTTCCGGGGAGGGCGAGAGAGGGTGAATATCCAGGAACTCCGCGAGCATCTGTGCGAAACCTACCCCGAACTCTGTCCGCTCTTCTCGATCGAGTTCGGCGACGGCGTGTTGCTCGTGGAATGCGGCAGGCTCTACGAAGCGGCTTCGGACCTGAAGGAACTCGGCTTCGATTGTTTGGGCATGCTCACCGCGGTGGACCGGGGCGAAACCTTCGAGCTGGTGTACCGGTTGATGTCACGTTCGATGACTGCCGCGATCTTCCTCAAGTGCCACGTCCCCCGCGAGGCGCCGCGCACGAAGTCGCTGGTGTCCTTGTGGCCAGCGGCGCTGTGGCACGAGCGAGAGGCGTACGACATGTTCGGGATCGAGTTCGAGGGACACCCCGACCTGCGCCGGATGTTCCTGCCCGAGGACTGGGAAGGCTTCCCGCTTCGCAAAGACTACCGCGACGACAGGATCGTGAAGAGACCCGACTACATCTAGGAAACTGCCGAAGGAGGTGGACGTGATGGCGCTGCTCGAGATCGAAGAGAGGTGCGAGACGACAGACGAGGCCGGTCACTCGATACAAGAGCTTGTGGTGAACGTGGGGCCGTCGCATCCGTCCACCCACGGCGTGTGCCGCGTGATCGTGCATCTCGACGGTGAGCTCATCACCAAAGCCGAACCGGTGGTCGGCTATCTCCACCGCGGCATCGAGAAGATGACCGAAAACCGCACCTACTTGCAGGTCGTCCCGCTGACCGACCGCCTCGACTACGTTGGCTCGATGTATGCGAACTGGGCGTATTGCCGAGCGGTGGAGCGTCTCGCGAGCGTTCGTGTACCCGAGCGTGCGGAGTACCTGCGCGTGATCGTGTGCGAGATGCAGCGCATCGCCAGCCACATGATGGCTCTCGGGTCCGCAGCTGCCGATACCGGCGCGGCGACGATGTTCATCTACGCATTCGATGAGCGTGAACGCATCGTCGAGCTGTTCGAGGAGTTGTGCGGCGCGCGCTTGACCTACAACTACGTCCGTCCGGGTGGCGTGAGCTTCGACCTTCCGGATGGGTGGACGGACACGCTGCTGGAATTCACGCGCAAGCACCGCAGGGCCCTCGACGAGATGGACGGTCTGTTCTTCGGCAATGCGATCACGCGCGGCCGGATGAAGGGCATCGGAGTCTTGTCGGCCGAGGACGCAGTCGCATGGGGCGCGACCGGACCGGTGGCGCGCGGCTCGGGAGTCATCTGGGACCTGCGCAAGCACGATCCGTACTCCGTTTACCCGCGCTTCGATTTCGATGTGCCCACCGGTAGCAACGGGGACGCGTACGATCGCGCGCGAGTGCGCCTGTTCGAGTGCTACGAATCGTGTCGAATCCTCGAGCAGGCGGTGGCGCAGATGATGCCCGGCCGCATCATGGCCGAGGGCTTTCCGCGTCTGCTCCGGCCTCGTCCGGGCGACGCGTATGACCACATCGAGAGTGCGCGGGGCTCCCTTGGGGTCTACATCGTCTCGGACGGCGGACCGCGGCCTTACCGCGTGAAGTTTCGCTCTCCGGCGTTCTGTAACCTCGCGTTGCTTCCTGTGCTTGCCGAAGGTCACCTCCTGAGCGACCTGGTCGTGGTGCTGGGTTCGCTCGACCCGGTGTTCGGGGAGGTGGACCGGTGAACGGTTTCTTGTGGGGCGTCGTGCTCGGACTGGCTGGCTGCATCGTGATCGCCATCGGCACGCTCCTCGGCGTGTGGTGGGAACGCAAGGTGTCTGCGCGGATTCAGATGCGATACGGCCCACAGACGCTCGGGCCCTTCGGCCTCCTGCAGACCGCCGCCGACATGCTCAAGCTCCTGCTCAAAGAGGACGTGACCCCCCGGCAAGCCGATGCACGCCTCTTTCGAGTTGCGCCGTTCGTGGTGTTCGTGCCGACGGCCGTAGCGATACTCGTCGTGCCGTTCGCCGTGGGGTGGGCCCCGCTGGACACGGGCATCGGCGTGCTGTTCTTCCTCGCGGTCCCCGGCCTCTCGGCCATCGGGATGCTGATGGCCGGCTGGTCCTCGCGCAACACGTACGCCACACTCGGCGGGCTGCGCGGCGCCGCACAGATGGTCTCCTACGAACTGCCCAGGAGCCTGTCGGTTCTCGCGGTCGTACTACTCGCCGGCTCGCTCCGTCCCGTTGACGTCATCGAGGCGTGGCAGTGGTGGTGGATTCCGCTGAACCTGATCGGCCTGTTGGTGTACTTCATTTCCTCCATCGCGGAGGTCAATCGCGGGCCCTTCGACTTGCCGGAGGCCGAATCCGAACTCGTCGCGGGATACTTCGCCGACTACACCGGTATCCGGTGGGCGATCTTCATGCTCTCCGAGTACGGCGCAGCAGTCGCCGCAGGTCTGTTCGGGGCGGCCGTCTTCTTCGGCGGCCCGGGGATACTTCCGGGACCCCTTGGAATCGCCGTCTTCGTGCTTATCGCGGTGGGCTTCGTCACGTTGATGATGTGGGCGAAGTGGACCTTCCCGCGCATGCGGCCCGATCAGCTGATGAACACGGCGTGGAAGGTTCTCACGCCGATGGCGCTCGTACAGCTTGTGATCGTAGGGGCGGTGATCCCGTGGCTGTGACCAACGACAACCACAACCACGACCGTCACTCCGAGATCGGCCCCCCCGACCGCACGCCCGAGGTCGTTCCCGTCACGGTTCACGTGACAGACGACTTCCCCGGTGGGGTCGCGGGATTCTTCGCGAGATGGAAGTCGCTGTTCACAGGACTGGGCATCACGGGTTCCCGTGTAGCTGGAGGACCCAAGACGCTGAAGTACCCCGCGGAGAAGGTCGTCATCTCGCCCAGGTGGCGGGGTGCGCTCTCGCTCAAGGGTGCGATGGGACGCGATGAGATCCCCATCTTGCGCACTCCTTCCCCCGAATACAACGAGACGATCGCTGCCCTCTATGCCGAGGGTCGCCTTTCCCCTTGCCAGGGCAACTGCCCGGCTAACGTCGATGCCCGCGGCCAGAACTACTACATCGCCGGCGGACAGGCTCCGGTCGCCTACGAACTCGTGCGTGACCGCAACATCCTGCCCGGCGTTCTGGGCAGGATCTGCCACCACCCGTGTGAGACTGCTTGCCGCCGCAATTTCTACGACGAGCCGATCGCGATCAGACCCCTGCACCGCGTTGCCCATGAGGAGTTCCAGAAGGTCCGTGAGCAACGGGTGAAGCCCCTTCCCGTCACCCAGAAGGAGAAAGTGGCGATCATCGGTTCGGGCCCGTCAGGGCTTGCTGCCGCGTACGACCTGCTCAAACTCGGGTATGGCGTCACCGTCTACGAGAAGGAAAGCAAGCCGGGAGGAGCGCTGTATTCCGGCGTGCCTTCCTACCGCCTCCCGCGCGACGTGCTGCATGGCGAGATAGACGACCTGGTCGCAATGGGGATCGAACTCAAGTGCGATGTCGAGATCGGCAAGGACGTACCCATCGAGCACCTGACGGGTGAGTACGACGCTGTGTTGATCGCCGTAGGCCTCCAGGACAGCCGGCTCCTGCCGATTCCCGGCACGGACGCCGAGGGTGTGGTGGGTGCGCTTCCGTTCTTGCGAGCCGCGAACTGGAAAGGCGAGGCGGGGGTGAAGGGCAAGCGCGTGCTGGTCGTGGGAGGCGGTAACGTTGCCGTGGACTGCGCCCGGTGCGCACTCCGGGTGGGCGCGTCCGAGGTGAGGCTTGCGTGCCTCGAGTCCGAGGAAGAGATGCCCTGCCACCCCTGGGAGATCGAAGAGGCGCTCGACGAGGGCGTTATATCGCTGTGCTCGCTCGGTCCTCAAGAAGTCCTGGCCGAAGACGGTCACGTGGTCGGGATGCGCATGCGCGAATGCATCGCCGTGTTCGACGAGTCGGGTCGCTTCGCGCCGCAGTTCGGCGACGAGTATTCGACGATAGAGGCGGATGTGATCATATTCGCGATCGGTCAGGCGCCTGCGCTGACCGACCTGATCGCGGGATCCGACCTTGTCTTGTCCGAACGCGGCCTGCTGCCGGTCGATGGGACGCTGTTCACTACCTCCGTGCCGAATATCTTCGCCTCGGGGGAAGTCGTGACCGGACCCGGCAGCTGCATCGCATCCATCGCCACAGGACACGAGGCCGCGACCTCGATACACCGTTACCTGCGTGGAGAGAGCCTGTCCGACGGACGTGTTCCTCGGCCGGTCCCGGTCTACGACCGCTACGCGCCCGCAGTGCTCGATGGCGTGGAGCAGTCGCGTCGTCGCGTGGACATGCCCATGGCGAATGCCGAGGACCGCGCCACCGATTTCCGTCCCGTGGAGCTCGGCTTCACGCAGCTCGAGGGCCTGAATGAGGCTGCTCGGTGTCTGTGGTGTGAGTCGGAGGTCTGTGTGGGATGCACCTTCTGCGCGCGCACCTGTCCGGACTACGTCATCCAGGTCGAGCGGATCGACGACCCGGCGGAGCGGCGGATCGCCCGCTACGAAATGGACCTGACCAAGTGCTGCTTCTGCGGACTCTGCGCCGAGCAGTGCCCCACGGGTACCTTGCGGCACACCGGTCAGTACGAGCTCTCGTTCTACCACCGAGACCTCGCCGTGTTCGACATCGACGAGATGCTTCGCGGCGACGGAGGGCGTACGCGCGCGACGGGTCAGGACGGGAAGCACGGTCCCGGCGCGACGGAGAGTGAGGTCCGGTGAGCGAAGTCGTGAGGAACGCGGGGTATATCGCACTTGCCGCAGTGGCCGCCGCGGGCGCGCTCACCGTCGTGTTCTCTCGCGACGTCATGCGCATGGCGGCGGGACTGGCTGTCTTCCTGCTCGCGATTGCCGGGCTCTTCGGCTTGCACGCACTCGCGTTCCTCGCCATTGCGCAGATCTTCCTCTACGTGGGCGGCGTACTGATCCTCATCATCTTCGCGATCATGCTCGTGCACCGTTCGGACGAAGGCAGGCCGGCGCTCGAATCCCGTCACGATATCGGTTCGCTGGCTGTGGCCGCGGGAGTTTTCGTCCTGGTCACGTACTCGCTTTGGGAGGTCACTCCGCGGCTTGGCGCGACGCCCGTAGGGGAGGGCACGGACGCTCTCGGCGCGGTGATGCTCGGTCCGCTCCTTCCGCATTTCGAGGCGGCCGGTGTGCTGCTTCTCATCGCGCTGATTGCCGTGCTGGTGGTCATCGGAGGGGGATCCGAGTGAGCGTTGCCATCATCCCCGCGGCACTGTTCGCCATCGGCCTGTACGGCGTGCTCTCCCGCCGTGATCTCGTGGCCGTGCTTGCTTCCGTCGAGATCATGTTGGGCTCGGCGACGCTGCTCCTCGTGTCCCTGGCGACGCGCATGGAGGGCGTCGCCGGCGGGACCGCAAGCGTGGAGGCGATAGGCGTCTTCGTGCTCGTGGTTGCCGCTGCCGAAGCGGCGGTCGGGCTCGGCATCCTGGTCACGGTCGCATACCGAGTTCGCACGACCAAGGTCGACGAACTCGTGGAGGTGAGGGGCTGACATGGGCTTCTTCCTCGACAACGCGTGGCTCGCGGTTGCCGTCCCGTTAGGCGTTGCGTTGCTCGTTGGTGTCTTCGGCAGGTTGTTCGAGCGTGCGGTGCCGTGGGTCGCGTTGCTCGCGCCGGTCACGGTTCTCGCCACCGGCGTGGCGGCCACAGCGCATGCGCTCGACGCTGCCGAAGAAGGCGCGCTCCAGGCCATGGCCGAACAGGTCGCCGGCGGGTCTTCCTGGCTCTTTGGCGGCACGGAACGCGCGATCAGCGTGGGATGGTCGGTCGACGGTCTGACGGCTGTGATGCTGGTCGTCGTCGGCGTCGTAGCGTCTATGGTCGTGTTGTTCTCCGTAGGCTACATGCACGGTGACGACGGCTTGCCCCGGTACTTCGCGCTGCTGGCTCTGTTCAGCGGCTCGATGACGGCACTCGTGGTTGCTGACGGGCTCGTCGGCCTGTTCATCGGGTGGGAGCTCGTGGGCGCGTGCTCATACCTGCTGATCGGGTTCTGGTTCGAGAAGCCCTCCGCGGCCGCGGCCGCGGTCAAGGCGTTCCTCACCACACGGGTCGGCGACGTGGGGCTGTTGCTCGGTATCGCGCTGTTGTGGCGGGAGACAGGCGGTCTCGATTATCCCGCGGTGTACGCGGCGGCCGAGACCCTCGCGCCGGCGACTTTGGCTGCCGTCGCGCTGCTCCTGTTCGTGGGTGCAGCCGGCAAGTCGGCCCAGTTCCCGCTCCACATCTGGCTCCCGGACGCCATGGAAGGCCCCACGCCGGTGTCCGCGCTCATCCACGCTGCGACGATGGTAGCCGCCGGAGTGTTCCTTATCGCGAGGACGTGGCCGCTGTACGAGGCGAGTCCTGAGGCACGTGTCGTGATTCTTGCGATAGGAGCGTTCACGGCCCTCGCCGCCGCGACCATCGGCGTGGCGCAGACGGATATCAAGAAAGTGCTTGCATATTCCACGATCAGCCAGCTGGGGTTCATGTTCGCGGCGCTCGGGGCGGGTGCGTACGTTGCGGCGATCTTCCATCTCGTGACCCACGCCGGCTTCAAGGCGCTGCTCTTCCTCGGATCGGGCAGCGTGATACATGGGACGGGTACGCAGGACCTCCGTGAGATGGGCGGCCTGCGCAAGACGATGCCCGTCACGACCGCCACGTGGATCGCGGGTGCGGCTGCACTCGCGGGGGTCCCGCCGCTTGCGGGCTTCTTCAGCAAGGACGAGGTGCTGCACGCCGTGTGGACGGAGAACCTGACCGCGGGGATCGCGCTGTTCGTCGCGAGTCTCCTTACCGCCTTCTACATCACGAGGGCTACGCGCCTTGCCTTTTTCGACAGCTATCGGGGGGAAGCCCATCCCCACGAGGGCGGATGGGTGATGAAACTCCCGCTGCTGGTCCTTGCCGCAGCCGCCGTCGGGGCCGGATTCCTCGGCCATCGCGTGGCGGAGTTGCTCGGCGAGCATGGAGAGGCGCTCGATCCCGCCACCGCGGCGCTGTCGGTGGCTGTCGCCCTCGCAGGCATCGGGCTCGCCTGGTTCGCGTATCGCGACGCCGCTGCGTCCGAAGCCGATCGGGAGGCGAGATGGCCTGCGTTGTGGGGAACGCTTCGCGCGGCCTACGGCTTTGACGGTCTGGTGATGACGACGGTGGTGAGGCCCACCGCCGCACTGTGCCGCGGCGCGTACCGGTTCGTCGACCGCGCCGTCATCGACTGGTTCGTGGAGGGCGTCGGCTCCGGAGCACGGCGGGTGGGTTCGTGGTTCGCCTCGCTGCAAGCCGGTGACGCGCAGTGGTATGCCGCGCTGCTCGGCGCTGGCGCGGTGGTGCTCATGGCACTGGCGATGATGGGATGGCGATGAACATGTTCGCCGTCGATCTGCTCGTCATAGTCCCTCTGGTCGGTGCACTCATCGCGGTGTTCGCCCGCGGCTACGCACGATATGTGTCTCTGCTGGCGGCGCTGGCGACCGCCGGCGTGGTGGTGTGGCTCGCGCCGAGCGGGATCTTCACCGGGACAGCCGTTTCAGGAGCCGCGGGAATGCAGGACCTGGTACCGTTCTGGGCGCTCGTCACCGACGGGCTGTCTACCCCGTTGGTCGCCTTGAACGCATTCCTCGGCATCATCGCGGTACTTGCGTCGTGGAGCGTGGAGGACCGTCCGGCGGCCCATCACGCTTTGCTCCTCGCCCTCGAGGCAGCGGTGATGGGCGTCTTCCTTGCCGAGGACATCATCCTGTTCTACGTGTTCTGGGAGGCCGTGCTCATCCCGATGTACTTCCTGATCGGTGTGTGGGGGCATGAGCACAGGCGTCACGCGGCCACCAAGTTCTTCGTGTACACGTTCGCGGCAAGCGCCCTGATGCTCGTGGGCATCCTTATCCTCTGGTTCGCCACAGGCACGAGCCGCATCCCTGAGATGGCGGCCGCAGGGGGCTGGCCCGCGGCGGCGGTGTTCTGGCTTCTCATCGTCGGCATGCTGGTGAAGATACCCGTGGTCCCGTTGCACACGTGGCTTCCCGACGCGCACGTCGAGGCGCCGACGGCCGGTTCCATCATGCTGGCGGGAGTGCTGTTGAAGATGGGCGGATACGGCCTGTTGCGGCTGGTCATTCCGCTCGCCCCCGCCGAGTTCGTGACCCGGCAGAACGTGCTTGCGGCCCTCGGTGTCGTGGGAATCGTGTACGGCGCGGCGATGGCTTTCGCTCAGTCGGACCTGAAGCGCCTCGTGGCCTACTCGTCGGTGGCACACATGGGTTTCGTCGTGCTGGCGATATCGACCGGGACGGAGGCCGGTTTCGCGGCCGCGATGCTTGGGATGATAAGCCACGGGGTCGTCGCTGGGCTCCTCTTCCTTCTGGTGGGTCAGCTCTACGAGCGTACCCACACCCGGGAGATCGCCCGCTTCGGCGGATTGGGCAAGATCGTGCCCGGCTGGGCGTCGGCGCTCACCTTCGGCGCGCTCGCTTCACTCGGGCTGCCGGGTCTTTCGGGGTTCCCGGGTGAGTTCGGGTCCGTGATAGAGGGGTTCCGGTCGATCGGATGGTGGATACTGCCGGCCACTGCCGGTGTGGTCTTGGCCGCCGCATACAACCTCCGGGCTGTACGTGACGTGAACCACGGACCAAAGTCAGCCGAGTGGGCAGGGGTCAACGACCTGGCCTTCCGTGACTGGGTGCCCGTCGGACTGTTGATGATCGCGATCGTGGCGTTGGGAATCTGGCCGAGGCTCGTGACCGATGCCGCGCAGCCTGCTCTGGCCGCGCTAGCCGTGCTTTTCGGTGGGGGAGTGTGACATGAGCGAGACCGTTCAGATACTCCTGCCCATCGGATCGGCCATCGCCGGCGGAGTCCTGGGGGTGCTCGCGGACGCGTTCGGTTCGCGCAGGCTCTCGGTGGCGCTGTCGGCCGCAGGCACAGCACTTGGGGCCGTGGTCGCAGTATGGCTGGTATACGAGCTGCCCGGGACGCTCCTCGCGTACAACGTTCTGGCAGGAGGAGGAGGCTTCGCGGCCATCGGAGCCGTCGTTCTCACCTTGTCGGCCTTGTCGCTCGTGGGGGGATGGGCGTGGTTCACTCGATCGCCCGCGGGCGGTTCAGCGGCGGCGCTGATCGCTCTGGCGGGCGGAGCGGCGGCGGCGCTCGCCGGGACCGTGGACATGGTGTTCCTCCTCATAGCACTCGAGTGTCTGGCTCTGACGGCGTACGCGCTCGTGGCGCAGTCCCGCAACGCGAGGTCCGACGAGGCGGCCATGAAGTATGTCGTCCAGGGCGCGGTAGCTACGGGGTTGCTGGTGCTCGGTATCGCGATACTCGTGGGCGTGTACGGCGGCACGAGCGGGCTGATTCCCCTGCAGGCCTCGGCTGCGGCTGGCGGGCCGCTCACGCCGCTCGCGGGGGCTATGGCGCTCGTTGTCGCAGCCTTCGCGTACAAGCTCGGCGGCTTCCCCTTCCACTCGTGGGCGCCCGACGTCTTCGAGACAGCGCCTCCTGCATCGGCGGGTTACCTCGCCGGCGCCCCCAAGGTGGGGGCGGTGTTGGCGGCGTTCATCGTCTCCAGCATCCTGTTCGGCAGCACGATGTTGCCGGCATGGCAGTTCTCGCGGGAAATCGCGGGGGTGACGATTGAGATCGACCAGTCACGGATCTCGGTGATGTGGGCGGTGCTCGCGGCTGGGTCGATCATATTCGGGAATCTTGCCGCGTTGCGTCAGGAGTCATACGGCCGGATGCTCGGCTATTCCGGCATCGCGCAGGTCGGTTACGCGATGATTGGGCTGGCCGTAGGCGAAAGAGTCGTCGGCAGTACTATGCTGCTCATGACTGCGTACGCGTTCGCCGCGCTTGCCGCCTTTCTCGGAGGCGAGGCCGTGCGCTGCCAGCGCCCCGGCTGGGACGGCAGCATCGGCGGCATGGCCGGATTCGGCCGCAGCAACGCGCTCGTTGGCGCCGCTGTCGCGGTAGCGATGTTCTCGCTGACCGGAATCCCGTTGACCGCCGGGTTCTGGGGCAAGCTTCTCGTCTTCGGTGCAGCGGTCGGGTTCGGATGGGAGTGGCTCGTCGTCATAGGAGTGCTCGGGTCCGTGGTTTCATTCGGGTACTACGGCAAGGTCCTCCGCTCGATGTATTTCGAGCCTGCCGAGGAAGTCGCCGAGCCCTCCGGTGATGACGAGGGGAGTGTCCCTGCGACGGGAAGCGTATTCGCTCTCCCGGCGACACTCACGGCATCGCTCGTTGCGGCCGCAGTCGTCGCTGTAGGAATAGCGCCCCTGGTATGGGGCCTGGGCTTCCTCCAGCGATTCTTCGCATTCGGCTGATTTGTCCGCGTGAGAGCGTAGGAGAATTTCTTCACAAATCCCCTTGCAATGGTCGCTCGCGACCCCTAAAATCGTTGGTGAGTTGCATGCGAATGCAACCCCTTACCCCTGAGCCTCAAGGTGCCGGCCTTGGGGCTCCCCTATCTTCAGGACTCTTCTTGCGACCTCCGCTACGGCTTCCGCAAGGGCTGCATCCGGGCCTTCGCCGGCCCCGTCCGTGAGAGTTCACTTAGACGAGGTCGAGCTTCGTAAAGTCGCTACTTCAGCGCGCCGATACTCAGGGCGAGATGATGATTTCCGAGGAGCAGGTGCGGAAGGCACTCCAGTACCTGCAGACGTCAAAGCGCTTAGGCGCACCAGATTCGTTGAGTTCTGCGAGCGCCGACATCCCGACCGATCTCGTGGACCGAGTACGGGACGCCTTGCGCACCGAACCCGACACCCGGGAAGACCGCATCGAGCACGCTCGGGAGTTGCTCGCGGGTGCGGGACCGACGAGTGCCGAGGTGGCCGAAAAGATCATCGGTCGCATCGTGTCGGACTCCTTGCGCTGAGATGCTGGCGCCGCCCTCTGCGGTGGCGCAGCGCCGTCTCCTCCCCCCATAATGGATTCGACCCGGACGAGGAGGAGCTGTGAGTTCGAGACCTGTACGTTCTCTTGTCACCATCGCGATGAATCTCGTGTTCGTCCTTGCCATCCTGGAAGCGGCTCGCGTGGTCGTGGCCTTCTTCGGCACGCTGGCTTCGACCGCTTGGGGGGAAGTGCTCATCTCCCTGACGGACTACATCACCCTGCCCCTCGGCATCCAGGCGTACAAGACCCCATACGGTGGAGTCTTCGACGCCGATGCGGCGCTTACAGTCGTGGTCTTCCTGCTCGCCGAGTGGGTCTTGAGTCTGGTGCGCAACAGAGCGTAGTTCGCGTACGAATTGCGCGTGGGGGAGGACGGCCTGCGGTCCGAGCAGACCGGCCGACGAGTCTTGGGCGGGAGGGTCCGTGACGTACACGCACGAACGGCTGGGCGAGGTATTGGTAGCAGAGGGGCTGCTCAGCGACGCACAGCTCGCCGAAGCACTCGAGCTTCAGGCTCGCGACGGCGGCAAACTCGGGGAGCTACTCGTACGCGAGCTGATACTGAGCGAAGAAGACCTGGCGGCGGCTCTCGCACGGCAGAAGGGCCTCGATCATGTCAATCTCGCGTCCTACTCCGTGGACAGAACTGCGGCCACGCTCGTATCCGAACGCTTCGCCACCCTGCGCGATGCGATCCCCATAGCGTTCGAAGAAGACCGGCTCATAGTGGCGATGGCCGACCCGCTCGACATCGAGACGCTCGACGACGTCGAGTTGCGCACCGGACGGAAAGCCACGCCGGTCGTAGCCAGCGCCTCGCAGATCCGGTTGGCGATCGACAAGTACATCGCTTCTGCCGACGCGTTCGCGAACGTGGTCTCCTCGGTGGAGGTCGAGGAGGAGGCCCTTGACCCGGCCCGTGCGGCCGAGGACGTACCGGTGGTGCGGCTGGTGAACCAGCTCATCCGTGAGGCCGTGCACGAGAAGGCATCAGACATCCACGTCGAGCCGCTGGAGCGCGAGCTGGTCATCCGCTACCGGATCGACGGTGTACTGAACGAGATGATGCGACTGCCGACCGCGGCAAGAGCGGGCATGGTCAGCAGGATCAAGATCATGGCCGACATGGACATCGCCGAACGGCGCCGTGCGCAGGACGGTCGTATCGCAGTCCGAGTCGACGGCCGGCCGGTCGACATCCGCGTGACGAGTCTACCAACGCCGTTCGGCGAGAGCATCGTGCTGAGAATCCTCAACACCCAGTTGGCGTTCCGGTCGATAGACGACCTCGGGCTGAGTCACGCGCTCCGGCGTACGTTCGACCGGCTGCTCGGCAAGCCGTACGGCGCGGTTCTGATTGCAGGGCCCACTGGTTCGGGGAAGTCGACCACGCTGTACGCCGCATTGCAGGAGATCAATCGTCCTACGCGCAAGATCATCACGGTCGAAGACCCCATCGAGTATCAGATGGACGGCGTCACGCAGATGGCCATCAATCCGAAGATCGGCCTCACATTCGCCTCCGGCCTGCGGACCATTCTGCGTGCCGACCCGGACGTCGTGATGGTCGGAGAGATTCGCGATCCCGAGACCGCCGAGACCGCCGTACGGTCCGCGCTCACGGGACACCTGGTGCTTTCGTCCGTGCACACCAATGACGCGCCTTCCGCCCTCACCCGTCTCACCGACATGGGGGTCCCCCCGTATATCACGTCGTCCGGCCTCGTGGGTGTCGTGGCACAGCGGCTGGTGCGTCAACTGTGTCCCGAGTGCAAGCAGCGGGTGAAGGTCCCGGGGGCGAAGCTCGTGGCGGCCGGCTTCACTGCTACAGAATCGAAGTCCGTGAAGATCTACGGGCCGGTCGGCTGCGACGCATGCGGTGACTCGGGATACAAGGGACGCGTGGGCGTCTTCGAGGTCATGGAGCTCGACGACGACATCGTGCAGCTGTTCCTGGACCACGCGCCCGCCGAAGAGTTGCGAGACCTCGCGCGCAAGAAGGGTATGACGTCATTGAGGCGCGACGCGCTCGACAAGGTCGCAGCCGGAATCACGAGTCTCGACGAGATCGACCGGGTGGTGATCTAGGTGGCGCGCGTTCCGCGCGCGATAGTGCTCGTATTGGACAGCGTGGGAGCCGGTGCGCTGCCCGACGCGGACCTTTACGGCGACGAGGGGTCGAACACGCTTGGGAACACGTCACGTGCGGTCGGCGGCCTGCACATGCCGAACCTCGGAGCGATGGGGCTCGGCAACATCACCGACATCCTCGGTGTGCCGCCGAATTCGGAGCCGGTGGCGTCATGGGGCAAGAACGCGGAACGCTCCGCCGGCAAGGACACCACGACCGGTCACTGGGAGATGATGGGGCTTCATCTCACCGAACCGTTCCCCACGTATCCGGATGGCTTCCCCGACGAGATCATGGACGAGTTCTCCGCCCGAATCGGCCGAGGATGGCTCGGCAACTATCCCGCGAGTGGGACGGAGATCATTCAGGAGCTCGGCGACGAGCACGTGGCCACCGGCAAACCCATCGTGTACACCAGCGCGGACTCGGTCTTCCAGGTCGCCGCTCACGAGGATGTGATCCCCGTCGACGATTTGTATCGAATCTGCGAGCAGGCACGTGAGATCCTTCACGGGGACCATCCGGTGGGACGCGTCATCGCGCGTCCGTTCGTGGGTCCCGATGATAGCGGCCAGTACGTGCGCACTCACCGTCGACGCGACTTCGCCATCAAGCCTTTCGAGCCCACCGTACTCGACCGGCTCGCGGAGATCGGCGTGCTGTCCTACGGAGTGGGCAAGATCGGGGAGATCTTCGGCTGGCAAGGGATCTGTGAGTCGCCGCACGTGACCGACAACATGGACGGGTTCGACAAGCTCGTGGAGCGGGTGGCGTCCGATACCCCGGGTTTCGTCTTCGTGAACCTCGTGGACTTCGATATGCTATGGGGCCACCGGAACAACGCCGAAGGCTACGCGCGCGGCCTGGAGGACGTGGACCGCCGCATGCCCGAACTGCTGGAGGTGATGATGGCGGGAGACCTCCTCATCATCACCGCTGACCACGGATGCGACCCGACCACGAGTTCGACGGACCACAGTCGCGAGTATGCCCCCCTGATCGCTCACATGAAGGGCGTTGACGCCGGCGTCGATCTTGGAATTCGAGAGACGTTTTCTGATGTGGGGGAAACCGTCCTCGACTTCTACGGCATCCCCGGGCGATGCGGGCGGGGGACGTCGTTCCTCGCGGACGTGCGCGATGCGGGCTGAACCGCTTGACCGCTCCCGTAGGGCGGCGTGACCGTCCGACGACATGGGGGACTCGGATAGTGGAGACCTTCGAAGAGCTCATAGAGCGCAAACGCGACGGTAGGGCGCACACGTCTGCCGAGATAGAACGCATCGTCCACGGCTTCGTGGCCGGCGAGATGCCCGACTACCAGATGGCCGCGTGGCTGATGGCGGCGTACTTGAACGGACTCGACGCTGAGGAGACCGTGGCGCTCACCGATGCCATGGTGCGTTCGGGCCGCGTGCTGGACCTGTCGGCCATCCCGGGCGTGAAGGTGGACAAGCACTCCACCGGTGGTGTCGCGGACACCACTACGCTCGTCCTCGCGCCATTGGTGGCCTCATGCGGTGTCCCTGTCGCCAAGATGAGCGGCAGGGGCCTCGGCTACACCGGGGGGACCCTGGACAAGCTCGAATCGATTCCGGGATTCCGGGTCGAGCTGACGGCAGAAGAGTTCGTGACGCAGGTGTGCGATATCGGTGTTGCCGTGATAGCGCAGTCCCCCGACATCGATCCGGCGGACAAGATGATGTATGCGCTGAGGGACGTCACTGCTACCGTGCCTTCCGTCCCGCTCATAGTCGGCTCCATCATCTCGAAGAAGATAGCCGGTGGCGCAGACGCAATCGTGCTCGACGTGAAAGTCGGCACCGGCGCTTTCATGAAGACCGAACACGACGCCCGAACTCTCGCCGCTGAACTCACCCGCGTGGCACGGGAGTTGGGCGCACAGGTCACGTGCTTCATGACCGACATGAACCAACCGCTGGGCATGGCTGTCGGCAATGCCATCGAGGTCCGCGAAGCGGTCGAGACGCTAAGCGGACGCGGACCCGAAGCTCTCACCGAACTGTGTCTGGTCTTCGGCGAGCAGATGCTGATGCTGGGGGGCGTCGCATCTACAGCCGAAGAAGCACGCGCTCGGCTGGTCGCCGCCATCGAGGACGGCTCCGCGCTCGCGACTTTCCGGCGCTGGGTCGAGGCCCAGGGCGGCGACCCGTCGTTCGCCGAGGACCCCGGAGTCCTGCCGCAAGCACGGTACCAGCGGGCGGTCACCGCGGAGCGCGGGGGCTTCGTGACTGCGTTCGACGCCGAGGGTGTGGGGCGCGCGGCCATGCTACTCGGGGCGGGGAGGGCAGCCAAGGACGACTCCATCGACCCTGCCGCAGGCCTCGAGCTGGCGGTACGGATCGGCGACGCGGTCTCCGCCGGCTCGACGATCGCCACCTTGTACGCTTCCGCCGAAGAGCTCTTCGGCGAGGCGGAAGTGCGGTTGCTGGCATCGGTGGAGATCGGTGACGCGCACGTGCAGCCGCCCTCGCTCTTCCACGAGCTGTAGGCCGGCATGCAAATCGTCGTTGGACACGCCAACCCCGATTTCGACGCCTACGCCTCCACCGTTGCCGCCACCAAGCTGTTTGCGGGGGCGAAGGGCATCTTCCTCGGCACGCAGCAGGCCAACGTGCGGGCGTTCCACAACCTGCACCAGGACTTTCTGGAGTTCGTGGACCTGAGGGGCTTCGACTCGTCGTCGGTTACGCGGCTGATCATGGTGGACACTCGCGATCCCGACCGGATCGGCGAGTTGGGCGAGGTCGCCAGAGACCCCGATGTCGAGGTCATCGTGTACGACCACCACCCGCCGGCCGAAGGCGATCTCGAGACGGCTGACGACCGCAGTCTGCAGGTGGGGGCTACGACTTCGATCTTGGTGCACGAGATCCGGCGCAGAGGTATTTCGCTCACGCCGCTCGAGGCGTCGGTGATGCTCCTTGGCATACACGAGGACACCGGCTCGCTGACGTATCCGGGAGCCACGGCCTACGACGCCGACGCTGCGGCCTTCCTGATGGCGGCAGGAGCGGATGTCGAGGTGCTGAACCAGTTCTTGAGCCGCGCCCTCGACGACCTGCAGCACGCACTGCTCGACGCGCTGCTCGATTCGCTCGAGGTATGGGATGTCAACGGACAGCAAGTGGCGGTGGGAACGGCCGTCGCGGACGAGTACGTGGACTCGGCCAGCGTGCTCACGCACTACATCGTGGAGGACATGGGGTACCGGGTGGCCGTCGCGATCGTGCAGATGCCGGACAGACTGCAGATCGTGGCGCGCAGCAGGCTTCATGAGGTGGATGTGGGAGCGGTGATGACTCGCGTGGGAGGCGGCGGGCACCCACAGGCCGCATCGGCGGGCTTTCGCGAGCTGAGCATCTCCGACGCCTTGGAGCGAGTGCGATCGGCGCTCGACGCCGAGGTCAAGTCGCCGCTGGTGGCCGCGCAGATCATGTCGTCGCCCGTGCGTACCATCGACCCGGAGAAGACCATGACTCAGGCAGGTGAACTGATGGCCCGATGGGGTCACGGCGGACTTCCGGTGATCGAGGACGGTCGGCTCGCCGGTTTGGTGACGCGCAAGGACGTCGACAAGGCCGAGCGGCACCGGCTCGGGCACGCCCCCGTGAAAGGCTTCATGGCGCGCGACGTCATCACCTGCTCTCCGGACACCGATCTGGCGACGCTGGAGCGGCTGCTTGCCGGACAAGGGATCGGACGTGTCCCGGTGACCGAGAACGGCGCCATTGTGGGCATCGTGACCCGCAAGGACCTGTTGCGGGCGGAGCACGGAGACGAGTATCTCGACCGGCGCGTACCGCGCGCCCGGGCGGAGTCGACCGAACGCTTCCTGGCGTCGGTGGAGTCCTTGTTGCCCGATGACGCGCGCTCGGCTATGCGCCACCTGGGGGCCCTTGCCGAAGAGAAGGGCGTCGGCGCTCATGTGGTCGGGGGCTTCGTGCGGGACATGTTGCTCGGGCGGCGCAATCTGGACATCGACATCGTGGTAGAAGGCGACGCCGTTGAGTTCGCCCAGTACGCCGCGGATCGTATGCAGGCGCGCGTGAAGGTACACCGACGTTTCGGCACGGCCGTGATCGTGCTCTCGCGCGACCTGCACGTGGACGTCACCAGCGCGCGCACGGAGTACTACACGCGTCCGGGCGCGCTACCGACTGTCGAGCGTTCCTCTCTTCGGCAGGACTTGTTCAGGCGCGACTTCTCCATCAATGCGATGGCCGCGTGCGTGAACCCCGAGTGCTACGGCGCGATCGCCGACCCGTTCGGTGGACTGCGCGACCTGGAACGCGGCACGCTCAGGGTGCTGCACTCGCTGTCGTTCGTCGAGGACCCGACGCGAGTGCTCAGGGCCGCGCGCTTCGAGAGACGGTACGGATTCGAGATGGACGGCTCCACGGAGGCGCTTGCCCGTCAAGCCGTGGAGATGCAGATGCTCGAAGAGGTCAGCGGGGCCCGGGTCAGGGAAGAGATGCTCGACATCATCGACGAGGACGCTCCGTCGCTGATCTTCGAGCGGCTCCACGACCTGGGCGTGCTGTCGGTGCTGCTGTACGAGGACGCCGACCCCCAGAGGGCCATCGAAACGCTCGGTGCGGTCGAGCGGGCATACCGCCATCTGGAGGCGCGCTTCAGCCGCCGGCCGCGAAGACGGGTGACACTTGTGGCGGCGCTGGCGGCCGGGGCGAGCAGAGCGCAGGCGGAGCGCTGGCTCAACCACTTGCGATTCGGCAAGGAGTACGCTCAGGCGACGGTGGCCGTAGCAGAGAAAGCACCCGTGGCGCTACGCACCCTGAGGGACAGGCGCAAGATGCGCGACAGCCGTCTGTTCCATACGTGTGAAAGCGTCCCCGACGAGGCTCTCGTGTACGTGTGGGCGGTGGGCGACGACCGTGTCCGGTCGCGCGTCGAGCGTTTCATCGACACCGTTTCACGAATCCAGCCGGAGGTCACCGGCAAGGACCTGATCGATCTCGGGCTCGAACCCGGTCCGCGCTTCTCCGCTATACTTGCGCAGGCCCGCGACGACCGCCTGGACCGACGAGCGGTCGGCCGCGAAGCGGAGCTGGCCAACCTGAAGCGGCTCGTCGCCAAGGACGCGAGAGGCCGCGCCGCCGGACCGAAAGAGGACGACGCCGCTCGATGAACGAGCTACTCGATTTCGCCCTTCGATTCCTGATAGCAGTTCCCGCCATCGTGTTCCACGAAGTCTCGCACGGCTATGTGGCGTACATGCTGGGCGACCCGACCGCCAAAGACCGGGGCCGGCTGTCGCTGAACCCCCTTCGTCACATCGACCCGTTCGGAACGGTACTGCTCCCCATCATCCTGATCGCCACCGGGCTGCCGGGCTTTGGCTACGCCAAGCCGGTCCCGGTGAACACCGGCTACTTCAAGGACAGGCGCAAGGGGATGTTCTACACGGGTATCGCGGGGCCGACCACGAACCTCATTCTCGCGGCGGTGTCCGGCCTGGTCGTGCGCGGCATGATCGCCCTGGACATCGCCAACGGAGGCGGTGTGCTCGACATCGTGTTGGTCGCACTCTACTACTTCGCGACGATCAACCTGATGCTGATGTTCTTCAACCTCATACCGCTCCCCCCGCTAGACGGATCGCGCGTGCTGCCGCTCTTCCTGTCGGACCGCGCGATGCGCACGTACCATCAGTGGGAGCGGTACGGCTTCCTCATCCTCTTCGGCGTGTTGTTCCTTGCTCCACGGCTGCTCGGGGTCGATCCGCTGGGCACGTATCTGCGCTACACGGTCTTCCCGATCCTGCAGGCCTTCACCGGGGTGGGGTAGGCGCGGGCGGCGTCCACGCTCCTATGAGCTCGACGCGCGGAGGAGTATTCTTGTCGGCAGGCAGGTCCAGCAAAGGCACGCTTCGCCCGGCCGCCGGATCGAAAGCCATCACCGTGACCGTCCCGTCCTGCGGCGCTTGTGTGTAGACGAAGCGCGCGCTGGCGCCGCGCACATAGGTGAGCGTAGGAATGGTCAGGAATGCCGGGACCGTGACGAGCTCTGTAGTTTCGCCCGAGCGGGTCTGTATCTCCACAATCGCGTGATGCATCCCGGCCGATTCCTCCGTGGAGCGCATCTCGAGCGAGCTTTCGCAATCAGCCGACCAAGCAGGCATGCCGACCACAGTTGGATCGAAGGCGGGACGTGTCGTCTCTCTGGACCAGAGCAGCTCCATGGTGGCGGGGTCGTAGACCTCGAGCGTGTGCGTCTCAGCGGTCGACCGGATGTCGAAACCCCCGCCGCTGTCCGGGATCTCGAACGCTTCCAGGAACCTCTGGTGGCGCTCTATCGGCAGCACCCCCACCGCAAGATGTTCTCGGTAGCTGAGCTGGGGAGAATGGTGGAGGAACGATTCGTACTCCTGTGTCTGCGGGCTTCCGGTGTCCCAGAGCGGCCTGAAGAAGCTGTCCTGCTCCTGCACGTCCTTGACGAGTTCGAGTTCGGCAGAACCTTCTGCGAGGCGCCAGATCTGCCCGGGGCCTCCGTGATGGCTCCACCTCGTCTCCTCGAGGAAGTACAGGTTCTGCTGTACGACGCCCATGTACTGGATCTCCGCCGCGCGCGTCGGCTCCGCGCCCTCTGCCGGCGGACGCGGGATCGCGGGAAGGGAGGGCACGATCGTGGTCAACTCGGACTCGTGGAACCGGAGCGCGCCGTTCGGGTGGGGGTTCGTCCACCCACCGCCGCCGGCGTCGACGGCCGGCTCCAGGGTGCAGGCGATGATGTCGTCGCCTGCCCAGCCGTACGACGAGACCAGTTGGGGGACCGGGGTACTCGTGGTACCGGTGACCAGGTCCATCTGGACGAGCAACCCACCCAGCACGTAGTCCGGTGGGTCGTGCTGTGGCGAGAGATACAGCAAACGGTCGCCGCCGGGAGAGAGTTGCGGCGGCTCGACCATAGGGACGGCCCCTTCCCCGGCCACGACCACCGTGCTCTCGCCGGTCGCCAGGTCAGCCGACAGGACCTGCCAGTCGCAGCGCGCCCAGAAGTCCTCGACGGCAGGCTCGGGGACGTCGCGTTGCTGCTCGACGTACAGCAAGACGTGTGTTGCTTCGGGCTCCGGCTGCGGCTGGTCGGCGGGTTCCTGGGCAGGGGAGCAGCCCGAGAGCGCGATCGCAGTGGCAGCGGCACAGGCGACGAAGAATCGGGACGCGCGCATCAAGGCCTCCTTCGGAAGCATCTTAGCACCGGCTGTACTGCTGCTGTGGCGCTCAGACATGCGCTATCGGCCCGGCTGGTTGCGATACAATCTCATAACGCCGAACGCCCGAATCCGTCGCGAGGAGCACCCGACCACATGCCCAAGAAGCGCATCCTGACCGGCTACCGTCCGACCGGCCGCCTCACGCTCGGACACTGGTTCGGCAACCTGCTTAACATGCGCGAGCTGCAGGAGGAGTACGAAGCGTACTACTTCGTGGCCGACTGGCACGCGCTCACGTCGGACTGGCAGGACACGTCGGGCATCCGCCGCTTCACTGAAGAGATGGTGCTCGACTGGGTGGCCGCCGGAATCGACCCGCAGCGCGCGACCATCTACCGGCAGTCCGACGTCCCCGAGGTCGCCGAACTCACCCTCTACCTGACCATGGTCACACCCATGCCGTGGCTGGAGCGCGTCCCGTCGTACAAGGAGCAGCGAGAGCAGATCACCGACAAGGACCTCGGCAACGTGGGGTTCTTTCTGTATCCGCTGCTGCAGGCCGCCGACATCACCATCGTGAAGGGCGACATCGTGCCGGTGGGCGAGGACCAGCTCCCGCACCTCGAGCTCACGCGCGAGGTCGTGCGGCGCTTCAACAACCAGTACGGCGAGCTGCTCGTGGAGCCGCAGGCCAAGATCGCGAAGGAAGGCGCGCGCGTGCCGGGTACCGACGGTCGCAAGATGTCGAAATCCTACGGCAACGCGATCTACCTCTCCGAGCCTGCCGAGGAGACCACCAAGAAGGTCATGGGCATGATGACCGACCCGGCGCGCAAGCGGAAGGACGACCCCGGCGACCCGGACATCTGCCCGCTGCATCAGATCCACAAACTGGTCGCGCCCGCCGACAAGACCGCCGAGTGGGACCGATGCTGTCGGGTCGCCGAGTGCGGGTGTGTCGCGCACAAGCGCGATATGGCCGAGGACCTGAACGCGTATCTCGCCGACTTCCGCGCCAGGCGCGCGGAGCTCGCCGCGGAGCCGGGCGCGGCGTGGGAGATCCTGGCCCACGGCGCCGCCCGCGTGCGCCCGGCGGTCGAGGAGCTCATGGACTCGGTGCGCCGCGCGTTGCACGTGGACGCAGGGTAGCGACGCGGAGGCCGCCCAAGATGGCGTACACCGTCAAGACACAAGCGTTCGAGGGGCCTTTCGACCTTCTGCTGCACCTGGTGTCCAAGCAGAAGCTCGACGTGAACGCCATCAGCATCATCGAGATCACCGACCAGTACCTCGAGTACGTCGACCGGCTCGACGACCTGGACCTCGACGTCGCGAGCGACTTTCTCCTGGTGGCTGCGACCCTGCTGGAGATCAAGGCCGCAAGCTTGTTGCCGCAGCCGGTAGAGTACATCGGCGACGAGCTCGACGACCTGTCCCCGGAAGAGGCGCGCGAGCTGCTCGTAGAGCGGTTGCTCACCTACAAGCAATTCAAGAACGTCGCGGCGGAGCTCAATGCGCGCATGGAGGCGGAGTCGCGCATGCATCCCAGGCAGGCGGGCTTGGAGGAGCGGTTCCTGAAGCTCATGCCCGACTTCCTCGAGGACGTGACGCTTCACGGGCTTGCCGTCATCTGCGCCGACCTGCTGCACCGGCGCGAGGTGTTCCTGCTGCAAGCGGAGCACGTGGCCGCGCGGCCGATATCGCTCGAACTCCACGCGGAGGCCGTCTTCCGCTCGCTCGCCCGCAAGAGGCGCACGACACTGCGCGAGCTCATCGCCGAGGATCCTCGGCCGGAGATGATCGTGGTGACGTTGCTCGCGCTGCTGGAGCTGTACAAACGCGGGACGGCCGACTTGCGCCAGGACGAGGCGTTCGACGATATCATCGTGAGCATCATCGAGCGGGAGCGGGAGGGCGACACTTAAGTGAGCGTGCCGACTTCACTTCGCGGCGCGATCGAGGCGCTGCTGTTCGTCTCGGACGAGCCGGTCACCGCGGCCAGGATGGCGCGCGTCCTGGACGCCCCTGAGGGAGACGTCCTCGCGGCGGTGCGCGACCTCGCCGAGGAGTACCGCGACCAGGAACGCGGCTTCCAGCTGCGCGAGGTCGCCGGGGGGTGGCGGCTCTACACGCATCCGGCGTACCACGAGAAGATCGACGAGTACGTACTGTCGTGGGACACGCGCCGGCTTTCGCAGGCGGCTCTCGAGGCGCTGGCGGTGATCGCCTACCATCAGCCGGTCACGCGCGCAGGTGTGAACGCGGTGCGCGGCGTGAACTCGGAGGGCGTGATCTCGTCGCTGGTGGACAAGGGTCTGGTGCGCGAGGTCGGTCGTGACAAGAACCAGGGCAACGCGATCCTTTACGGCACTACGCGCACGTTCCTGGAGAAGTTCGGTCTTGCCGACCTCTCCGAACTCCCCCCGCTCGAGGAGTTCGCACCCGACCCCCACACCGAACGCGCGATCCGCGAACGCCTGAACGCGCTGGACGGTTCGGCGCTTGCCGAAGAGGTCGAGCGAGAGGCGCCGCCGGAGCCCGCCGAAGAGAGCGAGGGCGAATCGCCTTCCGGCCGTGCCGAAGACGAAGGCCAGGAATCCTCCCCCGACTCGTCCGAGGGGTGAGCGGGCCTGTGCCTGCAGGGGACCGCATCGTCCCTATGCGGCTGCAGAAGTTCCTCGCACGCGCAGGCGTCGCGTCACGTCGCGGCTCGGAGGACCTGATCACCGCAGGAAGGGTCAGCGTCAATGGCGAGGTCGTGACCGCTCTGGGCGCGAAGGTCGATCCGCTCAAAGACACCGTGACCGTCGACGGGCGCGAGGTAAGACTCGGCGAGGGCGCCGTGTACCTGCTGTTGCACAAGCCTGCGGACACCGTGACGACCATGTCCGACCCGCAGGGCCGCCGGACCATCCGTGAATTCATGCCGCCTGACGCTCCGGGCTTGTTCCCGGTCGGACGCCTCGATAGGGACACGACAGGCGCCATCTTGCTCACCACTGACGGGGAGCTGGCTCATCGGCTCATGCATCCGCGCTATCATGTCCCGAAGCGGTACCGCGCAAGGGTCGCGGGATGCGTGACGGAACGAGAGCTCGCACCGCTGCGACAGGGTATGACGCTCGACGACGGCCCCACGAAGCCGGCCGAGGCCCGCATCCTCAGGGCGCAAGACGCGGGCTCGGACGTGGAACTCGTGATCTCGGAGGGGCGCAAGCGTCAGGTGAAGCGCATGCTCGAGGCGATAGGGCATCCCGTCGAGATACTGCACCGCGAGGCCTTCGGGCCGCTCGAGCTCGGAGCTCTCGCACCGGGCGAGTGGCGTGAACTCACCGCCGAAGAAGTCGCCGCGCTCGAGAGAATGTCATCTGCCGGGGAGGACCGATCGCGATGAGTCTGGTCGTCGTCACGGGAGGCGCCCGGAGCGGCAAGTCGAACGTCGCCGAGCGCATGGCCGCTCGCTGCCCTCAGCCCGTGACGGTGGCGGTCTTCGGCAGTTCGGAGGGGGACCCCGAGATGGCCGAGCGCATCGCCAGGCACCAGGCGGGCCGGTCGGAGGACTGGCTGGTGGTCGAGGCCGGGGACTCCGTGGAGTGGACCGAGCGCGCTGGCGGGGGCACCTTGCTGCTGGACTGTTTCGGTACGCTGCTCGGGATGGTGATGGGTGAGGTTCTCGCGGAGATGGGAGGCGGCGATCTGGGTGCCGCGGGCCGGTTGCCTGCGGGCTACGAGCCCGAGGTCGAGCGGCGGTTTGCGGCACTGGCCGCCTGGTTGCTCAAGCGCGGGGGCGACACCGTCGTCGTGACGAACGAGGTCGGAGACGGCGTGGTCCCGGAGCACGCCACAGGCCGCGTGTTCCGCGATGTGCTGGGGAGGGCGAATCGCTCTCTCGTGTCCCGCGCCCAACGCGCGTATCTCGTGGTTGCAGGGCGCGTGATGGACTTGACCGACCTGCCGCTCGACGCCCCTTGGCCGCGGCGGGGATGAGGGGGACCAGTTGCCCGGGACATCGTTCGAAGCGCAACTCGACGCAGTGACGGCCGCGGTCTCTGAGCCCGACCCGGCAGGTGAGGACGCCGCGTGGGCACGCCTCGACTCTCTGACGAAGCCGCCACGGTCCCTCGGCCGGCTCGAAGAGGTAGCCGCACGAATCGCGTGCGTGCAGGGGACCGTGCGGCCGGACGTGGAGGACAGAGCGATCATCCTCATGGCAGCGGACCACGGCGTGGTAGCGGAGGGTGTCTCGCCCTACCCCCAAGAAGTCACACGCCAGATGGTCGCGAACTTTTCCGCCGGCGGCGCGGCCATCAACCAGCTCGCGGGGAGCGTCGAGGCGGAGCTGTGGCTGGTGGACGTAGGCGTGGCCGGTGACGTCTCACACCTGAACAATGTGCGCGACGAGAAGATCGCGGCAGGGACTGCGAACATGGCCGTGGGCCCCGCGATGTCCCGGGAGCAGGCCGCGCAAGCGGCGATGGTCGGCGTGCGCATGTCACGTGAGGCCGCCGAGGGCGGAATGCGTCTGCTCGGCACGGGAGAGATGGGTATCGGCAACACGACGGCGGCAGCAGCCCTCACGTGCGCATACACCGGCGCGGACCCCGAGCGTGTCGTCGGCCCGGGCACGGGGCTCGACGCCGCCGGAGTCGCGCACAAGGTCGCCGTCGTGAAGGCAGCACTGCATGCCAACAAGGCCGATACGCTCGATGCCCTGGGCAAGCTGGCTGCCGTAGGCGGTCTGGAGATCGCGGGGCTTGCCGGGGTCGTCATCGGCGCGGCGGAGCAAGGCGTGTGTGTGGTCGCCGACGGGTTCATCTCCGGTGTCGCGGCGCTGGCGGCTCTGCGGTTGTGCCCCGATTGCTCCGCGTACGTGTTCCCGTCGCATCTATCCGCTGAGCCCGGCCACCGTTTCGTGCTCGATGCGCTGGAGCTCGAACCCATCATCGCTCTCGACATGCGACTGGGCGAGGGGACGGGCGCAGCGCTCGCGATGAGCATCATGGACGCCGCGTGCCGCATGCTCGCGGGCATGGCGACGTTCGAAGAGGCGGGCGTTTCCGAGGAGGGCGGCGGGTGAGCGAGAAACGTAGCAACGGTTTTGTGGAGGCAGTGGCGCTGCTGACCATCCTTCCCGTCACCGTCGTGACAGGGCCTGGAAGCGACCGGCCGCGAACACCGCAGTGGTTCCCGATCGTCGGCCTGTCGTGTGTGGGGTTTCCCGCCGTCGCGGCCGCACTCGCAGGCGCCATCCCGTTCCTTGCGATGGGGTGGAGGCCTGAGGCGGGTGCCGGCCGGCTCGCATACGTGGCCGCCGCGTGTGTGATCGCGCTGTGGGCTCTACTCACTCGTATGCTGCACTGGGACGGACTCGCCGATGTCGCCGATGCCCTATGGGGAGGCGCGACGGTCGAGCGCCGCCTCGAGATCATGAGGGACACCGTTGTCGGCACCTTCGGCACGGTCGCCGTCGTCCTCGTAGCGCTGATCGAGACGATGGCACTTGCGGCCCTGATGCAGCTGGACGGCTTGGTGACGCTGGCGGTACTGCTCGCGGTCCCGGTGCTGGGCCGCCTTGCCGCGACCTTCGCCGCGTGGTTCGGCACCGCCGCGCGAGGCGACGGACTGGGCCGCAGCGTCGTGGCGCGCCCCACGCCGGCGGGCGCGCTTGTGGTGTTGCTCACCTTGGGGCTTGCGGCGGCCGCGTGGGTGGTCCTGGCGGCGGGCCGCGTGTCCGGCGCGGCCTCGATCGCGTTCTGGGTGGTGGGAATCGCGAGCGCCGCCATGATACCCGCCGCGCTGGCCAGACGGTTCGGCGGCGTGACCGGTGATGTCATGGGCGCAAGCGTCCTGCTCACCGAGACCGCGTGCCTGTTGATTCTCGCGGTCTTCGGAGGTCTGTGATGGGCGATGAAAGACATCTGCTGGTCGTGCGTCATCCCGAGACCGAAGCCAACGTCGACGGCCGATGGGTCGGCCGGGGCAACGCACCGTTCACGGAGGTCGGTTCCGCACAGCTGCAGCGGCTGGTGGATGCCATCGTGGAGTTCGCGCCCGATGTCGTCTACTCGAGCCCGCTCGAGCGCGCCTGCGTTCCCGCGCGAGAGGCCGCAGCGCGTCTCGGCGTTCCCCACATGATCGATGAAAGGCTCCACGAACTCGACTTCGGCGAGGCCGAGGGGCTCACCATCGAAGAGGCCGAAGAAGCCGGCATCGAGTTCCATTTCAAGTCCGAAGACCGCCCCGTGGCCGCAGGTGGCGAGTCGCGCCGCGACATCATGGACCGCACCGCGGCTTTCCTCGACGAGGCGCTTTCGACCCACGAACGTGTGGCCGTCGTGACGCATGGCGGGGTCATGCGTTCCGCCCTTGTGCATCTCATGGACCTGCCGCTGGACGCGATCTGGGCGTTCCACATCCGTAACGCTCAGGTCGCCGAACTCACCGTGGCGGACGGATGGGGCAGACTGGAGTGGTTTCGCCAGCTCTCCGATTGAGACGACTTTCGTCGCACCTCGCCCTTGTCGCACAGGGTCAGACCTGCGACAATCCTCGGCAACCTCGAAGGGCAGCCGGGCGTCTCACGGGGAGGGCCGCGTGGACTGGGAAGCGCTCATACGCAGCGAGCTCGACGGCATGGTGCCGTACAGTGCTGGGCTGCGCGCGAGCGAGGTGCGCGAGCGCTCCGGCAAGGACACCATCCTCAAGCTGTCGAGCAACGAGCACCCCTGCGGACCGTTCCCGAGCGCGATAGCGGCGATGGAAGCCGTACTCCCGCGGCTCAACCGCTACCCGGACGGCTCGGCCCGCGCCCTGCGCGAAGCGCTGTGCGCACACATGGGCGTGGTCGACTGCAACCTCGTGGTCGGCAACGGCAGCAACGAGATCATCCGGCTGATCGCGCAGGCGATCCTCGAGCCCGGCGACGAGGTCGTGTTCGCGTGGCCGAGCTTCGTGGTCTACCCGATGGTCGCGCAGATGTTCGGCGCGACCGCGGTGCGGGTGCCCCTCGCCGAGGGCGAGGTGCACGACCTCGACGCGATGCTCGCAGCGGTCACAGAGCGCACCAAGCTGCTCTTCTTGTGCAACCCGAACAACCCGACCGGCACGATGTACCGCCGCCGTGAGTTCGAGGCATTCCTGGACGCAGTGCCGCCACACGTGCTCGTGGTCGCCGATGAGGCGTACTTCGAGTTCGCAACCGATTCCGACTACCCCGATTCGATGCGCTACTTCGACGGCGAGCGCCCGCTATGCGTGCTGCGGACGTTCTCCAAGATCTACTCGCTCGCCGGGCTGCGCATCGGATACGGCGCGTGTCCTGAGGCCATCAAGCTCGCGTGCGACAAGATCCGCGAGCCGTTCAACGTGAACTCCGTGGCGCAGATCGCCGCGTACTACTCGCTGGCCGATGAATCGGAAGTCGAGCGTCGCCGGCGCGAGAACCAGGAGCAGAAGACCTACATCTATTCGGCCTTCGATCGGCTGTCAGTGCGCTACGTGCCGTCGGAAGCGAACTTCATCTACCTCATGACGGACAAGCCGGTCGAAGTATTCGAGGCCCTGCTGGCCGAGGGGGTCATCGCGCGCGACTTCGGTACCGCGCCCGCGCTGCGGCTCGGGATCGGCACACCGGAGGACACCACACTCGTCGTCGAAGCGTTCGAACGCGTCGTGGAGAAGCTGGGCGGCATCTAGCCGTCACGACTCCTCGCAGCGGACGGTGCGCTCGGCGGCCCGTCGGAGATAATCACTGCGAAGGAGTGACCAACATGCTTGTCGTCATGCGGGACCACGCGTCCCAGGAGGAGATACGGCACGTCGTCGACTTACTCGAGGAGGCGGGCGCACAAGCCCACCTCTCCGGCGGCGAGGTCAAGACCATAATCGGCGTCATCGGCGACCGGGAGACCGTGTACGGCCTCGAGTTGCAGGGCCTTCCCGGCGTCGAAGAAGTCATCCGAGTTCTCAAGCCCTACAAGCTCGTAAGCCGGGACTTCAAACCCGAAGACACGGTGGTCCATGTAGGCGAGCACGCCTCGATCGGGGGCGGTGCGCTCGCGGTGATCGCAGGCCCGTGCTCGGTCGAGTCCGAGGAGCAGATGCTGGAGGTCGCTCGCTCCTGTAAGGCAGCCGGCGCGACCATGCTGCGCGGCGGCGCCTACAAGCCGAGAACCAGCCCGTACGCGTTCCAGGGCATGGGCGTAGAGGGTCTGCGGCTTCTTCGGCAGGCGGCCGACGAGGTCGACATGCCGATCGTGACCGAGGTGCTCGACGTGCGCGACGCAGACACCGTGGCAGAGTTCGCCGACGTGCTCCAGGTCGGCGCACGCAACATGCAGAACTTCATGATGCTCGACGAGCTGGGCACGATGGGCAAGCCGGTGTTGCTCAAGCGCGGGCTGTCGGCGACCATCGAAGAGATGCTGTCGGCCGCCGAGTACATACTCAAGGGTGGCAACCGCGACCTCATCCTGTGCGAACGGGGGATACGCACCTTCGAGACGTATACGCGCAATACGCTCGACCTGGCGGCTGTGGCCGCGCTCAAGGACCTCACGCATCTGCCGGTGATCGTGGACCCGTCGCATGCCACGGGTCGCCGCGAACTCGTGGCCGTCATGTGCCGCGCGGCGATCGTGAGCGGCGCCGACGGCGTGATGGTCGAGGTGCATCCTGACCCCGAGCACGCCAAGTGCGATGGTCCGCAGTCGCTCGTGCCGCAGGACTTCGGGGCGCTGATGGACAGCTTGCGGCCGCTGATCGACCTTCAGGGCGCTTCGCTCGGGTGGCAGTGATGGCGTTTCGGCGGATAGCGGTGGTAGGCGTGGGGCTGATCGGCGGTTCGTTCGCGGCTGCCACGCGCGCGTTGCCCAAGCCGCCGCGCGTCTCCGGGATCGACGTCGACTCGGACACGCGCGCGTACGCCCTCGAACACGGTGTGGTAGACGAAGCGCTCTCGCCGGAAGAAGCGCTCGAGGCCGGAGTGTTCGGCCCGGGTGGTGCCGACCTCGTGGTGCTTGCGACGCCCGCGGCGATCGTGGAGTCGTGGCTCGAGCGGTTGGGCGATGCGGCTTACGCGGGCGTGGTGACGGACGTGGCGTCGACCAAGAGCGCGGTAATCGCCGCCGCCGAGCGCGCGCTCGGCCCGGACGCCGCCTTCGTGGGCGGTCATCCGATGGCGGGTTCGGAGCAAAGCGGCATCCAGGCGGCGAGCGCGGACCTCTTCCGCGGCGCGTACTACGTGCTCGCTCCCACCGAGCACACGGACATGAACGCGTATCGGCGGGTCCATTCGTTCGTGGCCTCGCTGGGCGCCCGTGTCATCTCGGTCGACGCGCGCGCCCACGACGAGGCGGTGGCGATCGTGAGCCACGTCCCTCACGTGACGGCCTCTGCGCTTGTCGAGCTCGCCAAGGCGCACGCGGGCCAGGGTGACGAGCTGCTGCGTCTCGCGGCCGGCGGCTTCAAAGACACCACGCGCATCGCAGCGGGCAGCCCAGAGCTGTGGACCGGCATCTGCCTGGACAACGCCGACGCGCTCGCCGAAGGGCTCGACGAGCTGCGCGCGGTCCTGGGCGAGTTCGAGGAGGCGGTTCGCAAGCATGACGCGAGGTCGGTATACGAGTGGCTGGCGCGCGCGGCCGAGGTTCGCCGCTCGCTGCCGGCGCAGTGGGTCCCGGCCACCGAGCGCCTCACCGAGCTGCTCATCCCTGTGGTGGACCGTCCGGGCGTCATCAGCGAGGTCACCACGGCGGTCGGGCGCGCGGGCTGCAACATCGAGGCGATCGAGATCGACCACGTGAGCGAGGACAGCGCCGTGCTCGTGCTCGTCCTCACGGATGAAGGCGACCTTGACAAGCTCCTCGAAGACCTTACCGGCCGAGGATACGAGCCGCGGACCCGTCCGCTGGAGGAGACGCCATGATCGTGCATATCGCGCCGGCTGCAGCGCCGCTACGCGGGTCGGTCCGCGTGCCCGGTGACAAGTCCATCTCCCACCGCGCCGTGCTTTTCGCGGCGATGGCCGAAGGGACCTCGCGCCTGTCCGGCGTGCTCGACAGCGAGGACGTGCGCAGCACCATCCGTGCGGTCGAGGCGCTTGGCGCCCGCGTCGTGCTCGAGCCCGCTGAAGACGGCAGTCTCGAGGGCGCGGTCGCCGGATGGGGTGCGGGCGGCCCGCGGGAGCCGGACGACGTGATTGACTGCGGCAACAGCGGCACGACCGCCCGGCTGTTATGCGGCGCGCTTGCCGGCTGGCCGATCACCGCGACGCTTGCGGGTGACGAGTCGCTATCCGCTCGGCCGATGGAGCGCGTCACCGGCCCGCTCAGTGAGATGGGCGCGGACTTCATGACGCTCGAGGGCCGGCTGCCCATTACCGTCACCGGCGGGTCGCTCTCTCCGATCGAATGCGAATCGCCCGTGGCGAGCGCGCAGGTCAAGACCGCGATCCTTCTCGCGGGCCTGCGCGCATCGGGCCGCACGGTCGTGCGCGAGCCTGCGCAGAGCCGCGACCACACCGAGCGCTTGCTGCCGGTGTTCGGCGTGCCTGTCGGGCTCGACCTGGACGCTCACGCGGCTTGGGTCGACGGCCCCGCTGCGCTCGCCGCCGCCGACGTGGCCGTCCCCGGCGACCCCTCCTCGGCGGCGTTCTTGATCGTCGCGGGACTGCTCGTACCAGGCAGCGAGGTCACGCTGACGGATGTCGCGCTCAACCCCACGCGCACCGGCTTCCTGCGCGTGCTCACGCGGATGGGCGCCGAGATCGAGATCGACATGCCTGAGGAGGGCGAGGGCGAGCTGCGCGGAGACGTCGTCGCGCGGTACTCGCCGGACCTGGTGGCCACAACCGTGGAGGCAGACGAGGTGCCTTCACTGATCGACGAGATCCCGGTACTCGCGCTTGCCGCGGCCCGCGCCGAGGGGCGCTCGCGCTTCAACGGGGTGGCGGAGCTACGCGTCAAGGAGTCGGATCGGTTGGCGGCCATCGTCGAGGGGCTCGAGACCCTGGGCGCGCGGCCGACGACCGACGGCGAGTCGCTCGCGGTCAGCGGAGTGAAGAGCTTCGGCGGCGGGGAGTTCGACGCACGTGGCGACCACCGGCTGGCGATGACGTGGGCAGTGGCTGGGCTTGCCGGCTGCGGCGAGGCGCACATCGAGGACTTCGAGTCGGTAAGCGTGTCGTACCCGGGCTTCGTGGAGGATGTGCGGGCGCTGGGGGCGTGACCCGACTCGCTCGTCACCTGCGCCACGCGTGCTAGAATGGGCCGTCTGCCAGCATGAATGCGATTCGGAGACCGATGATCGTCAGCATCGACGGCCCTGCGGGATCGGGCAAGTCCACCGTGGCGCGGAAGCTCGCCCAACGGCTCAACTTCCACTATCTCGACACCGGCGCGATGTATCGCTCGGTGGCGCTCGAGGCGCTGCGCAGCGGTGCCGACCTCGACTCCGACGAGCAGGTCAGCTCCGTCGCCCGTGCCGCGGATATCCGCTTCGAGCATGCCGGCGACAGCCCGCTGCCAACGCGCGTGCTGCTGGGGGGCGAAGACGTCACGACCGCGATTCGCACGCCGCAGGTCGACGACGCCGTGAGCCGCGTGGCGCGGCTGCCGGGCGTTCGCGCGGCGATGGTCGAGCAACAGCGACATGTGGACGCGAGCCGCGGACTGGTGGCGGAAGGCCGCGACATCGGGACGGTGGTCTTCCCCGACGCCGATCTCAAGGTGTTCCTGACCGCGGACCCCGTCGAGCGGGCCCGGCGCCGTCACGCGGAGATGGCGGAGCGCGGAGAGCGCATCGCCGAAGAGGCCGTGCGCGAGCAGATGGCCTGGCGGGATGCCACCGACCGCGGCCGCGAGGCCTCTCCGCTGGCGAAAGCGCCGGATGCCGTCGAGATCGATACCACCGACATGACCGCCGAAGAAGTCGTGGAGCACATCGCCGCCCTCGTGAAGGAGCGCTCGTGACTCCCGAGGCACCGGGCGGACTCCGGCTGCGGGAGCCGCACTACCGGTTCGCGCGGTTCCTGCGGGCGACTGTCGCCAAGCTCATCGCGGCCGCCTATCGGCTGCGCGTGGTCGGCGAGCGGAACGTCCCGGCAGGCCGCGCGATCCTCGCGGGCAACCATGTTTCGTACCTCGACCCAGTGCTGCTTTGGTGTGCCGCTCCCCGCATCGTGCACTTCATGGCCAAGGCGGAACTGTTCGGCAAGCCGGTGTTGGGATGGTTCATCCTGCGCGTAGGTGCGTTCCGGGTCCGCCGAGGAGAGGCCGACCGCACGGCCATCGCCACTGCAACCGCCCACCTAGAGGGCGACGAGCTCGTGGGCGTCTTCCCCGAGGGTACGCGGCACCGCAGGGTGGTGGACGACGCGGCCGCACTCCTCGGCGAGGCGCAAAGCGGTGCGGCGTTCCTGGCGATGCGCACGGGCAGCCCCATCGTGCCGGTCGGCATCGCGGGTACAGACAAGGCGATGCCGCGAGGCGCCAAGCTCCCGCGTTTCCCGCGCGTCACGATACGCTATGGGGAGCCGATCGAGCCTGCCGCCTTCGCCGAGGGTGGCCGCAAGGAGCGGGTCGCCGCAATGACGCGCGCCGTCATGGACGCGATCGCCGCCGAGCTCGATCTGGCGCGGGAGGAGTGAGCGATGCGCGTTGAGGTCGCACGGCACGCCGGCGTGTGCTACGGCGTGGAGCGCGCGCTGAAGATGGCACAGGAGGCAGCCGAGAAAGGCACGGTCGTACACACCCTCGGGCCGCTGATCCACAACCCGCAGGCCGTCGCGGAGCTGCGCGAGCAAGGCGTCGAGGTCGCCGCGTGCATCGAGGAGGCCGACGACGGCACGCTCATCATCCGCTCCCACGGCGTGGACCCCGCGATCATCGAGCAGGCCGAGGAGAAGGGTCTCGACGTCGTGGACGCCACGTGCCCGTTCGTGACGGCCGCCCACACGTGCGCGCGCGAGCTCGCCGAGCAGGGCATGAGCGTGATCATCGTCGGCGAGGAAGACCACCCCGAGGTCGAGGGCATCCAGGCGCACGCAGGCGGCACCGCGCTGATCGTGCAGTCCGCCGACGACCTTCCGGCCCGCCTTCCGTCGCGCAAAGTCGGGGTCGTCGTGCAGACGACCCAGTCACTCCAACGCCTCCAAAGCGTGGTGGACGCGCTTCTCCCGCGAGTGAACGAGCTGCGGGTCTGCAACACGATCTGCTCCGCCACCGCCAAGCGTCAACTCTCCGCCGAGGAACTCGCGCGCACCGTCGACGTGATGGTGGTCGTGGGCGGGCACAACTCCGGCAACACCACGCGCCTGGCTGAGATCTGCCGCGCGGTCAACCCCCGCACGCACCACGTGGAAACCGCCGAGGAACTCGAACCGTCCTGGTTCGAGGGCGTCGAGTCGGTCGGCGTGACGGCGGGGGCGTCGACGCCCGACAAGCAGATGGCCGGCGTGGTGCGGGCGATCGAGAAGATGGGTTAGCCGTGTGCGCTGCGAAGACAGCAGCGCCCGGTACCGGGCTCACGCCGGGAGGCGTCGTCGCTGAGGTGACGCCCGGCAGTCCCGCCGAGCGTGCCGGCATCGCCGTGGGCGAGCGCGTCATGGCCGCCGGCGGCGAGCAGCTCCACGACGTGCTTGACTGGAGCTGGTACGCGTCCGGCACCGACGTGCTGCTCACCGTCGCGTCTCAGGAGTCCGGCGTGCGCGACGTGACCGTGACGCGCGCGACAGACGAGCCGTGGGGAATCGCCTTCAGCGAGGCGCTCTTCGACGGAGTACGCACCTGCCGCAACCGCTGCGCGTTCTGCTTCCTGGAGCAGCTGCCCGCCGGTCTTCGGCAGAGTCTGTACGTACGAGATGACGATTTCCGGCTGTCCTTTCTGGACGGCAATTTCATCACAGCCACCAACCTGAGCGACGCCGACGTCGCGCGCATCGCCGAGCAGCGCCTGTCGCCGCTGTACGTCTCGGTCCACGCCGTGACCCCCGAGGTGCGCGCGCAACTGCTGTGTGTGCGCGGCCCCGACACGGCGCTCACTCGGGTCGACGAGCTGCTCGACGCCGGCATCGACCTGCATGCCCAGATCGTGCTCGTACCGGGTGTGAACGACGGCGAAGAGCTGGACCGCACGCTGAACTGGCTCGCAGAGCGTGAGGGCGTGCTGTCGGTGGGCGTCGTCCCGCTGGGCTACACGCGCCACCAGGCCCGCTTCGACGCCTCGTACGGGACGCCGGAGGCCGCGCGGGGGGTTCTTCGGCGGATCGGGCCGTGGCAGGAGGCGTTCCGCCGCGAGCACGGCATCACCTGGGTGCAGGCTGCCGACGAGCTTTACCTGAAGGCGGGCGCGCCGCTGCCACCTGCCGAGGAATACGACGGCTTCCCGCAGTACGAGAACGGCATCGGCATCGCGCGGGCGTTCGTGGACGAGTGGCACGATGCGACTGCCGAGCCTGGCGGTGCGCTGCGGCAGGGCGCGGTCTTCGGCGATGTGGTCGTCGTCACCGGGGAGCTCGCGGTGCCGCTGATGGGCGAGCTTCTCGCGGAGCGCTCGCAGGAAGGGAGCCTCAGCGGGGGGCGCCCCCGCGTGCTCGCCGTGCGCAACGAGTTCCTTGGCGGGAACGTGAACGTGACGGGATTGCTGGTTGGCGCCGACATCGTCGAGGCGGTGCGGGCTGATGCGAGGCAGGCCCGGGCGCCGCGCGCCACCTACCTCCTGCCCGACGTGCTCTTCAACGCCGAAGGTCTCACCCTCGACGACAGGACTCTCGAAGACATACGCGAGGCAACAGGCGCAAACGTGCGTCTGGTATCCTCTGACGCTACATCTTTGGCCGAGGCGCTCTTCGGCCGGTCCGGGTCCGAAAGCGAGTAGCGGATGTCACTTCCCATCGTCGCCGTGGTCGGCCGCCCGAACGTGGGCAAGTCCACGTTCGTGAACCGTATCGCGCAGGCGAGCGAGGCGATCGTGCATGAGATGCGCGGCGTGACGCGCGACCGCAGCTACCATCGCGCGGACTGGAACGGGCGCGAGTTCATGCTGATTGACACCGGCGGCATCGAGACCGGTACCGACGACCCGTTCGCTCGATCGATCGCGGCACAGGCGATGGTCGCCGCACGGGAGGCCGACGTGATCGTCGTGCTCGTGGACGGTCAGGTAGGCGTGGCGCCCGGCGACGCGGAGATCGCCGAGATGCTGCACCGCGTGAAGCCGCCGGTTTTCCTCGCCGTCAACAAACTCGACACACCGGGCCGCGAAGAAGCCGTTCACGAGTTCTGGTCGCTGGGACTGGGCGATCCGTGGCCGGTGTCGTCGCTGCACGGGCATGGGACCGGCGACCTGCTCGACGCGATAGTGGAGGCGCTGCCGCCCGCCGAGCCGCATGTTGAGACCGACGCCATCGACATCGCGATCATCGGCAGGCCGAACGCGGGGAAGTCCTCGCTACTCAACCGCCTGGCCGGCGTAGACCGTGCCATCGTGAGCGACGTGCCCGGCACCACGCGCGACGCCCTCGACATCCTCATCGAGCGCGACGGCCGGCACTACCGGCTGGTCGACACGGCCGGCATCCGACGCAAGTCGCAGATCGACGAGAGCGTGGAGTACTACGGCTTCGTGCGCGCCATGCGGGCGATCGACCACGCCGACGTCGCCCTCCTCGTCATCGACAGCACCATCGGCGTCACCGACCAGGACCAGCGCATCGCCAGATTCGCCGAAGAACGCGGCTGTGCGCTCATACTGCTGCTCAACAAGTGGGACCTCGTCGAGACCGAGGAGCAGCGCGAGGAGCTCGCGCACCAGGTCGAAGAGCGCCTGGGGTTCGTGAGCTACGCCCCGCTGATCCGCCTCTCGGCGCTGACCGGCGCGAAGGTCGGAAGAGTCTTCGGCATGGTGGATAGGGTGTACGAGGCGTACACGCAGCAGATCACCACTAGCGCGCTCAACCGTGTGCTCACCGAGATGCGCGAGTTCGGGCATACGGTGAGCAAGGGGGGGCAGACGCTGCGGCTGCACTACGTGACCCAGACGCGGACCGCGCCTCCGGGGTTCACCTTCTTCGCAAACAAGCCCCGCCTGGTGGAAGACTCGTTCCGCCGTTACGTGGAGAACCGCCTGCGGGCCGCGTTCGACCTGGAAGGAACTCCAATCCAGCTACGTTTCAGGCCGAAGGACTGATCGCGCATGCTTGCGTGGGCTCTCGTGGCAGCAGCGCTCGTAGTCGCGTACCTGATCGGCGCGATACCCTTCGCGCTGATAGTGGGTAAGGCCGCACGGGGGATCGACCTGCGCGAACACGGCTCGGGCAATCTCGGCGCCACGAACGCCGTACGGGTGCTCGGGTGGAAGCTCGGGCTGCTCGCTCTCGCGCTCGACGTCGCCAAGGGCGCCGCCGCCGTCGGCATCGCCGCGGCCATCCACACCGCCGCACCCGGCGACCGGACCTACGACCTCATGCTGATCGGCGCGCTCATCGCTGCGATGACGGGGCATTCGTACTCACCCTACATCCGGTTCACCGGAGGCAAGGGTGTGGCGGTCGCGGCGGGCGGAGTATTGATCATCACCCCGCTCGCGTGGCTCATCCTGCTTGGTACGTTTATCGTGGTCGTGCTCATCGGCCGCATGGTTTCGCTCGGCTCCGTGGTGATCGCGATCGAGTTCCCGCTGCTCGTCTTGTGGCTCTACAACGACCGCACAGCCCTCGTCGCGCTGTCGTTCCTGGCGGCTGCGCTCGTCGTGTGGCGCCATCGGTCGAACATCCGCCGCATCGTGCGGGGGGAAGAGGCTAGAATCAGCTTCAGGAGGAATGCGGCGCCGGGCGGGGGAGACGGGGACAGCGCATGAACGTGACGGTCGTCGGAGCGGGCTCGTGGGGTACGGGCACCTCCGCGCTACTCGGCGGTAAGGGCCACGCGGTCCGGCTGTGGTCGCGCGAACCCGAGATCGCCGAGGCCATCAACGCAGGACACCGAAATCCCGTGTATCTCTCCGACGTGGAGCTCCCGGAGACCGTGTACGCGACTCCCGACATAGAAGACGCGCTCGCCCGGGCCGAAGCCGTTGTGGTCGTCACCCCGAGCCTCGGCGTTCGCGGCACTGCCGAGTCGATGCGCCCGCTGCTGCCGTCCGACACCCCCGTCATCGTCCTCTCCAAGGGCGTCGAGCAGGGTACCCTTATGCTCATGACGGAAGTCCTGGAAGACGTACTCGGCGCACGCGAACGAATTGCCGCCCTTTCGGGACCGAACCATGCCGAGGAAGTCAGCAAGAACGTCCCCTCTGCCACCGTGGTGGCCGCGCACGACGAAGCCGTCGGCCGCCTGTTCCAGGACATCTTCATGACCCCCACCTTCCGTGTGTACACGAACCCCGACGTCGTGGGCGTGGAGCTGTGCGGCGCATCCAAGAACGTGATCGCGGTGGCCGCCGGTATGTCCGACGGCCTCGGGTACGGCGACAACACCAAGGCCACCCTCATGACCCGCGGCCTCGCGGAGATGGCGCGCCTGGGCAGGAGCATGGGAGCCAACCCGCTTACGTACATGGGGCTCGCGGGGGTGGGCGACCTGATCGCGACCTGCACGTCAAGGCATAGCCGCAACCGCGGACTGGGCGAGCACGTCGCGCGCGGGGGAACGATCGCGAGCTTCGAGGCCGAGACGCACATGATCGCCGAGGGAGCCATGAGCTGCATCTCGGTGTCGGAACTGGGTAAACGCCAAGGGGTGGAGCTGCCCATCACAGATCAGGTGCGTGCGATACTGCACGAGGGCGCTTCTCCCGAGTCGGCGGGCGCGGCGCTCATGGGCCGCGAAGCACGCGACGAGCTGCACGGAATGGGACTTGCCGACGACTGACCGTCGACCCCGAAGGGACGCACGATGACCGACCGCATCCTCATGGCGCCGTCCATACTGTCGGCCGACTTCTCCCGGCTCGGTGACGCGGTGCGCCGAATCTGCGACGGCGGGGCGGACATGGTGCATGTGGACGTGATGGACGGTCACTTCGTGCCGAATCTCACGATCGGCCCGCCTGTGGTCAAGGCCCTCAAGCGAGCGACCGACGCGCCGCTCGACGTGCACCTGATGATCGACAACGCCGATGCCACGGTCGAGTGGTACCTGGACGCCGGCGCCGACATGGTGACGGTGCACGTTGAGGCATGCGACCACTTGCACAGGGTGCTGCAAACGATTCGCGACGCGGGCGCGAAAGCTGGCGTGTCGTTCAATCCCGCGACGCTGGTGGAGCATGCGCGCGACGTGCTCGGCATGGCTGACATACTGCTCATCATGAGCGTGAACCCCGGCTTCGGAGGCCAGGCTTTCCTGCCGCGCAGCATCGAGAGGGTGCGGCGGCTTGCCGCCATGTGCGCCGAAGAAGGGGTGTGTCCGCTGATCCAGGTGGACGGCGGCATCGACACCGATACCGCGCCACTTGTGGCCGAGGCCGGCGCCGGCGTGCTCGTGGCAGGCAGCGCGATCTTCTGCGAGGACGACCCGGTCGCGGCGATGAACGCGATTCGGGCCGCTGCCGAGGCGGCTGTGTAGCGGGGCAGCGCGCCCTGCTGCCGTCCGCGCGAGATGTGACCCCGTGTGCTAAACTCTCACCTGCAACTTTCTTCAGGGCGGGGTGAAATTCCCCACCGGCGGTGAAAGCCCGCGAACCCCGACAAGGGGCCGATCCGGTGAGATTCCGGAGCCGACGGTCACAGTCCGGATGGGAGAAGGAAGGTCACGCGCGCTATGCGCTTGTTCGGCGACGACAGTCACGCGATTCCCGACCCGTTCCTTCGGCGTGCGTACGAACTCGCCGAACTCGGCCGGGGGACCACCTCGCCCAATCCCGTCGTGGGGTGCGTGGTCGTGAGCGACGGCGTGATCGTGGGGGAGGGCTACCACGCGAGAGCGGGCGGTCCGCATGCGGAAGTCGTCGCTCTCGAAGCGGCGGCGGACCGTGCCCGCGGCGCCACCGCGTACGTCACTCTCGAACCGTGCAACCACCACGGCAAGACCCCGCCGTGCACGCAGGCGCTGATCGCCGCGGGCGTGAGTCGTGTCGTCGCCGGCATGAGCGATCCGAACACCGAGGTCGGTGGGGCGGGAGCCGAGACGCTTCGTCAGGCCGGGATCGAAGTCACTTTCGCCGAAGACCCCGCGCCGTTCGCCGTCCAAAACGAGGAATGGGTCCACTGGCTGGCAACGGGCCTGCCCTGGGTGCGCGTGAAGACCGCGCTCACCTTGGACGGCCATCCCGCACTCGCGCGCGATGAGCGCGTCACTCTCACGGGGTCTGAGGCGCGCGGGATCACGATGCGTCTTCGGGCCCAGTCCGACGCGGTGGTGGTGGGCGCGCACACCGCCGAGATCGACGACCCGTCACTTCTCGTGCGCGGCGACTCAGGGCGGCCGGTCGCCAGCCAACCTTTGCGGGTCGTGCTCGCGCGTAACGCGGTCCCCGAGGCGTCGATGTTCGAGGACGGGCACGGCCGCGCGGTGGCACTCCTGCCCAGGGAATGGGCGCACGCCGCACCTCGCGGCGCAGAGGTCCTCTCCTACGACGCGCGCCTCGGCGTTCGCGGTGCGCTCTACGCGCTCGCACGCGAGGGTGTGGTGAGCGCGCTCGTGGAAGCCGGCCCGGGGATGCTCACGGCTCTTTGGCAAACCGGCCTCATCGATGAGCTGGTGCTCTATCATGCGGGGGGGATGGCTGGAGCTGCCGCTCCGCCCGCCTTCTACGGCGGGCCGACGGCTCACGGAGACGATCTCGACCGGCCGATGGTCGCCACGGAAGGGGCACGAGTCGGCGAGGATTTCGTGACCGTCTGGCGTCCTCGAGCGGCGCGAAGGACCTGAGAAGGGAGAGTCCGATGTTCACCGGCTTGATCGAAGCCACCGGCATCATCACGCGAATGGAGCGTGCGGGGACCGGGGCGAGGCTCGAGGTCTACGCGCCGGAGTTCGGCCGAGACATGGCCATCGGGGACTCCATCGCCGTGGACGGCTCGTGCCTGACGGTCGTGAAGTTCATACGAGGTGCGTTCCTGGCCGACGTCAGCGAAGAGACCCTGCGCCGCACGACGCTCGGTGACTTGTCGCAGGGCGCGAAGGTGAATCTCGAGCGGGCGCTTCGGCTGTCGGACAGGATGGGCGGCCACATGGTGTCGGGGCACGTGGACGGAGTCGGGGAACTCGTGATGCGCACCCCGGCGGGGAACTCGACCGTGTACCAGTTCCGCGTCCCGAGAGAGCTCCTGGAGTACGTGGTCCCAAAGGGGTCGATTGCCGTGGACGGTATCTCCCTGACCGTGGCGCAGACCAAGGGCGACCTCGTCGCGGTGGCAGTGGTCCCGCATACCGAGCAAGCCACGACACTCGGCGAGAAGCCGATCGGCGGGCACGTGAACGTCGAGGTGGACATGATGGCGAAGTACGTGAGGCAGTTCGTCGCGCTGTATGTTGGCGACGAGGAAGGCGCCGGGCGTGCGGGGCGCCGCGGCCTCGGCGACATGCTGCGCGAGTTTGCGGAAGGCAGGTAGCATGACCCGTTCGGACAACAGCGCGCCTTTCGCGCCGATCGACGAGGTGCTCGCTGAGATCGGGGCCGGCCGCATCGTGATCGTCGTCGACGACGAGGACCGCGAGAACGAAGGCGACCTCGTCATGGCCGCCGAACTCGCGACTCCTGAGTCGGTGAACTTCATGGCGATGCACGGTAGGGGACTGATCTGCCTGCCCATGACCGGAGAACGTCTCGAAGAGCTGCGGATCCCGCCCATGACCACCGACAACACCTCCGCGCAGCAGACGGCGTTCCACGTCTCGATAGGCGCCAAGGGCGCGATCACCACCGGGATCTCGGCACAGGACCGTGCCGCGACCATTCGCGCGGCCATAGACCCCGCTACGCGGCCCGAGGACTTGTCGCGCCCTGGACACGTGTTTCCCTTGCGCGCCAAGCCCGGCGGAGTCCTCGAGCGCGCCGGGCATACCGAGGCCGCCGTGGACCTGGCGCGCCTCGCCGGGCTGTATCCGGCGGGCGTCATCTGCGAGATCATGAACGAAGACGGGACGATGGCGCGTCTGCCACAGCTCACCGAGGTGGCCCGACGGCACGGCCTGAAGATGACGACCGTTGCCGACCTGATCCGCTACCGGCGTAAGACCGAGCGTCTCGTCCAGCGGGTCTCGGAGGTCCGCCTTCCGACCATCTTCGGCGAGTTCACAGCGTACGGGTACCAGTCACTGGTTGATGAAGCTACACACATCGCGCTCGTGGCCGGCGACGTGGCGGGCCACGAGAACGTGCTCGTGCGCGTGCACTCCGAGTGCCTCACGGGCGACGTGTTCCACTCGCTGAGGTGCGACTGCGGATCGCAGCTCGAGGAGGCCATGCGGCGCGTTCAGGAAGAAGGCGCGGGTGTGGTCCTCTACATCGTGGGGCACGAAGGGCGAGGCATCGGACTCGCGAACAAGCTCAAGGCTTATGAGCTGCAGGAACGCGGCGCCGATACCGTCGAGGCCAACGAGGCGCTCGGCTTCCCGGCCGATCTGCGCGACTACGGGATCGGCGCGCAGATCCTGGCTGACCTCGGTCTGACCTCGATGCGACTCATGACGAACAACCCCACGAAGATCGTCGGCCTGGAGGGCTACGGGCTCAAGGTCACCGAACAGGTGCCGCTGGAAGTACCTGCGTGTCCGCAGAACGTGCACTACCTGCGCACCAAGCGCGAGAAGCTGTCGCACACCCTGCTTCTTGAAGGGACGGAAGGAATCGGAGGAGAAGCGCCATGAGCACGTACGAAGGAAACATGATCGGGACCGGCCTGAAGGTCGGCGTGGTCGTGAGCAGGTTCAACGAGCTTCTGTCCAACCGCCTGCTCTCCGGTGCACAGGACGGACTGACCCGGCACGGTGTCGAGCCCGGCGACATCGACGTGGCGTGGGTGCCGGGCGCCTTCGAGACGCCGCTGGCCGCGAAGACGATGGCGGCCACCGGACGGTACGACGCGGTCATCGCCTTAGGGGTGATCATCCGGGGCGGGACCCCGCACTTCGACTACGTCGCCGCGGAAACCTCGAAGGGTGTGGCGGCCGCTTCGCTTCAGACCGGCGTACCGGTGATCTTCGGCGTGATCACCGCGGACACTATCGAGCAGGCGGTCGAGCGCGCGGGCACCAAGTCGGGCAACAAGGGCTGGGACGCAGCGCTGTCCGCGATCGAGATGGCGAACCTGATGTCGGCGCTCAAGTAATGAGGCCGTAAAGCACCAACTGCACGAAAACTCGCAGCTCAGACAAGGAGAAAGCCCCGGCTCTGCCATGTCGGCGCCGGGGCCTTCTCACACAAGTCCAGTGGGTTCTCGCCACCCTGTGGCTGTCAACCGTGGACCGGTTGAACGCCCCCTCCTCGCGAGGTGGGTGTCCAACTTAGCAGACGGACTCGGCCCCCACAAGCGAAGGTCTGTTCTATTCGACGAGTGGCAACCAGGCGGCCGCGAACGGCTCGCGACTTTGCGCATACGGTAGAATCCGTGTGACGGACCGGGACTTGCCCGGTCGGGGGGATCCCATGTCGAGGCGGGTGGACGATGAGCGACCACGATCTGCCGACGACGCGTGCCGAGGACGACGATCCGGACGATCGCGAGGAAGCCTCTTCGGTGCTGGAGGTCTTCGGCTTCGAGCTGAAGGTCCGCAACAAACGACTCGCCGAAGTGCTCAGGATGGACGCCCGCGAAGCGCTGAATTCCAGCGTGCGGGACCTGCTCGACCCTCGCGAGGTCACCCAGGTGACGCAGGAAGCCGCACAAGCCGTCCTCGGCGCGGTCGTGAGACCGGCTTCTCCCCGCGAGGCCGAGGAGACCCGCAAGCGGTCGGAGTTGCGCGAGCGGGCCAACGCCCTCGGCGACAGACTGGGCTTCCACGTCGCCGATGACGGCATGTGGCGTTCACCTTCCGGCATCGCGGTCGTGACGCGGGTAGTGACGCGCGACCTCAACCCCCGCCGCAGCCGCGGACACCGTGGCCAAGGTCGAGGAGCACCGTAAGGCCGTGGCGGGCCACGATTCCTCGGCATTGTACGTGACAGAGGAACGCGACGAGGTCGCGGTGCTGTCGCATGCCATCGCCGAGCGCGGTGCGCACCATCACGCTCGCGCGATCTGTCTCGAGGACCTCGAGTTCATGCGCACCCTGCAGAACGCATCGGTGCTCGATCACCGAGGGGCGGTAGCGCTGCTGGTGCCGGCCGTCGATGCGGACGCGGGCGAGATCTTGAGGATCGTGCGGGCCGCAGCCGGCTGAGACCTCCCTGCTTGACACCGCAGGTGCCGCTCTCTATCTTGCAAAGCATACCTTTCCTGTAGGAATTCCGAAGATCACTCGATGGTGAGCGACGATGCGGCTGACAGCGAAGAGCGAATACGGCCTGCTGGCCATGATCGATCTTGCGTGCCGGTCGGCCGAAGGCCCGGTGAGCGCACGCGAGATCTCGGAGCGACAGGCGATTCCGGCGAAGTTCCTGGAGCAGCTTCTTGCGACGCTGCGCAAGGAGGGGCTCGTTTCCGCCGTCCGAGGAGCTCACGGCGGTTTCGTGCTCGAGCGGCGCCCCTCGGCCATCACCGTGCTCGACGTGGTGCAGGCGCTGGAGGGACCGCTGTCCTCGACGGTGTGCGAGGGTGACCGGGTCGCGATCTGCGGCCGCGAGGGGATGTGCGCCGCGGCCGGCGTTTGGTCGCGTGCGACCGACGCTTTGAAGGAAGTCTTCGAGACGACCACTCTCGCCGACCTCGCGACGGCGCAGAGCGAATACGACGATGCTGAGGGCACCCTCACGGCCTGATGGGAGACGGTAGCGATGGAACGCTCGGTCTACCTCGATTACGCGGCGACGACACCCATAGACGACCGGGTCCTGGACGCGTATGCCTCGACCGCGAAGGAGTTCTTCGCGAATCCCAACAGCCTCTACACATCCGGGCGCGCGGCGAGCGCCGAGCTCGAGCGCGCGAGGGAATCGATCGCGTCGCAGATCGGCGCCGCGCAGCCGAGTGAGGTCGTCTTCACCGGAGGCGGCACGGAGTCCGACAACACCGCCGTGGTGGGCATAGCGCGCGCCGCTCGCAACCGCTCGGGCCGCGACCACATCGTGGTATCGGCGTTCGAGCACAAAGCGGTACTCGAACCGGCGGAGTACCTGGCCAAGAACGGTTTCAGACTCGATCTCGTGTCCCCGCGCTCCGACGGGGTTGTGCACCCGGAGGACCTCGAGGCACTGGTGGGAGAGAAGACCGCGCTCGTGTCGGTCATGCACGTCAACAACGAGCTCGGCACGGTGCAACCCATCGCCGAGCTTGCGGCAGTGACCCACGCCCAGGGGGCCCTGTTCCACACCGACGCGGTGCAATCGGTGGGCAAGCTGCCGTTCGACGCCGGCGCGAACGGTGTAGATGCCGCTTCGTTTTCCGCCCATAAGTTCTACGGTCCCAGGGGCGTGGGAGCGTTGTACCTCAAGCGCGGCACGCCGCTCGAGCCGCTTCTCATCGGCGGAGGGCAGGAGAGCAAGCGCCGCAGCGGCACCCAGAACGTAGCGGGAGCGGCCGCGTTCGACACAGCATTGAGACTCATGACCGGGGAGCAAGAAGAAGAGAGCGTACGCCTTACTGCGCTCAGGGACCACCTCATCGACGGCGTGCTCGAAGGGATCGAGAACACCGAACTCAACGGGGACCGCGATCGGCTCGCGCCCCACATCGTGAACCTCCTGATCAAGGGCGTGGAGGGCGAGGCGATGCTGCTCCAGCTCGACAGCAAGGGGATGATGGTGTCTACCGGCTCGGCGTGCTCTTCGGGCTCGCTCAAGCCCAGCCACGTGCTGCTGGCCATCGGGTGTCCGCCGGAACTCGCGCACGGGTCTCTCAGGCTATCGCTCGGCCGTTTCACCACCGAGGCGGATATCGACTACTTCCTGCAGGAGTTCCCGCTCATCGTCGAGCGCTTGCGCGCGATGTCCCCCGTGTACTCCAAGATGTACGGCTGAGGTCCCAGCAAGCGAGCGTGAGAAAGGTCACGTGACATGCAGTACAGCGACATCGTGATGGACCACTTCCACAATCCCCGCAACGTGGGGGTCGTCGAAGACGCCGACGGAATCGGCGAAGTCGGCAATCCCGTGTGCGGCGACATGATGAAGATCTCGATCAAAGTGGCCGAGGACCGGATCGGCGACGTCAAATTCCAGACGCTCGGCTGCGGAGCGGCCATTGCGACCTCCTCGATCGTCACCGAGATGGCCAAGGGGATGACGCTCGAGGAAGCCGTCGCCCTCACCAAGCGCGACGTCGCCGATGCCCTGGGTGGACTGCCGCCCGCCAAGATGCACTGCTCGGTGCTCGCCACCGACGGCCTGAAGGCGGCGGTCGACGACTACCTCGTGCGCAACGGCCGCGAACCGATTTCCGGCGGCCCGGAAGACACCGGCGAGGACCCCCACGCGCACGACGCCGACGACGAGGCCGCCGCCGAGGCGTGCGCGTTCAAGTAGGCTGCCCATGGCGCGCGTGATCGCGGCCGTCAGCGGTGGCGTGGACAGCGCCGTGGCCGCGGCGCGTCTCATCGAATCCGGACACGATGTCACAGCCGTCACGCTGCGGATGCTTCCTGAAGGTACCCTGCCCGCAGCCGACGAATCAGTCGAGTCCGCCCGCGCCGTCGCAGGAGCCCTCGGCATACCTCACACGGTCGTGGATGCAAGCGAGCGCTTCGACTCGTGCATCCTGGCCTACCTCGCGGACGCCTACGCTTCGGGGAAGACTCCCAATCCGTGTGTGCGCTGCAACGACGAGGTCAAGTTCCAGGTGTTGTTCGACGAGGCGGCCCGCACCGGCGCCGAGCAGGTGGCCACCGGGCACTACGCGAGAATCGTCGAGCACGCGGGAGAGCTGTGGGTCGCCCGCGGTTCCGACTCCTCAAAGGACCAGTCGTACTTTCTGTACCGGCTCGACTCGGAGACCCTCGCGAGGACACTCTTCCCGCTCGGCGAATCCCGCAAGTCCGACGTGCGTGCCGAAGCTGATGCGCGCGCCCTCCCCGCGGCGTACCGCGAGGAGAGCCAGGACGTGTGTTTCGCGACTGCCGGAGGCCTTTCCGGGCTGGTCGTCGCGCGTCGTCCGGAGGCGGGTGCTCCGGGGCCCATCGTCGACCCTTCGGGCAAGCGCATCGGGACTCATCGCGGCCTCGCCTACTACACCGTGGGCCAGCGGAAGGGTCTCGGCATCGGAGGTCCGATGACCTGGTATGTCGCCGCGATCGACGCTGCACACAACACGCTCCGAGTGTCTCTCGCCGAAGACCTCATGCGGGACCGCGTGCAGGCCAGACCTGCTAGCTGGAGGGGCGGGGAGGGCGACGTGCGCTGCCTGGCGCAGGTCCGCTACCGGTCGGCGGCCGTTCCCGCCGTCGGCTCGTTCGACGGAACCACGCTCACGGTCGAGTTCGACTCGCCTGTGCAGGCCCCCGCACCGGGCCAATCGGTCGTATGCTACGAGGGAGACCGGGTCATAGGAGGAGGGGAGATGTTCGCTACGTGAGGATCGACGCGCACGTCCATACCGCGCGTTGCGGCCATGGAACCGGATGCGTCGCAGAGTACGTCGCGCAGGCGCGTGAGCGCGGGATAGACGTGATCACATTCACCGAGCACGTCCCGCTGCCCGCCGACCTCGACCCGGCACGCGAGTACGCGATGCCTCCAGAGCAGTGGGCCGAGTACGTCTCCGAGGTGAAGGCTGCGCGCACCGACGACGTCCGCGTGCTCCTCGGCGCCGAGGCAGACTGGCTTCCGGGCTGGAATGACCACGTGCGCGGCTTTCTCCAGGCCGCCGACTGGGACGTGGTCCTGGGCTCCGTGCATTTCCTTGACGGATGGCCGTTCGACTCGCCGGCGCATGCCGCCGAGTGGGAGACAGCCGACGTCGACGCCGTGTGGGAGCGGTACTTCGAGGTGTTGCGCGACGCCGCGTCGAGCGGGTTGTTCGACGTGATGGCGCATCCCGACCTGGTGAAGAAGTTCGGCTACCGCCCGTCCGTCGATCCAGCGGAGATGTTCGACGCCACCGCCGAGCTGCTCTCCGACACAGGACTTGCGGTCGAGGTGTCTACCGCCGGGCTCAGAAAGCCGTGCGCCGAGATCTACCCGAGCGAGGAGTTCCTGCACGCGTGCCGGCGTCACGGGGTCCCGGTGACCACCGGCTCGGACGCGCATGCGCCCTCTGAGGTCGGCTTCGCCCTGGACCAAGCGGTCGAGCTTCTCAGGCGGGTAGGGTATACCGAGATGGTGTACTTCGAGAAGCGGCGTCCCAGGGAGGTGGCGCTGTGAGCGCGAAGGTCCTCGTGGGAGACATCGTCGACGCGGTCGAGGATGCGTTTCCCGCGAGCTGGGCGGAGCCGTGGGACGCTGTCGGGCTGCGCGTGGGCGACCGTAAGGCCGTCGTGACGGGGGTGCTCGTGACCCTCGACCCCACCCGCGAAGCCCTCGACACTGCCCTGGCGTGCGGGGCGAACGTGCTCGTCACCCACCACCCGCCGTCGCTGGACGCTCATGCGACCTTCACGGCCGGCGGCCCGGCTAGCGTGCTGTTCGCCGCGGCTCACGAGGGCATCGCGATCGTGAGCGCTCACACCAACCTGGACCGCTCCCCGCGCGGCGGCGGAGTCCTGCTGGAGGCGCTTTCGCTCGGCCCGGGCGCACCGCTCGAGAGCGCCGAGGCGCCCATGTCGCTCGTGACCGTGTACGTTCCGCCCGAATATGCCGAAGAACTCCGCGCCGCCATGGCTGCCGCGGGCGGCGGGCGTATCGGCGAGTACGAGGCGTGCTCCTTCACGGCGTCAGGGGTGGGGCGTTTCGCCCCTCGCGCGGGCGCGCAGCCTACCGCGGGCGAGCCGGAGGGTCCTTCGGCGGTCGAAGAGGAACGCGTCGAGATGGTGTGCGAGCCGTCGCGATGCGCAGCAGTGATCGCCGCGGCGCGACACGCACACCCTTACGAGGAGCCGCTGATCGTGAGGGCCGAGATCGCCATGTCGAGGGGAGCGGCGCGTCTGGGCAGGCTGGCGAAGCTCGAGGAGCCAACCACCGTCGAAGCGCTCGCGCGGCGCGTGGCAGACACCTTCGGCTGCACCCCGCGCGTCTGGGGGGATTGCACGCAAGAGGTGTTCAAGCTCGCGACCGCGACCGGTTCCGGCGGCTCGCTTCTCGGAAGCGCTATCGCGGGGGGTGCGGATGCCATATTGCTGGGTGAGGTGCGGTATCATGACGCACTGGACGCTGCAGCTTCCGGACTGGCCGTGATCGAAGCGGGGCACGACGTCACCGAGTGGCCGCTCGTGCCCGTGCTTGCCGAGGCGGTTGCCGCAACGCCGGGTATCGACGCAAAGTTCATAAACGTCGACGAGCCACGACGCGGCTGGTGGACGCCATAGGGGAGGGTACATGGACCAGGCAGGGCTGCTCGTACGGCTCCAGGAGATCGACAGCGAGTTGAAGCGTTCGCAACGGCAGCTCGATGAGATGCCGGAGAAGCGCGCGATTCTCGCGGCCCGCAAGAAGATCGCGGAAGTCGAGCAGCTCAAGGGGAAGGCCGAACGCCTGGTCCACCGTCTTCAGCAAGACAAGTCCCGCCACGACGACGAAGTCGCTCAGGTCCGGGAGAAGCTCGAAGCCGAGCAGAAGCGCGTGATGTCCGGCGAGATCACCAACGCCAAGGAGATCCAGCACATCACGCGCGAGATGGACGCTCTCAAGCGCCGCATCGACAAGCTCGAGGTCGAGACCCTCAACCTCATGGAGAAGATCGAGACCGCGGAGGGGCAGGTCGCACGCGTCGAGCAGGCCGTGACGCAGTTGCGTGCCCAAGAAGCCAAGCACGTCGAGGAGTTCACGGACAAGGGCGGTTCGCTCCAGCAGCGAATCGACGAGCTGGAGCGCGAGCGCGTTTCCGTGACGGGGCAGATGGACGCCAAGCTGCTCGAGCGCTACGAGGCGCTGCGCGAGGCGAAGGGCGGTCTGGGCGCCGGTGTCCTTGCCGGCGCGGCGTGCACCGCGTGCCGGATGGAGCTCCCCGCCGAGGAGGTCGCGTCTCTCACCGCCGGGGACGACATCGGCGTGTGTCCTGCCTGCCGAAGACTACTCGTGGTACGGCATGAGGGGGCCGACGAGTGACGCGTCCGCATGCGGTGCTGTGGACCGACGGCGGGTCGCGCGGCAATCCCGGCCCGGCCGGGATCGGGTTCGTGCTCGAAACCGTCGACGGCGAGCCGATCCGCTCCGCGGGGCGTTTCATCGGCGAGGCCACCAACAACATCGCCGAATACCGGGCTCTGATCTGGGGACTCGAGCAAGCGATCGACGCCGGCGTCGAGCTGGACCGCGTGCATCTGGACAGCGAACTGCTCGTGAAGCAGCTGAGCGGCGAGTACAAGGTCAAGCACGAGAACATGAAACCGCTGTACGCTCAAGCGGTCCGGCTCCTGGGCCGTCTCGGACGGGTAGAGGTCGTGCACGTGCCCAGGGCGGAGAACCGCGCCGCCGACGCGCTGGTGAACGAGGCGCTCGATGCGCACCTCGGCAGGAGCGAGCCGCCGCAAGACACACACGCGGAAGGCGCGCCGGGCGCTGTGGAGTCGAAGGCCGATGTGCGAGCGAGCCTGTTCGCCGAACATGCCGAGGAGGGCGCGATGTATCACCTGACCGTGAAGAGCCACTTCGATGCGGCGCACGCTCTCCGCGGCTACCCGGGCGAGTGTCGCGAGCTGCACGGACACACGTGGGATGTCGAGGTCACCGTCGCGGGTGCGCGGCTGGACGAAGTCGGCATCGTGTACGACTTCAAGACGCTGAAGGACGACTTGAACGCGGTCCTGGAGCCTTTCGATCACGCGTACCTCAACGAGGTGCCGCCGTTCGACTCCCTGAACGCCACTGCCGAGAACCTCGCTCGCGTCGTGTACGAGGAGATCGCGCGAAGGGTTCCGGAGGGCATACGTGTGGTCGAGGTTGCCGTGTGGGAATCGCCGGTCGCTCGCATCGCGTATCGCGCCCCGGAAAACTGAGTGTCCCGAGAAACCTCGTCTGCGTGGTTCCTACTCCGAAGCTTCCCATTTCCTACCGTTGGCGGTCCGATCAGGCAAACCAACTCGCGCTGTGTCACCTTCACGGTCCCCCGCAGGCGGCTACTGGTACGCTCCCTTTCGGGACTCGCCAGATCCGACTTCTCGGGACAACCGTGACGATACGGCACCCTCCCGGGTGGGTCAAGGGATTTCGAGCTGAAATCACCGGTATGCGCTGAACGGTCCGCATGCGCGGCTGAGCGGTCGCTACGCACGGTTGTGCGGCACAAGCGGTCGTTCGGCGTCACGCAAGGCTTGCCACACCCGCGCCAAGCTCGAACGCGGGAAGAAAATGCCTTAGACTGGACTAACGGTGGGCGCATACGTGCGCTCATTGCACGCGACACATGTTGACCTGCGCAAAGGGGGCCGACGGATGCCAAGCGCCACCCTGGAAGAGTATCTCGAGGCGATATACAAGCTCTCGGAGAAGGGTCCGGTCCGGCCCACTCCGATCGCCGAGGCCATCGGGGTCTCGGGCCCGACGGTGACGGCTACCCTCAAGCGCTTGGAGGCGCAAGGGCTTGTGCGCCGCCGCCGCGGCGAAGTCATCCTCACGGAGAAAGGCAAGCAGCAGGCGCTCGACATCGTGCGCCGTCACCGGGTGGCGGAGACGTTCCTGGTCGACGTCCTGGGCATGCCCTGGGAGGAGGCCCACGAAGACGCGTGCCTGCTCGAACACGCGCTCTCGCCGCGCGTTCTCGAGGCGCTGGAGACGTACCTGGACAACCCGGAGGTGTGCCCGCACGGGCACCCGATCCCGTCGGCCGACGGGGCGGTCGCACAGGTGGAGGGCTCTGCGTTGTGCGACATGGAGGCCGGGTCGGAGGTGCGCATCGTGCAGGTCGCCGAGGACGACGAGGCGATGCTCGCGTATCTCGGGTCGCTTGGGATGTTCCCTGGCACCAAGGTGCGCGTGTGCGAAGTCGCGCCGTTCAAGGGTCCGCTGATGGTGGAGGTGGGAGACGCCACCTACGCTATCGGACGCGATGTCGCCGACGCCATCCTCGTGAGCCGCGACACCGAGAAGACCCCCTCGCGATGACGCGTGTCCCGAGCGTCGCCCTCGTCGGCAATCCGAACGTGGGGAAGTCGACGCTGTTCAACCAGGTGACCGGCCGAGGAGTCGTGACCGCTCACTACGCCGGCAAGACACTCGACGTGAACATCGCGGAGACCGCGGTGGACGGTACCCGGCTTCGGCTGATCGACCTTCCGGGCACGTACGGGATCTCGGGAGCGGGCGAGGAGCAGCAGGTCAACCGCCGTGCTCTGCTCGAAGAAGCCCCGTCCGCAGTGCTGGTCGTGCTCGACGCGGCCAACCTCACACGCAACCTTCTGCTCGCTCTCCAGGTGCTCGACCTGGGCCTGCCGACCGTCCTCGTGGTCAACCTCGTGGACGAGGCGCGACGTCTCGGATTGCGTGTCGACGCGGCGGCCCTGGCCGAAGAACTCGGCGTGCCGGTGTTCGAGACGGTGGCCTTGGAGGGCGTGGGCGTCGCGGAGCTCATGGACTACGTAGCGCTCGTCGCCACAGGCGCGGCGCCGCTGGCCCCGCCGACGATCGACTACGGCGAAGCGGTTGAGGGTGTTATCCGCGCGCTCGCCGATTCGGTGCGCACGACCAGGTCGGCCGATCCCGCCGTCCGGCTCGCGCCGCGGGCCGTCGCGCTGCAGTTCCTCGAAGGGCACCCCGATTTCGACCGGTCGTACGAGAATCGTGGTCTTGTCGGCCTCATGCGGGTGGTGCGAGAGGCGCGTGGTTCGTTGCGGGCACGCACGGGGGAGCCCGCGGCAGCCGCTCTCGCGCGGGCGCGCCACGGTGTCGCCGGCCTGATCGCCGAGCGTGTGCTCGTGCACGCCAAGGGACCTCCGCCCCTGCGCGCCCGCATCACGACGTGGGCCACCCGGCCCGTGGTCGGCGTGCTCATGCTGGCGACGGCGCTGCTTGCGATCTTCGGCCTGCTGTTCTTTGTGGGAGACATACTCGCGCGCGGCGTGTCGGGCGTGTGGGCGGCGGTGTTCTCGCCCGCGGTCCAGACGGCGGTCGGGGCGGTGGCGGGCGACGGGCCAGTCGGCAGAGCACTCCTGTGGGGCTTGGACGCCGGGATCGAAGCGCTGCTCGCGATCGGGCTGCCGTACATCCTCACGTTCTATATGCTGCTGTCGCTGCTCGAAGACACCGGGTACCTGAACGCGGTCGCGTTCCTGTCGGACCGGATCATGCACAGAGTCGGTTTGCACGGCCGGGCGACGATCCCGCTGGTCGCAGGGCTTGGTTGCAGCGTGCCCGCAGTGCTGAGCGTGCGGCTGTTGTCCACGGAGCGCGAACGCTTCATCGGCGCCACGCTCGTGTCCATGGTGCCGTGCAGCGCGCGGACGGCGGTGATCATGGGCGCGGTGGGCGTGTACGTGGGATTCTGGCCGGCATTCTCCGTGTACGGGATTACGGCGCTGGTGGCAGCCGCCGTCGGTGTGACGATGGACCGCATGTTGCCGGGCGAGACGACCGGCATGGTCATGGAGATGTTTCCGTTCCGCCGTCCGTCGCTTCGGGTGGTCGGACGCAAGGCGTGGGCGCAATTCCGCGAGTTCGTGTTCGTAGCCACGCCGATCGTGGTCGTCGGCAGCATCATCCTGGGCGGGCTGTACGAGTCGGACCTGATCTGGCGGCTGACGGCGCCGATGGACCCGGTGATCGTGGGTTGGCTGGGCCTTCCGTCGGTGGCGGGCCTGACGCTGCTGTTCGGTCTGCTGCGCAAGGAGTTCGCGCTCCAGCTGCTCGTGACGCTCGCCATCGCGACTGTGGGGCTGGGTGCCCGCGAGCTGAGCTCGTTCATGTCGCAGACCGACATCTTCGTGTACGCCCTGGTGAACACGCTCGCGCTGCCGTGTATCTCGACGCTCGCGGTGCTCGCGAAACTGCTCGACGTCAAGCGCGCGGTGCTGGTGGCGGCGATCACGGTAGGCGTGGCGCTGCTCGTGGGCGGCGCGTTCGCGAAAGGGTTGCCGCTGGTGCTGGGGGCGTGAGGGGCGGCTAGGGGTCAGTCCTTGGTGTCGTAGACCACGCCGTCGATCGTGCGTGCGGAGGTTGGATCCCCAGTCGCCACCATGCCAGCGAACTTCATCCACGGCTTGGACTCGTCTATGGGGAGGACGCTTCGCAGCGAACGTCGGACAAGCTCCGACAGCGAGATGCCGAGGCGCGCCGCCTCTCGCTTGGCGGCGGCGTAGTCCGGTTCGGTGAGCCTAAGATTGAGACGAATCATGATTGGAGTCCCCTTAACGACCTCGTCGCACGAGCAAGCGATGCCCGAGTTCAGGGCCGACCGTCAAGTCCAGCCACAGTCAGGGTCGCCTGTTTCCTCGAGCCTGGTTTCGGTCGTACGATGATTTCTACATCTCGGTCTAGCATGTTCAGGTACCGAATCAGCCGTTCCATCGAGAAGCCGGTCAGCTTCCCCGCGAACAGATCAGAGACCTTGGGCTGCGTCGTTCCGAGAATCCGCGCCGTTTCCGCCTGAGTGAGTCTACGATTCGCAGCAATCGCTGAGATCGTGTGAGCGAGTGCGGCTTTCGCTGCCAGTCCATCAGAATCGGGGAGGCCGAGGTCTTCGAAGATGTTCCCAGTGCTTGTCGTGTAGCTGCTGCCACGTGTGGCCATCGTGTCTGTCCTTCGTCCCCCAACCATGTGATGATCGACTTCCGGCGAGTATACCATTATGGGGATAGCGAGGCAGCCATCGGAGAAGGCCAATCAATCACGCTGTGGTGAACGAGATCTCTAGAAGTCCCTGACCGGCCTCATCATATTCGAGCCGGTCTGCAGCCACGCGGAGGGCGAGCGCCTGCGCGCATGCTATGGCCTCATCCCGCGTGCGGCCGTATGCAAGCACGCCCGGCAACTCGATGGCTTCTGCGAGCCAGCGGCCATCGGCTTCAGGTTCTGCCTCGATTTGGATGACGAGTCGCATAGGGGCCAGCCGGCTATCCGACTTTCGCGAGGGGTTCGATCGACTTTTCGGGCTTGGTTCGCGCGAGGTCATGTGCAGTTTGCAGGTTGATCCAGAACTCCGGCGTGGTGTTAAGCGCTTGCGACAAGAGCCATGCGGTCTCTGGAGTCACGCCACGCTTGCCGCGCACGAGTTCGTTGATCCGCTGGACCGGCACTCCGATGTGTGCCGCGAGGGCAACCTGCGAAACGCCGAGGGGGATGAGGAATTCGTCACGAAGGACAATGCCTGGATGGGTGGGCGTACGGTTCTCGGGTTTCACGGTGGGTACAGCTCCTTCACCTGTGATAGTCGGTTAGTCTGACCTCGTGGGCGTGGCTGCCATCCCATCTGAATACAAGCCGCCATTGCTCGTTGACTCTGATCGAGTAGTGGCCCTGGAGATCTCCTTTGAGGGCTTCGAGCCGATTTCCTGGAGGAGCATAGAGGTCCAATAGAGCCGCAGCGCTGTCGAGCATGTCGAGTTTGATCCATGCAGCTTGTATGACGTGGTGCGGGAATCGTCGCACTCGGCTGGTTGGACGATTGTGGAAGAGGTCTTCGGTGGCGTGATCCCCGAACGAAACAATCATCTGATTCCAAACCTCGGTTCAGTATAACGGTTACACGGTAACCGTGCAAGCATGTAAGGCTGCAAGCTCTGTTGGCACCCTAGCTGAGCCGCCTTACCCTCCGCTATCCAGACCCTTCCCTGGTGTCAGTCCCATCTTGTATACCGAACATACGTTCGATATACTGGCCGTAGCCGCAGGTCCCGCCTGCGGCATCGTCATCCTCTGACGAGACCACACAAGGACATCTCCCATGGGACGCAACGCCGCGATCAAGAGATTCGACCCGAAATCGGGTCAGCCGATGGACCTGTTCGACGCGAAGGAGGGGCGCCTGCCGGTCATCATCGAACTGCTGAAAAGCCCGTGGCTCTCACGGGCGTCAGATATCGCACATGCTGAAGATGCCGGTGTCGGCAAGCGTCGCGAGGAGCCGGTCGCCGTGGCGTGGAACGAGCGGCGCCACTGTCCCGCGGCCTTCGAGCTTAACGCGCGCACCTACGCGATCGACGCGGTCGTGCAGACCTGGGCGGTCGAGCGCTCCTGGTGGAGCCCGCGCAACCGCGTGAGCCGCCGCTACTGGCGCGTACTCGCGCGCGGCGGCACCTACGACCTGGCCTACGACCGCCTCGAGCGCCGCTGGCTGCTCGTGGGCGTGCAGGACTGAGGGGCGCGCCATGGGGGACGCCGCTACGCGCACCGCCACTGCACCCGCCACCGCACCCTTCGTGCACCTGCACGTGCACTCGCGCTTCAGCTTCATGGACGGCGCCGCCGACCTCGACGATCTGATCGCACGCGCGGTCGAGCTCGGCATGCCCGCGCTCGCGCTCACCGACCACCAGGGCCTCTACGGCGCGATCCGCTTCTACCAAAAGGCGCTCAAAGCCGGCATCAAGCCGATCATCGGCGCCGAAGTCGTGGTCGAGCCGTGCGGGATCCTGGGCGCGGAAGGCGATCTGCCGCCGGAAGAACGCTTGCGCGCCGCCGCGCCCGTGGGTTTCGGACGCGCGGCCGGTTCCGGCTTCCACCTCACGCTGCTCGTGCGCGACATCACCGGCTACCGCAACCTGTGCCGGCTGCTCTCGCGCGCCCACGTGCGCTCGGGGGATTCTAACTCGATTGTCTCAAAACGAGACATCGCCAAACACAGCACCGGCCTGATCGCGCTTTCCGGCTGCCAGCACGGCGAGATCGGCGCCGCCATCAAAGCAGGCCGCCCGCACCGCGCCCGCCAGGCCGCCGAGCAGCTCGCCGCCTGCTTCGCCCCCGGCGACTTCTACATCGAGCTCATGCACACCCTCACGCCCGACTCACCGCGTTACGTCGCCGGCCTCACCAGTCTCGCCGAGTCCCTCAACCTCCCCACAGTCGCCACGAACAACGTCCACTACGTGCGTGCCGAGGGATTCCGCCTCCACGACGTGCTCGCCGCCGCCGGCGCGCGCGAGCAGTTGCCCGGCCCCTACGACCGCCCCAACGCCGAGCTGTGGCTCAAACCCGCCGGCCAGATGCGCGAGCTCTTCCGCGGCCTCACCAAAGCCTGCGACGCCACGCTCGAGATCGCCGACAAGTGCAACCTCGACCTCGGACTCGGCCAGTTCCACTTCCCGGCCGCCGACATCCCACCCAATGAAACCGCCTACTCGCTTCTCACCAAAGCCGCCTGGCGCGGCCTGGAGGACCGCTACCGCCCCGTGACCCCCGAAGCGCTCTCACGCCTGCAGTACGAGCTCTCCGTCGTGCTCGACCTCGGCTTTCCCGAGTACTTCCTCATCGTGAAAGAGATCGTCGACTTCGCGAAAGCCAACGGCATCCGCTGCTCGGGCCGGGGGAGTGCGGGCGACTCGATCATCTCCTACGTGCTCGGCATCACGGACGCCGACCCCATCCGCCACAACCTGCTCTTCGAGCGCTTCCTCAATCCCGCGCGCCGCCAGATGCCCGACATCGACGTGGACTTCGACTCGGCCCGCCGCGACGAGGTCATCGACTTCATCTACCGCCGCTTCGGCAACGAGCACGTCGCGATGGTCGCCACCGTCAACACGATGACCGCGCGCTCCGCCGTGCGCACCGTCGCGCGCGCTTTCGGCTACCCGATCGCGCGCGTCAACGAACTGTCACGCTACCTGCCGTGGGTCTCGGCCCGCCGCCTGCGCCAAACGCTCGCCGAGTACCCCGAGTGCGAACACCACCCCCTAAAGGAGCCGGGCAACGAGCTGCTCATCGAACTTGCCGAGGAGCTCGACCACTGCCCCATGCACCTGGGCACGCACCTGGGCGGCTTCATCATCACGCGCGAGCCGATCGACACGTGGACGCCGCTGCAGTGGGCGGCCAAGGGCGTGGTGGTCTCGCAGTACGACAAGGACGACGTCGAGGCGCTCGGCCTGGTCAAGATGGACATCTTGGGCCTGCGGATGCACTCGGCGATCAGCGACGCGGTCGAGCTCGCGCGGGCGCGTGCGGGCGACACAGCCGTGCCCGAACCCTGGGACCTCGAGCCGACCGACCCGCACGTCTACGAGATGATCGCGTCGGCGGATACGGTGGGGATGTTCCAGCTCGAATCGAGCGGGCAGCGAAACCTCTCCACGCGCCTGCGGCCGAGCGAGTTCGAGGACATCATCGCGCAGATCTCGCTGTTTCGCCCCGGTCCGCTCGAGGCCGAGATGATCACGCCGTTCGTCCGCCGACGCCACGGCGAGGAGCCGGTCACCGTCCCGCACCCCGGCATGGCGAGCGTGCTCGCCGACTCCTACGGCGTGATCGTGTACCAGGAGCAGGTGCTGCAGGTTGCGCAAGCCGTGGCCGGGTTCGACCTTGCCGAGGCCGACTCGCTTCGCCGCGCAATGACCAAGGACCGCCGACGTGAGGAGATGGAGGCCATCAAGGCCCACTTCATCGAGCGCGCGCTCGCCAATGACGTCGAGTTCGAGGTCGCCGAAGAGGTCTTCCGCCAGCTCGAAGGGTTTGCCGCCTACGGCTTCAACAAGGCGCACGCGGCGTGCTTCGCGGTCGTGAGCTACGCGAGCGCGTGGCTGCGCACCTACTACCCGGCCGAGTTCGCCGCCGCCATCCTCAACAACGAGCCGATGGGCTTCTACAGCTCGCGCCTCATCCTGAACGACGCGCGCCGCCACACCATCGCCACGCTTCCGCCGCACGTCAACGCATCGCACGCCGACTACACCGTGGAGCGCGACGGCTCTGCGATCCGTGTGGGCCTCAAAGACATCCACGCGATGACGCAGCGCTTGCTGGCCGAGATCGAGCGTGAGCAGGCGGTGCGCCCCTTCCGCGACCTGGCCGATTTCCTGCGTCGCACGCGTGCCGAAGCTCCCGCGACCGAGTCGCTCATCCGCGTGGGCGCGCTCGACGGGCTCGGCGTGACCGAGGCCGACCGTCCGCCGACCCGCGATGAGATGCTCGCACTGCTGCCCGAGCTCAAGGCCACGCTCGCCCGCGAAGGCGTGGCCGGCGACGACGTGCTCGTGCTCGCCCCCGGTCCGACCCGACCTGCCGAAGACCCCGACCACGAAAGCGGCTGGAGCGCGGTGCGCCGCGTGTCGGCCGAACTCGAGCTGCTCGGCCTGTCGATCACATGTCACCCGCTCGACTTCGCACGCGAGGACCTGGAGGCGCGCGGTATCACGTGGGCGCGCGACCTGCGCGACACGCACGACGGCACCCGCGTGCGCGTATGCGGCGTCCGCGAACGCGCACAGACGCCGAGGACGCGCTCGGGCAGGCGCACGTGCTTCCTCACGCTCGAGGACCCGACCGGCCTGCTCGACGTCACCGTGTTCGAAGACACGCTCAACAAGGTGGGGGAGACGATCGTGCGCCACCGCTGCTACTGGATCGAAGGCGTGCTGCAGAACAACTTCGAGTGCGGGCTGGCGATCGTGGCGAGCGACGTGAAGCCGTACGTGGTGCGCACGCGCCAGGGCACGCCGGTGCGGTTGCGGCGGGGTGTGCCGGCGGGGCCGATGGGGCCGATGCGCGGTGGGCCGGGGGCGGATGAGGAGGAGAGTTGGGAGATGGCCGAGGAGGGATAGGGCTCGCGCGACATATGCAGACTGGACAATCCGAACGCCGAGCTGCATATCTGCTTAACGGCTTAGGCAGATTGTCTAATTGGGGTTAGCGCGACAGTCTGCCGGCTCCCGAGCAATTGTGCACGTTTGACAGTGTCAGACCGGCGGGTAAACTGTAGATGGATCCTTTGCCCAAGGCTTTGGGTCTCGGCAGCGCCTCAGTCGCCTTAGCTGGGGCATTTCTATTGCATCACTGGGTGGGATTGTTGCGCCGCTCTACCTCCGCACCCTCTGTCATCGCTTTCTGCCAGCCGCCGCCATCGGCATGGAACGCGGTTACGAATTCCATCGTTCCATTCTGGTTGACAGTCATTGATACCAGATACCGCTCGTCCGGAACCAGAATCACCCGACGAACTACCCTCCTCTTTCGGCGCTTGCCGGTGGGCCGTCGCACCTCATGCATCCTGTGGCGAATGTACATCGGTACGTCGCCCCTGAGGGCCTCTCCTATCCAGGGGAGCCTCCGTGCTCGCTCAACCGAAAGCTCCTCGTTGTGCGGAAGTCCCAGGACATAATCATCGCTTGCCGTGAACGCATGATCGAATACGTCATCGCTGAAGCGACACTCGATGGCGCGCCAATCACGAATGTCCCTTGCGTTCCCATCTCTATCTCGTACGTAGCGGTCGATGAACTCCAAGCGGTAGCGCTGCTTGAGTGCCACCGGGTCTGGATCGACAATGTCCAAGAAGTCCCACGGAAAAGGCATCTACTGCCCCGCTCGAGTTCTGTAGTGCGGATTCGGAAAGCCGAAGATGTTGAACTTCTGCTCATCCGGAGACGTCGAGTAGAGCAAGTCCGGCCAGCCAAGACTCGAAGCCAGATGCCGGGCAAGCTTGACCTTCATCTTGCTCGCATTCGGCGACAGATCCCGTTGATTCCAAACGTAGCCGACTGCACCCGACAGCAGATCAGTGAGTTGCATCAACTCGAGTTCGTTCGACTCTGCAGGCTCAAGGGATACGATCTGCAGTCGGCTGGAGAGCTTCAAGCCTAGAATCCGCCGCAGTTCTGAAAAGCGGTCTTTCTGACGGTTCTGCTGCCAGTCCAAGTACAGTCGGTACGAACACTCGGGCGTCAACCAGTGAACGAGAAGCTGGTAGTACAGCTTGTAGAAGCCCAGCTCCGAATCGCCCCCACTATGAATATCGTGATGCAGCGATTGCTTGTCCGCCACCAGACAACGGAACTGCAGCTCATCATTCGAGATGAACCAGTCCAGCAACGCCAGATAGAACCCCTCTCTGTTCTTCGAAACCCGCTTCCATCCGACTTCGCCCTGTGTATTCCATTTGGCGCGAAGGAGATGCATTTCGTGAACCAAAGTTCGCTTCTTGGACTCGGGGCAAGAAACGGCACCGATCACCAGGTACCTGTCGGCAGAATCCGATGTGTGTCTACTTTCGTCACAGTAGACGTTGTAGGCACACCCAGGTTCATGAACGGTGCCGAACGGCAATTTGTGGCCCCCATGTAGTGGCGTAACGATACGATTCATCCTAGCGTAGCGCGCTAACCCGCGCTTCCACGCCGACGGCGCGCCCCGAGAGGTAGACTTGCATCGGAACCGCTTGCCAGCGCACCGCTGGTGAAGCGCAAACACGTTGGGCCGTCTCCTTGCTGCGAGCATCGAGCTTCTCACAGAGTGCATGTCGGAGCTCTCTGCGATAATCACTCTGTGCAGTGGTAACGCAAGATCCTCCGACCCCTCCGGAGTGACATGCGGCTTGAGTTTCACCCTGCCATAGATGAGCACTTCCCGACGCTGAACGACGATCAGCGCCAGGTTATCGGCACCCTTGAAGGCCCGCTGCTGGTCATCGCGGGGCCGGGTTCCGGCAAGACGCTTTGCCTGGTGCTCCGCACACTCAACGCGCTGCTCCTCGGCAAGGCACAGCCCTCAGAGATCATCCTGTGCACCTTCACCGAGAAGGCTGCACTGGAGCTTCGCGACCGGCTGGCAGAGGCTGCTGTACTGTGCGGATACGAGGGCGATTTCACTTCTCTCCGCACGGGGACAATCCACAGCATCTGCAACACGCTCATTCAGGAATACCGGCACCACACGCCGCTCGGTGCGGGTTTTGAGACTCTCGATGACCTCACCCAGCTTCTGTTCATCTACGAGAACTTCGGCGAGCTGCTGGGCGAAGGCGCAGAACCGCCATACCTCGGCCGGTGGGGCGGCAAGTGGGACACCATCCGTCGACTGAAGGAGCGGTTCAACAAGCTCACTGAGGAGCTCGTCGATCCCGCAGCTCTCGTCACCGACTCCGACGCCCACATCGCTGAGCTCGGCCGCGTTTTCGAGCGCTACGGCCAGCTGCTTCTCCAGCGGAATCGCGTCGACTTCTCGCACCAGCAGAAGGTCGCATGGCAACTCATGCAGGAGCCGCTCGTGCGCGACCAGGTCGCCGGGCGCATCCGCTACGTCATGGTCGACGAGTACCAGGACACCAACTATGTCCAAGAGCAGCTCATGCTCGACCTGTCGTCGCTGACCGGCAACCTCTGTGTGGTGGGCGACGAGGACCAGGCGCTCTACCGCTTCAGAGGCGCGACGGTTCGCAACATCTTGGAGTTCGCCGAGCACTTCCCCGCGTGTCCCGTCGTGAAGCTGCAGACCAACTACCGCTCCCACCGGGACATCATCGCCGCCTACGACCAGTGGATGGCCTCGGCGCAGTGGAAGGACAGGGACGGCAAGCACTACCGCTACGACAAGACGATCTCAGCACCGAAAGCAGCCAAGTTCGGCCGGTACCCGGCACTCCTCCAAGTCTGGGGAACCTCGGCGCGCGACGAGGCAGAGCGGTTCGCGGACCTTGTCGTGTTCCTGAAGGAACACGAGGTCATCGAGGACTACAACCAGGTCGCCCTCCTCATGTACAGCGTGCAGAAGAAGTACAGCGGGCCGTTCATCGACGCTTTGGCGCGCCGCGGTATCCCCGCGTTCTGCCCACGTGCGCGCACCTACTTCGAGAACGAGGAAGTCAGGCTCATGGTCGCCTGCCTCGCCACGGTGCTCGGGTTCTACGAGGACGGACAGGGTGACGGAGGTGGCCGTAACGCCGAGAACATGCGCGAGTACGTGGACGCGTGCCTCGAGCACCTCGCGCTGGCCATCCAGCACTCGCCCGGGCTCCAGCGACACCTGAAGGAGTTCAGCGGCCAGGTGGAGGCGCTGGGCGAACGGGACTCGCTTGACGTCCGTCTCGCCGACATCTTCTACCTCCTGCTCGGGGAGGAGCCATTCGTATCGCTCGTGAAGGACGAGAACCGGGCCCGCAACCTGGCGATGTTCTCCACCATGCTGAACACCTTCCAGGCCTACTACCACCTGAACGTCATCACCGGGCGCAACAAGCAGTACATGAAGTTCGCGTTGTTCGGGAGCATGCTGCCGGTCATCTTCGGGGCCGGCATGAACGAGTTCGAGGACAAGGACGCTCCGTTCCCGTCCGGCTACGTGCAGATCATGACCATCCACCAGTCCAAGGGACTGGAGTTCCCTGTTATCGCGGTTGATAGCCTCACGGCGACAGCCGGCGTGGCCAAGCAGGTAGATCAGGAGCTGAGCCGCTTCTACCATCGCGAACCATACGAGCCGACGAACATGATCACCGAGTTCGACAACATGCGGCTTTTCTACGTCGCGTTCTCCCGTGCGCAGAACCTGCTCGTGCTCAGCTCGCACGAGGCGCCCCACGCGCGTTTCGCTCCCATCTGGGACGGCTTGGAGCAGTGGCCGCACGTCGATCAAGACGCGCTGGCCAAGCAGCACTGGAGCGCCCGCGAGCGCAAGGGTCCCAAGAAGCGCTTCAGCTTCACCGGGGACCTCAAGGTCTACGAGACCTGCCCGCGCCAGTACGAGTTCTTCCGGCAGTACGACTTCACGCCTTCGCGCTCGGCGACGATCTTCTTCGGGTTGCTCGTACACCAGACGATCGAAGAAATTCATCGACTGGTCCTGGAGGGGCGGCTCGACGAGATCGACGACGCACGCGTGAAGCAGCTCTTCGAGAAGACCTACGGGCTGCTCACCCTCCAGGACGTGCGGCCCGTCGGAGATGAGGCGAGGCAGGCGGCGCTCGAACAGGTGAAGGGCTACGTTCGGCTCAATCGAGACACGATGGTCCGAGTCGAGGAGACCGAGGTAGACGTCTCCGTGGAGAAGGACGGCTACATCTTGAGAGGTGTCGTCGACCTGCTGCTCGGAGCTGACGGCAAGCTCGAGGTGCTGGACTTCAAGGCATCAAAGCGACCCGAGGACGGCGCGCCCATCCTGCGCGACTACGAGCGACAGCTGTGCACGTACGCGCACATCCTGGAACACCGCCACGGGCGCACCCCCGAGCGGCTGCTGCTGTACTGGACGGCCGAGAAGAGCCGAGAGCGCGCGCTCATGGAGTTCCCGTACCGCGAGGAACTGGTCGCCGAGGCGGCAGAGCACTTCGACGACGTCGTGCGACGCATCCTCGCGCGCGACTTCTGCGTGAATGAACGTCCGGATGGCGCGATCTGTAAGGAGTGTGACGTGCGGCCGATCTGTGTGACTGACGGCGTACTGGAGAGAGTGGAGGCGTAGCGTGGCAAAGATCGAGATCACGCGGACCGAGCTTGTGTGGCCGGGGAAGTACGACGACGAGGGGCGGCTGGTCGAACCGCCGCGCGTGAGCCTGCCCTTCCAGGTCATCGAGACGGTGAACGAGAGCCGCGCGACACGCGAGGCGAAGAAGACCCTCACCCTGTTCGACTACTACGAGGGGGACGAGGGCTCGACTTTCGAGGACGGCTGGAAGAACAAGCTCATCTGGGGCGACAACCTGCTTGTGATGAGCTCGCTGCTCGAGAAGTTCGCCGGCAAGATCGACCTCATTTACATCGACCCGCCGTTTGCGACCGGGGCCGATTTCTCAGTCAAGGCCGGCATCGGGGCCGAGGGTCTTGAGGTCGAGAAGGAACAGTCAGCAATCGAAGAGGTGGCTTACCGGGACACCTGGGGACGCTACGGGCCCGGTCGGGAGCTGGATAGCTACCTGGAGATGATGACACCGAGGCTGATCTTGCTGCGTGACTTGCTTTCAGATCGTGGATCCATCTTCGTCCACGTCGACTACCGCGCGGCTTCCGCTTTGCGGTTCGTTCTGGACGACGTTTTCGGGGCGACGTCCTTTCAGAATGAGATCGTCTGGCACTACAAGCGCTGGCCAACGCCCGCCCGCGAGTATCAGAAGATGCACGACAACATCCTCTGCTACACCAAGGTTAAGGGCGCACATCTGTTCAATCAGCAGTTCGGGCCACGTACTGACGAGACGGAACGGCGCTGGAAGAACCGAAGGATAGTGGCTTCTCACGATGAGTCCGGAACTCGCAGGCCGTCTGACTACGGGGATGGTGAGTCACCGGGGGCGCCTCTGGACGATGTTTGGGACATCTCGATTGTTGCACCCGTCGCACATGAGCGCACTGGCTACGCCACTCAGAAGCCAGAGGATCTCCTTGAGCGCATTGTGCGCGGATCAACTGACCAGGACAGCATTGTCGCTGACTTCTTCTGCGGCTCTGGGACGACTCTCGCGGTGGCTGAGAAGCTCGGTCTCCGCTGGATTGGCTGTGACCTCGGGCGCTACTCCGTTCACGTCACGCGCAAGCGCCTGCTTGGCATTCAGGACTGCAAACCGTTCGAAATCTTGAATCTCGGCAAGTACGAGCGGCAGTACTGGCAGGGTGTCACCTTTGGCGAGCAGGGCGAACAGGCGCTGTACGAGTATCTCGCCTTTGTGCTGAGGTTGTATGCGGCAGAGCCTCTGTCAGGGCTGGAGCACATTCACGGCAAGAAGGGCCCAGCCCTGGTTCACATCGGCGCCGTGGATGCTCCGGTCACGATCGACGAAGTCTACTCGGCCGTTGACGAATGCGTCGGCCTGAAGGCCACCGAGCTTCACATCCTGGGCTGGGAGTGGGAGATGGGCCTCAACGATCTTGTGGTCGGTGAGGCCGCGAAGCGCGGCGTGAAGCTCGTGCTTCGGCAGATTCCCCGCGAAGCCATGGAGGCCGCGGCGGTCCGCAAGGGCGATGTCCGGTTCTTCGAGCTCGCGTACGTTCAGATGCAGGCGAAGCCGGATGGGCCCAGGACGTACCGGATCGAACTCGAGGACTTCGTGCTCGCGAACACCGAGCTCATCCCTGAAGACGTGCGCGAGAAGATCACGAAGTGGTCGGACTACATCGACTACTGGTCGATCGACTGGGACTTCCAGAACGATACCTTCATGCAGGGCTGGGTCGCCTACCGGACCCGGAAGGAACGGAAGCTGCCGCTCGTGTCCGATGCGCACACCTACGAAGAGCCCGGAACCTACCGAGTGCGCGTGAAGGTGATCGACATCTTCGGCAACGACACGACGCAGGCGCTCGACATCGAGGTGAGCTAGAGATGGCTCGCAGCTTCATCGCCTACGACCGGGACCTCCCCGAGCTCGCTGACCGGGTGCCGTGGCTGGAGCCCGCGTCGCACCTGGTGAAGGACGAGGACTCGCCGATCGGCTGGTCCGAGGCGCCGGGACGCCGCGCCAGCGAGCTGCTGCTGATCGAGAAGCTCCGCGCCGCGGTCCGCGCGTGGCGGGAGGGCGGCTACGACGGAGCGGCGGAAAGCACGCGGACGCTGTTCCGCCACTGGTTCGAGGAGGAGCACGAGGTCTCGGGCTTCTCTGTGCCGTTCCGTTACCACTTCTGCCAACGTGAGGCGATCGAGACGCTCGCGTATGTGGTGGAGGTCCTGCGCGTTGATGACGTCGCTGAAATCGTGAGGCAGTTCGCCGGTGTTCCCGAGGGGGCACTCTTCACTGAGCCGGTGACGATCGAAGAAGTCGTCTCGGAACTCGACGAGGCAGGCCAACCCCGGCGTCGCGTTCGGCGGCAGAACCGCGAAGGTCAGGTCATCCAGCAGGACTTGCCGCCCGCGGACCTGCGCCGCTACGCGTTCAAGATGGCGACCGGCTCGGGCAAGACCTGGGCGATGGCCATGATGATGGTGTGGAGCTACTTCCACTCGTGGCGGGAAGAGCTGGGGCTCTCTCGCAACTTCCTGCTCATCGCTCCCAACGTCATCGTGTACCAGCGGCTGGCGCGCGACTTCAGCAACGGTGACATCTTCCGCGACATCCCACTGGTGCCCCCGGGTTGGGATTTCAGGCTCAAAATGATTGACCGCGACGACCCATCGGAGCCGTCCGTATCGGGCACGCTGTTCCTCACCAACATCCAGCAGCTGTACTCGAATGGAGGCGAGGACTGGAAGCCGGCCAACCCCATCGACGCGATCCTCGGACGCAAGCCGGTAAAGGATCTCGGGTCCTACCAGCGCTCGATGCTCGACCGGGTGAAGTCGCTTCCGGACGCCATCGTCATTAACGACGAGGCCCATCACGTCCACGATGAGGAGCTCGCGTGGAACCGGTCGCTCATGGAGTTGCACCGCTCGCTCGCCGGGGGTCTCTCGCTTTGGCTCGACTTCTCGGCCACGCCCAAGGACCAGAACGGCGCGTATTATCCATGGACTCTCGTGGACTATCCGCTCGCTCAGGCAGTCGAGGACCGGATCGTGAAGCATCCGATCATCGTCACGCACGAAGACGACCCCAACCGCCCCGACGATCCCGAGAGCGTCACGAAGGCCAACGTGGTGGAGCGCTACGGCTTCTGGATTCGTGCGGCCGTCCAGCGCTGGCGCGAGCACTACGACGCGTACAGCGCGTTCGACACCAAGCCGGTGCTCTTCATCATGGCCGAGGTGAGCGACCACGCCGACGCAATCGGCGAATACCTGCGCAAGGAACCCGAGTTCGGGTTTGCGGAAGAAGAAGTGCTCGTCATCCACACGAAATCGACCGGTGAGATCACGCAGAAGGACCTCGAGCTCGCCCGCAGAGCAGCCAATGAGGTTGACTCGCGTCACAGTGACATCAAGGTCATCGTCAGCGTCATGATGCTGCGCGAGGGCTGGGACGTCCGCAACGTGAGCGTGGTCCTCGGCCTGCGGCCGTTCACTGCGCGCGCGCAGATCCTGCCCGAACAGGTAATCGGGCGCGGGCTGCGCATCATGGGGGGACTCGGCGAGGACAGGTTGCAGACGCTGGAGGTCCTCGGCACCAAGAACCTGCTCGACCTGCTGCGCCGAGAACTCGAGGAAGAGGGCGTCGCGCCCGGCGTCACCGACAAGCCGCCGGCCGTGGTGCCGGTGACCGTGGCTCCGCTGAAGAGCCGCATGGAGTGCGACATCGCACTTCCCATCACCAAGCCGCGGCTCTTCTTCAATGTCAGGCGCATCGACGACTTCGACGTCGATGGGCTCCGCCCGGTCTTCGAGGCTGATGAACTCGACCGGGAGACAGCGCGACAGCTGAAGATGATCGCGGCGACCGTCGATGCGCCCGTGGGAAGCGCCACTGTCGAGGATGCCGTGCCACCGCTCGCGCAGGAGCTTGTCTCCGTCGTCGTCCGCAAGGTGATCGAAGCCGCGCGCCTGACTGACGACGCGTTCGTCAAGCTGGTCCCGAAGGTGAAGCAGTATCTCGCAGAGCGGTGCTTCGGCGTCGCCGTGTCGCTTGAGGACGGGCGCGCACGGTGTGCAATCGCGCGGTCGAGTGACTCGATCGCGGCTTACCTTGCCGCCCAGGTGTCGAAGCTCGCATACGAGCGGCGCGACATCGAGTTCGAACGTGCGGAATTCAAGCTCTCTGGTACGAAGCCCTTCCCGTGGCGCCGCAATCTCCCGCTGTTCCAGGCGCGCAAGACCGTGTTCAACTACGTCGCCACCTACAACAACTTCGAGCGAGCGTTCGCGGAGTTCTTGGACGGGGCCCGCGATGTGGTGCGCTTCGCCGCGCTCGGCACCACCGCACAGGGCGACTCGAACACGCAGTTCAGAGTCGACTACCTCAAGCCGTCTGGCGCTCGTGCGTTCTACTACCCGGACTGGGTCGTCGTACAGGAGACCGAAGCGGGCGAGATCAACTGGATCATCGAGACCAAGGGCCGCGTCTGGGAGAACACGGAGCTCAAAGACCAAGCGATGCACGACTGGTGTGAACGGATGACGACGCTCGTCGAGTCGCGATGGCGCTACGCGCGGGTGAACCAGACCTTCTTCGAGGCGTTTGGGCCGGAGCAGTTCGCTGGCCTGATGGAGAACCTGTTCGCGCTCTCGGAGCGACCAGCTCTCGTGCTCGTGGAGCCCGACTCCGAAGACGCAGCTTCGGCCGCGTTCGTCACGCATCTGCCTGTGTACTCACTCGCGGCTGCGGCCGGGTACTTCGGCGAAGGTCGCGGGGTGGACTTGGAGGGCTGGGTGGAGGCGCCGCCCACCCTCGGCAAGCTGGACGAGCGCATGTTCGTCGCGCAAATCGTCGGCCACTCGATGGAGCCACTGCTGCACGACGGCGATCATGTGGTCTTTCGAGCGAACCCCGTAGGCACTCGCCAGGGCAAGATTGTGCTGGCGATGGGGCCGATCGTTGATCCGGAGATTGGTGGGCCCTACACAGTGAAGAAGTACTTCTCAGAGAAGGCGGAAGACGACAAAGGTGCATGGCGGCACTCGCGAGTGCGACTCGTGCCGACGAATCCGGAATACGAGCAGATAGTGGTCGAAGGCGAGGCCGACGAGGTCACTGTGGTCGCAGAATACGTTGGGAATTTGTGACGGAGAGACCTAAGTTGAGTCCTGGCGCGTGCTCGAGTCAGGAGCGGAGAGTGGAACCGATGCGGTCTCAAGCGCTGTTCATCAATGGTGTCTTCGAAGGTGTTCTCGACGAGATCCTCGAGATTCAGTCACAGCTGCCGGAGCAGATCATGTTCCTGCAACCGTTCGCAGGGAAGCCGATGGTCGAGCTGCGAAACGATCCACCCACAGTGGATTCGCCCATGACGTTGTTCCTGTCCGTCACATCAGATTTGGCGACCGTGAGCCATGCGGCGGAGATCGTCGGGTGGGACGACAAGAGAGAACTCTCGGTCGAAAAGCGCAACGTGCTGAACCGGCTTCTTTACTGCCTGCAACCAGGCGAGGGCGGCCTCTATGACGCCGCGAGGACCGACGAGGGCAAGAGCGTCAACCTGCTCCACATTCGTCGCCTTAGCAAGCTGCCGTCGCCCTTCGGGGTGGAACGCCTCCTGAAGACCAGTGACGGGAAGCCTGTTTCGCCCAATCGGTCGACTTCGGGCGGGTGGTCGTACGTTCGTCTCGGTGATGGAGCGGCCGAACCCTGGCTTCGAGCAGACGCCGCTTCGCGCCGCAGCTGAAGCCAAGGGACGCGCCAGGCGCGGAATACAGTGTGCGCTACTGCCGCCGCTCACCCTACTCCCACCTGAAGAACCGCCACGCGAGCAGCACGCTGACCAGAGCGATCCCGCCGAAGATCCACCACGCATTGCCCGGATCGAGCCCCAGCCACGGCTGGTGCATGATCCGCACCGCGTGCCACAGGGGCGTGAAGTCCGACATCGCCTGCATTTCCGAGGTCAGCACCTCGCGCGGCGGACCAGCGCCGCCGAGCATCATCATGATGAACCAAGCCAGCAGGCCGACTGCTTGTGCCGATCGTGCCGTCGGCAGCACTGAGCCCAGGAAGATGCCGAACGCGGCGAAGCCGAGCGCGATCACCACGAACGCGCCGAGCGCGCCGGGCACCGAGTCGGGCCAGGCGAAGTCGTAGACGAGCTCTGCGGCGATCAGCAGCAGCACGCTCGAGATCGTCGAGAGCACGAACGACACGACGACCTGGGCGCCGGCCACCGTCCACACGCTCACGCCCGAGGCGTGGTAGCGCTTGAGTACGCCGCGCTCCCGGTTGCCGGCGATGTGCACGGGGATGCTGATGAGCGACACGGACAGGACCACGAGCGCCGCGTATGCGGGCACGTAGTAGGTCATCGGCCCGACGCCTGCGTACACGAGCATCCCGTCCTCGGCAGATGAAGGCTCGTTGCCGAACACGCCGCCCAGCACGAGCAGGATGATGACCGGCAGGGCGAGCGAGAACAGCGCGGTCATGGGGTCGCGCACGAACAGCTTGATCTCGACCCAGGACAGGCGCAGGAGGGACCGCATCTAGGCTCTCCCTCCCGTGATCTGCAGGAAGACGTCTTCCAGGCTCGCACGGCGTACCTGCAGGTCGGTGGGCGCGTGGCCGTGGGCGACGAGCGCGGCGCCCACGTGCGCGAGCAGCGGGCCCTCGCCGGTGACGGTGACACGCGGGCCGGTGCGCACGACCTGCAAGGCGCCGGGAACGGAGCCGAGAGTGAACGTGCTCGTACCTCCACGACCCACTCTCACCAAGGCACCGGTTAGATGTGGTTTGGATTCTGTTAAGACCACCGCTGCACGATTGTCACACCCTCGCAGTCGAGTCAGAAGCACGTCGTAGGGAGGAGGAGTGAAACGACTGAGTGTGCGAGTCTTGCGAGGTTACTCGACGTCGTTCATGCCGAAACCTGCGCACCGAACCCACCCGACAATGCCCGGAGACCAAATGGATTGACGTCGGCATGAACCCCAAGCCACCGAACATGAGGGGAGAACTCATGCAACACCACTGCAAACGTCATCGATGGCGGCGGGTGATCGCTGGTGCCCAAGTGCTCACCTTGCTGGTCGTGCTTGTCGGTGCACTGCCGTGCTATGCGCTGACGGGCAATGTGCGCTACGAGGCACCGTACGCTGAGCGGGGCGTGGCCGTCCGCAACTGGGTGTACCCGTGGTATGTGAACCCGAACTCGTACGCGAGGCACGTCAGCTCCATTTACGCGCACCACCAGGACTACAATCCCTATTCCAACGACGGGTTGTTCGACGGTGTGGCCCACAACTACATCCATGCTGAAACGGGCCTAGTGAAGCGCTACAACCTCAGTGCAAGGGTGTTCTGGCAGTACAACAAGACTTCATACGGCCTGGTGTCAATGACGATTTGAAGTTGACCCCCCTACGCCGATTTGAAGTTGACCCCCTCAGGCGGTCGGTGTCGTGATGATTCCGGCCTTCTTCTTGTCTTTCAGGCGATAGCTCTCGCCCTTGATCGAGA
>Ga0209164_1000513_pt1 | contig 88250 bp, 78 predicted proteins | sample MTBNYHSulfiMetaG_FD_187458 | JGI IMG/M metagenome (GOLD analysis project Ga0209164, IMG submission 187458) | Enrichment culture microbial communities from rom New York Harbor, USA that are MTBE-degrading - MTBE-NYH (New York Harbor Sulfidogenic)... | ecosystem: Environmental > Aquatic > Marine >... | reverse complement strand
CTACGCTTGCTCCAACTCAATCTTTTCGAACGACGAGATCTCATCAAACTCCTCAAACCCGATGCCTATCCCCATCCTCACCCAGATAAACAACAGTTATCCCTTATATAATTGTGGGACAGCAGTGATACCGGCTTTATCCCTTCAAAAATGACTGCCCACGAACATACCGCTCAGCTAAATTCTGACTATGCGTCCGAATTACAGCAGAAGTTTATAAGCGGAGACATAAATGTGCTGAGCTGTTCAACAACCTTTGAGCTTGGCGTAGACCTTGGATCATTGGAAACCATATTCTTGCGAAATGTACCGCCCGAACCGTCGAACTATATTCAGAGAGCAGGCCGAGCCGGACGCAGGTTAGATACCGTAGGTTTTACCCTGACATTTGCTCAACTTCGGTCACATGACCTAACATATTTCAAAGAACCTGAAAAGATGGTGGAAGGCAGGATAAAACCGCCCGCTATTACTCTTAAAAACGAAAAAATTATCCGAAGGCATCTATATTCGATTGTTTTAGCAAACTTTTTCAGGCAGTATAAGGGATGCTTCGGCAAAGTAAATTCGTTTTTCAATCTAGATAGCGATGAAGTATCCGGCACTCAAAAAATGAAAGAATACCTTGGCGAAAAGCCAAAACAAATATTAACCTCGTTAAGAAGAGTTATTCCCTCGGGTCTGCATGATAAGCTTGGGGTGGATAATTGGGCTTGGACAGCCGAGTTTATTGGCGCAGACGGATCCCTTGCCATTGCGGATCTAAAAATATTAGATGAATATCTGAGTCTCAAGGAATTCCATAAACAAAAAAGAGAGGAGTGGATAAGCACATCTGATCAAAGAACGAGAAACAAGTTAAACAAAGATATGGACTGGGCTTGTAGAAGAATGGAGACCATCAAGGGAAGAAATCTAATAGATTTTTTGGCAACCCATACGGTTATCCCCAAATACGGGTTTCCCGTTGATGTGGTGGAACTAGAGATATTACACCACATTCCAGCAGCTAAAAAAATCCAATTGGAAAGAGACTTGCGTATGGCGATCGCTGAGTTTGCCCCCGGGAGTCAAGTGGTGGCGAACGGGTATATCTGGGAAAGCGCGGGGTTAAGAGTAGTAAAGGACAGAGCGTGGCCGATTTTTTGGTACGCAATCTGTCCCGAGTGCAAACGGTTTTACATTCGTAAAGGGAAGATTGAAGAATCTTTTCCTCCGATTTCATGCGAAATGCACGGGGATATTACCAAAGGACAAATAAAACGCCTTGTTACTCCAAATTTTGGATTTGTGACATCCAAAGAAGTTGAACCCAAAAAGCCGGGGGAATCCCGTCCTCCACGGGAGTTTACTACCAGACCGTATTTCTATGACTATAAAGAGCCGGAGGAAAAGAAATTTGGTATAGGCAGACTCAAGATTAAGTGCAGGTATTCATCAGATGGGGAATTGGCTGTCGTGTGTAAGGGAAAAAAAGGGGGCGGATTTTATATTTGCTTTTCCTGCGGAACAGCCTTTTCTGATAGCCCAAAAGGAAAACACAAAACTGCATATGGAAGGGAGTGCTCATCTAAGGTAAGAGGACCTTGGCATCTCGGTCACACCTTTAAAACGGATGTGTTATCAATATCATTTGACCAGCCAAAATCAGAGGTGTCCGACGAGAGCTTCTATTTTTCTTTGCTCTACGCCCTTCTTGAAGGGGCCAGCCAAGCCCTTGGGATAAGACGTCAGGACCTTGAGGGATGCCTTTATCCGTCCGAGGAAGGAGTCATGCTCATCCTATTTGATAATGTGCCTGGCGGGGCCGGCCATGTGAAGCGGTTGATGGAAAAACAAAACCTCCATGAAGCACTGGACAGCGCTCTTGCTCGGGTAAAAAAATGCAACTGCGGTAGAGAAACAAGCTGCTATGGCTGCCTGAGAAATTATCAGAATCAGTTCTGTCACGAGCAATTAAGAAGGGGAGTGGTATTAGATTTCTTGGAGAATTATTTAGAGATAGAATAGATTCTTTTTGAAGTCCATTTATGGCGATTGAGCCTGGTGCTTGACCTCTGCCTGGCAGTTTGAATTATTGGATTCCCGCTTGTGAACCAGGACGTTAGGTTCCGTCCGGCGGAGCCTCTTGCGCCTGCGGCGCCCCGACAACGGGTCGTCGGGGCCACCCGGTGGGATAAGGTGCGGGAAGGAGAGGGTTTCCAAGCTGGAGATAGGAACTCAGGAAAGAAACGCCGAGACCAGCCAGGTACGGAAATTCGTGACGAGCCATTATTTTGAACCACCGGGATTATTCTTCATAAAAAATCGGAAACTGCCCAAGATCTATCGTTGAGGGTTGGTGGCACCTTCTGGAGAAAGTGTGAGGTCAAACGGCTTCTCGCTCTCTTTCAGGAATTTAGGTGACTTTTAGGTAAATATTTGCCGTGGTTACATTCCTTGACTATCTCGGAACCAAGTGTTATTTTCTAAAAGACATGTTGACCCTTGAGGTTTTCGGCCAATGAATTACGAAGCAGTCATGGGTCTGGAGGTTCACGCTCAACTCCTGACCAAAAGCAAAATCTTTTGCTCTTGCTCCACCGCCTTCGGAGCCCCGCCCAACACCCACACCTGCCCGGTCTGCCTGGGCCTGCCCGGCGTTCTGCCGGTCCTGAACCGGACCGTGGTCGAATACGCCCTACGCCTGGCCTTGGCCGTCAACGGCCGGATCGCCCCGACTTCCGTCTTCGCCCGGAAAAACTATTTTTATCCGGACCTGCCCAAGGGGTACCAGATTTCCCAGTTTGAAAAGCCTTTGGCCGAGCACGGCCGGCTGGAGATCACCGTCAACGGCCTGACCAGACCCATCGGCATCCGCCGCATCCACATGGAGGAAGACGCGGGCAAGCTGATCCATGACGAATTCAACCCGATCAGCTATGTGGACTACAACCGGACCGGCGTGCCTCTGATCGAGATCGTCAGCGAGCCGGACCTCCGGACGCCCGAAGAGGCGGCGGCCTATCTCAAGGCCCTGCGGGATATCCTGGTCTATTTGGAAATCTGCGACGGCAACATGGAAGAGGGCAGTTTCCGCTGTGACGCCAATGTTTCCATCCGGCCGGCGGGCCGGGAAGAACTGGGCACCAGGACCGAACTGAAGAATATGAACTCCTTCCGCCATGTGACCAGGGCCCTTGAATATGAAATCCGGCGACAACAAGCCGTTTTGGACGACGGTGAAAGAGTGATCCAGGAGACCCGTCTCTGGAACGAGGCCAAGGGCGTGACCGAATCCATGCGCGGCAAGGAAGAAAGCCATGATTACCGCTATTTCCCAGACCCGGACTTGGTGCCGCTGGTGATCGGTCAGGATTGGATCGAGCAAGTCCGCAAGTCGCTCCCGGAATTGCCGGCGGAAAAACGCCGCCGTTTCGCGGCCGATTACGAGCTGCCCGAGTATGACGCCGAAGTTCTGACTTCTTCCAGGTCCTTGGCTGATTATTTCGAGGCGGCCGTCCGCTTCTTTCCTCAGCCCAAAGCCGTGAGCAACTGGATCATGTCCGAACTCCTGCGGCTGCTCAACGCCGAAGCCCGGCTGGCGGCCGACTGCCCGGTTCCGCCGGAGAACCTGGCCGCCCTGGTCCGGATGATCCAGGAAGAAAAGATCAGCGGCAAAATCGGCAAGAGCGTCTTCGAGGAAATGTACCGGACCGGTCGGGACCCGGAGGCTGTCATCAAGGAAAAAGGCCTGGAAGTGGTCCGGGACGCCGACCAGTTGACCGCTCTGGTCGATGAGGTCATGGCGGCCAATCCGGATCAGGTGGCCGAGTACCGGGCCGGCAAGGAGAAGCTCCTGGGGTTCTTCGTCGGCCAGATCATGAAAAAGACCAAAGGGCAGGCCGATCCCAAGGCCCTCAACGCCCTGTTGAAAGAAAAACTCAAAGGCTGACCCGAAGAGAGCCCCGATGAATTCCCTCCGACGACTGGACCTCAGTCAGACCGCCTTCGACCTGGACGGCGTGGTGGTGGACATCGTCTCGCCGTTTCTGCGCCTGTTGGAACAAAGATACGGCTATGCCGGCTTCACCCCGGACCACATCACCAGTTTTGATCTGGTGGCCGCCTTGGGCATTCCCGAGCCCGTGGTCAGGGCCATTGTGGACGAACTGCTCGAACATCCCCTGGAGTTGGGGGCCCGGCCCTACGCCGGGGCGGCCGAAGTGCTGGAACGGCTTTCCCAACAAGATACGCTCCTGTTCGTCACGTCCCGGCCGCGGGCCGAACCCATGGAAGCCTGGTTCCGGGCGGTCCTGCCCCATCTGCCCGAGGATCGGATCGAGATCATCGCCACCGGCGAACCGGAAGCCAAGCTGGACTGTCTCCGAGAAAGCGGCAAAAACTGCTTCATCGACGATTACCTGGAAACCTGCCGCCAATTGGACCGGGCCGGTCTGGTCTCCGTGGTCTATGACCAGCCTTGGAACCGTTCCGACGACCGACTGCTTCGAGTCAAGGGCTGGCCGGAACTGAGCCGCCTCTTCGGCCTGAACCCCGAATAATCGGAGCAGCGGCCGGAGCGGTTTCCGGGCTCCTGCCTCCATCACCGGGCAAGCAATGCTTTTTAAGTAGTGAGGATCATGGAACTGAGAGACTGTTTTAAGACTTACACCCTGGACCAGGACAAGGTCCTCCCGCCCGCAGAGACCGTGAACCGAGTCAAGGCCGCTCTGGCTGGGGCCGGACTGGACGTCCTTAAAGAAACGGCGCGCATCGACCACGGACGCTTGGGCATCCCTGTGTACATCAGCGTCTGCGGGGCCGACGCCCTGGAAGTCATGCCGACCAAAAAACAGATGGGCAAAGGGGCCACGCCGGCCCAGGCCGAGGCCAGCGCGGTCATGGAAATGGTGGAGCGCTACAGTTTTTTCCATTTTTTCCGCCGCCATCCGTTTATCCGGGCCGCTTATGAGGAAGTGCGCCGCCAAGCCCTGCCCTTTGACCAACTGGCCGCCTCGGTCCATCACGACCCCGCCGATCTGGACCGGGCCAGGCTGGCCCTCGATGGATTGCCCCTGTCTTGGACCTGGGCCTGGAACCTGACCCGGGGACAAAAATTTTTGCTCCCCTTCAACTGGTTTTATGAAATCAACGAATTCAACGGACCGGCCGCCGGCAACGCTATGGAAGAGGCCGTTATCCAGGGACTGGCCGAAGTGGTCGAGCGGCACGTATCGGCCCTGGTCTGCCGGGGGCGGATGGAGTCGCCGTCCATCGATCCGGCTTCAGTCAAAAATCCCGTGGCCGCCGACCTGATCGCCAAATACCAGGCCCAAGGCATCCGGCTCTACCTGAAAGATTTCACCTTGGATATGGGCCTGCCCACGGTCGGGACCCTGGCCTACGATCCGGACACTTTTCCCCACCTATCCGAGATAGTCTTCACCGCCGGCACGGCCACAGACCCGGAAAAGGCCCTGATCCGGGCCTTGACCGAAACGGCCCAACTGGCCGGGGATTTCAATTCCCGAGCTACTTTCGTGGCCAGCGGTCTGCCCAAATATACCGATCTGTCGCAAGCCGATTATGTCACCAAAATGAGCAGGACGGTCCCCATCGACACCCTGCCCAATATCAGTAAGGACAACATCAAGGCCGAAATAGAGCTGGCCGTGGCCGCCCTGGCCGAGCGGGGCTTCGAAGCCTACGTCATTGACATCACCCACGACCAAGTCCAGGTCCCGGCCGTGTACACCATCATCCCCGGGGCCCGGTTCCGGGAAAGGGCCCAAGGGGCCAGCGTGCCCTTTTTCGCCGCCAAAATTTTAGCCTCCCTGGATGACCCGTCCCAAGCCGCCGCCGGTTTGAACCGCCTGAGCCGGCTTTATCCGAACCGTTATTTTCTGGCCTTTTACCAGGGACAAATCCGGCTGGAACAAGGCCGGCCGGACCGGGCCGTCGAGGAGTTTGAAAAAGCCTTGAAGATGAACCCGGTTGATGAAGACCTGGCCGGAACCTTGACCTATCTTGGCTTGGCTTATCAGCAGATGGAAGAATACGGCCGGGCCATCGAGTATTTGGAGCGGTCGGCGGCCGTGGACGGCGAAAGGCGGGACACTTTCAACCTGTTGGGCTTCTGTTACTTCAAAACCAAGAAGCACGAAAAAGCCATTGAGTGTTTTGAAAAGGTTTTGGAGATCGATCCGGGCTCCGGGATCGATTACGCCAATATCGGTTCCAACTATAGGGAATTGGGCCGCAGGGAAGAGGCGGTTTTATATTACCGGAAAGCCCTGGAGCTGGACCCGTCCCTGGACTGGGTCCGGGAGAATCTGAAAAAGTTGGGCTGATGGTTTTTAAAAAGGGGAGCCCGGGCGCTCCCCGAATTTTCACTCATTCCGCCAGACCGGCTTGCGCTTTTCCAAAAAAGCCTTCAAGCCTTCTTCGGCGTCGCGGGTCTTCATCAACTGATAAAGATAGATTTTTTCGATCGCCTCGAGGCCGGTTTCGGCCCGGTCCTGGAGGCCGGCCATAAAGGCTTCCCGGGTCTTTTTAAGCACGATGGGGCTGAGGCTCCGGAGTTTGTTCAGCAAAGTTTCCAGTTCTTGGTCCAGTTGATCCGGTTCGACCACCTTGTTGACCAGCCCCAAGGCCTTGGCCTCTTCCGCCCCGATCATGTCGCCGGTCACGCACAGCTCCAAGGCTTTTTTCCGGCCGATCAATCGGGGAAAGGCCAGACAGGCGATGGGCGGGAAGACGCCGACCTGGATTTCCGGCTGGCCGAACCTGGCCTTGCTGGAAGCCAGCACCAAGTCGCAGTACACGGCCAACTCGCAGCCGCCGCCCAAAGCCGCCCCTTGAACCGCGGCTACGGAAATCAGGCCCAGCTTGTCCATCCGCCGGAAGAGGCCGTGAAAGACCAGGATCATTTCGTGGACCTTGTCCCCCAGGTGCTCGCCCACGTCCACCCCGGCGGAAAAGGCCTTGCCTTCGGCCTTGAAGACCAAGGCGCACAGGTCGTCCCGGCCGGCCAGCCCGTCCAGAACCTCGTTGATCTCCTTCATCATGGCGATGTTCAGGACGTTGAGCGGCTCACGCTTCAAGGTGATATAGGCCGCCTTGTCCCTGATTTCGAGACTTATATCCTTGTATTCCATTGCTGCTCCTCCAGTCCGAACAACCTCCGCCCGGACAAGAGGGCGATCACAAGGATCGCCCCTGCCTGGTCTTTATCCCCGGCCTGGTCTTGCCAGGCGGGTCCATTCCCACGATAAGACCTCTTACGTTAAACGGGGACGGGAGCACCCCGAAGGATGCCCCGTTTTCTTTAAGGTTTAGGTTGGCCCAGGACCTTGGCGAAGGTTTCGTCGTTCATCTCGGCCGCCTGGGCGATCTGGCGCCGCCACTCGATGAAGTCGATGACGTCCTTGCCGGTGATCTTTTTGGTGTTGAAAGCCCCGAAGCCCAGGAAGGCCTCGTAGTTCATATTGGCCATCAGCCAGTGCCGGTTGGGCAGCTTCATCTGGTCCCAGAAGAATTTCTTCTTGGCCCGGATGCCGTCGATGGCCTTCATCAGGCAGCCGGGGAAGAGGTTGGCAAAAGTCCAGATGATCCGGTTGACTTCCCGGTCCAGCAAGGTGAAGTCGGTGGGCAGTTCCTTCAGCCTGGCCTTGGCTTCCTGGGCCTCCGGACCGGTCTTGAATTCGCCGTACACGATCTCCCCGTCCTCGACGTACTTTTCAGTAATGACCATCGGGTTGCGCACGAACTTGTCCCCGTCCTTAAGAACCGGGATGGCCCTGGAGATCAGGCCCAAGGACTTCATCTTGTAAGCCGACCACATCTCGCAGGAGACGCAGTTCCACATGGCGTTTTCCATGCTCAGGAACCAGGGCAGGAAGTCGGTCGAGCCGCCGTCCGGGGAAGACCCGTGGCGGGCCCCGGCCTGGCCGAAGACAGCCAGGTCGCTGGCCACGGTCAAGTCACAGGCCATGCCGATCTCCTGGCCGCCGGCCACCCTCATCCCGTTGACCCGGCAGATGGTCGGTTTCTTGCACATGAGGATGGCGTCGACCATGGCGTTGAACAGGTCCATGTATTCGGCGTACTCCTGGGGACGTTTGGAATAGTACTCCGAGTACTCCTTGGTGTTGCCGCCGGTGCAAAAGGCCTTGTCGCCGGTCCCGGTGAAGACGGCCGCCACGACCGACCGGTCCAGGGAGGCGTTGTTGAAACCGGCGATGACGCCCTTGACCATTTCAGTGGTGTAGGAATTGAACTGCTGGGGGTTGTTCAAGCGGATGGTCGCCACGTACAGGCCGTCCACGGGTTGGCCTTGCGGATCGAGCAAGGGAGTCTTCGTGTAAACCGTGCACGGGGCGTCGGCGTCGCCGCCGAAATGCTCGTCGCCGAAAAGCTGGTGATTCTTGATCTCGTTGTCTCTGGGCAGCCACTCTAAAACCATGGAGTCCTCCTCCTTAAAAATTTTTTCTAAAAATCCGGTTCCAGGACCTGACGTTTGTCAAAAGCCCCGGCGTGCTGCTTTTCGAAGACTTCCTCAATCCGGCTCATGGGCTTGGTTTCCAAAAAAGGCTCGATTTGAATCTTGCCGGCCTGGACCAGTTCCAAAACCTTGGGGTAATACTTGGGCAGACAGCCCCAGGTGCCGATGATCTCGGCGTCGAAAGCCATGAGCCGACTGATGGAATAGGTGTTCTGAGCCGTGTTGAAGCCGATGACGATCAGTTTCCCGATGAAGGAAAGCAGGCTCAAGGCCATATCCTGGGCGGCCCTGACCCCGGAGGCTTCGAAAATCTTCCAGCCGTAATTGGAAGGAACGCCGGCTTCCTTGCAGATATTCCTGAATTCGTCCCGGACCGCCTTGAAGTCCTTATCTTTGACGTTGACGACGTAATCGGCCCCGAAATGCAAAGCCTTGTCCAGCTTGGCCTGGTCGATGTCCAGACCGATGACCACCTTGGCTCCCAGGGCCTTGGCCACCTGGGTCATGTTCCGGCCCACGCCGCCCGCGGCCCCGAAGACCATGGCCAGGTCCCCGGGCTTAAGTCCGGCCCGCACGGCCGCCTGGTAGGGCGTGGTCACCGCATCGGCGATCACGGCGTAATGGGACAGGGGCAGGCCCTTGAGGTCTTCGATCACGCAAAGATCATCGGCCGGGACTGGGATATAATCCGAAAAACCGCCGTAAATCCCCAGGGAATTCCCCGGCATCTTCTGGGCCAGGCAGCGGTTGCCCCGGCCTTGGGCGCAAATGGGACAGTTGTTGCAAGGCATGACCGCCGGAACCAGGACGTTCTTGCCCACCAAGTGAGGCGGTCCGGCCACGACGGTCCCGGAAATTTCATGGCCCAGGGTCAAAGGCGGTTTATTGACCGTGGGCACCCCTTCGTAAAAATAGCTAAGGTCCGTGTGACAAACCCCGCAGCCAGCCACCTCGACCAAAGCCTCGCCTTCACCCAGTGCGGGCCTGGGAATCTGGGTCTTGGCCAGTTTGCCCGGGGCAGTGACTTTTCTGGTCTCCGGGTCCAAAACCGGCCCCTCAACCATCTGCCAAGTGTTGATCTTATCCGGAATTTCGGCCATCTCACACCCCCTTTGGCAACAAATAAAAATCAGGTTAAACCATATCCGCCGTCCACGCAGAGGAGCTGGCCGGTGATGTAATTGGCGTCATCGGAGCCGAAAAAAACAAAGGCCGGGGAAATGTCATCCGGCTCGGCGAACCTAGCCAGCAGAATCCGGCCCATGTAAATCTGCCGCAGCTTCTCGTCGGTCCTGATCTTTTCGGTCATCTCCGTGGCCACAATGCCCAAAGAGATGACGTTGACGCAGATGTTGTACCGGGCCAACTCCCGGGCCGCCGACTTGGTGAAAGCCACCAGCCCGCCCTTGGCCGCCGAATAGTTAATCTGGCCCACGGTCCCGACCAGACCGGCCACTGAAGTGACATTGATGATCTTGCCCGATTTTTGCCCGGCCATCACATTGGCTGCGGCCTGGGTGCAGAAAAAAGCCCCCTTGAGATGGACATTGAGGACCTGGTCCCATTCCTCTTCGGTCATCTTCCGGAGCAGGGCCGGCCTAGTGAACCCGGCGTTGTTGACCAGGATGTCGATCCGGCCGAACTCGTCCACGCACCTTTGAATCAGGACCTCGGCCTGGCTCTTGACGGCCACGTCCGCCTTGACCGGCACGGCCCGCCGGCCCATCTTGGCCGCTTCCGCCGCCGTTTCATTGGCCGCAGCCTCATTGGAGACATAGTTGATGATGACGGCGGCCCCTTCTCGGGCGTAAGCCAGAGCCACGGCCCGGCCCACCCCGCGGCCGGCCCCGGTGACTACAGCGGCCTTGTTAGCGAGTTTCATCTGTTTCTCCTTCGCTGCCTCGCTCCCGGTCCTAACCGCCGGGACAACTGTCTTGAATGCTGATTATTTAGACCAAATGACTATATTGTGATTATATTGTAGTTATAATATCCGCCGGAAAGACCCCTTGTCAAGAAAAATTGATTCTGGGGACACAATACTTAATTATTGCCCATGCTCATTTGCCAGGCTAAAATTTTGTAATACATTACGGAGGGACAATACTAAAGAAATTAAGTATTGTCTCCCCAGAATCCCAATATAAAATGCTTGGCCATTGATTTGTCTTGACCGGGCGCGGGGTGATGGAGTAATATCCCCTTGGCTTATAACTATTTTAAATCAATTATTTTCTCGTAAATATTGAAAAAAGTCTTACAGTTTAATCTTTGGATTGATTGTCGCAAAAGGAAGTGCCGCAGAGTATGTCTCCTGCTCCAACGGTCCAACAAGCCGGCGGAAAGATAAAGGTTGGTTTCCGGCAGGGCATGATAATGCTCATGCCGTATGCCAGAAAGAAGGTGGTTGAGCAGATCAAATCTGTCTGGCTGATCATCCTTTATCTGATTTTCTTTCTATGGCTGATTTTGGGAATGAAGGTGACCGATGCCTCGACGATCGCCGTGGGGCTCGGCGCCGTCATCATCGGACTGACTTTTTTCATTGAGGGCCTGCTTTTGGGTCTTATGCCCCTGGGCGAAATCATCGGCATCAGATTGCCCCAGAAGTCGAAGTTACCCACCATATTGATTTTCGCCGTAATTTTGGGCATCGGCGCGACTTTCGCCGAGCCGGCCATCGGCGTCCTCAAGGCGGCCGGTTCCTCGGTTTCCCCCTGGAATGCCCCCCTGTTGTTTCTGCTTCTCAACAAGCACTCCACCTTTCTTGTTTATGCCGTGGCGATCGGGGTGGGGGTGGCCGTGATGTTCGGTATGCTGCGGTTTATGTACAACCTGTCCTTGAAGCCGTTTATTTATGTTTTGGTGGGAAGCCTAACGGTTCTGACGATTCTGGCCCTCATCAATCCGAATCTCCGGAACATCACGGGGCTCGCCTGGGATTGCGGGGCCGTTACCACGGGTCCGGTGACGGTGCCGCTGGTTCTGGCCCTGGGTATCGGTATCTGCCGGGTGGTCGGACGGGCCGGGTCGGGCAGCGCGGGCTTCGGGGTGGTCACCTTGGCTTCACTGTTCCCTATCCTGGCCGTGTTGATCCTCGGTTTGGTTTTCAACGCCAAAGTCCCCCCGCCGATGTCTGAAACCCAGTTTTTCAGCCCGGAACATCGCGCCCAAGTCCTTAATCTTTTCAACAACCAGGAAGAAATGCTGGGGGCCGCCTTTTGGAGCACCGATGAAGAGAACCAAGCCCTGCTGTTCGACGGAGGGGCAAAGGAGATGCTCGAATATCTGAGAAATCTGGCCCAGGACGAGACCAAGCGCCGTCAGATTTTTGGAGCGGACCCTGAGGCTATGTTCCGGTGGGCGGTGGAAAAGGGGTCCGAAAATCAGAAATTGGCTGTGTTCGGCAGCGAGGAAGCTGTAAAACAAGCCATGACCCAATATGCCTTCCAGCCGACCCGCCTTGACCTGTCCGATTTACTGAGGCGAAACGGATTGGCCGCCGCCCAGGCCATCATACCGCTGACCCTCTTCCTGATAGGCGTTTTGCTCTTTATAATCAGGACGAAACTGCCCAGGGCCGACGAGATATTGCTCGGCATATTCTTCGCCCTGTTAGGCATGATGCTTTTCGGCCTCGGCATAGAAATCGGCCTGGGCAAGCTGGGCAATCAGGTCGGCGGCAAACTGCCTGCCCTTTTCCAAAGCATACAGGTTTCGGACCAGCAACAAACGATCATCAATTTTGACAGGGAAGCGGTCCAGGCGGCCATAACCCCAGAGGGTGAGAAGCAGCATTTCTTTTATATCCAGAGGGACGGGAAATATGAGTCCATCCCGTTTCACGAGAGTGGTTACGACCCCAAAACCAACAGTTACACCTTTATTCCGACCAAAGGACCGTTGTTCGGGCCGGGACTCGCCGGGATCATCGTTTTGCTGATCTTCGCCTTTCTCATGGGCTACGGGGCCACTTTGGCCGAACCGGCCCTGAACGCCCTCGGGTATACCGTCGAGGAAATGACGGTGGGCACCTTTAAGAAGTCGCTGCTGATGCAGGCGGTGGCCATAGGCGTCGGAGCCGGGATTGCATGCGGCATGGCCAAGATCGTTTGGAGCATTCCGTTGGCCTGGTTGCTGGTCCCGCCGTACCTGTTGCTACTCCTGGTCACCTGGATGTCCACCGAAGAATTCGTCAATATTGGCTGGGACAGCGCCGGGGTGACCACCGGGCCGGTGACCGTGCCGTTGGTCTTGGCCATGGGCCTGGGCATCGGCAGTCAAGTCGGGGTCATTGAAGGATTCGGGATACTGGCCATGGCCTCGGTCTGCCCCATTCTAACCGTTCTGAGCGTAGGCTTGTACGTCACCCGGCAACGCAAAGCCGAGCTGGAAGACGCCGGGTCTCCCCCAGGAGGCCGCCGATGATCTCGAATATCAACGCCATCAGGATTACAGGCGTCTTTCACCGCGACCTCACTCCGGTAATTACTACCGCCTTGGCTGCCGCGGGCTTGAATGAATACCAAATTGCGGCGGGGCGCTGGATTGCGCTCCGGGAAAGAAAAGGATTCTTGGGCCTTATGGCCGCGGCCAAGGTGGTCGATAATCCTGTGGACATTGTAAGTCTCCTGGTCGCTCCGGAGATCGAAACGGCCGTGCTTGAGATCATCATCAAAGGCGGAGGCCTGACCACTCCCGGCCGCGGAAGTGTTTTCAGCGAAGAGGTGGTCATTTATCGGGCCCACGAGTTGTGCCGACCGGCTCAGGTAGAGATTGGGATGCCTGGGGGGGTCTGGTTGCAGACGGAACTGACCGGCATCTGCTGTATCGTCCAACGCGGCGAAGGCGATGAAATCGGCCGTTTGGCCCTGGATACCGGGACTTGTGTCCCGGCAATCACTTACGGCCATGGAACCGGAGTCCGGGACAAGCTCGGTCTTCTGCGCATCACCATCCCGGCGGAAAAAGAGGTCATCACCATGATGGCCAGTTCCTATGACGCCGAAGCGCTCATGGACCTGATGATCACCATCGGAAAGCTGAACCAGCCCGGCAAAGGCTTCATCTACCTCTATCCCTTGCGAGCCGGACAAATCAACATGAAAGTCATCCAGGGCATGCCCAAGCATGCCGCCAGCATGGAACAGATCATCGTGGCCATAGACGAGATGAGAGGGGGAGCGTCCTGGAGGGCGAGAGGCGGCTCCGTGAGCGTCAATGCCCTGAAAAGGACCGATTATCTGCACGATCTGATTTCCTTGAGGTTCACCTGCAACGAAGGGCGTGGCGAGGCCCTGGTCAAAGCGGCCATGCAAGCCGGAGCGCCCGGGGCGACCATGACCAGGGTGAAGCACGTGTGTCCTCCCGATTCGGAATCAAACCGGATTTCTCCGGCCCGGGAAGTCTGGGACATGGTGGTGAACAACTCCAATATAGCCTCCGTGGTCCAAGTCATGGAAGAAAACGGGGCTTTGGACGACAATACTCACGGCGAGTTTTGCCTCAACCCTGTGCCGAAGGCTTACACTTTTATTGCCAAAAAATAACCCGACATCCTGGGAAGAACAGGTCCAGGTTTCCAAGAACCGAACCGAAGCGGATATTCCGTCTGTTACCTATGTCTCCAATCCGTACAGCCGACTGAAAGGATAAGGCCAAATGAAAATCCTGGTTACTGGAGGCACCGGTTTCGTCGGCCGAGCCCTGGCCCTTCGCCTGGCTGAACAGGGGCACGAATTGGCGATTCTGACTCGTTCCATCCAAGGCCGCAGGCCGGACCATCCCGCTATCCGATTTGTTCAGGGGGATCCGGCCCGGCCCGGTCCGTGGCAGGACGAAGCCGCCGGCGCGGAAGCGGTGGTCAATCTGGCCGGGGAGACGATCTTCCAGCGCTGGACCCCGGAAGTCAAACAGCGGATAAAAGAGAGCCGGATTCTGACCACCAGAAACTTGGTCGAAGCCCTGACGGCCGGCGGACAGGGCCGGGGCACAATATTGTTCAATACTTCGGCCGTCGGCTATTACGGCTTTCGAGGGGACGAGGCCCTGGACGAATCGGCCTCACCGGGAACCGATTTTTTGGCCGAATTGACTCAGGCCTGGGAAAATGAGGCGGCTAAAGCCGAAGCGGTCGGGGTGCGGGTGGTCCGGATGCGTTTCGGTATAGTCCTCAGCCCCGACGGCGGGGCCCTGGGCCAGATGCTCCCCCTGTTCCGCTGGGGCCTGGGCGGACGCCTGGGCTCCGGCCGCCAATGGTTTTCCTGGATTCATCGAGCCGACCTGATCCGGGCCTTGCTGTTCCTGATCGATCAACCCGAAGTCAGCGGCCCGTTCAACTTCACCGCCCCGGCCCCGGTCCGCAACGCCGAATTAACCGCCGCTTTGGGCCGGGCCTTGAAAAGACCGGCCGTCCTGCCCGCCCCCGGCTTTATGATCAAATTAATTCTGGGTGAATTCGGCTCGGTCCTGGTGGAAGGCCAAAAGGTCCTCCCCCAAAGGCTCCTGGACCTGGGCTTCCAATTTAATTTCCCCACCATAGATCAAGCTTTGGCCGAGCTGCTGGGGTAAGCTATGGCGGAAGAAAAATCTCCCTCCCCGTTAAAAACAAGCCTGGCCCGGCGACTTTGGAAAATCAGAGAGAAAATTATTGCTTCAGGCCAGCCCTTGTTGAACTGGGCGGAAATTGAAAAAGAAATAAAGGAACGTCACGGGGAACCGGCCGAATAAAAGCCGGGAGGGCAGGCACGGGGACCTGCCCCTACGCAGGTGGACGAGGGTGTTTCCGGGTCAAACGCACCATGGTTCGCCATTTGTAGGGGCGCGTTGCAACGCGCCCCTTGTATATTGGTCCAGAGATAGTTTATGAATCAATGGGAGCAAAAAAGGGAGGCGGTAGTTGTCCCAAGGCGTCTTCACTTTAAAGCCCGAACAACTGCGCTTGAACTTCCCTTCCCCGGACCCGCCCCCGCCGCTTTTCTTCGCCTGGGGGGACCGGACCGTCCTGGATCGGCCCCGGGCCGCCGTGCTCAATTCCCGCAAGCCGCGCTTGATCCGCCCGAACGACCGCTGGCTGCTGGCGACTAAAAGCCTGACCCGCCGGGCCATGGCAGAAGGCTACGCCATCCTGGCCTCTTTGGGCTTGAACCATTACGAACTGGTCGCTTTCCTGGCCGCCGAAGCCGACCACCCCCTGGTCATCGTCTGTGACGACCTTTTGCCTCAGATGCGGCCGGATAAAAAAAGAGCTGAATTTTTCGACCAATTCCGAAGTCTGGCCCAAACCCGCCTCCTCCTGTGGCTCTCACCCTTTTCGCCCGGACGGCTCCCGCCCAAGAACCAGAGGCAACCTTGGCGGGACGCCTGCCTGGTCGGATTGGCCGACAAAATTTTCGCCGCGGAAATCAGGTCCGGCGGCCACATGGAAAAATTGATCGGTCAAGCCTTGAAAAATCAAACCCCGGTGGAGATTTTCCGCCCGAAACTTTTCGACCGGGCCACGGCCGGTAATCAGAGACTCCTGGAACTTGGAGCCTTGTCCCGGCCCGAAGAGGATTCTGTGACGGCTGCGCCCCAGGCCGCTCATCCCCATTCTCCGCCTTCCAAAGCCGGTTTAATCCGCCCGGGCCTGGAAAACGAAATCTTTCTCTTTCATTTCACCCGGGCCTGTCCCGGTCCCTGGCCCGGTCAAGACTTAAAGGATTATTACCAGGCCTTGATCCGTGGGGACCCCGACGCCGGGCACACCGCCTTTGACACCCTTCGGCGCATCCTCGACCAAGGGCTTATTCGGGCCGGGAGCCGCCTGACCCGGGGGAACCGGCCGGTGGTCTCCTTTACGGCCTGCGGCCTGGAAGAACTGGCCGGGCTGGTCCGCTGGAATCCGGCCCTGATCCGCTGGACCCTCGAGCCTTACGGCCTGGCCCTGCCCCGCCGGACCTTGATGGAACTGGGCGCGGCCCCGGTCTTATACGGCGGGGAAGACCTGTGGGCCGGCCTGCCCCCGGAAAAACGTTTCCTTTTTCAGCTCCATCGTCCGCCGAAAACGGACTGGTCCGGGGAGAAAGAATGGCGGCTGGCCGGGGACCTTTCATTAAAGGCCTTTGGGAAAGATCAGGTCAAAGTGATTGTGCCTCGGGAGGATCAAGCTGAAGAGATCGCCGCCGTTTACGGGCTGGAAACGGTTTCGGCCGGGAGGGTTCCGAAAAAATATCCAAAGCGGGCGGGCTAACCGGTGTCGATATGGTATTCCTCGATATGCAGGCTTTCGTCGGCCCGAATGATGACTCTTTTTCCCAAGCGCCGCTCTAGATCGTCCATAGCGTAACGTTCTTCGTCCAGGAGCAGTTCTTTCAATTCGGGGTGGACGGTCAAAAAGATCGATTCACCGGAGTTCCCCAAAGCTTTTCGCTCCAGACTCCTGAAGGCCTCGTGGCAGATGGAAGTCTTGGACAACAGGTAGCCTTCGCCTTGGCAATAGAAACAAGGCTCCCGCAACAGCCGGTCGATGTTCTCCCTGGTTCTTTTTCGGGTCATCTCGATGAGGCCCAACTCGGACATCCGCAACACTTTGGTCTTGCTCTTGTCCCGGCGCAAAGCTTCCTTCAGGGCGGCATAGACTTTTTCCCGGTTGGGTTCGAACTCCATGTCGATGAAATCTATGACGATCAGCCCGCCGATGTTCCGGAGCCTTAACTGATAGGCGATCTCCTTGACCGCTTCCAGGTTGGTTTTCAGGATGGTCTCTTCAAGGTTATGCCAGCCCACGTACCGGCCGGTGTTCACGTCAATCGCCACCAGGGCCTCGGTGGCCTCGATCACGATGTACCCGCCGGACTTGAGCCAGACCTTCTTGGCCAGGGCCCGGCTGATCTCCCCTTCCACGCCGTAAGCGTCGAAGATCGGCTCGCGCCCCCGGTAAAGCTCGACCGCCGAGGTCAGGCTCGGTGAAAAGGTATTGACGAACTTGATGATCTTTTCGTACTCGCATTCGCTGTCGATGATCAGACGATCAACTTCCTCCGTGAAGAGGTCCCTGACCACCCGCAAGGTCAGGTCCAGGTCCTGGTGGATCAAACTGGGCACCGGGCCGTTCATGGCCTTTTTCTGGATGGTCTGCCAGAGCTTGATCAAAAAATCCATCTCCGACTTGAGTTTTTCCCGGCTGATCCCTTCACTGGCCGTCCGGGCGATGAAGCCGAATTCGGCCGGCCGCAGTTCCTGGATGAGTTCCCTCAGCCTTTTGCGTTCATCCTCATCTTCGATGCGCCGGGAAACCCCGATGTGGCACACGGTGGGCATCAGGACCAGGTGCCGTCCCGGCAGGGAAATATGGGAAGTAACCCGGGCCCCCTTGTGGCCCATGGGTTCCTTGGAGACCTGGACCAGGATATCCTGGCCTTCGTGGACAAGTTCCTCGATCTGAAAGGCGTGCTCGGTGTAACTTTGGTATTCCTGGACCTCCGGTTCCTCGGGTAGGACTTCCTCTTCCTCCTCGACTTCTTCCTGCTTTAGTAGAAGCTCAAACTCCTTCCGGTGGTCGTAAACATCGGCCACATATAAAAAGGCCGCCCGCGACTGACCGATGTCTACGAAGGCGGCCTGCATGCCCGGCAGGACCCGGACCACCCGGCCCAAATAAATGTTGCCGCTGATGCCTTCCTTGGAAGATTCCTCAAGATAAAATTCCACCAGCGAGCCGTTCTCCAGCAAAGCGATCCTCGTGGCGTGCGTGCGGGCGTTTACGATAAGTTCGGTAGACATCCTTTTTGAACCTCAACCAGCGTTTCCAGTTTGACCACTACAGACTGCTCCACTACTGTCGCCGGCAGATCAAAGACCGCCCGGGCCGCCTCCTGAGGCCTGATCGAACCTTCCGGGCCGAACAATAGAGTAATTTCAATCGACTCCGGGGTCAAGACCCTTAATTCTTTGAGGAGGGGCTTGAGGTCGACCGACTTCGGCCCGCCCTTTCCGTTCTTGGTCACCCATATATGCGGCTCGATTCGCCTAAACTCCCAGCGATCCCGGTCGAAGGCCTCGACCGGCGCTTCCATTCGATAACGGGCCCCGGAAGCTTGCAGCCTGGATTGTCCATTCGGGATGACTGAAACTTCCTTGACCGTTAAACCAGCCGGTAAATTCCCGGCCAGCATTTCTTTCACTTCTTGAACCTCCGGCGGGTCCAGAAGCTCGAACTCCACGTATTCGTCAAGGCTGGCCACGCCGACCGGCAGCGGTGTGGCGAAGGATATTTTCGGCTGAGGGTTAAAACCCCGGCCGGTCTCGAAGTTCAAACCGGCTCGGCGGACGGCCCGCGTGAAAACATCCACGGTTTCCAGATGACTCAGGTATCGGGCCGGCCCGGTCTTGGCGTAATTGACCTGCATTCGAACCGGCCGGCCTTCTTCAGCCGGGGGCGCTGAAACCTGGGGCCGGTCTCGTTCCGGATCGGAGAGCCGGGGCCTGATTTCTTCGAAATCGCAAACGCCGCAACGGCTGCAGGAGCCGAAACGACAATCAGGCGTCTTCCGGCCCAGATAGGCCCGCTCCAGTTCGGACCAAAGATAATTCACGTCGCACCCGGCCTGCAGATGAGACCAGGGCAGTACTTCCTCCCGATCCCGGGCCCGCAGGTAATTTTCCGGGTTTATCCCGGCCTCGGCCATGGCCTGAAACCACTTCTTAAGGTCCAGTTCCTCGGTCCAGGCGTCGAACCGCCCCCCTCTGGACTGCACCAGTCTGAGAACTTCACCAAGCCGCCGGTCTCCCCTGGCCAGGATGCCTTCTAAAAGACTGGCCTCGGCCTCGTTCCATTTGGGCCTCAACCCCGGTCCTTTCAACCGGTAGCGGAGGAGTTCCATCCTTTCATGAATCCGGGCTTGATCCAGCATCGGCTCCCATTGGAACGGCGTATGGGGCTTGGGCACAAAAGCGGCGAAACTGACATTGATCCGGCCCCTGGTTCCGGCCCGAACCCGACGGGCCAAATCCACGATGGCCTCGACGTCGGCCCTGGTCTCGGTCGGCAGCCCGATCATGAAATACAGCTTGACCAGCCGCCAGCCTAGGTCGAAGGCCCCTCTGGCCGTCACCAGCAGGTCCTCTTCGGTCAAATCCTTGTTGATGACGTCCCTGAGCCGTTGGGTCCCGGCTTCGGGCGCCAGGGTAAAACCGGTCTTGCGGACCCTTTTGATCTGCCGCATCATCTCTTCATTGAGGCTTTTGGCCCTGAGGCTGGGCAAAGACAGGGCTATCCGCTTGCCGGCATAAGTATCCATGAAGCCGGCCATCAGCGGACCCAGGCAGGTGTAATCTCCGGCCGACAAAGAAAGGAACGAGACCTCGTCCTGACCGGTCGCGGCCAGGGTCTTGGCCGCCAGCTTCAAAACCGTTTCCGGCCGCCTCTCCCGAACCGGACGATAGATAAAGCCGGCCTGGCAGAAACGGCACCCCTGGGTGCAGCCCCGAGCTATCTCCAGGGCCAGACGGTCATGAACCGGTTTAGTGAAAGGGACTACCGTCTCAGTCGGGAAATAGGCCGGATCAAGATCCGCCGCCACGGCCCGCCGGACCCGGGTATACCCCGGCCGCAGCGGATCGATTCCGACCATTCGCCCCTGGGAGTCATAGGCCGGCTCAAAAAACGACGGGACGTAAACGCCGGGCCGACGGGAAAGGCTGACCAGCAGTTCTTGCTTCGTCCCCCCCTGCTCCTTCCAGCGGACTGTCTCCTTTAGAATTTCTATAAATCCGGCTTCAGCATCCCCTAAATAAAAAAAATCGAAAAACTCGGCCAGGGGCTCGGGATTGACGGTACACGGCCCCCCGCCCACGACCAGAGGCTGATCAGGTCCACGGTCTCGAGCCGAAAGGGGCAGGCCGGCCAAGTCCAGCATATTCAAGACATTGGTGTAACTTAGCTCATACTGCAGGGAAAAACCGATCAAGTCGAAATCGGCCAGCGGCCGCCCCGATTCAAGACTCCGCAAGGGTTGTACGCTCCGCCTCAAATAATCTTCGCCGTCCAACCAGGGAGCCATGGCCCGTTCGGCCCAGAATTCCGGCTCCCTATTGATCAGCCCGTACAAAATTTTCAGACCGGCGTGGCTCATGCCGATTTCATAAACGTCGGGAAAGGCCAGGGCCACCCGCAGGTTCACCTCGGCCTCATTCTTGATGACCGCGTTGATTTCCCGGCCCAAATAGCGGCTGGGCCGCTGAAACTGTTTCAAGTCCTCTTTGGGAAAAATCATAATTCCATATCAACTTTATAAAAACCGATCAGGGAATGGACAAGCTCACCTAAAACCACAGGGAAAATCCGCTCCGTTTACTTTCAGCCCACCGCGGCCCGACTGAGAAATTTTCGGGCGTACTCGTCCCCCGAATCCTGAAGCTCGGTCCAGGGAGCGTCCGCATGGATCCGGCCGTCCTTAAGCAACAGAAACCGCTGGGAAAACTTTTTAGCCACGTGAATATCGGTCGTGGCCGCCATGATGGTCATCCGGTATTCGGCCACCAGCTCTTTGATCAGGTTCACGATGCGCACCGAAGTCACCGGGTCCAGGCCGGCGGCCGGCTCATCGAATAAAGCCAGTCTTGGCGTGGAGGCCAGGGTCCGAGCCACGGCCACCCTTTTCTTCATTCCCCCGGACAGCTCGAAAGGAAACTTTTCCTTGGCCGACCAAAGGTTTACTCCTTTGAGCAGGCGGGAAATTATATCTGACTTTTCCTTTTTGGGCAGTTTGGTCTCCTCGTCCAAAATAAACTTGATGTTTTCCCAGACGGTCATGGAATCGAACAAGGCCCCCGACTGAAACTGCATCCCCACCTCTTTCAGCAGGTCCCTTTTCTCCTTATCGTTCAGCTTGGCCGTATCCCGGCCGAAAAGGACGACCTGCCCGGCGTCCGGCGGGACCAGTCCGACAATAACCTTGAAAATCGTGGTCTTACCGCTGGTGGACTCCCCGCAGAGACTGACGTACTCCCCGGCCCGCACGCTGAAAGAAACGCCGTTGAGCACCGGCCGGCCCTCGTAGATTTTGACCACATCCTTGAGGACCAAAATCTCTTCACCCGACCGAGCTTGATCTTGAATCGAACCGGCAGTCATTTTAAACCAGCTTCTCCAAGCCGATATTGGCCTGAATTCCGATCATCACCAGCCCGCCGGAAAGGTCGGCCCCGCATTCTCTCTGATCTCCAACCAAACCTTCGAAAACCGGCCCCACGCCGCCGCCCAACAACCAAGCGGAAATCCCGGCCGCTGATAACTGATAGATTCCCAATTCCTTTCCTCCGGCCTCTTTTCCCTGGTCGCGCCCCTAGACGGTCTCGGGACGTCTTACCCGCAAAATCATAATAGCCCCTTTGAGCCGATCGGGCAAGAAGCCAATTCATTCCGACCTTCCGCGACAGGCCGTCCGCGGAAAATCGGGCCGACAGCTCAACTTGTTGATATAAGGCGAGGCGGGGAAAATGAATTAACGGTAAAGCCTAAATTTTATAGTAAATTCGGTTGGACCGATGAGACGGCCACGCCCTGTTGGCGGCCGACCAAGGAAGCCGGTGACTGATTTTCGATAAGAGAATTATGGGGTCAGAGTTCAGGTCCCGATTTGCAGGGTTCCTGATGAGCCCGATGCCTGATCTCCGTCCCTTCGACCATAAAGACCACGGCCTCGGCCACATTGGTGGCCTGGTCGCCGATTCGTTCAAAGTGTCGCCCGGCCAGAATGATTTCCACGCCGCGACGAATCAGACGATGCTCTTTCATCATCCAGTTGATCATCTCCTCGAGAAGACTTTGGTTAAGGTTGTCCAGTTCGTCATCCTGACAGCAGACGTCGTAAGCCAATTCTACGTCTCTCTGGACAAAGGCGTCCAGGCATTTGCGGGTCATTTCCTTGGCCACTTCGGCCATCTGGAGCAAGGTGGCCGGAGTTGGGTCCACGGGCAGCAATTCATTCATTTCCAAGGCCCGCTCGGCCAGGTTGACGGCCTGATCGCCGGTCCGTTCCAGGGTGGTGCCGATACGCAGGGCCGCGGTCAGGAATCTGAGGTCCATGGCCACGGGCTGCTGAGTGGCCAGAAGTTTGACGCAGCGTTGGTCGATCAAATTCTCCAATTCATTGATGCGGTGATCGTTGCGGATGACCTCCTGAGCCGCGGCGCTGTCTCGGTCGGCGATGGCTCGAATGGCCCGATCCATGGCCTCTTCGACCAGGCCGCCCATTTTAAGGAGTTCTTCCTTGAGCTTTTCTATTTCCGATAAAAAGTAGGTGGTCACTTAAACGGGTCCTTTCTCTCAACCGAAACGGCCGGTGATATATTGTTCGGTCTGTTCCTTTTCCGGCCTGGTGAAGAGTTGCTCGGTTGAACCTTTTTCAATCAATTCACCCATATAGAAAAAGGCCGTCTCGTCCGAGACGCGCGCCGCCTGTTGCATGTTATGAGTGACGATAATTACAGTGTACTTCTCTTTGAGGACTTTTACCAGTTCCTCGATCCGGGCCGTGGCGATGGGGTCCAGGGCCGAAGTCGGTTCGTCCATAAGAAGCACTTCCGGCTCCATGGCCAAGGCCCGGGCGATGCAGAGGCGCTGCTGCTGGCCGCCGGAAAGGTCCATGGCCGACTGGTTAAGAATGCCCTCGATTTCATTCCATAGAGCCGCAGATTTTAAGGCGTTGACCACAACAGCGTCAAGTTTTTTCTTGTCACGGACCCCCTGGAGCCGCGGCCCATAGGCCACATTATTGTATATGGATTTGGGAAAAGGATTGGGCTTCTGAAAGACCATGCCGATGCGTCGGCGGACCTGGACCGGATCGACCCCCGGCCCGTAAATATTCCGGCCGTCGAAAAGAACCGCCCCTTCCACCCGCGTGCCGGGAATCAGATCGTTCATCCGGTTGAGCAGACGCAGGAAAGTGGATTTACCGCAGCCGGACGGTCCGATCAGAGCCGTGACCTGGTTGCGTTTTATTTCCATGTTGATCTGTTTGAGGGCCAGGAAATCCCCGTAGTAAAAATTGAGGTTCTCGACGCAAATAATATTCGAATTGTTGCTGTTTGCTTTGGCTACCATTTTTTCTTCCGCCTCATCCGGGCTCGGGTCAGGATCGCCGACAGGCACAAGCCCAGGACCAGGGCCATCAGGACCAGCACCGTCCCGTACTGCAAGTGACGAGTCTGATCAATGCGCGTCCCGGCCGTAGCCATGACATAAATATGATAGGGCAAGGCCATGACTTCATCAAAAGGCGACCGGGGCAGGTACAGGGTGTAAAAAGTGGCCGCGGTGAACATGATCGGGGCGGTCTCCCCTGCTGCCCGACCCACGCCTAATATGCTGCCGGTCAAGATGCCCGGCAAAGCGGCCGGCAGAACCACTTTACGGATGGTCTGCCAGCGGGTGGCGCCCAGACCAAGGGAAGCTTCCCTGAAAGTGGCCGGGACCTGACGGAGGGCTTCCTCGGCCGCCCCGATGACCGTAGGCAGGATCAAAAAGCCCAAAGTCAGAGAACCGGCCAGGAGGCTGATGCCGAAACCGAAAAAGATGCAGAAAAGGGCCAGACCGAAAAGCCCGAAGATCACCGAAGGCACCCCGGCCAGGTTCTGAATGCCCAAGCGGATGACGGCCAGGGTCTTCCCAGGTTTGGCGTATTCGCTTAAGTAAATGGCCGAGGCTACCCCCAGGGGCAAAGCCACGATGAGAGCGCCCAGAGTCAAAAGCAGGGTGCCGATAATGGCCGGGTAGATGCCGCCCTTGGTCATGGAATCCCTGGGGACGTCGGTTAAAAAGGTCCAATTTATGGCGGAAATGCCGTGGATTAAAATGAACAGGATGATTCCGCCCAGAGATACGATCACCAGGAGGGCCGCCAGTCTGAACAGGCTGAAGGCGATGATTTGCTTGATTTTTCTGGCCCGGATCGAATGAAGGTTCATAGGGTGGCCGAACCTTTCTGCTGAAAACGTTGGGAAAAATAGGTCGCGGTCAGATTAAAGAGCAAGGTGATCAGAAAGAGGACGATGCCGATGGCGAACAGGGCGTGATAATGTTCGCTGCCGAAGGGAGTTTCGCCCATTTCCGCGGCGATGGTCGCCGGCAAAGGACGGACCGAATCGAAGATGCTGGAAGGTATTTGGGCGGCTCCGCCGGCCACCATCAGCACGACCATGGTTTCGCCCATGGCCCGGGACATGCCTAAAATAACGGCCGTGCCCAGACCGGATAAGGCCCCGGGAATCAGGACGCGCAGAGTGGTCTCCCAACCGGTGGCCCCCAAGGCGTAAGAAGCCTCCAGCCATTCTCTGGGCACGCTGTGCAAAGCGTCTTCGGAAATGCTGCAGATCGTGGGGATGGCCATCAGGGCCAGCATGACCGAAGCGTTGAGGATGTTGAGCCCGGTGGGTATATCCAGGTATTCCTGCATCAAAGGGGCCACGACCACCATGCCCAGGAACCCCAGGACCACCGAAGGCAGGCTGGCCAGGAGTTCAATGGCCGGCTTAATCCATTCCCTGACCCTCGGCCTGGCCGCAGCGGCCAAATAAAGGGCCGAACCCACCCCTAACGGCACGGCGATCAGGGAAGAAACCAAGGTGACCACGACGCTGCCTACAATCAAGGGCAGTATGCCGAAATCCGGCGGGTCATAGGTCGGGTACCATTCAACGCTGAGGAAAAAATCCTTCAAGCTGACCGTCTTAAAGAGACCGATTCCTTCCCTGAACAGAAAAACGACGATCAGGGCCATGATGACCACCGAGACCAGGGCCAAAGCCATGAAAACGCGCCCGACCCTGGCGTCGGCCCGCTCGGTCAGAGGGGTCAGCTCCAGCATTTCCGTCTTGGAAACCCTGGACGTTTCCGAGTTTTCGTTCACACTCTCCACCGCAGCCGCGTCTGAAAAGGTCATGTTGATCACAATATTCCTTAGGAATTAAACCGCGTCTCCTCTCCCGACTCTTGATTATATTTCATCATCTTTGGCTTAGTTGCGGCGGAAATGTGACAATGATGTGACAAAAAAAGACCACGCCCGGGTCTTGACCTGTAAAGCGCCAATACAAAGTCTTTTCGCCTGGGGTTGAAATCCCAGGCTAGATTCGGGCGTCCCTACGGGACTAGGCGATGGGTCATAAGGGCGCCGGGGCGGTCCGGGAATTTATTCCCAGGCTGCGGTCGTCCCGATCTGAAACTTCATATATCTTCGAGTTTATTCAGGTCTTTTGTTTCTTAGTGCTCTTGGTCGGGATACCTGTCCTGGATGGAATGAATCATGTCCAGGCTGTCGAAAAAAACGGCCATAAGCTCCGGATCAAACTGCTGCCCTGCGCCTTCTTCCATGATCTTGAGGGCTTCGCTTTCGTCCCAGGCCGGCTTGTAGACCCGCTTCGAGCACAAGGCGTCGTACACGTCGGCTATGGCCACGATTCGGCCGAATAAAGGGATTTCTTCCCCGGATTTGCCCCGCGGCCGTCCATCAGCGTCGGCGTAACCCTTCAGGGGTAGTCCGCTGGCCGGGTCGACATGTCCGGGATAGCCCCGGCCGTCCCAGCGTTCATGGTGGTTCAGGGCCACCTCGCTGGCGGCGTCGTCGAAATCAGAACTTTTGTCGATAAAAAGCCGGGCGCCCAGAACCGTATGCTCCTTCATGATTTCGAATTCTTCCGGGGTGAAACGGGCCGGTTTTTTTAAAATCGTGTCCGATATGCCCACCTTACCCACGTCATGGAGCATGGCCGCCATTCGAAAGACGTCTCTTTTCGCTTCGATTTCATCCTCAGGTCGGCCGTTTTTCCTGGCCCAGTTTTCGTATATCTCCACCGAATAGGCCCCGACGCGGTTGACGTGAGCCCCGGTCTCCTTGGGGTCGCGCAGTTCGGCCATCCGGATCATCCGCAAAATAATGGCCCGGGTCATGCGGGCCCTTTCCAGGGCCACCGTGGCCGTGCCAGCGAAATTCTGCATCATTTTTTCGTCTTCAGCGGAAAAAGGGATGACCCGGCCGTTCTCGTCCTGAGCGTTGATGATTTGCAAAACCCCGATCACGTCGCCCCGGGTGGTCGCCAAGGGAATGGTCAACATGGACTTGGTTCGGTAACCGGAAGCCTCATCGAATTGCCGGCTGAAGCGATAAGAGCGATCTTTAGGGATTTCGTAAACGTCGGGAATGTTCAAGGTGCGCCCTTCGCAGGCCGTCCACCCGGCGATGCTGTTCCGATCAATGGGCAAAGTGAAGGTGGAATAAATCAGTTTTTCGCCCGGCGGCAGTTTCTTTTGCAAGGCGGCGTTCTGGGTGTAACTGAAACGGAGCCGGCCGCCATCGCAAATATAGATCGAGCCCGCATCCGCATTGGCGAACCGGCGGGCTTCGGTCAAAATTCTCTCCATCAAAATATCGAGGTCAGCCACTTGGTTGAGCTGGATGCCCAGGTTAGTCAAGGCTTCCAGTTTCTGTTCCGCCGTCAACATGGTTCCGGCCAGCCTTTCTCTCTTGCGGTCACATCATTTTAAAAGTCGCCCCGACGGCCCTCCGGCCTTGTCGCCTGAAAAGACCACGGTTTTGTCACCAAAGAAAAGTCTGTGTCCCGGTTACGGGCTCGAGGCACGCAGGTCCCTCGTTTCGAGGATTGTTTACATAGGGACCGACCAGATAACAACTCATTTTTTCAGTCGGGTACGGTTTTAATAAACTTTGCAGTCTTTCTATATTTTGATTTTCAATATCCAGCCAGGTTTCGAAGTGATCGGGTTCTATAATGGCCGGCATCCTTGAATGAATCCGGCCGACCAGATCATTGGCCGCGGTGGTCAAGATCGTGCATGACTCGATGGATTCGCCGTCAGGCCCGGTCCAGGTTTCCCAGAGACCGGCCAAGGCCTGAGGCCGGCCGTTTTTGAGTTGAAAATAGTAAGGGCCGGCCTTTTTCCCTTCTTTCGGCCATTCAAAGAAGCCGTCGGCCGGCAGCAACCCCCGCCGCTGTCGGAAAGCCCGGCGGAAGACCGGTTTTTCGGCCGCCGTCTCGGCCCGGGCGTTGATCATGCCGGCCCTCGGGTTCTTGGCCCAGGCCGGAATCAAACCCCATCGAAGGAAAACCAATAGTCGGGGCTGTGGGCCGGAGACGGATCGAATAAAGGCCGCCTCCTGACCCGGAGCAATGTTGTACCTTGGCGACACGACCGGGGTTTCCCCCAGTTGAAAATACTCGGCCAACTCATGGCCCGAAGAATACAGACTAAACCGCCCGCACATAAACTATGCCCTACCAGCGCCAATGAAAGACTTCAATCACAAACACATCACCCAAATGTCACACCAACGTCGTGTCTTCGCCGTTTTTTTGCTATATTTAACTCAGTCTTAATCGGTTTTGTTACAAACGGCCGCCTGGACAAACGCAGATTAAACTTATAATATAGCGAGGTGCTTGGTGCAACCGAACATACTGGTGGTGGAAGACGAAAAGGACATCCTTGATTTGATCGATTATAACCTGGGGCAAGCCGGGTTCAAAGTGGCCAGGGCCATGGACGGAGCCGAAGCCCTGGGCTTGATTAAAAAAGAGCCGCCGGACTTGGTGGTTCTGGACTTGCTTCTGCCCGGCCTTGACGGCAAAGAAGTCTGCCGGCGGATTCGGCAGGATGAATCAACCAGGAGCATCCCCGTCATCATGTTGACGGCCAAAGCCGAGGAGATTGATCGGATCATCGGTTTTGAGATCGGGGCGGACGATTATCTGACCAAACCGTTCAGTCCCCGGGAACTGATTCTCCGCATCCAGGCCGTTCTCCGACGGACCATGGAACCGCCTGAACCCACGGTCAGGCTCAGCTTTCCCGGTCTGGTCATCGACCCGGAAAAGCACCGGGTCGAGGTGGACGGCGAGGAGGTAGTGCTGACCGCCACCGAATTTAAACTCCTCTATCACTTGGCCGGCCGTCCCGGCCGGGTCCAGAGCCGAGACCTTCTTTTGGATCAAGTCTGGGGGTACCCGTACGAAGGTTACGCCAGGACCGTGGACACCCACGTCAGGCGATTGAGGAAAAAACTGGGCCGCCAGAAGGAACGGATTGAGACTATCCGAGGTGTCGGCTACCGCTTCCGGGAAGAGACTTGAAACCCAGATTCACATTTCAAAATTGGATTTTCGGCGGGTGCATCCTGGTCGTCCTGTGCACCCTGGCCTTCGTGGGCGTTTTTCTGGAAAGGACCCTGCGCGAACAGATTATCGGCCATCTGCGCGACTCTCTCTTTCATCAAGTGGCTATCCTTAGTGAAGTAGTTTCGGACCGCTGGTCCGGCCAGGACCCGCTGGCCGATTCAGATAAATTGGCTCAGTTTTTAGGCCGGAAAATGGGTTTGAGAGTCACCTTGATTCAACCTGACGGCTTGGTCATCGGCGACTCAGAAGTGTCGACTGAAAAAGTCACCAGCCTCGAAAACCACGCGGACCGACCGGAAATTATTCAAGCCCTGGCCCAAGGACAAGGCTGGAGCATCCGGCGCAGCGCCACCCTCCAACAGGATTTTCTCTATGCGACCGCCCTGATCGGTCCGCCGGACCGGCCCCGGCTGATAGTCAGGGCCTCCTTGTCTTTGGCCGAAAGCGAAGCCGTATTGTCCCGTCTTAAACGACTGATCCTTTGGGCTTCTCTCCTCGGGGCGCTTCTTTCTTTAGGGGCGGCCTTTCTGGTGGCCCAACGCATCTCCAGACCCATCAAGGATTTGACCCGGACCGTTTTGAACATCGCCTCCGGCGACCTGGCCCAGCGCCTGCACCTTTATCCCAATCACGAAATCGGCGACCTGGGTCGGGCCTTCGATCAGATGGCCGATCATCTCCAGGAAGAACTCGAGGCGGTCACCCAGGCCCGCGATCGTCTGGAAACCATACTCCGGCGAATGGTCGAAGGGGTTTTGGTCACCGACAGCGCAGGCCGGATATTGATGACCAATCAGTCCTTGCGCGACCTGCTCGGCCTTAATTTTAATCCATTGGGTCGGCGGCCTTCGGAGATATTGCGTAATGCTAAATTGATTGAGGCCTTCCGCGAGGTCTCCGCCGGGTCGCCTTACCTTTCTTTGGAAATTGAGACGCTGACCCCCGGGAAACGCACCCTGGAAGTTCATCTGGCCGCCCTGCCCGGCGAAGGTCCCGGAAGCGGCGTGGTGGCCGTCTTTCACGACGTCACCCAGCGCAAAAGGGTTGAGGAAATGCGCCGGGATTTCGTGGCCAACGTCTCTCACGAACTCAGAACGCCTCTGGCCGCCATCCGGGCTTCGGTCGAGACCCTTTTGGACGGGGCCTTGGAAAAACCCCAGTTCGCCCGACAGTTCACCGAAGTGATCGACCGGCAGGTCAAGAGAATCGAGAGCATCGTTTTCGATCTGTTGGCTCTGGCCCGGATTGAATCAGGTCAAGATGCCTCCAACCGGGAAAATATTATTGCGGCCGAGCTGGTCGAGACCGTCCTCGGGATGGTGGCCGAACCAGCCCATTCCCGCCAAGTCGTCCTCAAAAGTGAAATATCGCCGGAGATAAATGAATTTAAAGGCCACAAGCGCCAGATCGAACAGGCCCTGGTCAACCTCCTGGACAACGCCGTAAAATACACCGAGGCTGGCGGGGAAGTGACCTTGAAGGTTTATCCTAGGGACCACCAGGTCTGTCTGGCCGTAACCGATACCGGTGTCGGGATCGCCCCCGAACATCATGACCGAATCTTTGAACGCTTCTATCGGGTCGATAAAAATCGGTCCCGGGAACTGGGCGGCACCGGTCTGGGCTTGGCCATCGTCAAGCACATCGCCCAGGCCCACGGCGGCCAAGTCGAAGTGGAGAGCTTTCCCGGCCGGGGCAGCACTTTTCGCTTGATTTTACCCGTTCAAGTCTGACGACGCCCGCCTCCAAAACCTCTTCTTGATCCGAGCATAAGAGATGTTGGATTGCGCTGGGCTCAAGGCCAGCCTACAGGTCGGGGTTGCCAGGTAGGGGCGCACGGCCGTGCGCCCCTACAACGGAAGTTCACAGATACATAAACGCTCAACTGTCCGGGAAGATCCCAACTAATACACGACCCAAATTAAAGACTCTCACATACAATTAGTGTTTATCTTTTAAACCAATCATTTTTTTGAAATCATCATCTGTTTTCGATGGTTTTTCTTTGCTATTGAGTATACCTTTTATTGACCATTCCTTCACCTTTTTCCTTATCGGCGCCCCGCCGGTAGTGGGCCACAATAAGCTAATTCATGGATTTAAATCAATTAAAACTATTTTATCCCCCCCTTCACACTATGTCAACCGGAATTAAATCAGAAAAAAGAGGCAGGATTGCAGCCTGTTTTTGAAAGTGAGGCCAACTGACATTTGGATCTTATTACTTCGGCAGATTATACACCAGGATCGAATAACCGACCTGGGCCTCCGGACGGCGGTCCCGGAGCCAGGCGAAGGTCTCCGGCGCGACCCAGACCGGCGGATTAACGTAAGTCAGTAAATAGGGCAGACCCATGACCAGGTTGGCGCTGACGGCCACAGGCTCATCGGTCGGGGTTTCTCCGGCCAATTCATAATTTATGCCGTATATTTTCGGGTCGGCGTGGCCGAAATAGGCCAGGGCGACCTGGGACAGCCCCCGGCGGTCCATGAATTTTTTAAGGTGAACCAAGTCCTGGCCCCAGTCCAAATTGGAATCGAGCAGGTGAAACCTGGCTTCAGAGCGCTTGACCCATAGAGGATTGAACGCGGCCAGGTAGTGGGGAAAGGCCCCAAGGCTTTCCAGCACAAAAAAACCGGTCAAGGCGGCCGCGGCGGCTTTATGTTTCCAGGAGGTCAACCAATTCACTCGGCCCAGACTCCCTAAAAAGATGAAGATCAAAGGCTGGGCCGGGAGGAAATAGCGCAGGCCGGCGTTGATGTGATTGAAAAAGGAAAGGACCACCCAGAGCAGAGCAATGGGCAGCCCAAGAAAGATCAGGTCGATTGACCCAGACCGCCGGCGGACCAGCCAGAGCCCCAGGGCCAAAACCAGGGCGGCTTCCACCGCGGCCGGGGTCTTGACCAGCCAGGCGTAGGAAAAATAATGCCGCCAGCCTTTCTGGTTGAATTCGCCGTTGAGGTAGTTAGGGAAAACGCCGGCCTCGGCGTCTTTTTTCTGGCGGTCCAGGCCCACAAGATAGTCCCGAGGGGCCGGCCAGGGGCAAGAGCCTAAAGGTCCGGCGGCCAGAGTCTGGAAAGATTGACTGGAGGCGGCCATGGCCCTGATGTCCGTGGGCGTGCCTCGAAACCCGTACCCGGCGTTGATGACTATGAGGGCGACTAAAAATGACCCGGCCAAACCGGCCAGACCTCGAAGGAAGAGCCGCTTTTTTTCTTCTTGCGGGGCGGAAAAAACCCGGATCAACCACAAGGCCGGCAGGAGGGGCAGGAGCAGGAGGGCCGAGAACTTGGTCAGGTTGGCCAGGCCCAGGGCCAGGCCGACCCAGGCCGCCCGCCCGAACTTGGGGTTTTTTAAAAAACGCCAAAACAGGAATAGGGTCAAAGCCCAAAAGAGGCTCATCCCCAGGTCCATGGTCGCCAGGCGGGCGTGGGCCAGGATATTCGGGCTAAGGCTGTAGGCCGAGAGGGCGATCAGCCCGCCGGTCGGCCCGAAGAGTTCCCTGGCCCAGAACAGGACCACCAGACCCAGTCCCAGGGACAGGACCAGATTGGGCAGACGGCCCAGGATAAAGAGACGCTGGTAATCGACCTGGTTGTCCCGCATGAACCTGGTTCCGTAAACCCAGGGCCGCCAGTCGCCGACTTCTTCATAACGATCCTTGGTTTGCACCTTGGCCCCGGCGGCCAGAAGAGGCCAGCCGCACCAAAGTTTGACCAGAGGGGGATTCTTGCCGTACAGAGAAAAGTCGCCGGTCAGCCAGTAGTAGGCCCCGGCCGGCAGATGGGCGAATTCGTCCACGGTGGGGGATTTGTCCTTGAGGCTGAAAAAACCCAGACCCAGGTGAAGAACCAGGAGAATACTTGCGGTCGCCCAAAACCAACGGTTGCTGGGCTGGCGTTCCGGTTCTGTGTCCCTGTAGACTGTTTTTTTCTTTTTTTTACCGGTCATCAGTCAACCCCAGGCGTCGGCGCAATTCATCGGGCGGTCCCAGGGCTCTTAAGTCTTCATCATCAGGGGCCTGCCGGGCCAAAGCCGGGTCCAGCCGGGCCGCTTCCTCCAAGTGAAGCCAGGCTTGGTCGGTCCGGCCCAGGCCGGCCAAGGCGCAGGCCAGATTGTAATGGGCCGCCGCCAGTCCGGGTTCGATCCCCAGGGCCTGCCGGAAAGAATTCGCGGCTTGAGAATAAAGGCCGCGGAAATGGAAAGACAGGCCCAAGCCCACGTAAAGCTCGGCCGCTCCGGGATTCTGGTTTACGCCTTGCTGTAAGACCCTTTCCGCCTGCTCAAAACGGCCGGTTTCCAGGTAAAGGTTGCCCCAATTGAGATAGGCCTGGACCAGATGACGGTCAAGCTCGACCGCTCGGCGGAAGGCCGCCTCGGCCCGGTCGTATTTTTTCAGAGCCAGATAGGCGTTGCCCAGGTTGTAGTGGGCGGCGGCGTACTCCGGGTTGATTTCCAAGGCCTGGCGGTAATAATCAACAGCCTTTTGATAATGGCCGGACTCGGCCGCGGCGATGCCTAGGGCCGTGTACGAAGCGTCAAAGGTCCGGCCTTTGTCGTAAAAAGGCCAGTGGCAGAAGACCAGCAGGACGGCCAGAGGGACCAGGACCTTGACCAGGGACCGCCGGTTTTTCTGCCGGGCTTTCTCGTACAGCCATAAAAGCGTCATCGGGGCGGCGGCGATCAGTAGGGGGGCCACGGGCAGACGATACCTGGAGGCCATATGAAACGGGACGATGGAGGCCAGATAGCCCAGAAAGAAAAGCGCCGGCAGGAGGAAACGGCGGCGGTCCGGCCAAAGCAGGCCCAGGCCGATCAGTCCCAGGGGGGCGATCAGGCCGAAGGACAGGCCCAGGACCTTGAGCAGCCGGGCCTGCTCCCGGGCGAAATAGAAATTGTAGTTGTCGGGTATCTCGAAGTAGTTGAAAAACATGGCCGTTTTGAGCCCGAGCAGCTTGAGGGTCCGGCCGGGATGTTCCCGGACGTACTTCCATCCCTGGGCCATCCAGAAGTCGGAAATCTCCGAAGGCTTCATGTCCCGGCGGCCGGTCAGACGTAGGGCTTCCCGGCGAAAATCATCTTCCTCATATTGAGGAACCAGTCTAATCCGTTCCGGGTGTTCGAAAAAGCCGCCGGCCCTGGGGTTGTTGCCGATGTAAAAGTTCTGGCCGGCCTGGGCGGTCAGCAGGACGAAATCCCGGCCGACCAGCCAGTTGCGCACGGTCACCGGCGAGATGACCAGGGCGAAGGCCAAGATAAACAGACCGGCCTGGATCAAGCGGTTTTTCAGGGGCAGCTTAGGGGCCAGAACGATCCAGAAGGCCAAAAGCGGGGCCAGCAGCAGCAGGTTGCCCCGGGTCAGGGCGGCCAGGCCCAAGGCCGCTCCGGCCCCGAACCAGGCCCCGGCCGTGGCTTGTTCGGCCGCCCGCAGCAAGGCCCACAAGGCCAGAATGACTAAAACCAGCCCCGGCCCGTCCTTGCCTATCAAGCCGTCGTAAAAATAAAAAAGGCCGTAAGCCGTGGCCAAGAGGGCGGCCAAAATACCGGCCCGGCGTCCGGCCAGGCGGCGGCCGATGGGGTAGATCAGGGCCGTCCCGGCCGCTCCCAGGATCAACTGGACCAGCCGGGCCGCTCCAGGCTCACCGCCGAAGATTTTATAAACCACCGCCAGGAAATAGGGATAGAAAGGGTCTTGGTAAAAAGCCTTGTCGCCCAGCCAATTCCCGTTTAGTATCTGCCGGGCCTGCCGGTCATAGGCCTGGGCGTCCAGGACCAGGGTTTCGAAATAGGGCTGCCCGCTGATCTGGCCCAGGTAGAACAGGCGCAAGGCCAGGGCCAGCAGGAAGAAGCCGCCGATAAAAATCCAATCCTTGTAGCGTTCCGACACTGTCACGGCGGTTCAACTATAACCGAATGCTTATACGAAAGAAACTGTTTCCCGGTTTTTGAAATAATACCCCGCTGGGCCTGGGGTTGAAACCCCAAACTGGATTCGGCCGTCCCTACGGGATTGCAGGTGATGGGTCATAAGGGCGCGGGGCCTCTGGGCCGTCCCATAGAGACGGCGCGGGTGTAGCCTGGGAATTCCTTCCCAGGCTACTAAACCCCAGGCTGTTTCCGTCCGTCCCTAACGGGACTAGGTTGGGAGGCCCGGGAATACCTGGCGGGTGGCCCCGACAACTCCGGTCGGGGCCATCGCCCAATTAACGAAAAGAAACAAACCCCTCTTCTTCGGCTATCTTTTGGCCTTCCGCTCCCTGGACAAAGTCGATAAATGTTTTGACTATGCCGGCGGGCTCACCTTGGGTAAACATATAAAGGGCCCGGGCCACCGGATAGGAGCCGTCCTTGGCCGTCGCCGGAGAAGCCTCAACACCGTCGACCTTGAGGGGCTTTAAATTGGGATTCAAATAACCGATGCCCACATAACCGACGGCAAATTTATTGCCGGCCACGGCCTGGGCTACGGCCCCGTTGGAGGCCTGCATCTGGGCGTCCGGCCGAACTTTCTCCTTATTCAGAACCTTTTCGTTCCAGACCTCGAAGGTCCCGGAGCTGGAATCGCGGGAGACCACCACTATCGGCTTGTCTTCGCCCCCGACCTGCTTCCAATTCTTGATCTTGCCGGTGTAAATCTCCTTAAGCTGGTCGACAGTCAGATCGGAGACCGGGTTGGTCGGGTGAACCACGGGCACAATGCAATCCAAGGCCACGGTATGCCTGACCGGATTGACTCCCTTGGATTTGGCCAGCTCTATCTCCTTGTCCTTCATATCCCGGGAGGAATTGGCGATCTGGGCCGTACCGTCGATAATGGCCTTGATCCCGTCCCCGGACCCGGTGCCGGCCACCGAAACGTTGACCTCATACTTTTTCATAAAAACTTCCGCCGCTTTCTGCGCAATAGGCAGAACCGTGGTCGAGCCGGTGATGGTCAGCCTTTCCACGGCCCAAGCCTGACTTAAACCCACCGCCAACCAGGCGGCCGCCGCCAAAATCATTAAAATAGCTTTCCTCATTTTTCTTCCTCCAATTCTTGATCTGTCTTTTTATTTGGTGCATCCATCGGAGTCTAAACCAGCCCTTTGTTCTGTTTAACAACATATATCCATGATCTGTGACAGACTGGTGACGCTACGGTAACATTAATCGGGAAATGTCGGGCCGCCGATATTTTACCGGGTCAAACCTCCTAAATCACCCGACCCGAAGCGCCGATTCGACTGTCCGAAGGCCTTTCGAATCGGCGCTTTACGCTTATCCCTTTAGAACTTCCAGACCAGGTCGAGCTGAAGCAGTTTTTCGCTGATGTGGTCACCGGCGGCGTTGATGGCGTTTATGGTTTTCATGCTATAGTAATCCAGGCCCACGGTCCAGTTCTTGGCCAGACCGAACGTGAACTCAAACTCGGAGCCTTTGGTATTGTTGCTTCCCCCCCGGGCGTCCGAGTCGGTGTACATGTCCAGCCAGGCGTCCGTTTCCAGGTGCCGGTAATTGTACTTGAACTGCCACTGGCCGAAATCGGCGATCTTGGCGTGGCCGAATTTGAAACCGTATAAATAGCCGTTGTTGTCGTCTTCCGGATCGGGATTGTTGATCGAAGTCCCGAACACGGCCACATACGGCACCAATTCGATGGGCGTCTTGAAACCCACCTCCACGTCAAAGGCCAGAATGTCGTAATCATACTTGTAAGTGCCGGTGGCGTTGCCGCCCACGTTCTCCAGGGTGTTGTCCCCGTTCCAACTGGCCAGGGCCGGTGTGTCCTTGATATGGCCGAAGGCATACTTGGACACGGCCGCCTTGATGGTCAAATCCTTACCGTACTTGATTCCGGCTTGAATGGCCGCCAAGTAAGGGTCTTCTTCCGAGGCCCTGAGGATCTTAGCCGTAGTAGGGTCGGCGAAATCCCGGCGCTGTTCCTGAATAAAGAAATAAACCGGCGTCAGAAAAACTTCCAAATTGTCCATGGGTTTGAACTTAATTTGAGCCGCAAGGCCTTCCGGGGTTATGTCCCCGTCCCAAAGAAGGTCTTTGGGCTGCCACAGGGGGTTCTTCATCTTGCCGCCGGTCAAGGACACAGCCGGCAGCGGAGTGTAAGTGGCATAGGCCAAATCCAGCATGATCGTGTCGGTCTGGAAGTTGTCGTCCAGAGTCTCGTTGGTCGACCTGGGATCGACCCCGCCGGTGGCCAGCCCGAAGCCGGCTTTCAGCTTGTCGTTGATCTTGGCCTCGACGCCTGGACGCAAACGAATGCGCCACCTGGTCCGGGTGTCGTCGCCGATGTCGTTGCCGCCCTGAACTTCCCGGGTGGATTGCTCCTGTTGGTAACGGAGCCGGAAATCGCCCTTAAAGGCCCAGCTCTGGACCCATTTGGGCACAGCACCGGCTTTTCCGACCTTTTCCACCACTTCGGTGTTTTTCTTGGTTTCCGAACGAAGCTCGTTCAGTTGGGTCTGCAAATCGATGAGACGATCCTTCAGGCTATCGATCTGCCGTGCCAACTCGTCAGCCGAAGCCGCCATCGAAGTCCCGGGGGTGAAAACCAAAACGCCCAGGACGAAGACAACGGCCAGCAACCCTGAGGCTGCCGCCTTGAACCTACTGCCCATAACTCTTCCTCCTTAAAAATTTTCCGGCGAAAATCCTTTCCTCCGGCCCGGCCGGGTCTCAAATGGAGACCAGTTTCAACCGGGTCCGTTTCGCCGGTCGGAGGTGAAGATAGAAGGGTCTTGTGACAGCATCATGGCGGCCAAAGAACATGCTGACGTCAGTTGAGTTACGGTTTTGTGACCTGGCTGAGAGAAATGTCGCCTGCGGGCGATAGCTTCCCTCCTTCAGCTCTTGCTGCAGACGCTCCAGGGTCCCTTCCAGGTCTCTCTCGAACATCTCTATGGTCTGGTGATCCACCCCGGTGCTCCCCCGATTGGCTTTGACTCGCTTAAAGGCCGCACCGAGAGTGCCTGGCCGCTGGACCTTGTCCATCAGGCTTCACCATTCCCTAACAGGCTCGCCGGTGCGCCCGGCCCAATCGAGCACTAAGGGCGCACGGCCGTGCGCCCCTACAGATTATATATATTTCAATAGTTTATATTGGGGTGAAACAGGAGCTTTCAAGAAGGGGCTCCCAAGCGGAAGCTGGGGGAACCAGAAAATAACGGCATCATGGCCCGCTTGGTTCAGGATTCCAGCTATCTTCGGCGACAGGGCGTTGTCGATCAGGAACCTCATCCGTTAATCAGCGGCAATTCACGTTCACGAACCGCTTCAGCGGGGAACAACAAGGCCTGGCGAATATCGTTTTTTTCCAAGTCCACCTGGTCAAGACGATGGTGAATTCCACTTTTTCCAATTACTTCGCCTGGTAATAGCGATGGATTTCCGAGGGGCCGGGTTTGACGATCCAGGGCGGGGGCAGTTGGTGCTTGCGGGCCAATTCCAGGCCGACCTGTTCGGCTTGGGCCCGGCTGTCGAAAAAGCCGACCCGGATGCGGTACCAGTTCCGGCCCTTGATCTCTTTCTGGTAGGAATAGACGTGGTAGGAATCCTTCATCAAGGCCCCGAGAAGATGCAAGGCCCGATCTTCGTCCAAAGTGGACAAAACGTTTATCGCCCAAACGGTTTGGGCTTTGGAGGGCCGGACCTCTTTTTCCGGGGTAGGCGTTTGGGCAGCCGGTTCAGGGGGCGGCGGAGTTGACACCACGGGAGTCGGTCCGGGTTCTTTTTCAGCAGGAGCCTTTGGGGGTGAATCGGTTTGGGGCGACTCGGCCGGTGGGCTTTCCGGTTCCTCACTTTTGGCGGCGGACGTCACCGGTTCAGGTTCGGATGGTGGAGCGGGTGAAACATCTTGGGAAGCCGGCGGTTTATCTTGGCCGGGCCGGCCGGCATCCGTTCCGGGCGAGGGAGTCGCGACCGGGGCCGGGGGCCGGGAATCCGGAGATTCCGGCGATTCGGACAGAACCGCGGCCATTTCCCTGGCCTTTTGCTCTTCAGGCGTGAGTCGATGAGTGATCCGAGGCTGAGGTTGGGGGACCGGAGCGGCTTTTTGAACGGCGACTTCCCGGCCGGCTTCCCGGACCGGAGGCGGACGCAGGTAGAGAAAATAGGCCGCGGCGGCCGCGGCGGCTGTCAGGCCGATCAGCACCAACAAATATTCAAACGTGGATAGGCCGGTCCGGCGTTTCATCAATCCTACCCTCGGGGTCCACCCCCGGAGCAACCGTTCACTGAACGGGGGCGTTTCCCGTCTCTTTCAAAAGAGCCGCCGGAAGTGGATTTCCGCTTTCGAGGCTGTGTCGTAATTGATTTTTATCCAATTTAGGCACCATATATCGTGGTCAAATCTATCTATATACCCATGATACTGTATGGGCATCATCGATTTTCGGAATTACGACACAGCCTCGCTGGCGGGAATCCAATCACCATTAACCATATGATGTCCGGTTAGCATTTAAGGTTTAATCTATAGGATTTTGTTCGGTTTGTCGAGTCTCCTTGAGAGAAAAGCCGAAGGTCGGGAGCAATATCACAATATATTGTGTTAATTTGTAAAAAATATACACATAGTAGTATTTTCTCCTTTACAAAGGCCGTACTTTCCGTTAACATTCGCCAGGACTATCTGTTCGGTTTTCCGGCCGCGGGCCGGGAGTCAATCAAGTCATCGACGGGAAGGTCTTATGAGGATCAAGCGTTTGGACATCATGGGCTTCAAGTCGTTCCCGGACCGGGTCCAGGTCTTTTTCGCGCCGGGCATCAGCGCGGTGGTCGGGCCCAACGGGTGCGGTAAAAGCAACATCGTCGACGCCATCCGTTGGGTCATGGGCGAGCAGAGCGCCAAGCAGCTTCGGGGCCGGAACATGGAGGATGTGCTTTTCAGCGGTTCCAACGGTCATCAGGCTTCCGGTCTGGCCGAAGTGACCATGACCCTGTGCCACGACAACGGCCGGAGCGCCGGGACTCACTTGGGGCCCAGCGAGATCGCCGTGACTCGCCGCCTTTACCGTTCCGGGGACAGCGAGTATTTGATCAACAAGATTCCCTGCCGGCTTAAGGATGTGCTCCAGTTTTTCATGGACACCGGCATGGGTACCAAGGCTTATTCGGTCATCGAACAAGGCCGGATCGGGGCCATGGTCGACGCCCGGCCCGAAGAACGCCGGGCCCTGATCGACGAAGCCGCCGGGATCACACGCTATAAGGCCCAAAAAAAGGAGGCCGAGCGCAAGATAGAGGCCACGGAACAGAACCTGGTCCATATCAACACCTTGATGGCGGAGACCAAGCGCCAGATCAACAACCTGACCCGGGCCGCCCGAAAGGCCGCTCAGTACAAGGAATTGAAAGCCGCCCTCCAGGAAGTGGACGTGGCTCTGGCCGCTCAGGACATGGCCGCCCTCAAGACCCAACAAGCCGTTTTGTCGACCGAGCAAGAAGACTTGCGGCTCCGACTCGGCGGCGTTCTCAACGATCTGGAGCGGATGGACCTGGATTTACAGGCCACTCGGATCGAGATCGTGGAACAGGAAAAGGAGGCCGAAGCCAAGACCGCGGCCCTTTACAACCTCCATAATGAGTTCAACAGGCTGCGCCAGCAGGAAGAGTTTCTCCGGGGCCGCCAAGAGGACTGCCGGGTCCGCGGGGAGCGGCTGGGCCGCGAGCTGGACCACTTGAAACAGCAGCGGGCCAAACATGAGTTGGAACTGGCCCGTTTGAAGGAGGAAAAGCAGGGGCTTGAAACCGAGGCGGAGGAAAAGCGGCGCACCCTGGAAGAACTGCACCGGGGGTTTAATCAATTAAAAAATGAATACCAAGCAGTGGTCGGCCGGAGAGACCAATGGGCCCGGGACCTGGCCGACATCCGCCGGCGTTTGAGCCGCCTGGAAGAGAACCTGGCCGGTCATGCGAGAATGGCCCGGTCCCAGATGATTCGACGTGAGGAGATTATCGGGGAAATCGAGGAGCTCCGGGCCGAAGTAGCCAGACTAGATCACCAGGAGGCGGGGATCGACCAGGAGAAAGAAACGCTGGCGGGAAAAGTCGAAGCGGCCCGGCGGGAAGCCCAGGCCCGCAAGCTGGAGCTGGAGGGCCAAAGGGCTGAAGCAGAACGTTTGAAAGAGGAAGAGCGGGGAATCGAATCAAAGCTGGCCGGATTGACTTCGCGGCTGGCCACCCTCAAGGACATCCAGGCCAAATTCGGTTGGTACCCGGAAGGGGTGCGGGCTCTGATGGCCGCGTCGGAGAAAGACCGGACCGGCGTTTTGGGCCCGGTGGCTGAAAGGATCACTGCGCCTGAGGGTTATGAAGCCGCCCTGGAAGCGGCCTTGGGCGAGCGTTTGAATTACGTGCTGGTCGTCGACCGGGCGTCCGCAGTGCGGGCCTTGAACTATCTCAAGGGGAAAAAACTGGGCCGCTGCGGCTTCATCGTCCTGGAAGCCCTGGGGCCTGAAGCCGAAAAAGACCTGGCCCGGACCCTGCTCGGGGATTATGTCCCGGTGGATAATTTGGCCGAGGCCTTGGATCGTGGGCTGAATCGGCCCGTCCTGACCAAGGAAGGCGATTACTGCGGCCCCGGCGGGCTGATCGTCGGAGGCGGGGGCGGCGACAAAGATAAGGGTTTGCTGGCCAGGAAACGCGAAATGGAGCGGCTGGCCGAGCAGGTCAATAAACTGGAAACAGAAAAGAAAAACCTGGCCGACCGCCGGGCGGCGGTTTTGGCCCAAGCCGAAGATTTGGAAGGAACTCTGGTCCAAACCGAGCAGGCCGCCAGGCGGCTCGAAGCCGATCTGGTCGAGTTGGACAAGAGGCTTTCGGTCGTCGGCGCCCGCCGTCAGGAAATTGACGGGCGGTTGAACGGACTGAGCCGGACCCTCAAGACTCAAACCGCCGAAGCCGAACGCCTGGCTGCGGAGAAGGAAGCGGCCCAGGCCGAGATGCAGGCCTTGCAGGATGAGGAATTCGATCTGAACCGGGAATATGAACAGGTTTTGGAGACGGTCCAGACTCTGGCCGCCGAAGTCGAGGCGGCCCGGACCAGGGAACAGGAGGCCTCTCTGGCGGCAAGTTCGCTGCTGGAAAGACTCAAGACCGCTGAACGCGAAGTCGGCCGGACCTTGGAGTGGCTGAAGGAGACCGAGGCCCGGATCAAGACGGCTGAATTGGAGTGGGCGGAATGCCGGCGGGAAGAAGAAAGGTTAATCGAGCAAAGGCGAGAAACGGCCGCTCAAACGGCCGGGTTTGACCAACGTCTGGCCCAGGCGGAAGAAGAAACAGCGGCCGGGAAGCGCCGGGTGGATGAACTGAGGTCCAAGCAAAATACCCAGGAGAATCAAGCCCGACAGGCCAGACGGGAAAGGGAGGCCCTGGAAGAAAAGAGGCGCAAGGTCGAACTGGACATCCAGGAGATCAATTTCAAGAAACAGGCCCTGGCCGAACGTATAGAAAACGAATATCATCTTGATTTGAACCGGCGTCTGGAGGAAGACCCCGGACCGGCCGAAGATTTCGACCCGGACCAAGCCCGGGCCCGGAGAGATGAACTGCGCGGCAAGATCGAAACCTTGGGCGAAGTCAATCTGACGGCCATCACCGAACACGAGGCCTTGAAGGAACGCTACGAGTTTTACCATAATCAGTACCAAGACCTGACGGCTTCCATCGAGAACCTCAAGCAGTCCATCGCCCGAATCAACCGAACCTGCAAAATCAGGTTCACCAATACGTTCAAGGCCGTGGATGAAAAACTGCGGGAAATTTTTCCACTTTTGTTCGAAGGCGGCGAGGCCTGGCTGTCTCTGACCGACGAGAATCAGATTCTGGATTCAGGCGTCGAGATCCACGTCCATCCGCCGGGCAAGCGTTTGACGGTCATGAGTCTGTTGTCCGGGGGTGAAAAGGCCCTGGTGGCCCTGGCTTTCATCTTCGCCCTGTATTTGATCAAGCCCAGTCCGTTCTGCCTGCTGGACGAGATCGACGCGCCCCTGGACGAGGCCAACATCGACCGGTTCAACAAGCTGCTGACCAAGCTGGGCCAGTCTTCCCAGATCATCATGGTCACCCACAACAAAAGGACCATGCAGATCGCCCAGACCCTGTACGGCGTGACCATGGAACAGCCGGGCGTGTCCAAGATGGTCAGCGTCAATCTTGCCGATATCGAGGTGCGGGACGGAAATGTCCAAATGGTTCAAGCGGGATAAGACATCCAAGACCGACGGGGCGCAGCCGTCGGAAGATTCATTTATTATAAATGAAGAAAAGCCCCGGCCCGACGAGGAAGATGGGGAACTGGATTTTATTTTCGAAACAGCCGAAGAGGTTGAAGCTGAAGCCGTAGAGACTCAAGAAGCTTCGGCCCCAGCCGAATCCGCGGTTCCGGCGGAACCCCCGGCCGAGCCTGCAGAGGAAGTCCGGCCCGCGGCCGCCCCTGAACCCGAACCCAGGAAAAAAGGTTTTCTGGTCAGGCTCAAGGAGCGGCTGGCCGGGACCCGGGCCGTCTTGACCACCCGGGTCGACCACCTGCTTCTAGGGGTCAAGCAGATCGACGAGGACGTCCTGGAGGAACTGGAAGAGATTCTGATTACTTCCGATCTGGGCGTCAAAACGACTCAGGCTCTGCTCAAGACCATCAGCGAAAAAGTGGCCCGCCGGGAACTCAATTCCGGCGAGCGCCTCAAACAGGTCCTGCGCGAGGAAATGGCCGGGATATTGTCTTTGCCCCCGGCGGACATACCGGCCGGAGTCAAACCCCACGTGATGATGGTGGTCGGGGTGAACGGTGTGGGGAAGACCACGACCATCGCCAAGCTGGCCCACCGTTTCATTTCCGAAGGCCGCAAGGTCATGATCGTGGCCGGCGACACTTTCCGGGCCGCGGCGGTCGAACAGCTTCAAATCTGGGCCGACCGGGTCGGGGCCGAGATCGTTAAACAGAAGACCGGGGCCGACCCTTCGGCCGTGGTCTTTGACGGATTGCATGCGGCCGTGGCCCGCAACATTGATCTAGTCATCATCGACACGGCCGGGCGTTTGCACACCAAGGTCAACCTGATGGAAGAACTCAAAAAGATGAAGCGGATCGCCGCCCGGGAATTGCCCGGTGCGCCCCATGAGGTCCTCCTGGTTTTGGACGCCACCACCGGCCAGAATGCGGTCAATCAGGCCAGGCTCTTCCACGAAGCGGTCCAGGTCGACCATATCGCCATGACCAAGCTGGACGGCACGGCCAAAGGGGGGATTTTGGTGGCCATCTGCCACGAACTGGGCCTGCCCATCCGCTACATCGGCCTCGGCGAAAGCATGGACGACCTCAGGGACTTCGACCCTGAGGCCTTTGTCGACGCCCTGTTCGGCTGAGGATAATTTGGTGGGTCCGCCCCCAGCCTTCGCCCGGCAACGCCAAACCCGGGGCCTGGGTTGGAAGCTGCGTCCGCCCTCCCCGAAGAGGACGGAGCGCCTAAAACGGCGGGAAAATCCGCTTGACAACCCGGTCCAAACCATATATTTAACTGACTGACACGTCAATCAAAAAGGACCCTTGGCGCCATGCCCAAAACAGGCCCGGCCAAATCCAAATCCACCGAACACCCGGCCTCCATGAAACGCCAAATGATTATCCAGGCCGCGGTCAAGGTCTTCGCCCGGCGCGGCTACTTCAACAGCCGGGTTTCGGACATCGTTCAGGAAATCAATGCGGCCCAGGGTCTTTTCTACTATTATTTCCGCAGCAAGGAAGACATCCTCCAGGGCATTTTCCAGAACGCCTGGCGGACCCTTTTGGACCGCGTCGACCGGATCGACGCCGAGATCGACGGCCCCTTGAACAAGCTTCGGGCCGTGGTCGAATACATCTTCCGGACCTTCCGCCGCAACCCGGACCTGATGAAGGTCCTGATCATGGACGTGCCCCGGCTGGACCTGTTCTATCATGAAGAAAACCAGCAGCTTTACAACCGCTTCTTCTGGCGGCTGGCCGACCTGATCAAGGAAGGACAGGGCCAAAACCTGGTTAGCCAGGAAGTTTCGCCCCTGGTGGCCGCCTATATCCTGCACGGCTCGGTCGACGCCTTGATCCGCCACCACCTGTACAATCCCAAGTTCGACACCGAGGCCGTGCCCATCGAAGCGGCCATCGACCAGGTCGTCCAGGTGGTCTTCAAAGGGCTCATTCAGGCGAAACCATGATTATTTATTCAAATATAACAACCGGGAGTAAAAACCATGGCTGATTGGTTGGAGCAGACCGAAGACCTGACCCTCAAGGGCCAAATCGCCGTGCCCTATACCTGGTGGGTCGGAGAAGTGGGCAGCCGTTTTCTCATCGCCCTGCGGGACGAGGGCAAAATCTTGGGCAACCGCTGCCCCGATTGCCGGACCGTTTACGTCCCTCCGCGCCGGAATTGCGGCCGCTGCTTCGTCGACATGGGCGAATGGGTCGAGCTGCCGGATGAAGGCGTGGTCACGGCCCATACCATGGTCCGCTATGAATACGGACTTCAGCCGGCCCGGCCGCCTTTCGCCTACGCCGTCATTAAACTCGACGGTGCGGACGTGGGGCTGGTCCACCTCATCACAAAAGACCTGGAGCGGCTTAAAAACGGGGCCCGGGTCAAGGCCGTGTTCAAAGAGGACCGCTCGGGCCACATCCTGGACATCGATTCATTCAGGCTCCTTTAAGCGCGGAGGTCGCGGATGGAAGAAATCGCCATAGTCGGAGTCGCTCAGACCAAGTACGAGCGGCGCAAGAAGGACAAGACCTATTACGACCTGGTCTACGAAGTCACGGTCGAGGCCTTAAACGACGCCGGTCTGGGTCTCGAGGACATCGACAACGTCATCACCGTGTCCAACGATTTTTTTGACGGCCGGACCATTTCCTCGATGGCCGTGGGCGAAGCGGCCGGGGCCCACGACAAAAACATCTCCACGGTCGAAGGCGACGGGACCTTCGGGGCCTTGTACGGGGCCATGCGGGTCTGGGGCGGATACCGGTCCACCCTGGTCGTGGCCCACTCCAAAGGCAGCGAAGGCGACACCAAGGTCATCACCAACGGCATGTTCGATCCGGTCTTTCAGCGCCATTTGGGCCTGGAATCCATCAGTTCGGCCGCCTTGCAGGCCAACGCCTACATGGACCGGTACGGCCTGACCGAGGAACAGTTCGCCCTGGTCTCGGTCAAGAACCACGCCAACGCCAAGAACAACCCTTACGCCCAACTGCCCCTGGACCTGACCGTCGAGGACGTCATGAAGTCCAAGAAAATGGCCGATCCCATCAAGCTGCTGGACTGCTCCCCGGTCAGCGACGGGGCCGCGGCGGTCATTATCGGCAACCGGGACATGGTCAAGAAAGCCAGGACCAAACCGGTCTGGATCAAGGGCGTGGGCCATTGCGCCGAAGAATACTTTCTGGGCGACCGGGACCTGGCCGACCCCAAGGCCCTCAAGGACGCGGCCCAACGGGCTTACCGCATGGCCGGGATCACCGATCCCTTGAGACAGATCGACCTGGCCGAAGTTTACGACGCCTTCAGCTATATGGAGCCGCTGTGGCTGGAAGGCCTGGGCTTTTGCCAGCCAGGACAAGGCGGCCGCCTGACCGAGCAGGGCTTCACGGCCATGACCGGCCGTCTGCCGGTCAACCCTTCCGGGGGGGTCCTCTCGGCCCACGCCGTGCTGGCCGCCGGGCTGGCCAGGATCATCGAGGGGGTTTTGCAGATTAGAGGCCAAGCCGGCGGCCGTCAGGTCGACCGGGCTGAAACCGCCCTGGCCCACGGGATCAACGGGCCCTGCGGCCAAAGCCATTGCGTCTGGATAATCAGCGCAAAGTAGCGGGAGAGAAGATATGCCGCGAAGAGTAGCCATAGTCGGCGCGGGACAGACCGATCATCGCAGCCATCGGCCCGACGCGACCGGCCGGGAACTGATTCATGAAGCGGTGACCCGGGCCTTGGCCGATTGCGAACTGACCATCAAAGAGATCGACGCCATCGTCATCGGCAACATGGACCATTTCGAGTCGATCAACTACGTGGACGCCTGGAGCGTCGAAGGTTCCGGCGGGGTGATGAAGCCGATCATGAAGGTGACCACCGGCGGAACCACCGGCACGTCCGTGGCCGTGGCCGCCTATTACCACGTGGCTTCGGGCATGTTCGACCGGGTCCTGGCCATCGGCTGGGAAAAGAACTCGGAGAGCGACACCACGGCGGCCATCATCACTTGCAGCGACCCGATCTGGGACCGCTTCTCCTACTCCGGGGCCATTCCCAGCCTGGCCACGGAAGCCACCGGGTACATGAAATGGTCCGGAGCCACCCAGGAAGACGCGGCCCGGGTGGCCGTCCGGGACCGGGCCCACGCCGTGAACAACCCTTACGCCCATTTGCGCAAGCCCATCACCGTCGAAGAAGTCATGGCCTCGCCCATGCTGGCTTACCCCATTAAGCTTTTGGACGTCTGCCCCAGGACGGACGGGGCCTGCGCCGTGGTCTTCGCATCTGAAGGCCTGGCTGAAAAGATGGCCTCCAAGCCGGCCTGGGTTAAGGCCTGTGCCGTCCGGCACAGCCTGACCTGGTTCGGCGATTTCGACTTCAACGCCGGCCTGATGTCCCTGCAGCGGGCTTCTAAGGAAGCATACGCCAAGGCCGGCATCACCAGCCCGGCCGATCAGCTCGACGTGGCCGAGCTTTATCTGCCGTACAGTTACGCCGGATTGAAATGGATCGAAGATTTGGGCTTCTGCGGTCCGGGGCAAGCCCCCAAGTTCGTCGCCGACGGGCAGACCGACATGGACGGCCGGATTCCGGTCAATCCGTCCGGCGGAGTGATCAGCACCAACTGCATCGGGGCCACGGCCCTTTTGAGGGTGGCCGAAGCGGCCATTCAGATCATGGGCAAGGGCGGGGCCAGGCAGGTCCCGGACGTTAAAAACGCCTTGGCCACGGGTTTCGGCGGGTGCTACTGGTCGGATGTGGTCATCTTGAGCTCTCAGAAATCATAAACCCGGAGGAGGCGATCCAATGAACACCGGGCGCGATTACAGTAAATTGTTGACCGTGACTTTCAATAAACCCATGCCTTACGAATGGTCCATCGGCAAATGGGGCAGCCGTTTCTTTCAGGAAATCAAAGAACGCCAAAGGTTCATCGGCATCCGCTGCCCCAAGTGCGGCAAGGTCTACACCCCGCCGCGGCGGCTTTGCGGCCCGTGCTTTGTCGAACTGCACGAGCTGGCGCCCCTGTCCGACACGGGCGTGATCCGGGCCTTTTCCACGGTCAATTATCCTTTCCTTGACCCCAACACCGGCCGACAGCGGCCCATCCCTTACACTTACGGGTATATTCAGATAGACGGATCGGATTCGATTTTCTCCCACGTCATCGACGAAGTGGACGTCAGCAAGATCGAGGTGGGCATGAAAGTCCAAGCGGTGTTTAAAAAGCCCGAAGACATGGAAGGCAACATCAACGACATCGTTCATTTCACCATCATCGGCTGAGCCTACGTCCCGGCGGCGTCAGGACCAGCTGGCTTAATCTTTACGAAATCTGGACGGGAGGCCGGGACGGAAGCGGTCGACCAGAGGCGAGGAAACATCCATGATGGAAAAAGTTTATCTCGAAGATTACCGGAAGGGAGAAAAATTCGTTTCGCCGGGCCGGACCATGACCGAAGCGGACATCGTCAATTTCGCCTCACTCACCGGCGATTGGCACCCTATTCACACCAATCTGGAGTACGCCAAGCAGACCCAGTTCGGGGAGCGGATCGCCCACGGCATGCTGACCCTCTGTCTGGGCGGGGCCTTGTTGCTGCGCTTGGGCGAGCATGTGACCCTGCCCCAGAAGTTCATCGCCTTTTACGGCATGGAATCGGTCCGGTTTCTGACCCCGGTCAAGATCGGCGACACCATCCGCTGCGAGGCGGAAGTGGTCGCCCTGGAAGCCAAAGACGACCAGCGCGGCCTGATCACCTATCGGAACATCATCAAGAACCAGCGGGACGAAGACGCCGCTGTTTTCACCACCAAGATTCTGGCGGCCAGAAGACCGGCCCAGTAAAAGCGATGGTCGCTTCCGGATAAATACCCCTCGCGCCCAGGCTCCGAGGCGGGGAAAGTATTGCCTGTTTGGTATTTTTTAAAGATGTAAATATTTGAAATTACTGACAGCGACTTTGGATTTCTTGATTTCTTTCGCCGTCTCTCCGCCTGGGAGCGAGGCAGGTGAAGCGGCCCGGCGGAAAAAGGCGTAAAATGTGATTATGACTGATAACTTACAGATATATCTAAATAATTTATTACCAACCTTTTGGTCGGCACAATATTTGCTTTACAGACCTCCACTTCCGGACTATAATTAATACATAGAAATTTAGTTTAGGAGAAACAACAGGGTTTCAGTCCCCACCATGCGCAAAATCAAGTTTCTGCTCCTCACGGCCTTGGCGGCCTTGTCCCTGATCAGCCTGATCCTTTTTTTGCGGGGCGGACCGATCGGATTCGATCCCGCAAAATTAATAGGCTTTTTGCCAGATGACGTGGACATGCGCCTAAGCGGGGTGGATTACACCGAGGTGACCGATGGTGAACGGGAATGGACCCTGAATGCGGACACCCTGCGTTATTTTAAGGAAGAAAACCTTATGGTCTTTGACCGGGTCGGCCTGACTTTTTTTACTCAAGAGGGTGAAATTCACATGACCGGCGACCAAGCCCGGTACCATAAAAAGGATAAAAAAGTCCATCTGATCGGCCGGGTCAAGGCCAAAGACCCCAAAGGCTACATCCTTTCCACTTCCAAGTTGGTCTATGATATTCAAACCAGAATAGTTTTCGCTCCAGGCCGTTTCCAGATCACCGGTCCCAAACTGGACCTGGAGGGCCTGGGCTTGTCCCTGAACATGAAGGAAAACAGGCTCAAAGTGTTGAATCAAACCCAACTTTTAATAAAAACGCCCAGCAAGCTGTTGTAAGGTCCATTCGATTGTCCATGAAACCCTTAACTCTGGTCGGCCTGTTCATTCTCGCCCAACTTCTGCTGCTTTCTTCGGGCTTGTTCGCCGCTCCGGCGAAGGCCGCTTCTGCTCTGACCGTGGCCCAGGAAAATTCAAAAAGCGGGACCGCCTCCCCTCGGGGTGATTCATCGAAGGGAGCCCAAAAAGAAAAACCGGCGGAAAAGCCTATCAACATAACGGCCGACCGCATGGAGGCTGACGACAAGGACAAGGTGGTTATCTTCACCGGCAATGTGGTGGCCCGTCAGGAGGACGTGGTCATCAACTGCGATCTGATGCGGGTTTATTATCGGGAAATTCCGGCGGGGTCGACTACGACGAATCGAAAGAGCCCGGCAGGGGCCGGTGATTCGACCGCGAGTGAGGAAGAAGAAAAGAAAGAAAACGAGATTGAACGCATAGAAGCGGAAGGCCACGTCAAGATCACCAGGGCCAACCGGGTGGCCCTTTCGGACAAAGCGGTTTATTTGGCCAAGGCCGACCCGCGGGTCATAATTCTGACGGGCGAACCCAGGGTCTGGCGGGACAAGGACGTCTTGACCGGCAAGAAAATCACCGTGTTTCTGGATCAGGACCGCAGCCTGGTGGAAGGGGGAGCCGAACAAAGGGTCAACGCCACTTTTTATCAAAAAAAAGAGGACAAGAAGGAAGCCCTCGAGCGCGATGAGGCCGAACGGAAAGACCAAAACCAACCGGACGGCGGTTCCCGACAAAAAACTAAGGAAGGGCAATAAATTGAAGCGGGCCTCGGTGGTGAAAACGCCTTTGCCTGAAAGACCGGTTCCGGCCCCGGAGTCCGGGACGGCCAAGGTCCAACTGAGAATAGAAAACCTAAGCAAAAGCTACGGATCGAAGCGCGTGGTCAATCAGGTCAATTTGCAGGTCGACAGCGGGGAAATCGTCGGGCTGCTCGGCCCGAACGGCGCGGGAAAAACCACCACCTTTTACATGACCGTGGGTTTGATCCAGCCTGACGGGGGTCAGGTCCTGCTCAACGGCCGGGACATCACCCGGACCCCTATGTATAAGCGGGCCCGACAGGGCATCTGCTATCTGCCCCAGGAACCCAGCATCTTTCGCAAACTGACCGTTGAACAAAATATTCTGGCTATACTCGAGACCTTGGGCCTGCCCCGTCACGAAGAAAAGCGCCGCCTTAAAGAACTGCTGGCCGAACTGGGCGTCAGCCATCTGGCTAATAACAAGGCCTATTCTCTTTCCGGCGGTGAGCGGCGGCGGGTCGAGATAACCAGAGCCCTGGTGACTTCGCCCAGCTTCATTCTGCTGGATGAACCTTTCGCCGGGATTGATCCTTTGGCGGTCATCGATATTCAAAACATTATCCGTCAACTTAAAGCCAGAAACATCGGGGTGGTCATTTCCGATCATAACGTCCGTGAAACATTAGGGGTTTGCGATCGAGCCTACATCCTCAACGAAGGGGTGGTCCTGGAAGAAGGACCGCCTCATAAGATCGCGGCCAGCGAGACGGCCCGGAGAATTTATCTGGGCGAAAAGTTCACTTTGTAACCCCAGTTTGATCCCAAAAGGTTTCCATGGCCCTTGAACTGAGACAGAACCTTAAATTAAGTCAACAGTTGGTCATGACGCCTCAGCTTCAGCAGGCCATCAAACTGCTGCAATTATCCCGACTGGAGCTGGTGGAAACCCTTAACCAGGAGCTGGAAGAGAACCCGGTGTTGGAATTAAACCAAGTGGAGGACGAATCAGACCGGGACGAGGAAAGTTCTCTGCTGCCCGAGGAATCGGCGGTTGAGACCAAGGACGATGGTTTTTCAGAGGTCCGGATAGAAGAGACGCCCCACCATGACATCGATTGGGAGAACTACCTCGGAGAATACAGCTCCACCCCGGCCCTTCCCAACATGTATGAAACTCCCACGGAGACCCCTTCCTACGAAAACTTTGTGGCCGCTAAAACCTCCCTGTCCGAACACCTGGGTTGGCAGTGGCGGATGTCCACGGCGACCGAGGAAGAAAGCCGGATCGGCGTTCAGATCATCGGCAATCTCAACTCGGACGGGTACCTCAAGGCCACGCTCGAGGAGATCGCCGCTTTGGAGAAAGTCCCGGTCGAACAAGTGGAACGCGTCTTGTCCCTGGTCCAGGAACTCGACCCGGTAGGTATAGCGGCCAGAGACCTGAAGGAATGTCTCCTCATCCAACTCCGCCACTTGGGTCTGGCCGACAGCCTGCCGGCCAAAATCTTGACTGATCACTTTAAAGACTTGGAAAACAAGAATTACTTAAAAATCGCCCGCCAGCTTAAAGTAAGCAAAGAGAACGTCTTCGCCGCCGAAAAAATCATCCTCAATCTTGAACCCAGACCTGGCCGGGCTTACGCCGCTGATGAACCGATCTACATCACTCCGGACGTCTTCGTCTTTAAATTCGGTGAGGACTACGTGATCCTCCTCAATGACGACGGGCTGCCCAAACTGAAAATAAGTCAATATTTCCGGGATATGCTGACGACCCAGAACGCTCTCCCCGCCCAAACCAAGGAATATCTGAAGAGTAAAATGAGCTCGGCCATGTGGCTGATCAGGAGCATCCATCAGCGCCAGCGGACCATTTACCGGGTCACTGAATCGATCATGAAGTTCCAGCGGGATTTTTTGGAGAAAGGCGTGGAATACCTCAAGCCGCTGGTGCTCCGGGACGTGGCCGAAGACGTCCAAATGCACGAGTCGACCATTAGTCGCGTGACGACCAACAAGTATGTCCATACACCCCAAGGACTCTTCGAACTGAAATTTTTCTTTGACAGCCCGGTCAACCGGTTTTTTGGAGAATCCATAGCTTCAGAGAGCGTGAAAAAAAGAATCAAACAGATCATCATGGCTGAAGACCCGCATAAACCTTTGTCCGATCAGCGCATTGCTGAAATTCTGCGCGGGGCCAACATTGACATCGCCCGACGAACCGTGGCCAAGTATCGTGAAATGCTTAATATTGCTCCCTCGAGCAAAAGGAAAAAACACTATTAAGGCCCGCCGCTTCACGCGGCCCAGAAAAATAACATATTGGGAGGAGACTATATGCAACTCTCCGTGACGTTTCGCCACATGGAACCTTCGGACGCCTTGAAAGAATACGCTCAAGAAAAAATTTCTAGGGTGGAAAAATATCTGGACGCTCCGGTCGAAGCCCATGTGGTCATGTCCGTGGAGAAATTCAGACACACCGCCGACGTGACCATCTCTGCTGACAGTTTAAAAATCAACGGTCAGGAGCAGACCGGGGACATGTACTCGGCTATTGACATGGTCGTTGACAAGCTGGAACGCCAGGTCAAACGTTTTCGGCAAAAAAACAAGAACCGGAAACCCAAAACCAGAACCAAAACCAAGGAAGCGGAAACCGCGCCTGCTGATGCGGAAACGGCCGACGAAACAGACCTCCCGGCCCAGAGCATCCATACTCGCCAAGTCTTCGTCAAACCCATGGACCTGGACGAAGCGGTCATGCAGTTGGACCTTGGCCCGGAAAATTTCTTGGTCTTCACCAATGCCGCCACCGAGAGGATCAATGTGCTGTATCGCCGTGATGACGGAGATTACGATTTGATCGAACCTATTTCCGGCTAGACGGGGCGACCGCCAGGAAGTTATTGATGAAACTTATGGATTTAATGGATAAAAAAGCTATAATTCCCGAGCTGACCGGGAAGGGGAAAAAGGAGGTTTTGGCCGAGCTCTGTCAGGTGGTGGCCGACCAAGAGGGGCTGGAAACGGCCCCTCTACTGGAAGTCCTCCTTGAACGGGAAAAGTTGGGCAGCACGGGGATTGGAGAAGGCATCGCCATCCCTCACGGCAAAACCACGGCCACGGACAAGTTGCTGGTGGCTTGCGGGCGAAGCCTCCAAGGGGTGGACTTTGATTCCATGGACGGCAAGCCCACCCACATATTTTTTCTGCTTTTGGCCCCGGAAAATACGGCCGGAGCCCACCTGAAGGCTCTGGCCAAAATCTCACGGCTGCTGAAAGATTCCGATTTCCGGAGTAAACTCCTGACCGCCTCCGGAACCGATGAAATCTACCAGTTGATTGCTTCCAAGGATGATGATTTTTAACCGGACGACGCTTCAACGGCCAAGGTCTTGAAAAAAGACCGGCCGCCGCGGCAAGGGGCCGGATGAAAGGGTCTGAATTATGGGTGTGGATCAAAGACTGGGAAGGATCATCATCATCACCGGCCTGTCCGGCTCGGGAAAATCCACCGCCCTTAACGCCCTGGAGGATTGCGGTTTCTTCTGCATCGACAATCTTCCGGTCTTGCTCCTGCCTAAATTTTTGGCCCTTCATCACCAATCCAACCCGGAAATAATCAAGCTGGGCGTGGTCATGGACATGAGGGAGAAAAAATTCGTCCATAATTTCCGGGAAGTTTTCTCCCAAATCCAGTCCCAAAATTATGACCTCCACATAATCTTTCTCGAAGCCTCGGACGAAGTTCTGGTCAAAAGATTCTCGGAGACCCGGCGGCCTCACCCTCTGGCCGCCGGGGGGAGCCTGCTGGAGGGCATCCTTTGGGAACGTGAATTGATGGCCCCGGTCCGAGAGGCGGCGGATGAAGTCGTGGATACGACCAACTACAACGTCCACCAGCTCCGCGACCTCTTCAATCAAAAGTTCGCCCAAATCGAAGCCGGCCAACGCATGTCCATCGAACTGCTCTCTTTCGGCTTCAAATTCGGACTGCCCCCGGAAGCGGATATCGTTATGGACGTCCGTTTCCTGTCCAACCCTTATTATCTGGACGACCTTCGTGAACTTGACGGTCGCGACGCCCGGGTTGTAGAATACGTGATGGCTGGCGAAGACAGTCTTGTTTTCATTAATAAGTTCGCCGATTTTTTAGACTTCGTCATTCCATTGTACCGGCGGGAAGGCAAGTCCTATTTAACTATCGCCGTAGGGTGCACCGGCGGCTTGCACCGTTCGGTGACCGTCATCAATGAACTGGCCCAAAGACTGATTAAAAGTAACAAATTGAAAGTGTTGATCCGTCACCGGGAAATCGAGAACAAGGTGAAAATCTTATGATTGGCGTAGCTGTAGTAACTCATGGCCGACTGGGCGCTGAGTTAATTAAAACCGCTGAGTTTATTTTAGGCCGGATTGAAAACGTGGTCGCCGTCTCCATCGACGACCAGCGTTCGCCCGACGCCTTGCGGGCCGAGATCGAGCAGGCCGTCAAAACCGTGGACAAGGGTAAAGGGGTGCTGATCTTAACGGATATGTTCGGCGGGACCCCGTCCAATCTCAGTCTGTCTCTGCTCTCCAACGGCCGAGTCGAGGTCCTGAGCGGCGTCAATCTGCCCATGCTCATTAAACTGATTCAATGCCGCAGCCAGATGAAACTGACCGATTTGGCTCAGACCGTCAGCACTTACGCCCGAAACAGCATCAACGTGGCCGGTCAATTACTCGGCCCTTCCTGAAAGGTCGAGCCCCCGTGCCCCTGATCCTGGTCAGAGTTGACTGTCGCCTGCTTCACGGCCAAATCCTTGAAGCCTGGGTCCCTTTCACCCAGGCCGAATGCGTGGTCGTGGCTAATGATGAAGTGGCCCAAGATTCCCTTCAAAAGGCCATCATGCAACTGGCCGTACCCCCTTCCATCGAACTGGCGGTCATGACGGTTCAGGAAGCAGCCGATACCTTGAAAGATCGTGCCTGGACGGATAAACGGGTGATCTGCCTCTTGGCCAACTGCCAGGACACTTTGAGTTTTTTCAGAGCCGGCCCGCGTTTTGACAAACTCAATCTCGGCAACCTTGACTGCACTTCCGGCAAAAAACAGGTCACTTCTTCCGTGTCTCTGGACGAGACCGACCTTAAGTGCTTGAAAGAAATCAGCGACCAAGGCGTGCACATCGAAATTCGGACCGTGCCTCAGCATCCGCCCCGGATCATAAAAGACCTCTTTCGTTTTTGCCGACTTTCTTGATCCGGCAGGAGGACCATGTGGACCGAAACCATCCTGGTCAGCATTATCGGCGGATTGATCGCCTTGGACCGAACCGCCGCCTTTCAAGTCATGGTCTCCCGGCCTCTGGCCACGGCCCCCCTCATCGGCCTAGTCCTGGGTCAACCCATGGTCGGCTTGATCGTCGGCTCTTTGCTCGAACTGATCTGGATCAGTCGACTGCCTCTAGGCGGATTTATCCCGCCCCATGAATGTTTGGGCGCGGTTCTCACCACCGCCGCCCCCATCCTGGCCCTTCACGCCTCAGAAGAACCCGGACCGGCCCTCATTACCCTAGCCCTGCTCCTGGTGCTGCCCCTGGCCCGGGCCGCCGCTCATTTGGAAAAACAAATCCGCCGCCTTAACGCCCTTCTGGCTCAACAAGCTCGAAAGGCCTTGATCTCGGGAAATTCGCGCCGATTATCCACTTTGAACCTGCTGGGCCTGGCCTTTTCCTTTGCCTGGACCGCCGGCTTCATCCTGGTCTGCCTCCCGCTCCTGACCTTTATCCTGATCCGGCTGAACCCTCTTTTAACTCCACCCACGGTCCGGGCTTTGGAGCTTTTATATTTCTGTCTGCCCCTCATCGGCGTCTCCGTCGCTTTAAGCGCCATCTCGGTGGAAAAATCCGCTCTGATTTTCGGGGCTTTCTTCATCCTGACCTTGAGTGTCTTCGTTCTATGACTAGTTTGACCGCTTGCCGACCTATTTCCGAAAAGGTCACCATCGAACCAATGAAAGAGGCCGATCTTGACCAGGTTATGGCCATCGAAAAGGCCTCTTTTCCCCGGCCCTGGACCCCGGCCCAATTCAAAACCGAGATGGAAAGACACTTGGCCGTCTGCCTGGTCGCCCGCGACGGGCCTGAAATATTGGGCCACTTGATCTTCTGGCTGATTCCGCCGGAAATTCATATTCTTAATATCGCTGTAAAATCGGCTTATCGACGCCAAGGCCTGGGCCGGCTGCTTCTGGATTACCTCTTCGCCCTGGGCCAGGAAACCGGGGTCAAAGAAGTCTTTCTGGAAGTTCGTCCCTCCAATCTGTCGGCCTTAAACCTTTATCTGCAAACCGGCTTCGTTGTAACGGGACGCCGGAAAAATTATTATTCCGAAGACCATGAAGACGCCTTGCTTATGACCAAGGTATTGCCTTAACTGGGGAGAATTCTTTTACTTATCCTCGCTCCAAGGTTCTGCCTGGGTATTTCGCTGCTCATTTTCCGACCACCGAGAGGCCGACGTCGGGCCGCGGATCATGGTTACCCCCCAATGAGGCGGAGCCTGGGAACAAGGAGTAAAAAGTAAGGCCTTCGAAGACCGGTCCCAAATGGCGGCTTGACGAAAGCCGCTCAAAAATATAATAATTCAGTTAAAATTGTCGTCTGACACGAAACTAGGGAGGAATGACATGAGCATAAAGGTAGCGGTGAACGGTTTTGGACGAATCGGCCGGTATATCGTCAGAATATTAGCCAAAGAAACCAGAGGGATCGAGTGTGTGGGCGTCAACAGCCGGGCCGACGCCGCCACGTTGGCCCATCTGCTGGAATACGATTCGGTCCACGGCCGCTTTGATCCGCCCGTGGGTTACGAAGACGACGCCCTGATTGTGGCCGGCAAAAAAATACCTATCTTCCGCAACACCGGGGACTGGTCCGCCCTGCCCTGGAAGGACATCGGGGTGGATATCGTCCTGGAATCTTCCGGAAAATTTCCCGACAAGGAATCCTGTCAGAAACACATCACCGCCGGGGCCAAAAAGGTCATCATCGGCGCGCCCGGCAAGGGAGTGGACGCCACCCTGGTGGTCGGCGTCAATCACGAGACCTATGACCCCCAAGCCCACAACGTCATTTCCAACGGTTCCTGCACCACCAATTGTCTGGCCCCGGCGGCCAAGGTCATCCACCGGGAATTCGGCATCGAAAGGGGCCTGATGACGACCATCCACTCCTACACCATGGATCAGCGCCTCCTGGACGGCTCCCACCGCGACTTGAGGCGGGCCAGAGCCGCGGCCATGTCCATGGTCCCGACCACGACCGGCGCAGCCAGAGCCGTCACCCTGGTCATCCCGGAACTAAAAGGCAGACTGGACGGACTGGCCATCCGAGTCCCCACGCCCAACGTCTCCCTGGTCGACCTGACCGCCGAACTGGGACGGCCGACCAGCGCCGCCGAAATCAATGCCGCCTTGAAAGAAGCCGGCGAAAACGAACTCAAAGGCATTATGCTCTTTACCGACAAACCTCTCGTGTCCATAGATTACACTTCCTCACCTTACTCGGCCATTGTCGACGGTCCCTTAACCAACGTCATCCAAGAAAAACTGGCCAAAGTCATGGTCTGGTACGACAACGAAAGCGGATTCGCCCACCGCATGGTCGATCTGGCTGTATATATAGGTGAACGCTTATAATTTAACCGGTCTTACCGCCCCAAAATAAGGAGGTGAAACGTATGGTTGACGGATTTGGTCTGATGTCGGTCATGGCCGCTCCTGAAGAACGTTTCCCTTACATCAACGAAGTGGACATCGGCGGCAAAAAGCTTCTGATCCGAGCCGATCTCAACGTCCCTTACGACGAAAACCAAAACATCACCGATGACACACGTATCCGCGGCATCCTGCCCACGGTCAACTATGCTCTGGACGAAGGCGCCAGCGTCATTCTGTGCTCCCATATGGGCCGACCCAAAGGGGAAATCGTGCCCAGACTCAGCCTGGAACCGGTGGCCCGTCGCATGAGCCGGCTTCTGAAGAAAGATGTCCTCATGGCCCCCGACTGCATCGGGCCGGAAGTCAAAAAGATGGTGGATCAAATGAAACCCGGGGATATTCTGCTCTTGGAAAACCTGCGTTTTCACCCCGGGGAAGAGATGAATGATGATGATTTCGCCAAAGAACTGGCTGAGTTGGCAGATATTTACGTCAACGACGCCTTTGCCGTGGCCCACCGGGTCCATGCTTCCGTAGTCGGCATCACCAAGTTCGCCCCGGTCTGTGTGGCCGGCTTTTTGATGAAAAACGAGCTGATGTATTTCCACCGGGCCATGGAGAACCCCTCCCGGCCCGTAGTGGCCATCATCGGCGGGGCCAAGATTTCCTCGAAGATTTCGGCCATCGAAAACCTCCTGGGCATCGCCGACAAGATCATCATCGGCGGGGCCATGGCCAACACCTTTCTTAAAGCGATCTACTACGACATCGGGAGCAAGTCTTTGGTCGAAGATGAATTGGTGGAACGGGCCCGGTCCATCATGCGCAAGGCCAGGAGAAACGGCGTCAAGTTCTATATCCCGGTGGACTGCGTCGTGGCCGACCGTTTCGACCCCAAAGCCGAAACCAAGATCACCACGGTCCAGGAAGTCCCCGAAGACTGGATGATCGCCGACATCGGCCCGGCCACTTCGGCTTTGTACGCCGAAGCCCTGGCCAACGCCAAAACCATCATTTGGAACGGCCCCATGGGCGCTTTCGAAATCGACGCCTTCTCCCGGGGCACCTTCCAAATGGTTCATACCGTGGCCAACACCTATTCTCTGACCATTGTCGGTGGCGGCGACACTGACGTGGCCATCCACCGGGCCGGGGAATCATCCCGTTTCACCTACATCTCCACCGGCGGCGGAGCCTTTCTCAAGCTCCTGGAAGGAGGCACCCTGCCGGCCATCGCCGCCCTGGAGGAACACGCCCGGCGCAAGAGGGAAGAACAGGAGTCGGCGGCATGACGGAAACTTCAATCCGCCGCCCGTTCATCGCCGGCAACTGGAAAATGTACAAGACCGCGGCCCAGGCCGCGGAATACGTCAGCGGCCTTAGGTCCATGCTGCCCGCCGATCCCAAGGTGGACGTGGCCCTGGCCCCGGCTTTTCCGGCCCTCGAGGCCGCGGTCCGGGCCGCGGCCGGTTCACCCATAGCCATAGCCGCTCAGAATGTCTTTTGGGAGACGGAAGGCGCTTTTACCGGCGAGGTTTCAGCCCCGATGCTCAATGACCTCGGCGTCGAACTGGTCATCATCGGTCACTCGGAAAGGCGGCAGTATTTCGGCGAGACCGACCAAACGGTCAACCGCCGACTCAAGACCGCCGTTTCCAACGGTCTAAGGCCCATAGTCTGCATCGGCGAGACCCTGGAACAAAGGGAAGCCGGCCTGACTTTTTCCGTCTTGGAAACCCAGCTTAAGGACGGTTTGGCCGGCCTGGACCACGAGGCGGCTGAAAAACTGGTTCTGGCCTATGAACCGGTCTGGGCCATCGGCACCGGTCGAACGGCCACCCCGGAAACCGCCCAGGAGGCTCACCAATTCATCCGTAATAAATTAATCCAACTGTTTGATAAAAGACTTGCCAACCACATCCGCCTCCTGTATGGTGGCTCCGTTAAACCTGAAAACACCGCCGACCTCCTGGCCCAGCCTGACCTGGACGGAGCCTTGGTCGGCGGCGCCAGTTTGAAGGTTGACGTTTTTTATAAAATAGTCGATATTGGATGTCAGGTGACAGCCTGAGAGGTTATTGGTAACTGATGAGCGTCTTTTTCATTATACTGCATGTTTTAGTCTGCCTGGCCCTGATCATGATCGTTCTTTTGCAGACGGGCAAAGGGGCCAGCATGGGGGCCGCTTTCGGCAGCGGCGCCAGCCAGACGGTTTTCGGCAGCCAAGGGGCCGGCGGCTTCTTAAGCAAGATCACCGCGGCCGCGGCCATCATTTTCATGCTGACTTCTTTGAGCCTCAGCTACATCTCCGACCGACAAATCGGCGGAGGCTCGGTCATGGAGGAAGTGACCGTCCCGGCGCAGGAACAGCCGGCCGCCCCGACCCCGCAGCCGGCGCCCGAAACCAGCAGCCCGGCCGTCCCGGATATGCCCAAAGAACAGGCTCAGCCTATTCAGCCCGGTCAGGGAGACAAGCCTTAATGCCGGTCATGATCGTGCCGAAGTGGTGGAAGTTGGTAGACACGCCATCTTGAGGGGGTGGTGGGCGCTGCCCGTGCGGGTTCAAATCCCGCCTTCGGCACCATGCTTTTCCAATAAAAACGGCCCTTTGACCTTATCCAAGGGGCCGCTTCCAGTTTCCGGCCGCTTTTTGCCGCAGGCCCTTGTTCTTCCCCCGATCATCGAAACCGGCAGTTACAAAAACACCCGGTAATCCACTTTCAACGCCTGGGCCAGGATTCGGGCCGTCTGCTTGCCGATGGGCCGCTGGCCGTTTTCCATCTCGGAAATATGCCTCTGGGGAAGGCCGGTCAGGTCGGCCAGGGCGCGTTGAGTCAGGCCTTCCTTGGCCCGCGCCCCCTTCAGGGCCTGTCCGGGTGGTGCAGGTTCCGGCAAAACGGACCGCCAGGGGATAATATCTGCTTTTCCGACAAAACAGCCCCCTCATTTTTCCGCCTCCGGCTTCCACTCCCGCGCCCATTTCTGGGCTTCGGCCAGTTGAGCCGGGGTCAGTTTTTCGGCGACTAGATCGCGATTTTTGGCCGCCATGTCCCGCGCGTCCTTATCCGTTGCCCCGGCCGCAGCCAGATTGAACCACATGTAGGCCAGTTGATAGTCCTGGGGAACGCCCCGGCCAAGCAAATACATGAACCCGAGACTGCCTTGCGCCCCGGCGTCACCCTGGTCGGCAGCCCGGCGAAACCATTTAACGGCTTCGGCGTAGTCTTGGATCACGCCTTGACCTTCGACATACATGGACCCGAGAAAGAACTGCGCTTTGGCGTCGCCCTGCTCAGCGGCCCGGCGATACCACTTGACCGCCTCACCGTAATCTTGAGGCACGCCTTGACCCTCAGCATACATGTCCCCGAGCCTGTTCTGCGCCTCGGCGTTGCCTTGTTCGGCGGCGGCCTTGAATTCCTTGAAGGCTGTCTCATAGTCTCCGCGCTCGTAAGCGGCTACTCCGGTCTCAAGGTCGGCCCAAGCCGGCCCGGCCGGCCCCCAGACCAAAACCGCCGCCGCCACCATGACTAAAAATATTCGCTTCATGGCTTCACCTTCCCTGAAGCCCCCGCCCGTGGGCCGTCTTTGAGTTTACCTAAAAACTATGCCCGAAGCCGCCTTTTTTGTCGGCCGGAATAGAGGGAATGGTGCCATCACGATTATTTTGAGGCAATCCGACCCCCTCCCCCCCTGGCTTTTTTGCCGATTAAACGGCCAAGGGTTTCATCGGCCTTGGCTTGTGCCTTGAATTCTTGCCCGGCGGCTTTAATTTCCGGTTCCATTTGCGCCCCTTTGGAACGAGGCCATTATATCATTCCCGGACGGCTTGGCAAGCCGGTCCAACCGGTTGCGGATAGGTTGCGAATTGAGGCGCTTGGTTGGGCGGCCCGGACAACGTCCGGGTCCGCCGTCAGTCATCGGTCATTTTAATTTGCTATTGACACCGTGCCTCAATCAAGGCGGGGCAAAGTGAATAAGTTTGCCATTTATTATGCTATTTCGATATAATGAAGCGATTGATTCGGAGGTGTCTCGGCCAATGGGCGAAGCCCCGGAAAAAGCTCCGGTAATCATCACCGTGGCCAGCGGCAAGGGCGGGGTCGGCAAGACCAACATCGCCGTGAACCTGGCCTTGGCCCTGATCGATGAACGGCTCAAGGTCTGTCTTTTGGACGCCGATTTCGGTCTGGCCAACGTGGACGTCTTGCTGGGGCTGACCACGGAGCACTCCCTGGTTGATTTTATCGAAGGGAAAAACACCTGGGATGAGGTGACGGCTTCCGGGCCGAACTCATTAAAGATCATACCCGGCGGGCGGGCCCTCGAACGCCTGCCCCAACTGAAAAAGAATGAAAAAGCCCGGATAATCGAGGCGTTGGATCATCTGCACGGCTATGATGTCCTGATTATCGACGCCCCGGCCGGGATTTCCGAACCTGTTTTGAACTTTCTGCAATCGGCGGCCATACCGATTTTAATCATAACTCCGGAACCGACTTCTCTGACCGACGCCTTTTCCGTGTTGAAAATTTTCCTGAAACGCCGGCCGAACGCCCAGGTCTTTGTTCTGGTCAATCAAGTCAAGTCATTGGATCAAGCCAAAAAAGTAGTACAACGCTTTGGGGCGGCGGTGAACAATTATCTGCATACCGCCATAAGACCGTTGGGGTACGTAACCGAAGACTTCAAAGTCACGGAAGCTGTCACCCGCCAGGTCCCCTTCCTCCATTTTTATCCGGAGGCCCCGGCCAGCCGGTGTTTAAGACGGATCGCCGCCAATCTGAAATCCGGCTTACTCGATTCGGCCGAACCTGGAGGTTTGGAGACCTTATTCCTGACAGCCGCACCCCAAGAGGATGAGCCGGCCACGCCGGAGGCTCCACCGGCTCCGGTCCAGGTTCAGGAAGCAGGAAACCGGCAGGCCGAAGAGGCGCCGCCCCTGGATCCGGCCGTTTCCGGGGACATCGTTCGGCTCCTGGTCAAAGAAGCCCACCTGTCCACGTCCCAGGTGAACTACGCCCTGAAGGTCCAAAAGAAACTGGAGACCCCCCAACTGCTCCTGGACATTCTTAAGGACCTTGGATTTGTCGGCGACAGCCAAATCAAAGACACCTTATTGAAAAACCGGACCGGAATCCGCTTGGGCTCCCTGCTGGTGGAACTAGGCTATATCACTGACAAACAATTGTCGGCCGCCCTTAACAAGCAGCGGGAGATTCAAGGCCGCCTGCGCCTGGGGGAGGTCTTGGTCGAAAACAAGTACATCTCGGAATATGATCTCACCCAAGTGCTCTCCATGCATTTGGGCTACCCGTACGTGGAACTTACTCCGGGGATGCTGGATCGAGCCCTGATGGAGAAGGGTCAAAAAGAGCTTTTCGCGCAGCACCATTTTCTGCCGGTGGCCCGGGAAAACGACACGGTTACGGTGGCCATGAGCGATCCGCTCAATCCTTCGGCCTTGGCCGCGATCAAAAAGCTTTATGGTCCGAACATCGTCATCCTCATCACCATGGAGCGGTTCATCCGGAACTCCCTGGACGGATACGACCATATCGTCCAGGAAACGGCCAAGCCGGAAAAAACCGACCATACGGAAATCATCGAGACCGTCGATCGGATCATCAACGAGGCCATCATAAAACAGGCCAGCGACATCCATTTCGAACCGTTGAAAAACCGCTTGCGGGTCCGTTTTCGGAAAGACGGTTCTTTGATTCATCATGCCGACCTGCCCAAGGATATTGAGCCGGCCGTCATCAACCGCCTCAAGGTCATGGCTCAGGCCAATGTGGCCGAGCGGCGGCGGCACCAGGACGGACGGATTCTGCTCGAGTCCACCCTGAGCGGGGGGGAGGTGGACCTGCGGGTCTCTTTTTATGTGACCCTGTTCGGCGAAAAAGCGGTTTTGCGGATTCTGACCAAGAAGGTGGAGCTCTATAAAATCGACGATCTGGGCATGGGGCCCAAAATGCTGGATCGTTTTCGGACCGACGCCCTGGATTCGCCCACAGGCGTGGTTATTATCACCGGGCCGACCGGCGCGGGCAAGACCACCACCCTTTACGCGGCCATCAACTACTGCAACAACGTGGATACCAATATCATCACCGCCGAAGACCCGGTGGAATATGTCATCGAGGGCGTGTCCCAGTGTTCCATCAACCCCAAGATCGGCATCACTTTCGAGGAAACCTTGAAACACATCTTGCGCCAGGACCCGGATATTATCGTTTTAGGAGAAATCCGCGACCGTTTTTCGGCCGAGAGCGCCATCCAGGCGGCCCTGACCGGCCACAAAGTCTTGACCACCTTCCATACCGAAGACACCATCGGCGGCTTGCTCCGCCTCATGAACATGAATATTGAGACTTTTCTGATTTCTTCCACCGTGGTCTGCGTCGTGGCCCAAAGGCTGCTGAAAAAAATCTGTCCGGTCTGTAAAGAACCTTACACGCCCACCCCGCGTGAGCTTACCCGGCTGAAGTATCAGTTGTCAGACGTCAACCGTTACCAGTTTAGTATAGGCCGGGGATGTGATCACTGCGACTATACCGGTTATTCGGGTCGGGTCGGCATATTCGAGGTCTTAGTCCTCAATGAATACGTCAAAGAGGCGATTTTAAACCGGAAGACGTCTTACGAAATCCGGCGGATCAGCGTCGAAACCACCGGCCTGGTCACCCTTCTGGAAGACGGCCTGGTCAAGGCCGCTCACGGGATCACCAGCTTGCAGGAAGTCCTGCGGAGCCTGCCCGTCCTGGAACCCCCCCGTCCTATTGATCAAATTGTTCGGCTGGTCGGCGAAATTAAATGAAAGACAGACCCGTTGTTGAACTGATTGATGAAGTTTTAAACCGGGATGAGATTGAACTGTCTGTTTTCAACCAAGTGGCCCAGGAATTACAAAAGGTTGTTTCCCAAGAAAATTTCTCTCTGGACGATATTGCGGAGATAATCCGGAAGGACCAGGCCCTGGCCTCCCAAGTTCTAAAGGTGGCCAACTCGGCCTTCTACGCCGGGCTGCAGCCGGCCAAGACCATCCAAAGCGCTTCGGTGCGCCTTGGGGCCAAGACCATATTCAACGTGGTGACCATAATCACTCAGAAGCAGCTTTACCGCTCCAAAGTCAAACAGTTCGGGCCGATAATCCAATCGCTCTGGGTGCACGCCTTGGGTGCGGCCACGGCCTCCCGCTGGCTCTGCCTTCATATGGGCTTGCCCCATATCGCCGAAGAAAGTTTTTTGGCCGGTCTGCTTCATGACATCGGGAAGCTGCTCATTTTCCGGGCTATCGAAGAGTTGTTGACCACCCAACCGGATTTCAAAAAAATCTCGCTGAATCTGGTCGAAGAGATTATCGTGGCTTTGCACGCCGCCCAAGGCGAGCGCCTGATGAGGCGGCTGAATATACCGGAAGCCTATTGTGAAGTGGCCGGCCGCCACCATGACCCGGAAGTGAAAGGCGACAACATTATTTTGAACGTGGTCCGCCTGGCCAATCTGACCTGCCATAAACTGGGCCTGGGCCCCAAAAAGGACCCCGAAATCATGCTTTCCACCACCCCTGAAGCCCTCAATCTCATGGCCAAGGATATCCTCCTGGCTGAATTGCAGGTGGAACTCGAAGACCAGGTGGCCGCCCTCCCCGTCTGATTTTCCCCGGACCCGCAAAAATTTTTTTACAAATGAACAAACGGCCGTTCAAAGCCTTGACACCGCCCCTTCAGAAAACTATAGTTGTTTCTTTAATTGTTCCGGCGAGGTGAAGGAACCGATGGCCATGAACGCCTTTCTTTTTCCCGGCCAGGGCTCTCAATACGTGGGGATGGGCCGCGAGTTCCACGAGGCTTATCCTTGGGCCCGGGAGGTTTTCGCCCTGGCCGACCAAGTCGCCCAAAAGCCTATCACCCGGCTCTGCTTTGAAGGCCCTCTGGAAGAATTAACCAAGACGGTCAATCTTCAACCGGCCGTCACCGCCGTCAACCTGGTCTGCTGGCGGGCCTTGATTGAAAAAGGCGTCCAGGCCCAGTTTGCGGCCGGCCATTCTTTGGGGGAGTATTCGGCCCTGGCTGCGGCCGGCGTCATTTCCTTGGCCGACGCCTTGCGCTTGGTCAACGCCCGAGGTGAGCTGATGCAGCGGGACGCCGAACGCCGCCCGGGGGCCATGCAGGCGGTCATCGGGTTGACTCCGGCCGAGGTCGAAGGTCTGACCGAGCTGGCCAAAGACCACGGCCCGATAGTGGTGGCCAACTACAACACCCCCCAGCAGATAGTCATCACCGGCGCGCCTGAGGCGGTGGCCGCGGCGGCCAAACTGGCCAAGGCCAAAGGGGCCAAAACCATACCTTTGAAGGTTTCCGGGGCCTGGCACAGCCCGCTGATGGCTGAAGCGGCCGCGGATTTCGCCGCCGTGTTGGAAAAAACCGCTTTCCATCCCCCCGGTTGCCGGATAATTTTAAACGTCACCGCCGACGAGGAGTCCGATCCGGCCAGACTTAAAAGCCAGATGGCTCGACAAATAACTTCGCCGGTCCGGTGGTCCGAAAGTATCGAGAAAATGATTGAGGCGGGCGTAACCAGGTTCGTCGAGGTCGGCCCCAAGAATGTCCTGGCCGGACTGGTCAAGAAGATCGCCCCGCCGGACCTTCAAATCGAGATCATCAACGTGGCCGATCCGGCCGGGTTGGACCAAGCCGCCGAGTTGCTAAGGAGTTAGTCAAGTGTCCGTTCCTGTGGAAAAATTAAAGGCCCAACTGGTTTTCAGGGAAGAACGTTGCAAAGGTTGCGGCCTTTGCGTTCTGACCTGCCCGCGCAAAATTCTGGCCATCAGCGACCGATTGAACAACCAAGGCTATCCGGTGGCCGAACTGACCGATCCGGACAGGTGCAACGGCTGCGCCTTATGCGCGGAAATGTGCCCGGACATCGTCATTGAAGTGTGGAAGTAGCAAGTCATGGCTAAAAAAAGAAAGATGCTGCTGGTCAAAGGCAATGAAGCCATAGCCATGGGGGCGATTGAAGCTGGCTGCCGTTTTTACTTCGGCTACCCGATCACCCCTCAGAACGACATTCCCGAATATTTGTCCGCCCACCTGCCCGCGGTCGGGGGGACTTTCATCCAGGCCGAAAGCGAGATCGCTTCCATCAATATGCTCCTGGGCGCCGGAGCCACCGGGGCCAGAGCCATGACCTCCTCGTCTTCGCCGGGCATCTCTCTGAAGCAGGAGGGCTTAAGTTACATGGCCGGGAGTGAAATCCCCGGAGTGGTGGTCAACATGAGCCGCAGCGGTCCGGGTCTGGGCGGCATCCATCCTTCTCAGGGCGACTATTTCCAAGCCACCAGAGGCGGAGGCCACGGGGACTATCGGACCCTCGTCCTGGCCCCGGACTCGATCCAGGAATGCTATGAACTGACCATGTCGGCCTTCGACCTGGCCGACAAATACCGCAACCCCGTGGTCGTTTTGGGGGACGCCATTTTGGGCAACATGAAGGAATCCCTGGACCCCAAATCGTACCGACCGAAAAAAATCAAGAAAGATTGGGCCTTGACCGGGGCTGAGGGCCGGTCGCCTCGTTTCCTCAAGAGTCTTTACTTGAGCGACGGGGAATTGACCAAACACAACTGGAAGCTGTATAAAAAGTACCAGAGCATGAATAAAGAGGTCCGGTGGCAGGACTTGGCTCTGGAAGGGGCCAAGCTGGTTTTGGTCGCTTTCGGTTCCATGGCCCGGGTCCTCAAGTCCACGGTAGCCATGGCCCGGCAGGAAGGCTTGAAGGTGGGACTGATCCGGCCCATCACCTTGTATCCTTTCCCCACGGACATCATCCGGCGCACCTCGGAAAAGACCCGGCATTTCCTGACCATGGAGCTCAACACCGGCCAGATGGTGGAAGACGTCCGGCTGGCGGTCAAACCGGGGACCAAAGTGGATTTTTACGGAGTGCCGCCGGGCTATATCCCTTCCCCGGACGAGTTGCTCCAAGAGATTAAAAAGGTTTATTCCGGAAAGAAATAAGCAAACACCGGGTTGGTCCGGGAGGTTGGTCAAGATGCAGCAAGTATTTAAAAGACCGGAGGCCCTGCACGATGTGCCCTTCCACTTCTGCGCCGGCTGTCACCACGGCATCATTCACCGACTGGTCGGCGAGGCCATCGACGCGTACGGGCTCAGGGAAAAGACCATCGGCGTGGCCTCGGTCGGTTGTTCGGTTTTCATGTACGACTATTTCAACGTCGACGTGGTCGAAGCCCCCCACGGCCGGGCTTCGGCCGCCGCCGTGGGAGTCAAACGTTCCCGGCCCGACAACTTCGTCTTCACCTACCAGGGCGACGGCGATCTGGCCGCCATCGGCACGGCCGAAATCATCCACTCGGCCAACCGGGGGGAAAGGATCACCGTGATTTTCGTCAACAACACGGTCTTCGGCATGACCGGCGGCCAGATGGCTCCCACGACCATGCTGGGCCAAACGACTACGACCACGCCCTTCGGCCGGGACGCCCAAAGAAACGGATTCCCTATCCGGATGGCCGAACTGCTGGCCCAACTGGACGGTACGGCTTTTTCGGCCAGAGTGGCGGTCAACAAGATCAAGAACCTCAAGCAGGCCAAGAAGGCCCTGCGCCTGGCCTTCGAAGCCCAGCTCAGCGGCCGCGGCCTGGGGTTCGTAGAATTTCTCTCATCCTGCCCGACCAACTGGAAGATGACCCCGGAACAAGCCAACACCCGGGTCGAGATGGAGATGATTCCCTATTTCCCATTGGGGGTTTTCAAGGAATTAGTCGGCAGTCCGGGTGAAGCAAGCGAGGAGTAGAGCCTTGTATTTTGATGCAATAATTGCCGGATTCGGCGGCCAGGGCGTCATGTTCATCGGCAATCTTTTGGCTTACGCCGCCATGGCCGAAGGGCGAAATGTAACTTACATGCCGGTTTATGGCGTGGAAATGCGCGGGGGCACGGCCAATTGCACCGTGGTCATTTCCGACGAGGAAATCGGATCGCCGATTATGTATCATCCGATTTGCGCCGTGGTCATGAACAAGCCCTCTTTGCTCAAGTTCGGCCCCAGGGTCAGAAAAGACGGCTTTTTGGTGGTCAACGCCTCGTTGATCCAGCCGGACGAAGTGAAAATCAATGGCCCGGAAGTAATTATGGTTCCGGCCATCGAGCTGGCCAAGGAAGCGGGCAACGACCGGTTGGCCAACATGATTATCTTAGGCGTGGTCGCCGAAAAGAGCGGGGTGACCACCTTGAAGTCTCTGAAAAGATCCCTGGAAGAAACCCTTCCTGAAAGGTCCCATGAAATGATCCCGGTCAACCTCCGGGCCATGGAAAGAGGGGCCAGGTTTATTCGAGACGGCAAGTAGGAGAGGGTAGTATGACGGAGAAGGAAAAAAAGGACAGTTACGAAGACTTTCTGTCCGAGATCGGCCGGATGTCCGAGCCCGGCCGGCGGGAGGCCCATTTTCTCGAGGATATTTCCGCGGTTTCCGGCGGGGAGGCCGAGGAGGAGGCCGGACTGGTCGGCGAACGGGTCCGAAAAATCCGGGAGATGAAAGGGCTGTCTTTGGCGGACGTGGCTTCCCGCACCGGGTACACCGAGGACTTTCTCCGGCGCATCGAAGAAAATGAAATTTCGCCCCCTTTGGGCGTTCTGATCAAGCTGGGCAAGGCCCTGGGCATGAAGATGGGTTTCTTCATCTCCGGGGGGGAGACCAAGCCCTACACCGTGGTCCGCCGGGAAGAGCGCCGTAAAATCGCCCGACGGGCTTCATCGGACGACCGGAAATACGGCTACACCTATCAATCCTTGGCCCCCGGCAAGACGGACCGACACATGGAGCCCTTTCTGGTCACCTTGGAGCCGGCCGAAAAAGAAGAACTGTCCACCCACGAAGGGCAAGAATTCATTTACGTCCTTGAGGGTCAGATGGAAGCGATCCTGGATCAGGACCGGATTCTCCTGGGGCCGGGCGACGCCGTTTATTACGATTCCAACGTCCCCCATATGGTCCGCTGCGTCGGCGGGCCGTCGACCAAGATTCTGGCCGTCCTTTACGCTTCCGACAAATAGTCAGGAAACCGCTCAGATTTGGAAAAAGGGGCCGATCGGCTCCTTTTTTCGCCCACAGACCGCCCGGGCATAATAAAAAAAGATGATAAGGCCGGTTCAGGGATCAGACCTGCAAGGCTTTGACCGCGGTCTTGTTTCCAGCCACGATAAGCACGTCACCGGCTCGGATGGCTTCTTGGGCCGAGGGTCCGGTGATCTGCAGGTCGCCGCGTTGTATGCCGATGACGGTGACCCCATAGTCTCGACGGAAATTCAGGCTGGCCAAGGTCTGGTCCACCCAGGGGGAATCCGGTTTCACTTCAACGGACCCGATGGTAAAGCCGTCATACTGATCGTCTTCCGGGCCGAAATCTCGGCGTTTGAGGTATTCAACGGCCCGTTTCAAATTATCGCTTGCGCCCAATAGGACCAAGCGATCTCCGGGAAAAAGTTGGAAGTCCGGCCCTGGATCGAAGTAAGATTTACCTGCTCGGCTGACCGCCAGAATGGATACGCCGGTTTCAGCCCGAAGGGGGATTTGGCCGATGGATTTCCCGCTGAACACGGAACCGGCCTCAAGGCGGACCTCTCGAAGGGTGGTGGGCCAAGCCATTTTCTCGGGCAGGAGGCGCATGGCCGCGGTCAGGGAATCCACGGCCTGTTCGGCGGCGTCGGCGAAGGGCCGCAACACGACGTCCGCCCCGGAGGAGCGGAATTCATCGGCATCCGCCTGGCTGCGGGCGGTGAGGACAATCTTTCCCCGGTACCCGGTCTGTTTCAAAACCCGGAGCAGGGCCAGGTTGGCTTCACGATCCGGCATGGCGCTGACCACCCAGTGGGCCGATTTGGTGGGCAGATGTTCCAATATCTCCGGGTCGCCGGCATCGCCGTACAGAACGGAGACTCCCTTTTGACGCCAGTGATTCAGCACCTGTGGATCGAAGTCGACGCCCACGACTTGCTTTTTGCGCTGAAGCAGGCTGTTGAGAATGCTGCCGCCATAAGTGCCCAAGCCAAGCAAAAGAACGTCCACAATCGGGCCGGAGTCCAGAGAAGAAGTCTCCATTTCCCGATATGGACTCTTTTTTTCAAATATTGAAAGCACGGGGGAAATGATCTTATAAATGGGACCTGAATAAAGGATCATGTAAGTGGAAAGGCCGATGGTCACCAGACCGACCAGGGTGATCATGCCCATGGTTTCCTGGTTCAGGTGCCCGAGGCTCACGCCGAGCGCCCCAAGAATCAACGAAAATTCGCTGATCTGGGCCACGGTCAGTCCGGCCAGGAAACCGGTGCGCTTGCGGTAGCCCATGAAGCCCATGATGATCATAACGATCAAGGGGTTGCCTATTAGAACGAATATCGAAAAAATCAGGGCGTTGCCCAGTTGAGCGCCCAGGACCGAGAGGTCCAGGCGCGCCCCAAGGTCGATGAAAAAGAAAAGCAATAAGAAGTCTCTCAAGGTGGCCAAGCGGGAGCTGAGGGCGTCCCGATACTGAGTCGAGGCCAGGGAAATGCCGGCCAGAAAAGCTCCCACCTCCTTGCTGAAACCCAGATAGTCCCCGACCATGGCCAGGAAGACCGACCAAGCCACGGCGAACAAAACCATGAGTTCCTGAGAACGGGCCAACTGGTCCAAGACATAAGGCAAAACATAGCGCATGAGCAAAATCACACTGCCCAGAAAAAGCAACCCTTTGGCCGCCACCCAAAGCATGGCGGCGGTCAGGTTTACTTGATCCGAATCGCCGACCCCCAGAGTCGACAGACCGATCATGACCAGGACTACGACGATGTCCTGGACGATCAGGAAGCCCACGGCGATCCGGCCGTGCAAGGCGTCGATCTCCTTTTTATCCGAAAGCAGCTTGACGATGATGATGGTGCTGGAAAAAGTCAGGGCCACCGCAACATAAACGGCATGGATGATGGTCATGCCCAGCCCCAAGGCGATGAAAAAACCAAAGATGGAGGTGAAGGCCACCTGTCCCAGGCCGGTAGCCAGGGCCACCGGCCCCATGGTTCTGATCATCCCCACGTCGAGCTTGAGGCCGACGATGAACAGCAAGAGGGCGATCCCCATTTCGGCCAGCAATTCGATCTGTTCGTGGCTGGTGACGATGGACAGGACGGAAGGTCCGGCCAGGACGCCGACGGCGATAAAGGAAACTATCAAGGGCTGGCGAAGCTTCAGGCCCACAGCGCCCAGGACGGCCGCCAAAAGCAGGATGTAAGTTATTTCAGTAAATAAAGAGTCTAATATCATGCCCACCTCGGTTGATAAAGCGTCACGAATGCTGGTCCGCCCATTTTACTGATATTCTTTACTCTGTTAGATGCCAACCATCATCAGGAAATATTCGACCAACTTCTCATATAGAGAAAATTCCTCATTAGGACAATCACTACAACAAATGTTACAAATCAATTAAAAAAACCGGGAGACTCCTCCCGGTTTTTTAAAAAGATGCTGTAAATTTCATCAAGAACCGCTTTCCCACTGGCATTGAGTGAAATCAATAGGCTGGCCGCACTTTTTACAGACGTGGGACTTGTCGAACTCGTCGGAAAAAATCTCTTTTTCCTGACCGCAGTTGGGGCAGTTGCAGACAAAGGATTTCAGGCTTTTAAACTGTTCGAAACCCGGACAATGCTGGGGCGTGGTGGCCATGACTAGCACCTCCTTGCTCAGGATAGGTTTAAAGGCGAACCATAATTCCTTACTAGAGATTTTTAAACCAATCTGGACTATAAATCAAGACTGGCCCGGACTATTTTGGGGCGGGTTGCAAAGCGCCCCGGCCAAATTGCCGAATCATGACGCTTTTGACTCGAAAAATACCCCTTCCGCCCCACAATATGGGCGATTTTGAAACCCGGCTATCTCTCCACCAAGATACAAGGGGCGGGCCCGTTGGGGCAGACCTATGTGTCCGCCCTCTTTCCAAACTCCGCCCAGGGAGGGGCCCGCCCGCACGCGCCCTCCTGACTGGATAATTACCAATTTTTTACGTTTTTCATTGCCTGCAACATTAAAATCATAGTATTTAGACCACTATGGCCGGTTTGGACATTAATTTTCTGATCGCCGTTCCGGAAAGGACCGAGGCCGGGATCATCGGCCGGACCCTTCGGGAGATGGGTTTTTACAATCTGACTAGGGCCGAAGACGGCCTGACGGCTTTAGACCTGATTCGGTCTAGACCCGAAGCCTTTTTGATCATCGCCTGGGACCTGCCTTTGATCAGCGGACCGGGAGTGATCGAGATGGTCCGGCGGGAGTCGGACTCCTCGGACTTGGCCTGCCTGCTGATTATGCCCACGCCCGATGCCGAAGAAATCGCCCGGGTGGCCAAATTAAACCTGGACGGCATCTTAACCCGGCCGATCATAGCCGGGACTTTAGCCGCCAAAATAAAAGAAGCCTTGGACAAGCGCAACCGGCAACCCTGGCCGGAAACCAAGGAAGCCAAAGGCGACCATCTGCTAGAGTCCGGACAGCCCCATGAAGCCCTGGAAGAATACGCCAAGGCCCTCAGAACCGGCCAGAACCGGTTGGCCAGCCTTTACACTGATATGGCTGATATTCTGATGAAACAGGGGCGATTGGACGAGGCTGTGGCCGGCCTGGAAGAAGCGGTTCAAGCCGATCCCGGATTGGCTCGGGCCCAGGCGGCCTTGGGCCGGGCCTACCTCGAAGCCGGACGTCCGGACGAGGCGGCCCAGGCCCTGGAAAAGGCCCTGGCCATTGACCCCCTCAACGAGGAAATTCAAACCGGTATCGCTGAAACCCACCTGCAATTGGAGAATCTTCATCAGGCTGAAGCGCTTTTTCGCAAACTCTGGGAGCAGAGCCCCCATGATCTTCATATTCTAAACCGCCTGGGCATCACCTTGCGCAAACAGGGCAAGTATGAAGAAGCCTTGACTTACTACCGCCAAGCCCTCCAGGTATTCGACCAGGACGAAAACCTTTACTTCAACCTGGGGCGATGTTATTTTGAAGCCGGCCGGATGGATCAGGCCAGGAGCTCGATCAGACAGGCCTTGGCGCTTAATCCCGATTTTCATGAAGCCCGGGAGTTGCTCGATCGGATAAATCGGGATCAAACGGGGAGTGATCCGGGGCGGTGACAAAAGTTGACCGGACCCGATGATATTTTGAAGAACAAAGGAAAAGATCGAAAAAGATGACCTGCACAGAAGTGTTTGAACGGATGGAGGAAAAATTCAAGGAATTTGATCTGCCCGACATTCACGGCGTATTTCAGTTCAACATCCCCGGCGAGGCCGGCGGTCAATGGCATGCGGTCTGTCAAGGCCGGTCCTGCCAAGTCAGCCCGGGCCGATACCCTCGCCCCGACGTAACCGTTACGGTCAACGCCGAAAACGCGGTGAGACTGGCGGAAGGCCGCCTTCACCCCGCCTTGGCTCTCCTGACCCGCAAGGTCAAGGTCCGGGGCGACATGCTTCTGGCGGCCAGGGTTCAGCGCTTGCTGGCCGGCCGGATTTAAATCCGGGACCGCCCTCGCCGCGGCGAGTTGGATAATAATCTTTAATAATAAGATATCAGGGATAAAGCCCAGTCAAGGGGAGGAAAGATTCGATGCAGACTTTTATCAATGCCGTTTGGACTCGTCAAATCGCCTTACTCCTGGCCGTGGTTATAGGCCTGGTCAGCCTGGCCCCCCGGGTTGAAGCCGGATTTATTCCCAGCAGTGAATATTTTTCCGCCATCGACCGGGACCAGGACCTGGAATCAGTCCAGAAAGCTCTGGAACACAAATTAGTCAAAGAACGCCTTAAGGCCTTGGGTTACTCCGAGGAAGAGATCGCCCAGCGCCTGGATAAATTATCGGACGGGGAAATCCACGCCCTGGCCGCTCAACTGGACGCCCTGGTCCCGGCCGGCGACGGCATCGGCCTGGCCATCTCCGTCCTGGTCATCATCCTTCTGGTCCTCCTGATTCTGGAGGTGGCTGATCGGCGAATCGTCATCACCTGAACCATTGCCGCAACAGAACCGCAGAAAAACCACCCGGCCGGGGTCAGGCCGACCAACGTCCATCCCGGTCGAAGGCGGCCTTTATGTCGCCGGTCTTTTATTCTTTCTTTTAAATACATTGGCCTGCGCGACCGGCGGCGGCCCGGACCTGAACTTCCAGCCGCCGACCCACGCAAATTTTATTGAAAATGTGCCGTTCTATCCACAGCCCTCCGGCCAGTGCGGCCCGGAGTCCCTGGCCGCCGTGCTCAATTTTTACGGAGCCGATCTGAACCCCGACCGAATCGCCCAAGCCGTTTACCGGGAAGACCTCCGGGGCGCGGTCGGTCTGGACATGGTCCTGTACGCCCGAAACCAGGGCTATGAAGCCGGCTTTTTCCGGGGGACCCTCAAGGACATCATCCAGGCTGTGGATCGGGGCCGCCCCCTGATCATCATGGTGGACTATGGGGCCTCGCGACTGGTCAAAAGCCATTACCTGGTGGTCATCGGCTATTCTCCCGAGGGGATAATGGTTAATTCGGACCGGACTCAGGGCCGAATCATTCCCTGGCCCCAACTTCTGCCCAGATGGGCCAGGACCGACCATTGGACCCTCTTGATCGAACCGCCTTCCCGGCCGTCCCGTCCGGAAGAATGAAATAATGGGCAAGTTTAGCTTCCCCTTGATCCTGCTGATCCTACTGATCTGGTCGGCCGGCTGTGCCGGACGCCGGATCATCATTCTTGAGGACCCGCTCACTCCGGAAGAGCATCTCCAACTCGGTCTGGCCTATGAAAAAAAAGGAGAAGCCGACCTGGCCTTGCGGGAATACCAACTGGCCGCCAAAAAACAGCCTTTGGCCCATTATTTCCTGGGCAATCTTTATTTCGAAATGAAGGACTACTCCCGGGCGGAGAAAGAATACCGGCAGGCGATTAAAAAAAGCCCCGATGATCCCCGGGCCTATAACAATCTGGCCTGGCTGTACTACACCCAGGACCGAAAGCTCGACCAAGCCGAAGACCTGGCCCGGCGGGCCGTGGACCTGGCCGGCCCATCGGAAAATGGCCCTTATCGGGACACCTTGGACCGGATCATCCAAGTCAGGTCCGAACGGCCAAGAAGCCCCTGAAACCTCCGAATGAAAAGGCCGAAAGTTTTTACCAGGCCTTTTGCATGCTGAACGGCGATCCGGGCTTTCCAAGAAGATTTGGACATGTCCAAACCCGGGCATGGGGGAAAAGTTCAGACCCGTCCAAAACCGTTTAAAGATCATCGATATAATTATCTTAATTTAATGGTAATTTAGCTGTTCTTCCGGCGGCTGAATCTGTTTGACTGGATGGTATGGATTTTGCTACAATTAAACGAACGTTCACTTTTGGCTCTGACAAGATTGGCCTCAAAAACTCAATATCCACATCCAAGGGGGAGGTTGAGAAAAATGTCTCTCAATTTTAATTTAGGAAGTCCAACCACGGCCCAAAATATCCTGAGGTCCGGTTATCTGACCGTCGGCGAAGCCTTGAGGGTCAACGCCAAGGTCTTGCCGACCAGGCTGGCCGTCGAATATGACGGCGGCCAGTTGACCTTTGCTCAACTCAACTCCCTGGCTAATAAATTAGCCAACGCTTTCGGGTCGTTGGGCATAAAACGCGGCGACAGGGTCGCGGTTCTGTCCGAAAACCGAATGGAGTATTGTCTGACCGCCTATGCCGCGGCCAAACTGGGGGCTATCGTGCCTTGTTTAAATTGGCGTCAAGCGGCGGATGAACTGTCCTACTGCATCAAACTGACCACCCCGGCGACGATCTTGGTGTCCTCGCTCTATAGAAACAATTTCGAGGAAATCAGGGACGACCTCCCGTTTATTAAAACCGTGGTCTGGTTTGACGAACAACCGGAAAGAGAGGGCGAAATGAATTTTTCCGCCCTTCTGGACCAGGGCGTGGACCGGGAGTTGGAGGTGGAGGTCTTGCCCGAAGACGCCCTGACCATCATTTACACCAGCGGCACCACCGGGTATCCCAAGGCGGCCATAGTCTCCCACCGGGGGATGTTCGGCCGAGCCTGGGCCTGGGTTTGTGACTTGAACCTCAACGAGAAGGACACTTTTTTAGCTTGGGCTCCGATGTTTCACATGGCTTCCATGGACCAGATGATGGTCAACCATATTCTCGGCGGGAAAGTCATTTGCATCCCGGGTTTTGAGCCCGAGAAACTGGCCTATTACGCCTTTAAGGAATGGTTGGGCTGGTTCATTCTGATGCCCGGATGTTACGAGCCCATGATCGAAATCTTCAGCAAGGCTGATCGAAAGCCGGTCGGGGCCAAGTATGTGGGGGCCATGGCCGATCTGACCCCGCCCGCCACCATCGCCGAAATCACCCGTTTGACGAATTCGCCCTTTCTCAATTCCTTCGGTTCGACCGAGACCGGACTGCCGCCGGCCTCGGCCTCCACTTTCGAGATAGGCAAGATTCCCACTGATTTTTCCAAGAGAGTCAGCACGACCTGCCAGATAAAACTGGTCGATCATGAAGACAATATAGTCCCCATCGGCGAGCCCGGGGAAATGGCCATGCGCGGGCCTTCCCTGTGCAGCGGCTATTGGAACAACGAGGAAGCCAACCGGGAGGATTTTCGCAACGGCTGGTTTCACATGGGCGACGTCTTCAGCATGAACCCGGACGGCCGGATAAATTTCGTCGACCGGCGCAAGTATCTGATTAAAAGCGGCGGGGAAAATATTTATCCGGCCGAAGTCGAGCGGGTGTTGATGCGTCATCCGGCCGTGCTGGAGGCGGTGGTCGTCCGTTACCCCGATCCCAAGTGGGGGGAGACTCCCAAGGCCTATATCGCCACCAGTCAGCCCATCGACCAGGAAGAACTTATGGACCTTTGCCGAAAGAACCTGGCCGGCTATAAAAGGCCCCGCTACATCGAGTTCATACCTTTGGATAAATTTCCTAGGAGCACCACCGGCAAGGTCCAGCGACACGAAATAGAGAAATGGCATAAAGCCTAATAAATTAAGGAGGTAAAAACCAGGTTATCGGTATCAATGGGCGAATTTTTACCTTGAGGTCTGAACAAATCAGGAGGTCTGAAAATGAAAAGAGTAATAATTTTTATTATCGCCGTAACTTTAATGGCTATGATCCCCGGCGTGGCCGCGGCCAAAGAGATCAAATGGCGGATGGGCACCACCTGGGTGCCGGCCATCGCCACCCTCTTCGGAGCCGATCAAACTTTTGTCAAGATAGTTAATGATATGTGTAAGGGCGAGCTTTCCATCAAATTGCATCAAGCGGGGGAAATAGTGCCGGCCTTTGAGACTTTTGGAGCGGTCCAGGCCAACACTCTCCAGGCCGGCGGGGACGTGCCCTTCTATTGGGCGGGCAAGGACTCGGCCTTTACCGCCTTGGGCGCGTTGCCGATGGGACTGAGTCAAATGGACTTTCTGACCTGGATCTATCAGGCCGGCGGACTGGATGTCTACAACGAGGTCTACGGCAAATTCGGGATGATCTATTTCCCTTATGCCGCCATCCCGGCGGAATCGGGCGTCCGGGGGAAATTTAAAATCAAATCCCTCGATGATTTCAAGGGAAAAAAGATTCGGATGGCCGGCTTGATCCAGGGCAAGATGCTCAACGATCTGGGGGCGGTCCAGGTGATGATCGCCACGCCTGAAATGTATCAAGCCCTGGAAAGGGGTATGATTGACGGCGGTGAGTTGGGCGGACCCTATTTGGACTGGAATATGGGCATCCATGAGATCACCACGGAATGGAACGGACCCGGCTGGCATCAGCCCTGTTCCATCATCGGGGTCATGATCAATAAAAAAGCCTGGGATGAGCTGCCGCCCAACGTCCAAAACAAAGTCAGATACGCCGCTATGGCCACCATGATTGAATCAACCACCAATGCCAACATGGTCGACTACGCGCATGCCAATAAATGGGTGGAAAAAGGCGTAGGGATGAATATCCTTGGTCCCGAAGATTTAGCCAAAATCCAAGAAATGGCTTTTAAAGCCTTTGAAGATGAAGCCCAGAAGAATCCTCTCTTTGCCAAGGTCGTCTATTCTCAATATAAATATTTAGAGACGGCCGCCACCTTCAAGAAAATTCAAGCCCCGGTCGACAACCGACCGCCGATGCTTCCGAATATGGAGCTATTGAAGAAGGCGGCCGAGGGGGCCAAGTAACCCTATTCACCCGTTTCCGTGGAAGCTGTCAATGAAGAGCGATATTTCCCGACTCCGGCTGCCCGGTCGAAAGATGTGGATTCCTGTTTTCGCAGAAATGACGCCTAATTGCCGACGTCATTCCCGCGCTGGCGGGAATCCAGACCACCAATCATTGATGGCTTAAGTTTCCTTGAAAAAAACCGAGAGCGGTCCTGAGAATTACAAGATCACCGGTTACCGTATTTGGACATCCACCGCCGACCGAGAAAAATATTCTCAGGGCCGCTCGGTTTAAACCGCTTGGCCGAGTAAATCGAGAAATAATTATCTCTTTAATAAGTTGATTACAGACCGATACCAAAATTGCTTCGTCTGCTGAATAAAAATAGTCATTAGAAGTAGAGACGGGGTGCCGTTAATGAAATTTTTGAATATTTTCATCATGATAGTCGACGGGATAAATGAGTGGATCGGCAAAATCCTCAGTTGGATGATTGTCGTTTTGGTGCTTCTGACCGTCATTGAGGTCATCGCCCGCTATTTCTTTAACAGCCCGACCATCTGGAATTTCGAGGTCACCACCCAGCTCTACGGTTTTTACTTCATTATGCTGATCGGATACACCTTGAAACACAACGGCCATGTCTCGGTGGAAATAATCTCCAGCACTTTCAGGCCGAGGACCAGGGCGGCGATAAGCGTCCTTTGTTACCTTGTCTTATTTTTCCCTTTTTGCGCTATTTTCATCTGGCAGGGCGTTTTATTCGCCTCAAAGTCCTGGGGCATGATGGAACACAGCCAAAGCGCCTTTTCTCCGCCTCTGTACCCCATAAAAACGGTCTTGCCGATTGCGGCTATCCTGCTCGGGTTGCAAGGTCTGGGCCTCTTCTTCAAGAAGCTGTACTTTCTGATTAAAGGAAGCGAGTTATGAGTGAAACCCTGGTTGTCGCCTTGATGTTCATCTGTCTCATCGCCGGGCTGGCCCTCGGCCATGAACTGGCCTTTGTTCTGGGCGGCATAGCCGTAATCTTCGGTTATTTCGGTTGGGGACCATCCATCTTTCCCATGTTTGCCAGCCGAATTTACGATGCCATGGACAATTATATCCTAATTGCCGTCCCGCTTTTTATCTTCATGGCCCAACTGTTGGATCGATCAGGAATTTTAGAAAGATTGTTTACGGCCCTGAGGTATCTTCTGGGACCAATCCGCGGCGGTCTGGCCGTGGCGGTGATTGTGGTTTCCGTTATTTTTGCCGCCTGCACCGGGCTGATCGGGGCTTCGGTGGTGACCATGGGCTTATTGGCCTTGCCCATGCTCCTTAAATTCGGCTACTCCAAGGAACTGGCCACCGGGACAATCACGGCCAGCGGCACTTTGGGCATACTGATCCCGCCCAGCGTCATGCTGATCGTCATGGGCAGCCAAGCTCAATTGTCGGTGGGCAAGTTATTCGCCGCCGCGATTATTCCGGGGCTGGTCCTGGCTATTCTATATCTGCTGTATGTCATAGTCTTGTGCGGCCTTGACCCCAAAAAGGGTCCGCCCATGCCCAAGGAAGAGAGGGCCGCGGTTTCCTATTCGGAAATTATAATGATGGCCCTGAAATCCCTTGTTCCGCCCATGATTTTAATTTTCGGCGTTTTAGGCTCGATTTTCTGGGGTGTGGCCACCCCGACCGAGGCTTCGGGGGTAGGAGCCTTCCTGTCCTTCTTACTGGTCCTGGCTTATAAAAAATTCTCTTGGGAAAGTTTATTCCATGCGGTGACCGCCACGGCCAGGATCACAGCCATGGTCCTGACCGTAGTCATTGGGGCCAGTTGTTTTACCGGCGTCTTTATCGGCATCGGCGGCGGCGATGTGATTAATGACCTGATCCTCGGCATTGGTTTGGGCAAAATGGGCGTATTTTGGGTCATGATGGCCGTGGTCTTTATGCTGGGCATGTTTTTGGACTGGATCGGCATCGTTTTGATCGTTTTACCGATTTTTCTGCCGATCGCCGATAGTCTTGGTTTCGATCGGCTCTGGTTCGTCATGATGGTGGCCATCAATCTCCAGTCTTCTTTTTTGACCCCCCCGCTGGGCATCGCCATGTTTTATCTCAAAGGCGTGGCGCCGGCGGAAGTGCTTATGAGCCATATTTATCGGGGGATAGTGCCTTTTGTGATTCTGATGCTCATCGGCTTAATTGTTTGCACTTACGTCCCCCAATCGGTCATGTGGCTGCCCTCGGTTCTGGTGAAATAGATAAGACGGAAAAAGAGCTACAAAAAACCAATCAAGCTCCCTGGACATGTCCAAATATGGACATGTCCAGGGAGCTTGCTGGTCTTCAAGACAGCCTCACGGAGAAGACCCGTCGGACCAGCCTTCTGACCGAATTAAACGAAACGCCACCCAAAACCAGAGAAAAATTTCGAAACCGGCCTTGGGCTACGATCTCGACTTGATTCCCGGCCGATGGTTGGGATAATCTATACCCCAGTTAATAAAGAAGCCGGCGACATAAAAGAGGTCTCTTTGCCCCGTCATTTTAACATCGTTCGGGTGGACCTGGCGGCCCTGGACCACAATTTCCGGCAGGTCAAAAACCTGGTCGGACCGAAAGTCAAGGTCATGGCCGTGGTCAAGGCCGATGCTTACGGTCACGGCCTGGTGCCGGCGGCCGAAGTCTTGGCTCGGGCTGGCGCAGACGCTCTCGGGGTCATGGACCTGGACGAAGCGGTCCGACTCGGAGCAGCCGGCCTTACCCTGCCGATTTATCTGTTGGCCGGGTTTGAGCCGGGCCACTGTCCCGAAATTTTAGACTTGGACCTGATTCCCTTTGTCTTTGAGTTCAGCTTGGCCAAAGAACTCAACGACCGGGCCGGGGCCGAAAACCGCAAAGCTAAAGTGCAGCTCAAGCTGGACACCGGCATGAACCGCCTGGGGGTCCGCCACGACCGGGCTGAAGAATTTCTCCGCCGGATCAAACAGCTTGAACACTTGACCGTCACCGGCCTGGCCACCCATTTTTCCGACGCTGATCTGAAGGATTCGGAATTCATTCGGGTCCAGCTCAGCCGCTTCGACCGCCTTATCGAAGCGACCCACAGCTTGGGATATAACGGGCCGCTGCTGAACAACGCGGCCAACAGCGCCGCGGTCATGAGCCTGCCCCGGGCCCATTACGCCATGGTCCGGCCGGGGTTGATGCTCTATGGGGCCTACCCGGCCGAACATTTGCGGGATAAGGTCGAACTCAAACCGGTGATGAGCCTGGTCAGCCGAGTGGTCCAGGTCAAGACCATCCCGGCCGGCAGCGGGGTCAGTTACGGACGGACGTGGACTGCGCCGCGTGAAACTGTTTTAGCCGTGGTTCCGATAGGTTATACCCATGGATATTCCCGGCTCCTCTCCAACCGGGGCTTCGGCCTGATCCGCGGCCGCCGCGCCCCCGTGCGCGGCCGGGTGTGTATGAATATGACCTTGTTTGACGTAACCGACATTCCTGGAGTCAGCCCGGGCGACGAAGTGGTTATCCTCGGGGCTCAGGATGGAGAAACCATTTCCGCCCAAGACTTGGCCGGCCTGATTGGGACGATCAACTACGAAGTCTTATGCGCCCTGGGCGGGCTCAATCATCGGGAATACCTTAAGGGGGGTTGATCTTGACTGAGGACAGAACGATTTGCGCGGTCTGCGCCTGGCGGGAGAACTGTCTGAAAAGATACCGATTCGAATGTTCGGGTCAGCTTCGCTGCCCTGATTTCACCCGAGACCTGACCATTAAGGCTCAGGAACAAAAGAATTCAAAGGCCGAATAGGAGGCCGGCCCCACAGCATGCCCGAATTTCCCCGGGATAAAAAATCCGGAAGCGGTGACCTGAACCTGGACAAAAAAGAGATGCCGGCTCCTTACTGCTTTGATGGGGAAGCGGAGGATTGGGAAGACAACGGCCCGGAATTAACCGCCGATTTGACCGAAAATGAAAATCGGCCCGACCCGGAAACCGCCTCGGAGAATAAGAAAGTCGTAAAACCCGTGGTCCTGTCGCCTCGTTTAATGTTCTGGGGCGGCTTGGGGCTGGCGGTTTTATTAATCTGGGTGTTCGCCTTGGGAATTCTGGTCGGCCGGGGATCGATTTTTCAGAGCAAAGCCTTTAAACTGCTGGAAGACCGACTGGCCAGGAATTCGGACCTGAGGGTCAGTCCGGTGATCGAGTTGGGCGAAGAATCGGTTGACGGACCGGTGACAGCCGCTTCTGAAAAACCCGAGCTCACCTTCTATGAATCCCTGACTCAAAGCTATCCCCGGCCGGAGAAGGTTGCGGTTGGTCCAAGAAAACCCAAGTCTGAGGAACCAGCGGCTAAAAAACCCTCGCCGGAAAAAACCTTGAAACCGGCCCCTTCAGAGACCAAGGCGACGTCTTCGGAAACTTCCGGCCCTGAAGTTTCATCATCAACGGCGGATGAAACAGAAGCTAAAGACAAACCCAGAGTCACTACAGAGGCGGCCGCGGTCAACGTCGAAAATTCGGCCGCTCCCCCGCGCCGGCCCGGAGAAAACTTCACCATCCAGGTGGCCGCGGCCGACAGCTTGGCTGCGGCGGAGAGGATGGCGGCCGCCCTAAAGGCCCGAGGACTGGACGCCTATTATTATCAAGTGGCCCTGGAAGGCCGGCAGTACTTTCGAGTCAGGGTCGGCCGCTACGAAACCAGGGACCAGGCCAAGGCGGCCCTGGCCGAGCTGGAAGCCAAAGGCTTTAAAAACATGTTTATTTCCGCCCTGACCGACTAAGGGATGATATTGTAAGACCCGCCATAGTTGTCTCTTGGTTCGGAATTCCCGCCCGAGCCAATTGCGATGTTGTTTAAGTGTTGAATTTGTCTTGTTTCTGGAGGGGATTCAAAATAATTTACCCCGAAAAATGTGTTGATCTTCCTTCCCAGACGGGGTGGCCCCGGTCCCGCCTCGGGCCGGATTGCCGGGGCGCCGGAGGCGCAAGAGGCCTACTGATTCTCGCGCCCAGGCTCGGCCGGCTTATTTCGGGGAATTGTTAATACCAGGTTGCCTTCAAACAAAGTTTATCCGCATGTCATGGCGAGCCCCGCGCCGCGCGGGGCCGCTACAGCGGGATGACGAAGCCATCTCTTTTAATTTCCAGAGATTGCTTCGGTCCGTCTGCGACGAACCTCGCCATGACCTCATCCTTATCTTTAGTTGTATTAGTTAGGATCTTCCCGGACAGTTGAGCGTTTAGGATGGCGCTCAAGAAGGCGCCGGTCCGGGCGGAGTTCGCAGCATCCGGCTGCGCCACGGTCTTCAGGTCAAGGCGCTGCGCCTGAAACGTTTGGAAAAATGGGCGGCCGAACATACGGAGGTCTTGACGGAGTCCCAGGGCCAGGCCTTGGAAGAGGCCAAGGAAGAACGGGAGGCCCACGGCGAGATCGAAAGCCCTCATCCCGGCTTTCTCTTGGCTCAGGACACCTGCTACGTGGGCGCGATCAAAGGGATCGATCGGCCGTATCTTTCAGCAAACGGCCCTGGCCGCCCCACATCTCTGCTGTGGGATAGTCGCCCCCGGGAAACGCGCCTACCCCCTACAACTCCTTCAACAGCTTGTTCTCCGGGGATTTTTCAATCTGCTCGCTGAAACCGGCCAGACATTCGGCCAGCTTATTCAAGGTCTCCGATGGAGCCACCGGAATATCATCCGTCCCGTGTCGCTCCAAAGCGTCGATCACGGATTTTATAGTTATGCTCTCCGGGTCCCGGGCCGGCTGAAAAGCCCCGGGTCCATTGTCGTCGGTCATGATCTCCGCCAGAACCCCCGCTTCCACCAGATCAAAGACTATTTGATTGACCAGAACAATAGGCATCTCCAGCCGATGGGCCATGTCCGAGGAAGTCAAATCCTTTCTCCCTTGCCTGAAATGCTCGATGGCCAGATGGACGATCCGCAAGGCCAGCAGCCTTTTGAAAGCCGGACTGGCGTTCCGGGCGTCCTGCTCGAACTCGAAGGTGTCCACGTTCTGATGGGCGAAGGATATTTCCGCGCCGAAAAGGACGATGAGCCAACTGAATTGGAGCCAGATGAAAAACAAGGGCAGGGCCGCGAAACTGCCGTACACCGCGTTGTACTGAGAAACATTGATCTGGAAGCTGATATAGGCGGCCTGAAATATTTGATAGACCGTCCCGGCGATGACCCCGGCCAGGGCGGCCGAACTGAAATTGATCTTGGTGTTGGGCATGAACAGGTAAAGAAAAGTGAACAGAATCCAGAGCACGGCGAAGGGCAGCAGGTTGAGTCCCAAAAAAATCAGCGGACTTAAAGCCATCAGCAGGGTGACTTTCTCGATGGCCAGCCTGACCCCGCCGGCGATGAATACGGTCCCGGCGCTGGCCGCCAGGAACAGAATCGGGCCGATAATCATCAAAGCCAGGTAATCGCTGATCTTCCGGGCCAGGGTCCTAGGCTTTTTAAGCCCCCAGATGTCGTTGAAGGCGTTTTCTATGTGGGACAGGAGCATGATGATGGCCAGAATCAGAAAAACCACGCCCACCCCGGCGATCAGGCCGCCGCGGACGTTTTCCAATAAAGTCCGGGCGAACCCGAGTATCCAGGTCACCGCTTCCTCCTGGCCGGTCAGTTTTTCCATGAGCATTCTTTCCAAGGATTTTTCGAACCCGAACCCCTTGGCGATGCCGAAGACCATGGCCAGAGCCGGAACCACGGCCAGGATGGAATAAAAAGTCAAGGCCGAAGCCCTAAGCTGGGAGCGGTCTTCGGCCAGACCGCGCAGGGTCAGAATCAGTATCCTTAAAGACCTGATCAGCAGCGATTTCGATCTGGGCAGGTCTTTTTCCCGAATCCGCCAGATGTCGGTCTTTAGGAATCGCCCTGCTTTACTCAGGTTCATGGCTTACTCGCCCCCCCCACCGGCGGACCGCCTCCGCCTCGAAGCTGACCTGCTTGAATTATTGAAAATTTTTGTCCCGAAAGTCAAGCCCCCGATCTTCCCCCTAGACCCCTCATCCTTCAGCCTCCTTCGGTTCAGCCTTGGCGATCAGGCCGATGGCCGCCAAAACGCAGACCAGCCCGACCATATGCGACCACAAAAAAGATTCATTCAAAACGACGTATGATAGAAGAACTGCGCTGACCGGCCAAACCCCGGTGAAAACCGCGGCCGTGCCGGCCGGAACCTTGGCCAGGCCCGAATACCACAGAACGAAAGCCGCGACGGTCACCACCAGACCGTAATAGATGATGGGCAGCCAGTCAATCAGGCTCACCCTGGAAAAGTCGAAAGACAGTCCTTCATATACGGCCGGCCCCAGAAACATCAGCAAACCGAAAAGGCTGATCAGGGTGGAGATGGTCAAGGGAGAATGCCGGGCCGAAAGGACCTTGCCCAAAGTGATGAACAGGGCTTCTCCGAGCACCGCCCCGAAAACCAGCAGGTTGCCCAGCCAGGGCTTGGGCCCGCGCAGGCCGGACGCTTCGGTCCCGGCCAGGTTCAAGGCCATAATCCCAAAAACCGCCAGGATCAAGGCCGCTAGGTTGACCCCCGTCAGTTTTTCCTTCAAGAATAAAAAGGAAACCAAGCCGACCACCGCCGGAGTGGTGCTGGTGATGATCCCGCTTTCGGCCGCCGTGGTGTACTTCAACCCGTAAAGCAAAAAAATACTGAACAGAAAGGTCCCGGCCGCCGACTGCCCAAAAAGGATGACCCAATCACGGCGGCTCAGACGGGGAAAGCCTCCTTCCCGCCGGATCAGCCAGGGCATTAGCACGGCCAGGGCCACGACGAACCTGAACCCCGAAGCCAAAAAGACCGGAAAAGAAACAATGATGATTTTGCCGACCACCACGGCGCTGCCCACTATGGCCATGGCCGAAGCCAGTTGAAGATAAGCCAAAAAATTTTTATTCTGCTTTTCCATTCTCCGCCTTCGGCTATCATACGTTCAAAAAACCTGACGGTCCATCCGTTTGGAAGCCTAAGCTCGGCCTTCCACCGCTTTTTATCTTGGCTGCCCCGCCTCCTGGTCCTGGGCTTCGTCCTTTCCTTGATTTCTCCGGCCCGAGCTCCGTCTCTGTCTTGGTTTCGGATGGTTCCGATCCCGGCTGAGGCTGGAGCGAAGCCACCCGTCAAACCCCAACCTCCTTCTCCGCCAAGGGCGTCTCCCGGGTGGCCCCGGCAGATTGATGGCCGGAGTGCCGCAGGCGCAAGAGGCCCAACCCGGAGGATCCTGATTTTAAGGCCCTGGCTTGCTCACCTGGCGTTGCTTAAGGCCTCTTGCCGCCTTCGGCCTGTCGGCCTCGGCCGCCACGACCATGAATTGTCGGGGCCGCTCATAAACACTAAATCTGTTTACTCTCCTTCCCAGCCTCCGCCTGGGAACGCCCTGTCTTCGCGCCTCCGCCGTATTTTGGGCTGGCTCCCAAGCGGGCGCCCCACAGCTTTGCTGTGGGATAGCCCCCCTGGAAGCTACTGCTTCCCTATAAGATAACATATTGAAACATATATAATCTGTAGGGGCGACCGGCCGGTCGCCCCTACCCCGAACCCCCGTCCTGTCTGCTTTAGGGGCGTATGTGCTCGCCCTTGCGCACGGCCGTGCGCCCCTACCCCGGACCGCCGACCTGTCTACGTAGGGGCGGACCTATGTGTCCGCCCTCCAAGGCTCAACCCGACATTTCTCCCCTTTCTTCAAAAAAATACAATACGTCTCACTTTTATCTTGACATCTTTTAATACATGATGTATAATAGCCCAAAATCGTCGCTGGAAAGGACGCCCAAAAAAATCAGCCGCCATAAGACCTAAGGGCTAGGCAATAAGACGGCTGACGCCCCTAAAAAGGCCAATCCTTGCCGGCGGCCCTAGTA
>Ga0209164_1000512_pt1 | contig 88268 bp, 85 predicted proteins | sample MTBNYHSulfiMetaG_FD_187458 | JGI IMG/M metagenome (GOLD analysis project Ga0209164, IMG submission 187458) | Enrichment culture microbial communities from rom New York Harbor, USA that are MTBE-degrading - MTBE-NYH (New York Harbor Sulfidogenic)... | ecosystem: Environmental > Aquatic > Marine >... | reverse complement strand
TGCGCACGGCGGTGGTCGAGCTGACCCGCTGGTCGCTCGCCCGGGCCGACGAGCGGCAGGGGCGGCGCAACCTCTGGCTGCGGACGCTCGACCGCCTGGGGCTCGGCTTCGACAGCTGAGCGGCGGCTCGCGACCCCGTCTCCTCGCCGGCTCCGGAGTGTCCGGGGTGACGTGCGCGGACGCTCGCGCTGTGGTACGCAAAGTGGTATCCGGGCAACCTGCTCGTCTATGGGTGCCACGAGGTGGAGCCCACCAGCGCGCAGCTCGACGAGATCAGGAAGCTCGAAGAGAAGCTGGGCGTCGTTCTCGTGGCGGTGCGCTCCTGACGCCCACCCCTTGAGCGATGCGGCGCTCCGCGGCGACCGGGTCCGTCAGTCGTCGAGCAGTTCGGCGGCCATGCCGGCCGCCATGGCGAGGACCGCGTCGCGGAGCTGCGGCGAGGCTTCGGCCTCGCCGAGCTTGTCGGCCTTGCCGCTGGCGGTGAGGACCGGCGGCATCGTGGGGCAGACGATCTCGAGGTAGCGCTCCAGCGTGCGGAGCGTCTCCCTCATGCCGCCCTGTCCTCCCACCGCGATGAGGCCCGCCACCTTCGGCTGCAGCGGGGGACCTTGCAGATAGCGGTGGTTCGTCCTGTCGAGGAAGATCTTCATGAGCGAGCTGACCGTCGCGAAGTGGACGGGCGAGGCGAGGATCACGCCGTCGGCCGCCCACAGCTTCTCGTAGGCGGCCTCGGCGTCGTCGTCGACGAACGGGCACGTCTCGCGCGTATCGCAGTCGTCGTGCCCGCGGCAGAGGCGGATGTCCAGTTCGGCGATATGGATCGTCTCGCAGCGGATCCCGCGGCGTTCGAGCTCGTCGGTGGCCAGGCGGGTGGCGTAGACGGTATTGCCGCGCGGTCGTGGCGACCCGACGACCGCGACCACGGTCGGTGATGCTGGTGCCCTGCTGCCGGTCACCCTCGCGGCCCTCCGGCCGGCTCCCTCGGCGGCGATCCGGACAGCGCCGCACGCATCGTGGTCGCGTCGCCGAGAGGCGGCTCCTGGACGACGGTCGGGAGTCTGGGGAACGCGATCATCGATCTCGCTTCGATTGCGGGCACGTTGCCGCGATTCTCCCCGCCGCGGTCCTGGGACGCAAGGCCCGCCACGGTCGTTCCCGGTCCACGCCGCGGGACCTTTCCCTCATGGACGGCGTCCGTGGAACGCGGAGTAGGTCACGTATCCGTAGTAGTCGGGGTCGTCGAGCACGTTGTCCGGCGATCCGGGAGCGCACAGTCGCCGGTACGCGGCCCAGTCCTGCGCATCGAGCACCGGCTGCAGCGTGCCCCAGAGCATGTCGAAGACGGCGATCATGGCGGCGCGTCGCTCTGCTGAGAGCGGACCCTGCACGTCGGCCACGGCGGTCTCCGCCCGCGTCCCGCTCAAGCCCGCCCGGCGGAGCCACGCGAGTGCTCTCATGGCGTGCTGCCCGGGGCGGATCCCCGCGACGTACGGCACCGTGCCGGCGAAGGCGGTGTCGAGTCGCGCCTCCAGAGCGGGGTAGCCGGGCAGCAGCCGCTGAGCCGACCAGTAGACGAGGGCGATCGTCCCTCCCGGCCTGACGACCCGGGTGAGCTCGGCGAGCGCGGCGGCGGGTTCGTCGACGACCATTCCCACCCAGAGCACGTCGGCGCACCATGCCCAGTCGAACGCGGCGTCATCGAACGGGAGGTCCAGCAGGTCGCCCTCGACGAGGTCGACCTGGCTGCCTTTGCCGGCGTCGCCGACTGCGCGGCGGGCGGCGGACAGGTTCTGAGGATCGCTGTCGAGGCCGGTGACACGGCCCGTGGGGCCGGCGAGCTCGGCGAGACGCAGCGTCTGCCAGGCGCTCCCACATCCGGCGTCGAGACCGTGGCTGCCGCCGGGGAGCCGCAGCCGTCGCATGAGCTCATCGGTCGCCGGATCGGTCAGCCGATGGATGAGGTCAAGCTGCTCTGCGTAGGAGAGCTCTCTCACCAGCCCGGCTCAGTTGGCCGGCAGATAGGCGTAGAAGACCTGGCGCCCGGTCAGGATGATGAAGTGGCGGGTGGCCGTGATCGGAGAGTAGCGGCCGACGCCCTTGCTCCACAGGAGCCTCCCGTCGCGGGCCCTGCGGCCGTACGTCTTGCCGCGGCAGGAGTAGTAGACGACACCCTTGAGCACGCTGGCCGAGCCCCAGATCCGGTTCTTGCTGCGGCGGCTCCACGCGACCCGGCCGTTCGTCATCCGCAGCGCGTAGAAACGGCTGCCGGCGCCGATGAAGACCTTGCCGCCGTACACCGCCGGCGAGCCGTGGACGCTGATGCCGAGGCGGCGCGTCTTCCAGAGCACCCGGCCGGTCGTCGTCTTGAGGCAGTACACGCGGCCGTTCGATTTGTTACCGACGAAGAGGCGCAGCCCGTACACCGCCGGCGTGCCGTAGAACTGTCCGCCGAGGTACTTGCGCCAGTAGCGCCGGCGCTTGGACGGGTCATCGGTAGCTCTCACCTTGTAGACGTAGCCGTCGTAGGTGGCGACGTAGATGGCCCCGCTACGGTACGCCGGGCTGGAAGCGATCTTGGTCTTCGAGTTGCGGGCCATCCGCATGAACCAGCGGACCTTGCCGGTCCTGCGATCGAGGGCCCAGAGACCGGCCCGGCTGCCCTTGGCCGCGTCGTAGCGGGTGCAGACGTAGACCGTCTCTCCCCTCACCAGCGGCGACGCCTCGAAGCTCTTGAATCTGATCGTCTTCCCGGCGGTCCCCGGCCCCGCGCCGCGGTCGATCTCCCAGATCTCCTCACCGGTGAACAGGTCGCGACAGCCGACCAGGCCGTTGAGGTTCGTGTAGTAGACGAACGCTCGTTGATCGCCGTCCTCCTTCCAGGCGCTGACGGCCACCTGGCTGGCGAACTTGCCGTAGAAGGGCGGATCGCTCAGGTAGTCGCCGATGTACTCCTCCCAAAGGAGGTTCCCGGTCGCCTGGTCCCGCGCGCAGAGGAAGCCGTGGTAGGAGCCGTACACGACGACGCCGTAGGCCAGCGTGGGCGGGAATTCCATGTTGTTGAGGGGGTCGTGCTGCCAGAGCTTGGTGGCCGGTCTGCCGGCGTCGGGTCCAACGCGACGCCGATCGTCAGTCTTGCCCCAGGTGAGCCACTGCTGGCTGTTGTTGTAGAGGGGGATGTCGACGACCTCGTCGGGCCCGATGTCGGCGACGGTCTTCTCCACGGGGAACGTGAGGTAGCCGCTGGGAGCGGAGGCGGTGACCTTGATGGTGAGCGCATCGCCGACGTCGAGGGTGACGCGCCCGTCGGCGCCGGTCACTCCGCTGATGTCGTTCCCGGTCGCCGTGTCCACGACGGTGACCGTTCGGTTCGCCATCACGCCCGCGTCCTGGCCGCGCAGTTCCTTGTCGGCGTTGACCGTTCGGAAGGTCACCTCGACCGGGGTCCGGGTCGTCGCCGCGGATGCCTCGCCGCTGCCGCCCGATGACCCGGTGGTGATCGCCACGATCGCCGCGACCATACCGAGCACCGCGACGAACACTGCGAAAGACCTGAACGGACGTCTCCTGATCATGCGTGCTCCCCCGCGGACGGTGACGGCTCTGATAGGTGCATCGACACTACTATGTTAACGCATGAGTCCGTCGTTCCCTGACGCCGCCACTGCCGTTCCCCGACGCCGGGGCCGCTGGCGATGTCGCCCGGCTCGGGGCTCGCCGCGCGCGGTCGTGCCGGTGCGCGGGGTCCAGTAGACGGTGACCTCTACGGCCTGGCCGACGTCCCGGGCGATCGTCGCGGCCTTCCACCTCCACCGTGATCTGGTCGCCGTCCGCCTCGACGTCCACGAGGGAGAGATCGGCGTCACCGAGCCACTCCTGGACACGATCCTGGGTGGCCGTCTCGAGGCGCTCATCGGTGACGACGACCTTCGTGTGAAGCGTCAACGGGCCCGTCCACCGTCGCGTGCCGGAAGCTGCGTCGGATGGTCTGCCGTCCCGGTCCGCTCATCCCCACTCGCGAGTGCGTCGCCGCGGGCGCCGGATGGGCCTCGGCCCGCGCCAGACTGACTACGGGACCGGGGAGCGTAGGCTTTCTCCCGGCGGCCGTGGTGCAGGCCGGCGGAGGAGTGCCCTCAGGAGCGCTCGGTGTCGCCGGCCGCCAGGGCCGACAGGACCGCGCTCCGCAGCAGATACGGCTGGTCGGTGCCGATGGTCAGCGTGCGTCCGGAGTCCAGCCGGAGCTCGACCGCTTCGGTCCCCCAGACGCGGTAGAGCCAGCCGTGGAGGGTGAGGCGCGCGCCCCAGCCGTAGTACCACGGCACACGGACGACCTGTGCCGCCTCGATCGATGCGACGGGGACGCTGCGGCGCAGGAGTCCACCGCCGAACGCGGCCCGCACCTCGTGGTCGTCCACCTCGACGGTGAGCGACGAGAGGAGGCAGGCGCCGCCTGCGAGGCTCGCCAGGCCGGGAAGGTACGAGAGAGCGCGGCTCTTTCGCCGGCCGACGTCGCGCAAGAGGCACGCCGACATTACGACGGCGCCTGTCGCGAACGCGATCGTCAGCGGGAGCGCTCGTTGCCGGTGACGATACGCGGGTGCGGGTCCCGGGACGGTGTCCATGTCCGAAGAGTATCACGCGCCGGCCGCAGCGACGGCCGGGAGGTGGTCCCCGCCGGCCGGGCACCGCTCATGCCTCGAGAAGATCGGCCTCCGGTCGTCTGAGGCGCTCGTCGTCGAGCAGGCCGAGTCGGTCGAGGTGCGCCAGCGACCGTCGCACCGCCGTCTCGTCGAGCATCTCGAGGATCATCGTGGCTCCCGCCCGGCGCACCGCACCGATCGTCGCCGCGGCGTCGAGACATCCGTCGCCGAGCGGCAGGTGCGGGTCGGCCACGTCGCCGGGTCCGTGGTTGTCGTGGAGGTGGACGTGGACGAGCTGGGGCGGCGGGTCGTCGAGCCAGCGAGGTGCCGCGCCGGCGATGACCGCGTGACCGATGTCGAGCGTGAGCCCCAGACGGCCGATCCGGACGTCGTCCGGCGTGACGAAGTGCGAGTGGGCGACGTCGGGCATGTTCTCGACGGTGATGGCGGTCGGGCAGTCGCGTTGCACTTCCTCGAGCTCGGCGAGGCTGCGCTGGAGCGCGGCCATGACGCGGCCGCTTCGGGGCCGGGCGGGCAGCGAGTAGTCGGGGTGGACCACGTAGCAGCGAGCGCCGACGGCGGCCGCTCCTTCGAGATGCAGGAGATGGGTCTCGACCGCGACCCGCCGGGTCCGTTCGTCCAGGCTGGCGATGTCGAGCCCCCAGTAGGGACCGTGCACGGTGAGCCGCAGACCGCTCTCGAGGGCGACGGTGCGGTTGGCGGCTATCGCCAGGCTGTGCTCACCGTAGGAGCCGATCTCGACGAGGTCGGCGAACCGTGCCGCCCGGTCGAGGGCCGCGGCGAGGGGGAGCGGGTCGTAGGGGTCGGTGGAGATGCCGATGTCCGCAGGGAGGCGCATCGGGCGGGAGTGTAGCCGATGACGCTCGTGTCGCGGTATCCGGGGTCGGGCCGCCCGACCGGCGGCGTCAGGTCGGCGGGTCCGGCCGCAGTTCGCCCCGCCGGTCCATGACCTCGACGCCGGCGGCGCGGCCCTCGGCGGCGAAGACCACACCTGAGCCGTCGCGGACGAGCCGCACTCGGAGCCGTCCGTCGAGGGCCTCGTCCGAGCGGCCCTGCATCGCCCCCAGAACGGGCGCCTTGAGGGCGCCGGGCACGGCTCCCTCGAGGTCGATCTCGAGCCGCATCCTGCGGGATCCCATCACGATCCGGGCGTGACCTTCGGCTGACGCGACTTCGAGAAGACGAGACCCGGTGTACGTCGCGAAGCGGTGCAGGCGTCCGTCGAGCAGAAGGCCGGCGATGTGCCCGGTGAAGGACGAGCCGCGCCAGGGGATGCGGGCGACGCTGACCGTGCAGGAGACGCCGGCGGTCCCGAAGTGGTTGCTCTGGGCCCAGATCCAGGAAGACGGGAATGAAACACCCCAGTCCTTCTCCACGTAGCCGCGGCCGCCGTCGAGGACGAGCTCCGCGCCGTCGATCAGCAGCGTGCCCGAGACGGCGTGATCCATCGAGAGGACCCCGTGGTAGCACTCCATGGACGGCACGTAGCGATACCAGCCCATGATCCCCGGCGCCGTCAAAGTGACCGGCCACGGCCACCAGGAACCGGACCGGACCTCACCGCGGATGGGCGGCCCGGCGTCGTCGCCCTCGAGGTCGAGCGAGATGTGGTGGCGGTCGAACACGTTCGGCCCGACGCTGATCGCGAAACGGTCCCTCGCGTAGCGGAAGTCCCAGAGCGGGAAGGCGAAGTAGCGCACCCTGCCTCCCGGCCGGATCACCTGCACGAAGGCGTGCCCCTCGTCGCCGCCGGCGGCGCGGCTGACGCCGGGGATGACCGCCAGCGTGTCGGCCTCGCCCCGCCTGCCGACGAACTTGAAGTACCAGCCCTCGAAGTAGCCGTCGCGCCGGTAGGCGCCCTGGAAACGGGCCGGGTCGTAGAGCATGCCGAGCCGGTGCAGCGTGGATCCTCCTTCGACGATCCCTGAGAGCATACCCCCAGGACGGCGCGGAGACGGCTCGGGTGGCGTGAGACGCCGGTCGGGCTCCGATTCCAGGTGAGCGGGTAGACTGCCCGCGAGGGCTCCGACGACGCACCTTGTGGAGCCCGGCGTGGAAGCGAGCGAAGGAGCGCGATGGAGACCACGGCCGCCGACGACCGTCGCGACGACGTCACGGGTTTCCTCAGTCGGGTCCCGCCGTTCACCGGGCTCACCGAGGAGACGAGGCAGCGCTACGCGTCGCTGATGGAGCGTCGCCACGTAGAGGCTGGTGAGGACGTCATCGTCGAGCAGGGCGCACCGGGCACCCGGCTGTATGTGGTGTGGGACGGCTCGCTGGAGATGGTCCGGCAAGGACACGTCGTGGACGTCCTGACGAGTGGTCAGGTGTTCGGACATCCGACGCTGCTCTCCGGGCTCCCTCCCGAGTTCACCGTCCGCGGCCGGGAGCCGTCGGTCCTGCTGGTGCTGCCGGGTGAGGAAGCACTCGACCTGCTGAGCCGTTCGGAGGGGGTCGTGTTCGTCGCACGTACCCAGCGCGAACGTCTTCTGCGGACCCTGCAGTCGGCGTACGACGAGCAGGCCACGCGCGCCGTGCCGGTCTCGCAGCTCGTCCATCGCCAGCCGGTGTACGGCGAACCCGACGAGTCCATCCGTGAGGTCGCCTCCCGCATGAGCGAGGAGGGGGTCACCGCCGCGCTGGTGCGCCTGCGTGAGGGGCTGGGCATCGTCACCGACTCCGACATGCGCGACAAGGTCCTGCTCGCCGGCCGGTCCGGTGACGAGCCGGTGAGTACGATCATGACGACGCCGGTGGTCACGGCCGGGCCCAGGACCCTGGCTCCGGAGGCGAGCATCGAGATGCTGTCGGCCGGGGTCGAGCATCTGCCGGTCGTAGACGCCGAAGGCCGTGTTCTGGGCGTCCTCTCCGCCGCCAATCTCATGTCGCTCGACGAGCTGAGTCCCTTCGCGCTGCGTCAGCAGATCTCGCGGGCCCACGACGAGAACGACCTGATCGAGGCGGCGGGCCTCCTGCCGCGGCTGTTCCTGGCTCTGCTCGACGGCCACCTCGACGCCCCGTCCGTCACGCGGGTGTTCACCGTCCAGGTCGACGCCATCACGACGCGCCTTGTCGACCTGTCGGTGGCGCGCAACGGACCGCCGCCGGTGGCGTTCGCGTGGCTGGCGCTCGGCAGTGGTGCTCGGGGTGAGATGGCGCTCACGTCCGATCAGGACAACGCGCTCGCGTACGCCGACAGCGACGACCCGGCCGTCGAGGCGTATTTCGAACGCCTCGCGACCGACGTCAACGAGGGTCTGGCACGGTGCGGGCTCGAGATGGACTACTCGGGCGTGAACCCCGTCAACGAGGCCTGGCGGCTCACCCGGAGCGAATGGCAGCAGGCGTTCCGCGACTGTTTCGTGAGTCCCAATCACTCGTATCTCATCCGCGCCTCCATCGTGTTCGACTTCCGCCAGGTCGTCGGCGACCTCGATATCGTCCCGCCCCTTACCGATGCGCTGCGGACCGCCGCCGACCAGCGGGGATTCCTCATGGCGATGGCGAGCGAGATCATCGAGACACCGTCCCCGCTGGGCTTCCGGCGCCGGCTGCGGGGCGAGATCGACGTCAAGAAGAACGGGCTGCTTCCGCTGACGAACCTGGCCCGGTTCCACGCGCTCGCCAACGCGGTGACGGTGTCACCGACGCTCGAGCGGCTGAGCGCCCTTGAGAACATGGACGCTCTGGACGGGAAGTCGGCCGGCGAGTTGCGGCAGTCCTTCCAGGTCTTCACCGAGACGAGGCTGGCACATCAGGCCGACGACGTCCGGGCGGGGCGCACGCCCACCGACGTGATCGACACGAGCGCGCTCGGTCCGCTCCGTCACGCCGAACTGCAGGAGGCGATGCGGTTCGTCGACTCGACGCAGCAGGGTATCCGGGCCTTCCCGATGGGGATGCGGCCCTGAAAGCGGCCTCCATGTGGAGCCTGTTCGGCAGGCGGCGTCGCGTCCAGGTCGACGGCCAGACGACCGTCGACTGTCGGGAACCTTTCCCCGGGTTCGCGGTCCTCGACTTCGAGACGACCGGGTTCTCGTGGGAGCGGGGGGACCGGGTCATCGAGATCGGGCTCGTCCAGCTCGATCGCAAGGCCGAGCCGACCGGAGCGTGGACGACGCTGATCGACCCTTGCCGGCCCGTGGCCGGTACCGAGGTCCACCAGATCACCGACCGCGACGTCCTCCACGCCCCGCGCTTCGCCGAGGTGGCGGACCTGGTGGTGGCCTCGTGCGCGGACCGGGTCCTCGTGGCGCACAACCTGGGCTTCGACGCCGGCTTCCTGAGGAACGAGCTGGCCCGCGCCGGCATCGACGTCGAACTGGGAGGCGACACAGGGCTGTGCACGATGCGCATGGCGGAGCACTACCTGCCGCACGTCTCGTCGTCGCTCGAGGACCTCTGCTTCGCGGCGGGGATCGCGGTCGAGTACAGGCACTGGGCGCTTTGGGACGCCGAGGCCACCGGCAAGCTGCTGCGCTACTACCTGAACGGTGACCCCGCGTTCGCGGAGCGCTGGTGCTGGCCGATCCAGCGGGGTCTCGCCGTGGAGTGGCCGTCGCCGCCGGAGGGCGAGACCAGGCTGCTGCCCCGCTGCATGCCGACGGCCGGGCACCCCTCGGACGACTGGTGCGTGCCCGAGCTGCGCCCCGTGGAGCGCCCGCCGTTGCCGGGCCGGCCGCGGCGGCGCTGAACCGCCCCGGGACGACGGGGGCTCAGCCGGGCAGCGGCTCCGTGTCCCACTCGGACGGCGAGAAGGCGGCGCCCGGCTCTCCCCCGACGGCGAGCAGAGCCGTGCCGGGCTCGGTCGCGATCGCGCCGCGCTTCACCGTCGGGTCGGGGACGTAGACGAACGTCCCGGCCGGGGCGTCGAACTCCTCCTCGGCCACCTTGAACCGCGCCTGTCCGGTGACGACCAGGTACAACTCCTCGTGACGTGTACCGGACTCGGGGTCCTCGGTGTGGTCTTCGGTGAGGATGTCTCCGGCCTTGGGTGCCCGGAAGAGGTTGGTCCCGAACGAGCCGATGCCGAAGAAGCGGCGGACAGGCTTCCACTCGGTCTCCGGTGCCCATTCGTAGGGGATGTTGGGGATGTCGTCGATCCGTGCCGCCACGAACCGCTCCCGACTCTCTGCGCCCATGGTCTCTCCCTTCCGGCGGCGGGCCGCCCCGCTCACCTTCCTCCTGCGGTGGACGACGGTGGTTCCCCACTCGCCTCCCGCTCCTTCGTCCACTCGTCGGGGAGCACGAGGTTGATGAAGAACGACACGATGCTGACGATGAGGGCCCCGAAGAACGCCGGCCAGAACCCCTCGACGTGGAATCCGAGGCCCAGGAGGTCGCCGGTGAGGTAGGCGGCCAGCCACAGCGTGAATGCATTGATGAAGAGAAGGAAGAGACCGAGCGTGAGCACGATGCAGCCGCACGACAGCAGCGCAAGGACCGGGCGGATGAACGTGTTGACCAGGGCCAGGATGGCCGCCATGACGAGCACGGCGGCCCAGCCGTCTCCCTCGACGTCGATGCCGGGCACGACCAGCACCGCCACGAGGAGCGCCGCGGCCGTCACCAGCCAGCGGACGAGGACCCTCATCTCCACCTCCGGCGTTGCGACGTTTCCGGGAGCATCATCCTACCGGGTGGCGGGTCGACGGGGCACGATCGCCGGTAGACTGGCCCCGAGGTGGTGCCGATGACGACCACGATCTATACGAAGCCGGAGTGTCCCTATAGCGAGGCCGCCAAACGTGACCTCGACGAGCGTGGCGAGCGCTACGTGGAGCGCGACATCGAGCGCGCGCCGCCGGAGGTGAAGGAGGTCGCCGGCCTCAGCGACGGGACCTTCATCACGCCGATCGTCGTGCAGGAGGACGGGGTCCTGCGGGTGGGGTTCGGCGGGGCCTGAGGCGGGGCGCGCGGTCTGAAGCGGTGGCTCTGGCTGCAGGACCGCGTGCACCGGCGCGCGTGACGCGCCGCAGGCTGGATCGCTCGCGGTCGCCCTTCGAGCGGCCCGTCCGGTGTCGCCCGAGGCCGGTCCCGTCGCGCGAGCGGCGGGCGGCACACTGGTGCGGCCGCCGGGCTTGGGGTAGTGTGAAGGCGTGATCTCTCGAGCGGTGATATCGGCGGTCGGACTGGATCGCCCGGGTATCGTGGACGAGGTGTCGCGGTTCGTGTTCGATCGCGGCGGCAATCTCGAGGACAGCCGCATGGTCAATCTGGCCGGACAGTTCTCGATGATGGTCCTCGTGGCCGGCGACGAGGACGCGATCGAGCGCCTGCGGGCCGATCTCCCCGACCTCGCCGCCCGCAGCCGCCTCCACGCCGAGCTCGTCCCGGCGGCGGCCGAAGCCGCCCGCCGCGCCGACGCCATGCCGTTCCACCTCACCGCCAAGGCGATGGACCAGCCGGGTCTCGTGCAGTCCATCGCCCACGTGCTGAGCGCGCTGAGCGTCAACATCGAGAGCGCCGAGACGAGGCTCGCCCAGGCTCCCTTCACCGGTGCGCCCGTGTTCGACATGGAGATGGACGTGTCGGTGCCGCGCGAGACCTGCATCGCCACGCTGCGTGACGAGCTCGGGAGCCTCTGCCGTGACCACGACATCGACTGGCAACTGACCGCGCTCTGAGAGAGGCGTGTTCGGGAGAGACCCGGAGCGCCGCACGCGTACCCGACCGACGAGGAGGGCCAGCATGGCCACCGCCCCCGACTCCCTTGATGTGATCGAGGCCATGGCGGCCTACGAGGATGCGGTCGGCGACCTGTACGCGGCGCATGCCCTCAGATTCCCGCAGGACGGCGATCTCTGGCTCCAGCTGGCGGCAGAAGAGCGAGGCCACGGCGAGGCGCTCCGTTCGCTCGCCGGGGAAGCCGATGAGCTCTCCATCTTCCTCGACACCGACCGCTTCAACGCGGCCGAGGTGAGGGCGGCGACGCGGCGCGTCAAGGAGCGGACCGAGGTGGTGACCTACTCGTCGGTGAGCCTCCGGGAGGCGCTCGCCGAGGCGGTCGAGATAGAGCGCTCCATGGTCGACTCGGGCGCGTTCCAGGTCTTCCAGACAGATACTCCCGCCGTCGTCGCCGTGCTGGACCATCTCCGTGAACAGACCGCCGTCCACAGGCGCCGCCTGATGGACGAGCTCGCCAGGGTCGACCACCGCGACTGACATCGCCGGGGCGGGTGTCGCGGGACGCCGGACGGCCGGCAGCCCGGCTTCGCCGGCCTGCTGACCGGGCTCTGCTACACTCGCGGCGTGGACGCATTCGTACACATGGTCGCCGTGTCGGGCGACGCTCTGCGCCGTCTCCCTCTGGCCGCCGACGGTGCCTCGTGGTGGGAGCGCCATCTCGACGTGATCATCACCATCGCCATCGTGGTCGTCGCGGCGATGATCGTGACGTTGATCGTACGTCGTGTCACACGACGGTTCGTCGATCGCCTCGTCCGTCGGAACGAGGAACGCATCCGGAAAGCCGAGGAACAACTCGGTGAGGAACCTGAGGAACGCTCGTCTCCGATCCCGACGGTGGTCACACCGAAGGGCGTCACGGCCAGACTGAGCAAGCTTGGTCCGGAGGGCGAGCGGTTCAGTCAGCGGGCCCAGACGCTCGGCAGCGTCCTGCGAAACGTGGCGACGGTGACCATCTGGGTGATCGCTGTGCTCATCATCCTCGGCGAGCTCAACATCAGTGTGGCACCTCTGTTGGCGAGCGCCGGAGTGCTCGGCGTCGCGCTGGGTTTCGGCGCCCAGGTCATCGTCGGCGACATCCTGGTCGGGATGTTCATGATCATGGAGGACCAGTTCGGCGTCGGGGACGTCGTCGACATGGGTGAAGCGGTCGGCGTCGTGGAAGAAGTGACCCTGCGCGTCACACGGCTGCGCGATGTGGAGGGGACCGTCTGGTACGTCCGCAACGGCCAGGTGCAGCAAGTCGGCAACATGTCCCAGCTGTGGGCACGGGTGATCCTCGACATCGGCGTCGCCTACGACACCGACATCGAGGAGGCGTCGAAGCTCATCAAGCGCGTGGCCGACGACGTGTGGCACGAAGAGGCCGACGGCGCCCGCGTGCTCGAGGAGCCGAGCATCTGGGGTCTGGAGCAGTTCGGCGCCGACGCGATCCTGATCCGCCTCGCCGTGAAGACGCGCCCCGGTGAGCAGTGGGCGGTGGCTCGCCGCATCCGCGCCGGGGTGAAGACCGCCTTCGACGAGGCCGGCATCGACATCCCGTTCCCTCAGCGGTCGATCTGGGTGAACCCGGTCGCCGGCGGCTCGGAGACGAGCGCCGCCGGCGACTCCGACGTCACGCCGACTCCTGGGTGACGTCCTCCGCCCGGTCGGCGCAGGTGCGCACCCGGCCGGTCGTCCCGTCTTCCTCCTCGCCGCTGATGCGGATGGTCGCGCGGGCGCCGGGCTCGAGCACGATACGCTCTCCGTCGAGACCGATGACGATCGGCCCGGCGGCGGAGTGTCGGGCGCTCACCGAGAACTCGCCGTCGCCTGCCTCGACGTCGAGGTAGTGGCCGCGGAACATGAGTGAGTAGTGCAGCTGTTCGAGCTCCCGCGGCAGGCAGGGGTCGAACCACAGCGTGTCGCGCTCCACCACCAGCCCCGGGTAGCAGCGCATGACCAGGTCGATGGTCCCCGCCATCGCGCCGAGATGGATGCCCTCCTTCGTCGTGCCGCCCTGGATGTCGAGCAGGTCGCTCTGAAGGGCGCTGTAGAAGAAGACCCATGACTCCTCGCGGTCGGCCCGGGCGAGGACCCACGACTGGACGATGCGGCTGAGCGTCGAGCCGTGAGACGAGCGCATCGCGTAGTAGTCGATGGTCCGGTCCATCGTCTCGTCGTCGATCTCGTACCCGAGACCCGCGAAGAGCTCCCGCAGGGTGCTGCGCGGGAAGAGGTAGAAGAGCATGAGGACGTCGGCCTGCTTCGAGAGACGATAGCGGTTGGGCGTGTCGCCCTCGCCCTCGAGGATGCGATCGAGGCGATGGATGTCGCCGTAGCGCTCGTGGTACCCCTCCCAGTCGAACTCCTCGAGCTCGCCGTAGCCTTCGAACTGGCTGATGACGCCCTCGTGGAAGGGGACTCGCATGCGGCGGCTGATGTTCTCCCACCGTTCCAGCTCCGCGCGGCCGATGTGGAGGGTGTCGGTGAGCTCTTCGCGACGCGGGTCCGGCAGCAGATCGAGCACCTCGCGGGCTCGCCTCATGATCCAGACGGCCATGAGGTTGGTGTAGGCGTTGTCGTCGATGCCGGGGGCGGACGCCCACGGGTAGCCGTCGTGGTACTCGTCGGGGCCCATGACCCCGAGGATGCGGAAACGGTCCATGTGTCGGTCGTAGGTGGACAGGCTCGCGAACAGCCGGGCGATCTCGAGGATCATCTCGGCGCCGTAGGCGGCCAGGAACTCGTGATCGTGGGTGGTCTGGTAGTACTGCCAGATGTTGTAGGCGATGGCCGCGTTGACGTGGCGCTGGAGGCTGCTGTTGTCCGGCAGCCAGCGGCCGGACCGCGGGTTCAGGTGCAGGACCTGCGTCTCCTCTCGCCCGTCGCTGCCGCTCTGCCAGGGGTACATGGCGCCCTTGAACCCCGCCTGGTGGGCCAGCCAGCGGGCCTCGTCGAGCCGTCGGTAGCGGTAGAGCAGCAGTTCGCGCGTCAGCTCGGGGAACGAGTGGTTGAGGAAGGGGAAGATGAACAGGGTGTCCCAGAAGACATGCCCCCGGTAGGCCTCGCCGTGCCAGCCCCTCGCCGGTACGCCGGTGTCGAGGTCGACGGAGTTGGGGGAGACGGTCTGCAGGACGTGGAAGATGTGCAGGCGCAGAGCGCGCTCGGCCTCCTCGTTGTCGCCGAGGTAGATCTCGCAGCGTCTCCACAGGTGGTCCCACGCCATCACGTGGCTCCTGAGCAGGTGGGTGAAGCGGCCGAGGCGGCCGAGCTTCGTCCAGGCCTGGTAGCCGGGCTCCGAGATGCCGCGCTCGCGGGACGTGAAGAAGGCGACGAGCTTCTCGACGATGACCGGCTCACCCTGGTGTGCCGCAAGAGTGAGGTCGAGCGCCACGTAGCCCGGCTCTTCCACCGTCTCGACCGTCGCGTCCCGGCGGCGGCCGTTCTTGTAGATGCGCACCCTGGCCGCCTCGGCGACCCTGATATGCGACTGCCGTGTCGTCGCGACGAGGCACATGGAGTCGTCGCCGCGCACCTCCGCCGACTGCGTCTCGAGGTGCCGGCCGTCGAGCTCCCGGTAACGGGCGACACCGCCGTTGACGACCGTGCCGTCGAGCGCCGCCCGTACTGTGATCGTCCCGCTCCAGTCCTTGGCGACGATGGTCGTCTCCAGACCGGCGAGGTTCTTGTCGCCCATGTGGACGAACCGCCGCTGGGTGACGCCGGTCGTCCGTCCCTCGTCGTCGCGGAACTCGACGTAGCGGGTCAGGATGCCGCGGCGCATGTCGAGCGTCTTGCGGTAGCGGAGGACGTCGACGGAGGAGAGGTGGAACCACTCGCCGCCTTCGATGCGGAAGGTGAGCGGCAGCCAGTTGGGCATGTTCACGAGGTCTTCGTTCTCGACGTCGCGACCGGCGACCTCCGTGATGAGCCGGTCGTACCCGCCGGCGAGATAGGTCCCCGGGTAGTGGACGTCGCCGGCGTCCGCCTCAGGAGCCGCGCCGCGGGTGACGAAGTACCCGTTGCCCAGCGCGCAGAGCGCCTCCCGCAGACCCTCTTCTTCCGGCTCGAACGAACGGTACGTCAGGCGCCACGAGGTCACGCCGGCTCCTCCCCCCCGGCTCCGGCCAGCGCCCGCAGGAAGGCCTCGACCTCGGCGGTGTCGGCCAGTGAGTAGGAGGCGGCGCTGCGGACCCCGGAGTCACCGACGCGGATGCCGATACCGCGTCCTACCAGGACCCGGAAAGCGTCCTCATCGGTCTCGTCGTCGCCGATGTACAGCGGCACGCAGGCCTTCCCGTCCCCCAGCCTCTCGAGCAGCCACAGGAGCGCTCTTCCCTTGTCCCATTCGATTCCCGGCCGCAGCTCGAGAACCTTCTTGCCCCCGGTCGCCCGCAGGTCCGGGAACTCGTCCGCCACCCGGCGGAAGGTCTCGTGCACTCTCGGTTCGTCGGCCTCGGAGACGGCCCGGTAGTGGAGCGTCACGGCGAACGCCTTGTCCTCGACCCAGGCACCCTCGATGGGAGCGACGGCCTCCTTGAGCCGGGCGCGGGCCGCCGCCAGGCGGTCGGCGAACTCCTCACCCCGCCGATAGCGGCCGCCGAGGTCGTCCGGCGCGTCCACGTCGAACCCGTGCGACCCTGCGTAGACGAGACCGGCCAGCGTGACCATCGTCTTGAGGTCCGCGAGGTCGCGTCCGCTGATGATGGCGACCGGAGTGACCTTCGCCAGCTCCGTGAGGGCGCCTTCCATGCTCGGCGAGAGCGTCGCGTCCTCCGGCCGTGCCACGATCGGCGTGAGGGTTCCGTCGTAGTCGAGGAAGACGATGGGAGACGCGTCACCGGACTGCCGCCGGATGTCGGTCAGACAGGTCAGGGCCGACGGCAGACAGGCAGGATCGGTGACGACCTCTTCGAGATCGTCCACGACGACGTCGGCGCCGCCGTCCTTCAGCTCCCGCGGGTGGCCGGTCCGGTCGACGCCGACGACGAGCGCGAACCCGCCGCGCCGTCCTGCCTCTACGCCGGAGATGGCGTCTTCCACGACGACGGAGCGGTCGGCGGTAGCGCCCAGGCGGCGCGTTGCCTCAAGGAACACCGCGGGGTCGGGCTTGCCGGGAAGGCCCATCTCGGCCGCGACCACGCCGTCGACCCTCACCGGGAAGAGGCTCCCCACCCCGCCCGCGTCGAGCACCCGCTCGGCGTTCTTGCTGGCCGAGATGATGGCGGTGCCGATGCCGAGCTCCTGGAGGCGGCGGACGAGGTGGACGGTGCTCTCGAAGACCGCCACTCCGTGCTCTCTCAGCTCGTCGACGAAGTACTCGTTCTTGCGGTTGCCGAGGCCGCAGACCGTCTCAGTGTCGGGGGGGTCGTCCGGCGATCCCTCGGGCAGTACGATGTCGCGGGATGCGAGGAAGCTGCGCACGCCGTCGTAGCGCGGCTTGCCGTCGACGTACACCCGGTAGTCGGCGTCGGCATCGAACGGCGTCCAGGCGTCGCCCTCGTCGGCGCGGCTCCGCAGGTAGTCGTCGAAGAGACGCTTCCAGGCGGCGGCGTGGACCGACGCCGTCCGGGTGACGACGCCGTCCATGTCGAAGACGACCGCGTCGACGGCCTGCCGGTCGATGACGACTGGTCTCTCGGTGGCGCCCATTCTCGACTCCCTTCCTGGGTCGGTCTCTCTCGGCGATGCCCGGGAACACCACCTTCCCTGGAAGCTCCGCGCGCAGGCGCCATGGTACGGAAGCGGATACCCCGTCCGCAACGAGGCGCCCTGCGTCACTACGGTTTGTCGGCACGCCGGGCCGGGTAGTTGATGCTTCCGGCGGACCTCATGTCCGCCACTTCCTCGTAGTGGGAGCCGCCGTGGTACAGAAGAGTGTGTGCGTCCGTGAGGTCGCCGACCGCAGCATCGTCGCGGAACAGCTCACACGGACGTTCGATGAGCTGGTCGCCGTCGACGCGGTCGACCTCCAGGTGGCCTCCGGCGAGATCTTCGGCTTCCTCGGACCGAACGGGGCCGGCAAGTCGACGCTGGTCCGGGTGCTGACCACCATCCTCGCGCCGACGCAGGGGCGCGCGATGGTCGCCGGACACGACGTGGCGCGAGCGGGGGCCGCCGTCCGCTGCGCCATCGGCGTCGCCCTGCAGGATGTCGGGCTGGACGGCCTCATGACGGCGCAGGAGCTGCTCATCCTGCAGGGCCGGGTGTTCGGCATGCCGTCGGGCGAGGCCCGCGACAACGCCGTCCGTCTGCTCGAGACGGTGGGGCTGGCCGACGTCGACCCCCGCAAGCGCGTACGCGACTACTCCGGCGGAATGAAGCGCAGGCTCGACCTGGCGCTGGCGCTGGTCCACCGCCCCGGCATCCTGTTCCTGGACGAGCCGACGACCGGTCTCGACCCGGTCAGCCGCGCCGCCATCTGGGAGGAGGTCAGGCGACTGAACCGGGACGACGGCGTGACGATCTTCCTGACGACCCAGTACCTGGAGGAGGCCGACCGCCTCGCCGGCCACGTGGCCATCATCGACAAGGGCCGCATCGTGGCCGAGGGCACGCCGACTGAGCTCAAGCGCGAGATCGGCAACGAGTCGGTCACCCTGACCTTTGCCGACAATGCGACGGCCGGCCGGGCGGCCGGCGTCCTGGCGACCATGGGTGAGCGGCGGCAGCAGGCCGGTGACGAGCTGGTCGTCTACTTCTCCAGCGCCGGTGGGGTGGTGGCGGAGGTCGTGCGCCGTCTCGACGAGGCCGGCGTGCCGCTGCAGGGGCTCGCGCTCAGCCAGCCGAGTCTCGACGACGTGTTCCTGCGGGCGACCGGTGTCCGCCTGAGCGACGCGGACGAGACGGACCACGACGCGACGGACGCCGCGTCTGATGGGTCGGCCGCCGGACGACCGGCCGGCGATCGGGGAGGTGCGTCGTGACCGACGTCCTGCTGCTGGTGAAGCGGTCGCTGCGCGTCGTCCTCCGCCAGCCGGCGGCCATCATCCCCAGCGTGGCGATCAGCGTCTTCTTCCTGTTCGTGTACAACAGCGGCCTCTCGTCGGTCGCCGACCTGCCCGGCTTCCAGGGTTCGTACCTCGCGTTCATCCTTCCCGTGGCGATCGTCTCGGCGGCTGTCAGCGGCGCCGGTCTCGCCGGCCAGGAGCTCATCCGCGACATCGAGTCCGGGTACTTCACGAAGCTGCTGCTCACGCCCACCGCCCGGCTCTCCCTCGTCTGGGGACCGATGATCGCGGCGGCCACGCTGCTGGTCGCCCAGGTCGTGCTCATCATCGGCATCGCGCTCCTGCTCGGGCTCGATCCGGCGACCGGCGTGCCGGGCCTGCTGGCGGTCCTCTTCTTCGCCTTCGTCTGGGGCATGGCGTTCGCCGGCTACTCGGTGCTGATGGCGCTCAAGACGAAGAACGCCGCCGCCGCGCAGGCCGCGACGTTCGCGTTCTTCCCCCTCATCTTCCTGTCGACCACGTTCGTGCCGGAGGAGTACATCACTGCCGAGTGGCTGAAGTGGGCCGCCGCCATCAATCCCACGACCTACGTGTTCGAGGCGATGCGGTCGCTGCTCATCGAAGGCTGGCAGACGGGACCGCTACTGATCGGTCTCGCGGTCGTGGTCGGCTTCGCGAGCCTGACCGGCGGGCTGGCGCTGCGGGCCGCGTACAAGGAGACACAGCTGACCAGGTGAGCGTCGCGGGGGGCCGCCGAGGTCGGCTCCTCCGGTTCCTGCCTCGGCGCGGGCGGTGACGAGGACGCCTCCGGTCTGCGTCGTCTGGTCTGGTATCGGCGATCGCGTGGCGTCGCGTGCCGGTGGTGGTACTGTGATGGGGGCCGTCTCCGGACAGTGAGACGGTCGGCGACGAAGGGGTCGCGGTGCGAGGGATCCTGCAGATCGGTCTGGGACCGCTGGGACGACTCATGGTCCGGTCGGCGACCTCCCGCGGCACCCGCGTCCTGGGCGCCGTCGATCCGGACCCGGAGCTGGCCGGACGCGATCTCGCAGAGCTCTGCGACGTACCGCCCGAGCGACGCCCTCTCCTGGGGCCGGAGGCCGACGAGCCGGGTGCTGGTGCGGAGGTGGCGAAGGCCATCGCCGAGCTGTCGCCGGAGGTCCGCGACGCAGCCGTCCTCGCCGTCCTCGCCACCTTCTCGGACCTGGCCCGGGTGGCTCCCCAGATCGACCAGCTGCTGTCGATGGGCCTGTCGGTGGTCACCACGTGCGAGGAGCTGTCGTACCCGTGGGCGGCGCACTGTGACGAGGCGACCGTCCTGGACGCGGTGTGCCGGCGCCATGGGGTGGCCTGCCTCGGCACGGGCGTGAACCCCGGATTCCTCATGGACTTCCTCCCGGCCGTCATGACGGGGCTCTGCCGCGACGTCAGAAGCGTGACCGTCCGCCGGATCCAGGACGCCGCTCACAGGCGGGCCTCCTTCCGGGAGAAGATCGGCGCCGGTCTCAGTGTGGAGGAGGCATCCCGTCTGATCGAGGAGGGCGCTCTCCGCCACGTCGGCCTGCGGGAGTCCGCCCAGATGGTGGCCGCCGCCTGCGGATGGTCGCTGCCGCTTGTGGAGGAGACGATCGCGCCGGTCGTCACCCGCGACCTCATCGTCGTCGGCGGCTGCCAGGTGCCGGAGGGAGCCGTCGCCGGCGTGGAGCAATGGGCGCGCGGCTACCTCGACCGGGGCGCGGGCAGGGAAGAGGTCGTCACGCTGCAGTTCCGGGCTGCCGTGGGCCAGCCCGAGCCGCGGGACGAGATCATCGTCGACGGGACGCCGCCGATCCACCTGCGGGTCGACGGCGGTGTCGACGGCGACGCGGCGACCTGCGCGGTCGTGCTCAACGCAGCCCCGCTGGTCGCCGCCGCGCCGCCCGGTCTGCACACGATGCTGGACCTGCCGGTCCCGACAGTGGGCCGCTGACGGGAAGCTCGCCGCCCGCGCGAGCCGTAGGAGGATCAGCCGCCGGCCGGCCCGGCGTCCCACAGACGTCCCGCGAGTGAGCGGCGCGCTCGTGACCAGCCGATCGCCACAAGGTGGCTGACGACGACGATGGGCACGACCGTGAGAGCCGCGACCGCGGGGTCGAGAGCGCTCACGCCGACAACGAGCGCCAGCCAGCCGATGATCACCCATTGCACCACGTAGACGGCGGTGACGTGGCGGCTGAGCGACGTCAGGTAGCGGAAGGCGGCCCTGCCCGTGACGTGAGCGGCGAGCCACCAGAGCGCCGTCAGCCAGAGGAAGACGAAGCCGGCGACGACCAGCTGGACCGGGAGGCCGCTCCGGAGGTAGTCGCCCGGCGCGAAAACGACACCCCACGCCGGGGCCAGGAGCATCAGCATCCCTCCGACCGCAGCCGCGAAGAGGGAGACTGCGGCCGCGCGGGTCATCAGCCGGCGCTCGGCGTCGGCTCGGCGCGCGATCTGGGCGAACGCCAGTCCGAGGAGCGGGTAGCCGAGCCAGGGGAACAGGGGGAAGGCGACGGTGACCCCCTCTCCCCAGAGCAGGCCGGTGAGCGGCCCCCCGCCCAGTGTCCACAACAGCGGCGAGACGGCGAAGACCCCCAGGGCGAGTACGACGGTGACCCTGGCGTCGCGGAGAAGAGGTCTCAGGGCCGCCATGATGAGCAGCGACAGCCCCGCGAGCTGGAGGATGTCGACCGTGAGCAGCGCGTCCAGCGGGGTGCCCAGCTGTGTCGTGACCTCCTCGGCCTCTGCCGGAGAGACCGACCCCTCCGCGAGGAGCAGGGGGATCGTGAACCGCGCGACGTTGAGCCCGTAGCCGAGGGCTATCAGACCCAGGCCGCGGAGCATGACCCGACGTGCCGGATGGCTCCCGCAGCCGAACAGGAACCCCATCGCGACCATGAAGACCGGCGCGGCGGGTGCCGTACCGAGCAGGAGGAACAGTCCTCCCACCGTCGAGCCCTCCCCGCCGTCGACGGCGAACATGAGCTGTACGTGCTGGCAGACCATGAACACGACCGCGAGCCCACGCGCGAGGTCCAGGAAGAGAAGCCGGCCGTGCCGTGTCTTCAGGGGGCCGAAAGAACGTCCCACCGTCGGGTCGGTCGCCCGGTGCGCCGTCCTGATGGGCATCAGCGTGCCGCGATGACCGGTGCCAGGACCGGCGTCAGGACGCCAGTCGCGGGCGCAGCGCGGCGGCCATCCGCTCCGGCGACACGAAGATCAGCTCTCCCCCGAGCTGTTTCTGCAGGAAGTAGTCGTCGGTCCGGTAGTCGGCCCTGAAGGCGGAGCGGGCGATGACGCGAAGCACGACCGGGAAGCCGGTGTCCCGCTCACCGAGCGGCCCGCCGAAGACGGTGAAGTTGAAGGCCGACAGGCGCTCCTCTTCGTACCAGTCGAGCACCGCCGACAGCCCGCGGGCGAAGGCCCTCACGTGGTCGTCCCCGAGCTCCGAGAGCCGGTCGGCGTGCGGGATCACGGCGATCACCTCGCGTCCGCCGGTGGGCGCGAACGGAGTGAGCCAGTGGACGCCGGCCTCGCCGTGGATGTAGCGCTCTCCCAGCTCGATCTCCTTCTCGACCAGAGCGCGCCAGTAGCTGATGCCGGACCGCTCCCGCCAGGCCGAGGAGCAGCGCCAGTACCATTCCACCTGCCACGGGACCTGACGACCGCCGAACACCTGGAAGTGTGGATGGACCAGGCTGGCGCCGGCGGGCAGCATCGAGTTGCAGCAGAGTTCGAGGTGGTCGAGTCGGGGAGAGCGTCGCTCCGCGAGTCGCGAGAACTCCACCGCGGCGCCGATGCCCTCGATGAGCAGCCCGGGATCGAACTCGGACGGCCGCAGGAAGTGCCGCTCCGGGTAGCAGACGACGGCGTGCACGGCCGCCAGAGGGAAGAGGTTGGGGAAGACGAGCGCCCGGCCCCGCTCGAGACGTCCTCCGGGCAGCAGTTCGTCCGGGTAGCGTGGCGTCGCCTCCAGGACCCTCTCGGGGCAGAAGAAACACCCCTCCCGGCTGATGCTCGCAAGCTCCTCGGCGTGCTCCCAGTCGGTGCTGCCGAAGAACATCTCCTCCTTGGTGGCGAGCTCGGACGACGTGATCGCCGTCATCCCGGTGAGCGGGTCCTTGCGGATCTCGACCGTCTGCTCCGCGTACTCCATGCTCGCGAGCGGGCTGAAGAAGCCGGCTTTCTCGATGTGGGTCTCGAAGTGGATGCGGCTCATCGACCTCTCGTCTTCCGCGCGGGTCCGGGCGCTGCGATGATACGGAGAGGGACACCGCCGCGCCAGTGGCCGTGACCAGGGCGTCCTTGCGAGTCACCGGACGCCGTCATCGTGTAGGTTTCCGCTGGCTTCCGGTGCGGGCGACGAGGGGAGAGATCTGCCATGAGCGCCGATCCTGCCGGCAGAGCGTTCGATCGGGCCTGGCGCCTCCTGGGCGACGGCGATGCCGCGACCGCCGCGCGGACGCTCCGCGACGCCCTCGCCCAGCCGGCGCTCGCTCCCGGCGACGAGGCCGACCTGCGACACCTGCTCGGACAGGCGCTCGACGCGCTGGACGACGAGATGGGGATGGTGCGCGAATGGCTGGCGGTCCGGCGCCTGGATGAGGAGCTCGACCCCTCCGCCCCCCGCCTGGACCCCGAGGAGTTCGAGCGGCGTGCCGCGGCGGCGCTGGAGGAACTGCCGGAGGAGCTGCGCCGGCGGCTCGAGGGCGTCGCGATCGTGATCGACGATCGGCCCTCGGAGGGGATGGTGCGGGACGGCGTGGACCCGCGGATCCTGGGGCTGTACAGCGGCGTCCCGTATCCCGACCGCTCGGTCCTCGGGTCCGGCGCGTTCCCGGAGGTCATCTACCTCTTCTCCCGCAATCTCGAGGCTGAGGTCGGAGGCGACCGGGAGCTCGCCGAGCAGATCCGCATCACCGTGGCACACGAGACGGCTCACTACTTCGGGCTCGACGACGACGACCTGGCAGGGATGGGGCTGGCGTGAGGTCGTCTTGTCGGTCGGTCCCGGGCCACGCCATACTGTCGACCGGGAGTCCGGAGGCCGAGCGGACGGCCTCCGCCGTCATGCGGGTCCCGGCTGGGCTGTCAGGTCGTCGCGAAAGGACGGACGATGGTGGATGAAGGCCGTATCACGGCAGAAGAGGTGACCGCCGTCATCGAGCGCTGGGCGGCTCTGGAGGAGGCGCAGGCCGGTCTCTCCGGCTACCTCGACATCGTGGCCCCGGACGTGCGTCTCGACGAGCCGGGCACCGAGTGGGTCGGACTGGACGGCCTGGAGCGGCGGCAGCTCACACGACGCGGCTTCTTCGACGAGTCGCACGAGTACTCTGACGTACGCATCCAGTCTGGCGCCGATTCCGCGAAGGCGTGGACGATGCTCCGCTGGTCGGCCCGTTTCCGTCCGGAGGGCAGCCCGGTGAGCCGCTCCGTGAGGGCGCGCGTCGAGCACGAGTGGGAGCTCCACCGAGCCCCCGACGGGCGAGTCGTGGTACGGCGCAGAACGGTCGACGCGTTCGCCTACCGCGAGGGGGAGCACGTCGCCGAAGAGGCCTCGGCCGGCTGTCGGGAGCACCTGCCTCCGTCGACGACGTAGTCGGCGCCCGCGGTCCGAACGCGTCTCGGCCGCGGTCGTTGGGCGCAGGGCGGGCCACGGCCGCGGCGGTCGGATGGAGATCGCGCCACGGCCGGCGGGCTCGTCCTCAGTGGGGCAGCCCCGCCCTTCAGTCCGGGGGCGGCTCGATCCCCGCCCGGCGGCGCTCGTCGTGGTCTTCCCGGTGCATCGCCGTGTACCACCGCCGGTAGAGGGGCGCGAGGGCGCTCATCAGCGCGACGAAGCCCGCGAAGACGCCGAGGAGAACCGTCTGGTCGCGGAAGACCCCCTTGCCGCCCTCGAGTCCGTACGCCGCCGCCGCCAGGGCCAGCGAGATCACCGCCGCCAGCAGGTAGTCGAGCGGCAGGGGGCCGATCCACGTCCTGTGCCACCAGACGTTGTCGCGCCGGAAGCGGCGCCATCCGTACGCGGGGTTGAGGACGAACCAGAGGACATCCCACGCCGCCAGCCAGGAGACCCAGGCGGCGATGACGGCCAGCTCCCGGGCGCCGGTCCACGGCACCCCGAAAACGAACGGCAGGTGGAATGTGAGAGCCGTGAGCGGGAGCAGGAACAGGTGGTAGCCGGTGAGCGGCTTGCCCGACGAGAGCAGTGAGAAGACGCGAGCCGCGGCACCGGACGTCCGGTACCACGTCGGCAGTCGCTCGGCCCAGCCGTCGCGTCCCTCGATCTCGATCTCGAGGCAGGCCATGAGCAGCGCGTAGAGGCAGAGGACGATAGCGGCCGCTGCGAGGCTCACTGGGCCTCCTCGTCCCGCCGGCGCCGCCTGTCCCTGCGGGAGCTGCGTCGAGCCCCGGAGCGACGGCCGGCATACTTGGTCGCCGTACTGGCGACCGCTTCTCGTAGCTGGGTCCGCAGGGCCGAGAGTGCTTCCTCGTTGCCGTCCTGGCGGTAATCGGCGAGCGATTCCTCGTACTCGGGCAACCGATCGAGGAACGCGCTCACTGCGTCGACCGACGGGCTCTCGGCGCAGGCGCCGTAGCCCAGCTTCTCCACGTACCGTCCGTTGAGCGTCTGCTCGAACTGGCCCCGAACCGGGATCGACAGGATCGGCTTGTGGAGGTAGACGCACTCGGACAGGAGGGTGAAGCCGCCGCCGGCGATGACGCCGCGAGCCGTGCGCACGTCGTCGAGGAACGTGGTCTCGCTGAACGGGCGGAAGAGGAGGTCGCCATCCCGGCGGTCCTCACTCAGGTCGCGGTCCACACCGTAGAGACGGCACGGCAGGCCGCTCTCCCGCAGGGCCGCGACGAGCGACTCGCTGCCGGCCGCCGTCTGGTACACGAGGACGTGGTCTCCCGGCTCGGGCCGCGCGGCCAGGACCTCCGGGCGGAGCACCGGGGCGACCAGCGTCGTGTGTGGCTTGCGCAGCGGCGGTCGGAAGAAGGTCGGGATGATGTGGTGGAACGCGCGCGGCGCCTTGGCGTGGACGATCTGCCGGGCGAGCTCGAAGTCGAGGGTGTTCTGGCGGACGATGTCGTCGTCGTGCCGGCAGCGGTCCAGCATCATGATGTTGTCGACGGTCACGGACGGGATCCGGTGGCGGCGGGCGAAGAGGAGCGCGAACGCCTCGAAGTCGCTGACCGCGACGTCGGGCTCGAAGGCTTCGACGATCTCGTAGTAGGTGCGGATCTGTCGGGGCCATCCCGTGACGGCGCCACGAAGGTTCTGGACCACCGTCTCCAGGCGTCGCAGCGCGTTGTCTTCGTACGCGAGCTTGAATCCGAGGATCCGCTTGACGTTGGGGAAGTGCTCGGCGAGGTAGTCCCGCGCCCGGCCGGACGCGATGACGTAGACCTCGTGGTCGCGGACGAGGTCGTCCAGGAACACGCGGGAGCGTACCGCGTGGCCCATGCCCTCCCCACAGACGCCGTACAGGATGCGCATGACGCTGGCCCCGGTCCTGTGGCGCCGACTCCATGTCGGCGCACGCCCATCATACGTGGGTGAGGAGCGGGTGAGGAGGAGGCCTGGCTGCGGGGGAGGGGACGCGAGGGGCCGGAAGGCTCAGGAACGCGGTCGGCGAAGTGGGCGGAGATGACGTCGTCCGGCCGGGCGCGGGCCGGGCGCGGATCCCATGGACGGCAGGCAGCACACCCAGGCGCAGCCGGCGCCGCCCGGCTGGAGACTGCTCGAGGCCCACGGCCCCGGCGGCTTCGTCACCCTCCAGGTGTGGCGGCGGCCGGACGGTCTCGTGCTCGCGCTGACGTCCCGCTGGCTTCGCAAGCACTCGCCGCGACTCAACCCGCGCCGCACCGCGCTTCGGGGCCCGTTCCTGGACGCCGCGTTCGCGCCGCGGAGGACGACCTGGTGGATCGGTCTTCTCTTCGCGATCGGCTCTGCCTGCTTCCTGGTCGCGTCGCTGCCCGGCTTTGCGGGACCGGCCGGCACCCTCGTCGCGAACCTGGTCTACTTCATCGGGTCGACCTTCTTCACCTCGGCGGCGTACCTTCAGTTCTTCGAGGCCGTCAACGCGGGCGTCGAGAGCGCGCCGTGGGTGGCCGAGGCAGCGGGGGACGCTCCTCCACCGATCGTCTTCTTCGCGGTGAGAGTCAGGTCGCTCGGCTACTGGGCGGCGCTGGTGCAGCTTGTCGGGACCGTCGCGTTCAACGTCAGTACGTTCACGGCGACGAGGACGTGGCAGACGGCGGCCGGCTACGACGAGGCCGTCTGGCGCCCGGACGCGTTCGGCAGCGCCTGCTTCCTGCTCGCCAGCTACCTCGCCTGGGCCGAGGTCTGCCACTCCTACTGGCAGCTCGGCGCGCGCGGCCTGTCGTGCTGGATCGCGGTCATCAACGTCGCGGGTTCGATCGCGTTCGCCGTCGCCGCGGTCGGAGCGTGGCACTCACACGCAACGGGTCGCCCGCTCGAGGCGGCCGTCGATGACCTCGGCACGCTGGTCGGCGCCGTGTGCTTCCTGGCGGGCGCCCTCCTCCTGTGGCCGGAGGCTGTGCTGGAGCCGGTGGCCCGACCCGTGTCGCGGAACGACGGGGGTGCGGCGACGGCATAGCCGGGTCGAGGGCAGGGAAGAGAGAGCGAAGCCGGAAGCGACCCGTAGGACGGGGCTCGACGACGGCGACGGGGAGCGACAAGGAGGGACCATGGGGATTCACCCACAGGTGGACAAGAAGCGACGCGACGAGACCATCGCGCTCTACGGCGCGGCGCTCTGGTCGGAGGCGGCGCACCAGGTGCCCCGCAACTGCCTCCCCGACGGGCCCCTCGAGGCGGACGAGGCGTATCGCCTGGTCCACGACGAGCTGATGCTCGACGGCAACGCCCGGCTGAACCTGGCGACGTTCGTCACGACGTGGATGGAGCCGCAGGCCAGCACACTGATGGCGCAGACCTTCGACAAGAACATGATCGACAAGGACGAGTACCCGGTCACCGCCGAGCTCGAGCGGCGCTGTGTGAACATGCTCAGCCGACTGTGGAACGCCCCTCCGGACTCAGACGCCCCGGGCTGCTCCACCACAGGCTCCAGCGAGGCCGCGATGCTCGGGGGCATGGCCCTGAAATGGCGCTGGCGAGCGCGGCAGAAGAAGGCCGGCAAGCCGACGGACTCGCCGAACATGGTCATGGGGATCAACGTGCAGGTCTGTTGGGAGAAGTTCTGCCGTTACTGGGACGTCGAGCCACGGCTCGTTCCGATGGAGCCGGGCAGGTACCATCTCACCGCCGATCAGGTGGCCGCCCAGTGTGACGAGAACACGATCGGCGTGGTCGCCATCCTGGGATCGACGTTCGACGGCAGCTACGAGCCGGTCAAGGAGATCTGCGCCGCCCTCGACGACCTGCAGGAGAAGACCGGACTCGACATCCCGGTGCACGTCGACGGGGCGTCGGGCGGCTTCATCGCGCCGTTCCTCGATCAGGACATCGAGTGGGACTTCCGGCTGCCGCGCGTCCAGTCCATCAACGCGTCGGGTCACAAGTACGGCCTCGTCTACCCCGGGGTCGGCTGGGTCGTCTGGCGTGAGAGCGACGCCCTGCCGGACGATCTCGTCTTCAAGGTCAACTACCTGGGCGGCGAGATGCCGACCTTCGCCCTCAATTTCTCACGTCCGGGATCCCAGGTCTGCGCCCAGTACTACAACTTCGTCCGCCTGGGGTTCGAGGGCTACAGGAGCATCCAGCAGTCGTGCCGGGACGTGGCGACCCACCTCTCGTCCGCCATCGCAGGTGTCGGTCCCTTCGAGCTCGTGACCGACGGCTCCGAACTGCCGGTGTTCGCCTTCAAGCTCAAGGACGACGTGAAGAACTACTCGGTGTTCGACGTGTCGCTCGGATTGCGCAGGTGGAGCTGGCTCGTCCCCGCGTACACGTTCCCGGCGCACTGCGAGGACATGGCCGTGCTGAGGATCGTCGTCCGCAATGGCTTCAGTCAGGACATGGGGGAGATGTTCCTGGACCACCTCCAGCGGGTGGTCGATTACTGCTCGAAGTTCACGACCCCGCCGCCGCCGGTACCGGGTGAGCGGGAGTTCGCGCACTGAGGAGAGAGACATGGACCGTGAGGTGATCGACGTCGTCGAGCCGCGATGGGTGCTCGAGGGTGCCGGGGTGCGCCTGCGGCGCAGCATCGGCGGCGGACGTCTCGACTACCTCGACCCCTTCCTGCTGCTCGACCACTTCGGATCGGACGACCCCGGCGACTACCTCGCGGGGTTCCCGATGCACCCGCACAGGGGCATCGAGACCGTCACGTACATGCTCGCCGGCGAGGTCGACCACCGCGACACCCTCGGGAACGAGGGCACGATCGGGCCGGGCGACGTCCAGTGGATGACGGCCGGCGGCGGCATCATGCACGAGGAGATGCCGCGACCGCGGGACGGTCACATGGAGGGCTTCCAGCTCTGGGTCAACCTGCCGGCGGCCCACAAGATGACGCCGCCGCGGTATCGGGAGATCACGGCCGCAGAGATACCTCTGTTGGAGCGGAAGGACGGTGTCGGCGTGCGGGTCGTGGCGGGAGAGGTCGACGGGCTGGTCGGCCCGGTGCGCGACATCGTCGCGGAGCCGACCTACCTCGACGTGACGGTGCCGGCGGGGGTGGAGCTCCCGCAGTCGCTGCCCGAGGGTGAGAACGCGTTCGTCTACGTCTTCAGGGGCTCGGTCGAGCAGGGCGGTGACGGTCCGCATGCGGGCCTGCTCGTGTTCGGCGCCGGAGATCAGGTGCGCCTGCGGGCGGGCGAGGATGGCGCCCGCCTGCTGCTGGTCGCCGGCCGGCCTCTGGGAGAGCCGATCGCGCGGTACGGGCCGTTCGTCATGACGACGCGGGACGAGATCGAACAGGCGCTGCGAGACCTTCGGGACGGCACGTTCGTGTGGCGTCCGGAGCCCTGAACCGGGAGATGCCGGGTAGACGTCCTCCTGCACGCCCGTCGGGTGCGGTCCCGCGTGCGACGCGGCCGGTGCTCGAAGGACGAGGGGCGCGGCGGTGACAGTGCCGCCGCGCCCCTCTCCGTTCCCGCGTCTCGTCGACGACCGTCACGACCACCTTGTCGTGACGGCGTCCGGCGAGCGTCGGCTCAGGCGTTCTCCTTGGCGCCGAAGGCCTCCTTGAGGGCCTTCTCCTGCTCGTTGCTGAGGCTGGTGCGGACGACCCGCGCCTTGCTGCCCTCGACCTCGGCGAGGAACTTGTCCTCGGTCATCTTGGCGACCAGCAGGAACCAGCCGGCCTGGCCGGGCTGGATGGCGTCGCCCATCTCGGTGAGGACCTTCTGGTCGATCCCCGTCTGGCCGAGCTTGCCGAAGAGGGCTCCCATACCGGCCCCGATGGCGAGGCCGAGGAACGGCACCAGGAAGAGCAGCCCGAAGAGCATGCCCCAGAAGGCGCCGCCGAGCGCGCCGTAACCGACGAGCTTCTGGCCGTGCTTGACGTGCGGCTTGCCCTTCTCGTCGCGGACCACCTCTGCCGCGTCGTTGAGCTCGAGGATGAGGTCGTTCTGCATCTGGCCGAGCTTGACGCCGAACCGGTCGGCGGCAGCCTCGTCCTCGAAGCCCAACACGATCAATTCGCTCATCCGTCCTCCCTGTGTCTGGATGTGCCACGGACCGCGGGGGCGGCCCGCGACGATGATTCTCGTTCGTGGGCCGGCTCCCTGCTTCTACCCGTCGTCGGGGGCGACGAACCGCTCCCTGCGGGCCCGCCGTGCGGCGCGTAGAGGGCACGAGCCACACGCTCGGCAGGCATCCCGAGTGCCGTCGCGGCGCACGCGACGAGCACCCGTGCCGCGAGCAGCGCGCCCGCCGGGCCGCCGAACCGGCGTCCGCTGGAGGAGACGGCCGGACGCCGCAGCACGATGACGCGGCTCTCCTGCCTCAGCCGCCGGCCGAGGTCGACGTCCTCCATCACCGGCAGCTCGCGAAACCCGCCGAGACGCTCGAACGCGTCGCGGAGGACGAAGATGCCCCGGTCGCACATGAGCGTGCGCGTGCAGCGACAGTAGACGTCGGCGCTCGTTGCCATGGCCCGCAGGGAGAGACGGCGTCCGACCTGACGTCGTCTGCGGACGAGACCGTTCGGCAGCGCCGCGATATCGGCGTCGTCATGCAGCCGCAGGGCGAAGCTCCCGGCGACGAGGTCCGGATGCCGGTCGAAGGCGCGGTCGACGACGCTGAGGGCGCCGGCCGGCAGGCGGCTGTCGGCGCACAGGAACACGAGCACCTCGCTCGTACAGGAGGCCGCGCCAAGGTTCATCTGCGTGCTCCGACGGGCCCGGTCGGCCGTCAGTGTCCGGGCTCCGCGAGCGCGGGCGACCTCGCGCGTACCGTCCTCGCTCCGGCCGTCGACGACGACGACCTCGTCGGGCCGCTCACGGGCCACCGTGTCCAGGCATCCGGGGAGCTGCGTCGTCTCGTTCCGGGCGGGCACCACGACCGCGAACGAGCGCTTGCGGCCTGCGGGTGGGCCGGCTCCGGACGGCCGGACCGTCGACGGTCGGCGGTGCGACCCCATCGGCGGGGTCCTCCCCTAGGCTCGCCGTGACGGGTCGGCCGGCAATCCGGAGTCGACGAAGCCCTCGCCACGGCGTTCGCCGAGACTGCCGCGCAGCGTCCTGTCGTCGACCGCTTGCCGAGTGCGGTGGTCGGGTCCCCGGCCGGACTCGATGTAGTCCTTGAACAGGAGCAGATCGTGGCGGACGGCGGCCCGCAGATCGAGACGCTTCGCAGCGTCCGTCTCTGCCGCCTGGGTGAACGTCGCATCTGCCGGGAGCTCGAAGGAGACGGTGGTACCCCCTCGGGCGCTCTCCGCGAAGCGGACGGCACCGGAGCCCGCGGCGTCCACGCAGGCCAGGTCGTCGCACACGAGGCGGCGCGGCCCGACCAGGACCCACTCGATGAAATGCGGCCATCGTTCGCGGACGCTCGCGGGTGAGGCGTCGATCCGTACCTCTTCGCACACTGCGGCCATCGTCCTCATCTCCCATCGCTCGGCGGGGCGTGCATCGATCCTGGCGGGTGTGTACCCGTGCTCGTCGCCGCGCACGCCGGGCGTCGTTCCCGCTACCGTCGGCGGGCGCCCCCGGTCATCGACGTCCACGGCGGCCGACAGGCACGATATCGTGTGCGCGGAGACGGCGACCTCGTGGACAGGGAGGCGAGCGGATGAGCTCCGGTCTGTGGGCCCGGTTGCGGTGGGACCTCTACGCGCCGATCTACGATGCGGCCATCGCCGGCCCGACTTCGACAGCGAGACGCAGGTCGCTGGCGCTGCTGGATCTGCGGGCCGGCGAGCGGGTGCTGGTCGTCGGCTGCGGGACGGGGCTGGACTTCTGCCACCTGCCGTCCGACGTCACCGTGGTGGCCGGCGACGCCAGCCCGCGGATGGTGCGGCTCGCGGAGGAGCGCGCGGCTCGGGTCGGGCGACATATCGAGGTCCGTCTGATGCCGGCGGACGCCTTCGACGAACCGGACCGCTCCTTCGACGCCGTCGTCCTGCACCTGATCCTCGCCATCGTGCCCGATCCCGACGCGACACTGCGTGAGGTGGCCCGCGTGCTGCGCCCGGGCGGAAGGGCGGTGGTGTTCGACAAGTTCATGCCCTACGAGGGCCGGCCTAGCCTCGGTCGTCGGTTCATGGAGCTCGGGACACGGGCCATCGGGACGAGCATCACGCGGCGCCTCGACACGATGGTGGACGACGGAGAGTTCCTGGTCGAGCGCCAGGAGCCGTCACTGCTCCGGGGACAGTTCCGGATCGCCCTGCTCCGTCGTCGCTGAGCGCGATCCGTCCTGTCGGGGTGTCTCGTTCTCGGGTCGCCTGGCCGGACCATGGAGCGCGAGGATCGCCCGGGCGAGGTGTGACTCCACGACGCCGATCACGGACCCGAGCGCGAGCACGACGGCGAGGTCGGCGAGCAGGAGCACCGACAGCCGTTCGCGCCACTCGGCCTCGAGGAACAGCTCGCTGAGCGCCTCCTGGGTGAAGGTGGGCACGACGAGCAGGAGGAAGGTCATCGGCAGGTGGTGGGCGACGAGACGCGCGGAGCGCAGGACGCCGGCCACGGGGCCGATCCGCTCGATGACCACCAGAGGACCCACGATGGAGAGGAGCGTGAACACGACGATGCCGGGCGCCACGAAGAGCGCCGTGGCCAGAGAGGTGAGCGCCCACACGAGGACGTCGGCGAGCAGGAGCGCCCGCCAGGGCAGGCGGCGAACGACGGTCGCGAGGGACGGCGCCGGTCGGCCTTCGATGTCGGCCTCGACGAGCAGTTCCACGGCGCCGGCGAAGAACGTGAGCGCCGTGACCCCCGCGCTGAGGTCGATGAGCTCGATGCCGAAGACGATCACGTCGAGCCAGTCGGGCGACGTCGCTGCCGGAAGCGTCTCGTCGATGAGGTGTGTGAGCACGCCGTCGATGATGACGACCGGGATGAAGACGGCGCCCGCGAGGGGGATGATGCGGAGGAAGTGGCGCCGATACGTGCCGGCCGCGGCGTTGAGGATGTGGACGTACCGCAGAGGTCCGTGCCGCACCGGTCCCGGCGTGGTGTCGCCGCGCTTCTGGCTCGCCGTCCTCGTGCTCATGCTGACGTCACGTCTCCGGTCGCGGGTCTCGGCCTTGTGTCCGCGTCGTCCTCTGCCGATACTGTAGTACCGTGGAGATGCTCATACTCGCAGACGCCGCCAACATGGACATCCAGACGGTCGCCGGCCCGGATGAGGGGTTCATCCACAACGGCAAGTGGCCGCTGCTGTTCCTGCTGTTCGGGCTGATCGTCTCCTTCGTCTTCGTCCGCATCAACACACGGCTGATCCGCAAGCAGGTGTCGTGGTGGCCGGGCAACATCGAGACGGGAGACGTCCACGTCCATCACGTGGTCATCGGGTTCATCCTCATGACCATCGTCGGCATCCTCGAGTTCGCTCTGCAGCCCAGCGGATGGACGCAGCGCGTCCTCGGCCTCCTCTTCGGCATGGGTCTCGGTGTCTCACTCGACGAGTTCGCGCTCATCTTCCACCTCGAGGACGTCTACTGGAAGGATCAAGGCCGCAAGTCGATCGACGCCGTCGTCATCGTCATGGCGTTCATCTGCATGCTGCTGGTCGGTCTCGTCCCCCTGGGCATCTCCGAGGAGTTCGACGAGACGCCCTGGTGGGCGGTCGTGGGGACCATCGTCGCCCACAGCGTGTTCGTCCTGATCACGCTGCTCAAGGGCAAGATCTGGTGGGGTCTCCTCGGCATCTTCATCCCCGTGCTCGCCTGGATCGCGGCTTTCCGGCTGGCCCGGCCGGCGTCCCCGTGGGCGCACTGGTTCTACAAGAAGAAGCCGAAGAAGCTCGCCCGCGCCAAGCGACGGGCCGAGCGCTACGACCGGACGCTCGGCAGACTGCAGGACCGGCTCTGGGACCTCATCGGCGGCAAGCCCGGCCGCCCCCAGCCCAAGGCCGGGGGGCTGGCGATCGACGAGGTGCTCCCCGACGACGGCCCGCTCCGGGCCGACGCCCTTCCGGTCGACCCCGATCCCGGTGCCGGCACAGGGCGGGAGACCGGCGCGTCCCGCTGACACGCGGGCCGGGGCCGCCTCACGTGGCCCGCGATCGCGCGACAGGCTCTTCGCGTCGGCCCTCGAGAAGGCCCAACTCAAGGCGGAGCGCGTCGGCGAGCCTGGGGTATCGGTAGGGGAATCCCGCGGCGATCAGCTTCGCCGGCGTCACCCGCAGGCTGTCGAGGAGCATGCGCCGGCCCATCTCGCCGAGTCCGACCTCTATCGCCGTCGCCGGCAGCGGGATGCGCTCCGGTCGATGGACGACGTCCCCGATGGTCGCGATGAACTCACGGTTGGTGACCGGCTCCGGCGTCGTGAGGTTCACCGGTCCGGAGAGTCGCTCGTCGTAGAGGAGCATCAGGGCGGCGCCGAGCCAGTCCTCGAGTGAGATCCAGCTGACCCACTGGCGGCCTCCACCCATGGGACCGCCGGCCGCAAGCTCCAGCGCCGGCAGCATCTTCATCAGCGCTCCGCCGCGGCCCGTGAGCACCAGTCCGCTGCGCAGGAAGATCGTGCGGATGCCGGCGTCGACCGCTGGGTCGGCCGCTCGCTCCCACGCCTCGCAGACGTCGGGCAGGAAGCCGCAGCCCGCGGGGCTGCCCTCGTCGAGGACGGCATCGCCCCGGTCGCCGTAGAACCCCATCGCCGAGGCTGAAAGGAAGACCTGTGGGGGGTGCTCCAGGCCGGCCAGGGTGGCGGCGAGGAGCCCGGTCCCGGCGACGCGGCTCTCGTAGATCGCCCTGCGCCGGGCTGTCGTCCATCGTCCGCCGGCGATGCTGGCGCCGGCGAGGTGGACGACGGCGTCGACGCCGTCGACCGAAGCCGGGTCCGGGCCGCGCCCTTCGTCCGGGCGCCACGCGATCTCGGTCTCGTCGCGCGGCGTACGGCGGACGAGCGACACGACGTCGTGTCCACCGCTGCGCAGGAAGGCGGACAGCTCGGTCCCGATCATCCCCGAGGCGCCGCTCACGAGGACGCGCAGGCGGGGCCGGGCGGCGCAGGCCGCGTGCCGGGCGAGGTCGTCGACGGTCCGCCGATGGCGGAACGCGAACAGGTTGGCGAGGGTGCGACGAACGGACGGCCCCGCGACCAGCCGTCCCGCGGCGCCACACGGCAGCTCGTAGTCGACGTGGTCCTCGAGGACGCAGCCGGACGCTGCCGGCCGGAAAGTGTGTCGATGGACCCAGCGGCGGAAGGGCCCCTCGACCTGCTCGTCGACGAAGGAACGCCCCGGGTCGGTGTCCCTGTGGACCGCTACCCAGCGGCGCCTCACCGGCCCGAGGCGGACCTGCATGACCAGGCGGCGCCCGTCCTGGATCCCGGCAGCCCTCTCGATGACGTGCTGGTCGAGCCACGGCGCGCGGAGCCGCTCGAAGGCGCCGTCGCGCGCATGCCAGTCGTAGGCCTCGGGAGCCTCGACCGGCAGACGGCTGCGGCGCTCATAGGTAGACAACCCTCTCGACCTCCCCGTTTTCGTCCGGCTCAAGTCGCCGGAGGCGACACGCAGTGGTTCATACCCGCAGTGGACGACGGGGACGCCCGGAGGCCCGCGTCGGGCGTGTCTGATAGCGTGCCGGGCGCAGGCGCCGCCCCGCGCGGAGGAGGAGACCCCATGAAGATCGAGCCGTTCGCCGTCGAGGACTGGATGAGTGCCCACGAGCTCTCGGCTCGCTGGAACATCGCCGAAACCTGCGTCGACTCGCTCACGCTCGAGGACGTCCTGGAGCTCGGTGGTGACCCGGAACGGATCCTCGAGGGGTTGCGCTCGCTGAAACTGACGTACGGGGCCATTCCCGGCGGCACGAGACTGCGTGAGCTGATCGCGGCCCGCTATGCCGGCGTCGACCCCGCGGACGTCCTCGTGACCAACGGGGCCATCGGGGCGAACTTCCTGGCCGAGTACACGCTGGTCGAGCCGGGGGACCGTGTCGTGTGCGTCCAGCCGACCTACCAGCAGGTCTACTCCGTCCCGGCATCGTTCGGTGCCGAGGTCCTCCTGCTGCGATTGCGGCCGGAGAACGGCTTCCTGCCCGACCTGGACGAGCTGCGCGAGCTGGCCGGCGACGCCGCTCGGCTCATCGTCGTCAACAACCCGAACAACCCTACCGGCGCCCTGATGGACCGGGACCTGCTGGAGGGCGTGGTCAACGTCGCCCGGCAGTGCGGAGCCTACGTCCTCGCCGACGAGGTCTATCGCGGGCTCGAGCACGACCCGGAGGTCGCGACCCCGTCGATCGTCGATCTCTACGAGAAGGGTGTGGGGAGCGGCAGCATGTCGAAGGTCTTTTCGCTGGCCGGGCTGCGTCTCGGGTGGATCGCCGGTCCGCGCGATGTCGTCGAGGACTGTGAGCAGCATCGGCATCACACGACCATCAGCTGCGGGATGATCGACGAAGCGCTCGCCACGATCGCCCTCGAGGCGGCCGATGCGCTGCTCGAGCGCAACCTGCGGATCGTGCGCGAGAACGCCGCTCTGCTCGATGACTGGGTCGGCGGCCAGGAGCACCTCGACTACGTGCAGCCGCGGGCGGGCACGACCGCCTTCCTGCACTACGACTTCGACGTCCCCTCGGAGCGCTTCGCGCGTGAGCTGCTCACACATCACGAGACGCTGGTCGTCCCCGGATCGGCCTTCGGCTGGGAGAACTGGCTGCGGGTCAGCTTCGCCTGTGAACGGCGGGTGCTAGAGGCGGCGCTCGAACGGCTCGGCGCCTACGTCGACTCGCTGGCGCAGGCCGGCCCGGGCGGCGGCTGACGGCAGTCCGGGTTCAGCCGCGCAGATACTGCTCGACCGCCGCGCCCAGCTTCGCGGCCGCCTCCTCGAGCATCTCGGGCCGGTAGTAGCAGAACGCGAGGCGCAGGGAGTCATCGCCTCCCGACGGCTGGTTCGCCGTTCCCGGGAGGAAGGAGACGCCGTGTTCCTCCGCCGTCGGCAGCAGTCCGGTCGCGCAGGCGCCGGCGGGGAGAGCGACGCGGACGAAGAACCCTCCCCCGGGGACCTCGAAGCGGCATCCGGCGGGCAGCTCACGGCGCAGCGCGGCCACCAGAGCATCACGCCGGTGGCCGTACTCACGGCGCAGCGATCGTACGTGCTCCTCGTAGCCGCCGGCAGCCAGCAGTTCCGCGACCACGAAGGCGGAGAAGTTGCTCATGTGGCCGCCGCTCTCGAGGACGCCGGCCTCGGCATATCGTCCGGCTCTGTCGGCGTCGGCCGTGAGCCATCCGGCGCGCAGACCGGGAGCGAGGGTCTTCGAGAATGAGCCGAGACGCACGACCACGCCCGGCGGAGCCAGTGCCCACAACGAGGGTGGCGGCGGGCGCTCATACCACAGCTCGCGGTAGGCGTCGTCCTCGACGATGAGCAGCTCCTCGGCGGCGGCCAGCTCCACGAGTCGCAGCCGCCGCTCCTCGGTCAGGCAGGATCCCGTCGGGTTGTGGTAGGTGGGGACGGTGTAGAGAAGGCGGGGCCGCAGGCCGCCCGCCCGTGCTCTTCCGAGCGCGTCGGCGAGCTCGTCGACGAGCAGCCCGTCGGCGTCCATCGGGACGGGGACGGTCTCCACGTCGTGGTCTGCGAGGATCCGCAGTCCGAGGCTGTAGGTCGGCAGTTCGACGAACACCACGTCGCCGGGCGAGGCGAAGCGGGTGAGAACGAGGTCCAGCGCCTGTGAGTTGCCGCCGGTGGCGACCACCGTCCGCGGGCCGGGGCGCCGTCCGTCGTGGCGTTCGACGAGGTCGCACAGCAGGGACCGCAGATGGCCCGGTCCCTCGTTGGAGCCGTAGGCGAGCATCGCCCGGCCCTGCTCCGCGAGGGCTCGACGACAGGCGTGGTCGACCACAGCGGGGTGGAGGAGCCCGCCGTCGGGTTCGCCGAACGCCAGTTCGATGATGCCCGGGCGGGCGACCTGTTGGGTCAACGACACCGGCTCCTCCTCGACGCGGACCTCCAGCGCGGACATCATCTCATGCGCCGAGGGCGGACCGGGGACGGGGGTCACCATCGACGTGGCACCGCACCGTTTGTCGCCGCCTGTCGGCGGGAAGAAGGTGCCGCAGGTGGGGCGTGTGCCGGAGGCGGGTGTCGCGCGGCGCGTGAGGAAGGATCCCGCATGAAAGAGACGATCCTCGTCACCGGCGGTGTGGGCGTCGTGGGCTCGCAGGTCGTCCGCCGGCTGCTGGCAGCCGGACGACGTGTGCGGGCCACCACTCACTACCCCGACCCCATGGCCGGCTCCAGGGCGGCGGCGGTGGACTACGTCGAGGTGGACTACCTCTCACCGGAGACCCTCCCGCCGGCCTTCCGCGACGTCCGCCGACTGCTGCTGGTCGTACCTGAGTCGCCCGACTCGATCGTCGCGACGCGCAACATCGTCCGTGCCGCCTGCGACGCCGGCGTCTCCCGCATCGTCAAGGTCTCGTTCCTCAACGCCGGCTCCGGCCGCGGCGGACGGCTGCCCGAGTGGCACGCGAGGGCAGAAGCGCTGGTGACGGCGACCGAGACATCGTGGACCATCCTGCGGCCGAACCTCTTCATGCAGAACTTCGCGACGCTCTATGGGCCGTCGGTCATCGCCCGCGGCACCTTCCGCCTGCCGGTCGGCGACGGGCGCGTCAGCTACGTGGACGTGCGCGATGTGGCGGACGTCGTCGTCGCGGCGCTGGCCGGGGATCGACTCGAGGGCCGCCGGGTCGACCTGACGGGGCCGAGGGCCCTATCGCACGTGGAGATCGCGGAGATCCTCTCCCGCGTCCTCGGGCAGAGGATCGAGTACTCCGACGAGGCGGGAAGCGACGCCCGCGTGTGTCTTGAGCGTGTCGGGCGAGCGGCCGAACTGCCGGCTGCGCTCGAGGAACTGTGGGAAGCCGTGCGAGCCGGTGAGTTCGCCGTCGTCGATCCCGCCGTCCCGGAGATCCTCGGTCGCCCGGCGACGGCTTTCGAGACGTTCGTCCGCGACTACCGGGAGTCGTTCCGGGCGACCGCCTAGCGGCTGCCGCAGGTCAGGAGGCGACCATCACGGCTCCCGCCAGCGCGGCCAGAGCGGCGATCTGCTGCAGCGGCCGCAGACGCTCGCGCAGGAACAGGTGGGCCAGCAGCACCGTGACGACCGGATACAGGTACCCGAGGACGGCCACCACGCTGAGGTAGCCAAAGGTGGAAGCGGCCGAGAACAGCGTGTTGGCGGCCACGTCCGCGAGCCCGACGAAGACGATGGGACCCATTCGGCGACGAGGGAGTCGCAGCGGTGGCCGAAGGATCAGCGCCGCCGCGACCACCAGCGGCGCCGAAGTCGCCCGCATCGAGAACACGCCCCAGAAGACGTCGTACTCGGCGGCCCGGTCCATGGCCACGTAAGAGACCCCGATGGCGACGGCGGCCACGACCGCCAGCACGAGGCTCAGTGGGCCCGAACGAGAGGAGCCCGGGTGACCGTTGCCTCCGCCGGGATCCCTCGACGCCAGCAGCACTCCGGCGACGGCGATGAATATGCCCGCGTACTGCACCGCCGACGGACGCTCGCCGAGAGCGAGGCCGACCAGCACCGGGACGATGATGCCGGTCGCGGAGATCGGCGCGACCAGGCTCATGACGCCGATCGAGAGGGCTTTGTAGAAAGCGACCACGGCGACCAGACCGGTGATCCCCGCCGCCGCTCCGGCCAGGAGCCCAGCCGTCTGCGGGACGCTGTTCCCAAGGGCCAGGACGACCAGGCCGGTCGCCGCCAGGCCGACCAGTTGCGTGACGAGGACGACCGCCCATAGCGACGTGCGGCGCACCATGAGCCCGGCGGTGTAGTCGGCGGTACCCCAGAAGACGCTGGCTGCGAGCGCGAGGAAGACGGCGATCATGCGGCGAGGCTAGCAGACCGCGGGCGCCGGCGACGACGGCGCCGCCCGGAGGGAGGGGGTCGCGTGGTAACGTGTCCTCGTGTGAGACGCGGATGAGCTCGGCATGAACACCTCGGGTGCAGCCCCTCTCTCGTCGTCCGGCGGCTCGCCGGCGACCCCCGTAAGGACGGACGCGCCCGGTCGCCGGAGGTTCCCGGACCGCCGCCTTCTGGCGCTGCTCCTCGTCCCGATGGCCGTCTGCGGCCTCATCACCGTGTCCATGGAGCTGCTGGGGATCCCCGGCTGGGACGCTCCCGCTCATCTCTACAAGATGGCCCTCGTCGAGGACAGCAAGGGCCTCTTCTGGGACAACCACTGGTACGGCGGCGCCTACGACCTCATCAGCTACGGGTTCATCTTCTACTTCGCCGCCAAGTTCGTCGGGTACGCGGCTCTCGTCGCGGTCTCGGCCGGCAGCCTCCCACTGCTGTACTTCCTGTATATGAGGCGCGTGTACGGGCGGGCGTCGTACGTCGCCGCGATCGGTCTCGCCGTGGTCCTGGCCGCCTATCTGGCCAATGGTCAGGACCCCTTCCTGTTCGCCATGGCGCTCACGCTCGGGGGGATGGTGCTGCTCGCGTACCGCCATCCGATCCTGGCCGCCCTGCCCCTGGCGGCGGCGCTCTTCGCCAATCCACTGGCCGTCGTGGTGGGGGCGATCTTCCTTCTGGCCGACTTCCTCGCCACTCCGTCGCGCCGCGCCTACTACCTGCGGGCCTTCCTCTACCTGTCACCCTTCCTCGTTGCCCGGGTGCTCGTCTCGCTCGTCTTCTACGAGCCGTCGACGTACGTGTATCACCTGGGGTTCGTGCTGCTCTGCGCGGGCTGGGGCGCCGTCGGCTTCGTGCTCACGCGTCTGTCTCGCGACCCGCAGCGTCGCGCCCGCGGCATCCTGTTCCTCACGTTCGCGGCCGTCGGAGTGGCGGTGTTCCTCATCCCGGGCGACCCCGTGGGCTCCAACATCGCCCGCTTCTTCTTCCTGTTCGGCTTCCCCCTCTACTGGGAGATCCGCGACGTCCTTCTGCCGAAGTACGTCCTCGCGCTCTTCCTCGCCGGATCGCTGCTCGGGCAGATCGTCCCGCCGCTCTCGCAGTACTTCCGGGTGGCCGAGCAACCGTCGACGAAGGCGGCGTTCTTCACACCGGCGCTCGCGTTCGCCGGCCGGCACTACGACCCCAACTATCGCTATCACGTCGTCGCGCTCGATACGCACTGGGAGGCGTACCACTTCTCGGTCAACGAGTTCCCCATCACCCGAGGCTGGTACCGGCAGGCCGACGCCGTCCACAACGAGGTGCTCACGACCGATGACTTCTCTGCCGGCGAGTACGTCGGCTGGTTGCGCGACATGGGGGTCAAGTACGTGTTCCTCCCTCACGCCCCCCTGGACTGGAGCGGCGAGCGGGAGGCACAGATCCTCGCCGCTTCGCCGGCGTTCGTACAGGTGGAGCGGACGGCCGACTGGACGATCTATCGACTCCGCGATCCGTCGCCCATCGCGGTGGCCGCCGACGGAGGTCGTGCGCCCCGCGTCCTGGCGCTGCTCCACCAGGCGATCTACCTCGAGGTGCCGCGCCCCGGTGACTACCTCATCAAGGTCACGTACTCACCCTACTGGCAGGTCACGCAAGGCGTGGGCTCACTCAGCCGGGCGCCGGGCAGCCGGCGCTTCCTGACCCTGCACGCCGACGAAGCGGGCCTGTACGGCGTGCAGGTGCGCGTCACGGTAGAGGAGTCGCTGCGCAGTCTGATACGGGTGTTCTGAGGCGGTACACGGGGCGCGTCCTTCGGGACGATGAGGGGTCTGCGGCGCGGGAGAGGGCGAGGCCTCAGCGACCGACGTCGGGGGTCTGCCCGCGGGGTTCCGGCTCGTACTGGCGCACGCAGTCGCGGCCGGCGTCCTTGGCCCGGTAGAGCGCCTTGTCCGCGAGCTCGAGGAGCTCATCGACTGTGGTGGCGTCGCGGGGGCAGGTGGACACGCCGCAGCTTATGGTGATGCTTGCGTCTGGCGGCAGGCCGAGCCCGGTGTAGCGGATGTTCGCGAGCGTGCGCCGCACACGCTCGGCCATGAACACGGCATTGTCGCCGGGGGTGTTCGGCAGCAGCAGCGTGAACTCCTCACCGCCGTAGCGGGCGCAGACGTCGGTCGTACGGACGGCCTCCTGCAGCTGTGTCGCCACGGCCTGCAGGACCCTGTCCCCGGTCGCGTGGCCGTACGTGTCGTTGAACCGCTTGAAGAAGTCGATGTCGACCATCACGAGGCTCATCGGCGCCTGCTCTCGCAGGCTCCGGTCGAGCTCCTCCTGGGCGCGATGCACGAAGTGGCGGCGGTTGTACAGCCTGGTGAGGTGGTCGGTCACGACCTGGCGCCGGATGCTGTCGTACTTGCGGGCGGTCGAGAGCGCGCTCTTGAGGTCCGCCCGGAGGGGGTCGAGCGCGTCGTCCGTCACGGCGTCGAGATGCTCGCCGGTCGTGCTGGTCGCGAGCAGCGCCATCTGCCCGACCCCTTCAGCGGCCACCGGGAGGCACAACTGATGGCTCATGGTGTGCGGGAAGAGAGAACAGCGGTGTCCGGTACTGCGCACGATCCGCTCGCCGGCGACCGCCTCGCGGAGCGGGCAGTCGTCGCGGTCGCGGCAGCAGGCCGGGTCGAGCGACCGTGCGCGGACCCCGAGCGAGCCTTCAAGCTCGAACCCGCCGTCGGGTGTGCGGATGAGGAGGGCCACGAAGTCGGCGCGGAGGAACGACTTGGTCCGGGCCAGGGCGCGCTCCACGGTCTCGCGGTACGGAAGCGCCGCCGACAGCTCGCGGCCGATGTCGGCGACCTCGACGAGCTGTCGGTTCTTGGCCTCGAGGCGATCGAGGTCGCGACGAAGGGAGACGTCGGCGCCGTCGCGGGAGGCGAGGAGCGTGCTCTCCAGAAGCGACACGAGATCGCCGTCGACCGCCGTCGCATCCGCGTCGGCAAGCTCGCCGGGCGACGATCCGTCGCTCAGTTCGTGCAGTCGCCGGCGAAGCGGCCGGAAGACCATCACATGTTGCAGTGAGAGCAGCAGGATGAAGGCGAGCCCGAGGCCGAGCCCGACCCAGCCCGCCACCTCGAGACCGGCCGTCGCCAGGACGATCAGCCAGACGGCGACGAGCGCAGCACCGGCGGTCAGGGCGGCGGCCGTCTCCAGCCCGGGTCGCCGGCGTGTGCCTCTCGGCTCGCTGTCCTTCGTCATCGGTCAGGACCCCTTGACGGCGGCACCCTGCCGCGTGGACCCCTCAGACGCGTTATCGGCAGGGCGCACGGCGGCATGAAGACACAGCGTCGCCCGTCGCGGCGAAGCGTCCTTCAGCGATAGCGCTCCATCACCCGGCGATCCGGGGTGGACCGGAAGGTGGAGCGGCGCTCGGCACGCCGGCGGTCCGGCATGTAGTGCGGACAGGTGACGCAGATCGCGCTGCAGGCGAGACGTGTGTCGACGTCCGCCACGCAGATCATGTGGGGCTGCCGATGGTCGTCGGGGCCGGGCTGTCGAGACACGGTCGGGATCCTCGGGGGCGCGGGCCGGGCGTCGTTGACATGGTCGCCGACATCTACGTCGCCACCCGCGACAGTCCTGCGCGCCGGCCGCGCGGATGCTCAGAGGTACCCCTCGATCACCGACACCACCTGGGCGATGCGGAACGGCTTGGTGATGTAGCCGTCGACCCCGATGTCCCTGGCGAGCTCGATGTCGGTCGCCATGGCTTTGGCGCTCAGCCCGACGATGGGGATGTGAGTCGTCGCCGGGTCGGCCTTGATCGCCTCTATCGCCTCGTGGCCGCTCATCACCGGCATCATCATGTCCATGAGGATGAGGTCGGGGACGTGCTGCCGAGCCAGCTGCACCGCCTCCCGACCGTTCTCCGCCCGGTAGACGTCGTAGCCGCTCGCCTCGAGCGACATCGTCACGATGTCGAGAATGTCCGGATCGTCGTCAGCGACCAGCACGGTCTTGCTCATTCCCGCATACCGCCTTTCCCTCAGCCGGTCGCCGTCTCCGCGACCCGCTCACCGACCGACTGCCAGACCGGGACCGTGAAGATGAAGCTGGAGCCCTTGCCGAGCCGGCTCTGGAGCCGGATCGACCCGCCGTGCAGCTCGACGAGCTCCTTGGTGATGGCCAGGCCGAGGCCCGTACCGCCCTGGGAGCGTGTCGAGGAGGAATCGATCTGGGTGAAGCGCTGGAAGATCCGCTCCTGGTCCTCACGGGCGATACCTATGCCTGTGTCGGTGACCCAGATCTCCACCTGCCCATCGTAACGGCGGGCTTCGACGCTGACGCTCCCGTTCTCCTGCGTGTACTTGACGGCGTTGGTCAGCAGGTTGAGGAGCACCTGGTTGAGCTTGTTGGGGTCAGCATCGACGGGCGGCAGTTCGGTCGGCAGGAAGGTCGAGACCTTGATCCCCTTCTCCGCCGCTTTCGGTTTGATGACCGGCAGCACCCGCAGCAGGGCGGCTCGCAGATCGACGGCCTCCCGTTTGAGCTCGAGCTTGCCGGCCTCGATCTTGGTGAGATCGAGGATGTCGTTGATGAGGTTCAGGAGCGACTCGCCGTTGTTCAGGATGCTCGAGACGAACGTCGTCTGCTTCTCGTCCATCGTGCCCGCCATGCCGCTCAGCAGCATGTCGCTGTAGCCGATGATCGAGGTCAGCGGGGTACGCAGCTCGTGGCTCATCGTGGCCATGAAGTCGCTCTTGAGCTCGTCGAGGTGGGTGAGCTCCTCGTTCGCCCGTCGCAGCTCGTCGTTGAGGTGTCTGAGGGCCTCCATGGACTGCATGGTGCCGATCGCGAGACCGAGCTGGCCGCTGAGCGCGTCGAGGGTCGCAAGGCGTTCGCGATCGACCGCGGGCTGTGTGCCCAACAGCAGGCAGAGGAAGCCCAGCGGTCGCTCCCGGGTCTCCAGCCGCGCCACGACAAGGCGCTGGTAGCCCTCCTCCCGGGCGGCCGTCAGCGCCGGCGGGGAGACACCGTCCGCGCGCCCTTCGCACACGACCGGGGAGTCCGTGGAGGCGAGTTCCCCGACGCCGAGGTCTGTCAGCCGGCGGGCGACGGCCGGTGTCGCGTCGCCGAGACGCGCCATGATGACGCCTCCCTCGGCATACTGGTCGTCGATGCGGGCGAACGCGGCGCCGGCGCCGGCCACGTCCGCGATCTCGTGCAGCGCGTCGTCGAGCAGTTCGCCGGCGCTCGTGCGGCGGAGGAACACCCGGCTGGCGTCGCTCAGCGCCCGCAGCCGGCGGTTCGCGACCCGCAGCTCGCTCAGCTGCTCCTCCGCGCGTTCGTTCGCACTGTGGAGACGCCGGTTCGACCGCTGCAGTGCCCGTGCCAGCATGCCGGTCATGAGGCCGATCAATAGGAAGCCGGCCAGCCGGATGCCGACCGTCTGCGCGTGCCACTCGGGAGGAAGAGGTCCCGTGCCCACGGTACTCGGTGTCACGGCGATGCCCAGATGCTCGAGGCCCCAGAGCGTCCCGTACAGCAGGCTGACCCCGGCCGCGACGAGGTAGGAGGCCCACGGAGCCAGGAGCAGGCTGGCGAGGATGATGGGCCAGAGATAGAAGATCGCCACCCCGCTCAGCACGCCCCCGGTGCAGATGACCCCGACGGTGATCAGCGCGGCATCGGTCACGACCATCGCGGTGCACGTCGCCGCGTGGCTACCGTTGCGAGCAAGGGACCAGAAGGGGACGTTCGAGACGGCGAAGACGCCGCAGGCGATGATCAGGACGAGCGACTCGGTGTCGGGGTCGCGGAAGTAGAACACCACGGCCGCGATGAGAACGGCGAGGCTGAGGATCGCCCTCGCCCACAGGACATCCGTGAAGTGGTCGCGTGCGTTCATCTCTCCGTCTCGACCGGCCGGCGTGCAGCCGGGACCCACCGGGCGGACCGTCGCCGCCACTCTTCTCTCGACCATTGCGGCGGGTTCCTTGAGCGCCTGCCGAAGGCCGTGGAGACCTCTCGTTCGTGACCTTCTGTGCAGGTCCTCTTGTGTCGGCGGGGAAAACATGACATCTAATGCGAAGACAGGCGGCGCCGGCCTCTCGCCGGCGCCGAGCCCGGGACGGGGATCGTCGTGTCTGTACCTTGTCTGATGGTGGCCGGACTGGAGAGAGGCCCGGCGCTGGACCTTGTGGCCGGTGCCATGCTGACCGGCCTCAGCGCCGATCGCTCTCTGCGGCCGGTGCTCGTCGGGCTGGAGACCGGCCTTTGGCGCCTGATGTACGAGGCGCCTGGAAGAGCCCCCCGGGTGCTCGACCCGGCCCTGCATACCCATGCCGTGGCCGCCGAGCTCTTCGAGCACTGGACCGAAGACGCCGATCTCGCCGTCGTGGTGGCCGCCCGCCCGGCGCTCGACCACTGGGCGGGGATCGAGGGTTCGCGGCCCGTCGACGAGGCCGTCCGGCTCGAGGCGCCGATGGTCCTTGTGCTCGACGCCCGCGACAGGGGAGCGACCGCCGCCGCCGCGGTGGTCGGCGCGCGATCGCTCGCCGGCAAGGCCGATATCGGCGGTCTGATCGTCGTCGGCCTCGACGACGGGGACGCGGGTCGCGAGCTGGCCGCGTCACTGCGCCGCGACACCGGTCTCGACCTCCTGGGGACGATACCGCCCCAGCTCGCCGAGCAGTTCGTGCGGCAGCTGGCGGTGCTGACCGGCAGCGTGAGGACGATCGGACCGAAGCCGCCTCCGCAGGCGGCGCTGCGTCTCTGCGAGGAGGCGGCCCGCTATCTCAGGCTCGACAAGCTCGCCTCGGTCGCCGCCAGACGTGGCTACGTACCTACGGTGAGCCGTCGGCTCTTCGCGCGCGATCGACGGCCGGCCGGGTTCGGTGACGTGGGGCTGGCCGTGGCATGGGGACCCCCGCTCCAGCCGCTGGCGCTCGAGAACATCGACCTGCTCCAGGCGGCGGGAGCCGACCTGCGACCCCTCAACCTGGGTCGCGACCGTGAGTTGCCGGCCGGTGTGAGCGGGCTGCTCCTGGCGGGGCAGGTCGAGGAGGGGCAGCTGCCGGCCTTCGTCGAGAACGCCGGCCTCGTGGCCGAGATCGGTCGAGCGGTCTCAGACGGGCTGCCGACGCTCGCCATCGGCGGCGGCGCCCTCCTCCTGCTGCGGCGTCTGGCCGACAGCCGCGGCCGCAGCCACTCGCTCGTCGGCGCCGTACCGGCCGAGGCGGAGCTCATCGAGTCCTATTCGAATCCGCGCTACGTCCAGGTCTCGGCCACGCGCCACAACCCCTTCGACGAGGGCGAGAACGTCCTGTACGAGCTCTTCGACCTCGAGTATCTCGTCCTGGAGCAGGAGTCCTTCGCGTACCGGGTCAGGACGGGAGACGGCGAGGCCCAGGCGGAGGGGTTCGCCCTGCACCGTTGCCTGGTCACGACGCTCTACCCGAGCATGGCGCTCTCGCCGGTGCTGGCCGACCGCTTCATCGAGACGATGCGTTCGGCGGGCACCTGGGAGTGACCGAGGTCCGTTGCGGACCGCGGTGTACACTCCCCGCACGTGGGTGCCGATGCGCGGGGGAACTGCATGAGGCAGGACGGTCAGGGTAGCGGACGCGACGACTCCGCCTCCCGCGACCGCCTCGACCCGGAGGTGTTCGCGCTGCCGGTCGAGCGGCTGCGGCGCGGCTACTACACCGACGCCTATTTCAACCTCACGAAAGCTGTGCTTGAGCACGGCGAGCTGCATCCCACCGTGGTCATGCAGGTGTTCCAGAAGCAGGCCGGGGCCGTGCTGGGCGGCATGGACGAGGCCATCGCCATCCTCAAGCTGTGCTCGGGCCGCCGGGGCGGTGGTGACACCGAGGGAGACGGCGGCTGGGTCGACGGCTGGCCCGGGCTGACCGTCCACGCGCTTCACGACGGCGACCGTCTCTCACCCTGGGAGACGGTGATGACGATCGAGGGCGACTACAGCCTCTTCGCCCACCTCGAGACCGTCTACCTCGGCGTCCTCTCGCGGCGGACGCTCATCTCGACGAACGTGCGCAGGGTGGTGGAAGCGGCGCGCGGCAAGGACATCCTCTTCTTCCCGGCGCGCTTCGACCACTACCGCGTCCAGACCGGCGACGGCTACGCGGCGCACGTCGCCGGGGCGATAGGCGTCTCCACCGACGCGCAGGCGTCGTGGTGGGGCGGCAAGGGGATCGGCACGGTACCGCACGGGCTCATCGCCGCCTGTGGGGGCGACACGGTGGAGGCCGCCCGCCGCTTCGCCGACCTCTACCATCCGGCGGTGAACATCGTCGCGCTGGTCGACTTCGACAACGACTGCGTCGGGACCTCGCTCGCCTGTGCCCGCGCGCTCGGCGAGCGTCTGTGGGGGGTCCGGCTCGACACCTCTGAGACGATGGTCGACAAGGCGTTGTGGGACACGATGGGGCAGTTCCGCCCCAACGGCGTCTGTCCACAGCTCGTGCGCGAAGTTCGCCGGGCGCTCGACGCTGAGGGCTTCGGGCGGGTGAAGATCGTGGTGAGCGGCGGCTTCGACAGCGCCAAGATCCGCGCCTTCGAGGCGGCGGGTGTGCCGGCCGACGTCTACGGCGTGGGCAGCAGCCTGCTGCGCGGCAACACCGACTTCACGGCCGACGTCGTCATGCTCGAGGGGCGCCCCTGCGCCAAGCAGGGGCGGACCTACCTGCCCAACCCTCGGCTGGAGCCGGTCGACTGAGCCGACGGAGGCGAGCGATCAAGGTCATCATCGTCATCGACATGATCGAGGCGTTCTGTTCTCGCGGGAGCCTGGCCAGTGAGCGTTTCGCGAGACTCGTCACCCCGGTCCGCGAGCACCTGGAGCGTGAGGTCGAAACGGGCGCCCGGGTCGTCTTCCTCGTCGACACGCACGGTGCGGACGACCCCGAGTTCGCGATGTTCCCGCCACATGCCGTGGCGGGCTCCGGCGAGGACGAGGTCGTCCCAGAGCTCGCCGGTCTCGCGGAGTGCTCGCATGTGATCCGCAAGGCCCGCTTCTCCGGGTTCCATGAGACCGAGCTGGAAGCGGCGCTGGAGGAGCTCGCCCCGGATGAAGTAGAGGTGGTCGGCGTGTGCACCGACATCTGCGTGCTGCACACGGTGGCCGGGCTGCGCGACCGCGGCCTCCCGGTGACCGTTCGCGCGGACCTGGTCGAGACCTACGACGCGCCCGGACACCCGGCCGAAGAGACCGCCCGATTCGCGCTTCGGCACATGCGCGACGTGCTCGGGGCCCGCATCGCGCCGTCCGTTGACGGTGACGCCGAGCCCCGGTAGAGTGTAACCAAGACTACTACGGTCCGGGTCGTTGGACCCGGCACGAAAGGCGGTGCGTGAGCGTGGGTCTGCAGCTCACCAGGGGGAGCGAGTACGGCATCCGGGCGATGATGTACCTGGCGGAGCGACCGTTCGGAGAGGTCTGTTCGCTGCGCGAGGTCAGCAGCGCCCGCGACGTGCCGGAGAGCTTCCTCGCCAAGATCTTCCAGAGCCTGGTGCACGCCGGGATCGTCGTCTCGCATCGAGGGGCGCGTGGGGGCTTCGCCCTTGCCCGCCCCGCCGACGAGATCACGCCGGCACAGGTCATCGAGGCCGTCGACGGGCCGATCGCGCTCAATCAGTGTGTGGTGTGGCCGGAGAGTTGCGGCAACAGCTCCGACTGCCTGATGCACCAGGTGTGGAGCAGGGCGCAGACGGCGGTGCTGGGCGTGCTCGACGAGACGTCGTTCGCCGACCTCGTGTGCGAACCCTCCGGGCAGACGGACAGCGCGCCATCTGACGTCGGCGCGTCGCCGCGGTCCTCTCCTCAGTCCGGGTAGCCCTCGGGGTACTCCTGCATCCAGTCCCAGGCGTCGGCGACGGCGTCGCTCAGATCGCGTCGCGGTCGCCAGCCGAGCCGCCGGGCGGCGCGGTCGTTGGCGGCGACCAGGATGGGCGGGTCGCCGGGCCGTCGATCCTCGACCTGAGTGGTGAGGTGCAGGCCGGTCACCGACTCCACGGCTCTCACGACCGCGAGGACGGAATCGCCGTCGCTCGTCCCCAGGTTGTACGCTCCGGCGCACTCGGGCAGACGCTCCAGCGCCAGGAGGTGGGCGTCGGCCAGGTCGGCGACGTGCACGTAGTCACGGATGCAGGTGCCGTCGGGGGTCGGGTAGTCCCGTCCGAAGACGGAAAGGACGCGGCCGTCGCGCGCCGCCCGCAGCGCGAGCGGGATGAGATGGCTCTCCGGCCGGTGGTCCTCTCCGCAGCCGCCCGCGGCACCGCACGCGTTGAAATAGCGCAGGGTGGCGAGGCCGAGGTCGCCGGCGAAGCCGTTGAGCACGTGTTCGGCGGCGAGCTTGGTCTCGCCATACGGATTGGAGGGCGCCAGGGTCGCCGACTCGTCGATCGGCATCTCGTCCGGGACCCCGTAGACGGCGGCCGTGGACGAGAAGACGACCCGCTCGACGCCGCTGGAGCGCGCCGCCCGGGCGAGCGACCGGGTGCCGCCCGTGTTGACGTCGGCGTACAGGTCGGGTCTGGCGACCGACTCCGCCACCTCTGCCAGCGCCGCCATGTGGACGACGGCCGTACAGCGGCGGCCGGTCAGGGTCGTCGTCAGCAGATCGGCGTCCCGTACGTCGCCGACCACGAGCTCGGCGTCCGGGGAGACGGCGGATCGATGGCCGCGGGAGAGGTCGTCGTAGACGACTACGTCATGGCCCGCCTCGAGGAGCCGGAGGGTGATGACGCTCCCGATGTAGCCGGCGCCGCCGGTGACCATGATGCGCATGACCGGATGCTATCAGGAGCACTGAAACCGACCGTACCGTCGAGCCCGGGTCGTCGGGGCGCCGTCGGTACGGTCGGTCTTGATGGTCGAGAGGCTGCTGTGCGGCGCGACCGCGCCGCCGGATCAGATGCCTCAGCCGAAGCCGCTGCCGGAAGACGGCGAGCAGCCGTCCGAACCGAAGTTGCGAAGGAAGCTCGTGAACTTCTGCCGGACGTCGGTCGACCCGCACTCGGGGCAGCGACGGTCGGTCTTCTCCAGAAAGCCCTGGACGAACACCTCGTACTCGTTGCCGCATTCCTCGCACTTGAAGTCGTAGAGGGCCATACACGCTCCATCTGGACGTCAGATACCTGTGGGGGTATTATACACACACCACCGGCCGAGGCAAACGCGATGTCTGGGACCGCCCGCGGGGCGAGTGCAGCGTGGCCGGCGTAGCCGGCGAAGCGTCCGGGTACCCATCGTGCCAGACGTCGTCGCCCTTTCCGCTGATATCTGGAGGCAGTGTGGATCTGAAGAAGGCAGGGATAGCAGTCGCCCTTCTCGCCCTGGCGGGGGTGGTCGCCTGGGCGGCGGTCACGCGACTCGGCGGCGACGAGGGCAGCGAAGCCGCGTCCGACGGCGAGACGCCGTCGACGGCCCCGACCAGGTCCGATCAGGTGTTCTCCGGCACGACGCTGGACGGCGAGCAGCTTGACCTCGCCGACTACGCCGGCAAGCCGGTCGTCGTCAACTTCTGGGCGTCCTGGTGCGGGTTCTGTGAGGCCGAGATGCCCGAGCTCATCCGGTTCGCCGAGGAGAATCCCGACGTGGCGGTGATCGGAGTGGCGGTGAACGACGACGAGGCGGCCGCGCGAGAGGCGGCCGAGCGCTGGGGCCTCACGTTTCCCAGCGTCCTCGACCCCGAGGGCCGTATCTTCTCCGGGTTCGAGAGCCAGGGTCTGCCGACGACCGTCTTCTTCGACGCCGACCTCGAGGTGAAGGAGACGATCATCGGGCAGACCGATCTGGCCGGGTTCGAGGCCGGCCTCGAGAAGGCGCGCTGAGACCGTCTCCATGGATGTCGAGTCCCTGACGCTCGCTACCGCCGGCATCGCGTTCGCCGCCGGACTGGTGTCGTTCCTGTCCCCGTGCGTGCTGCCGCTCGTCCCCGTCTACCTCTCCTACGTCTCCGGAGTCGCCGTCGAGGACCTCGATCGCCATCGCTGGCAGGTGCTGAGGATCGCGCTGGCCTTCACCGGCGGGTTCACGGTGCTGTTCGTGGTCCTCGGTGTCGCGGCCGGCAGCCTGGGCGGCGTGCTGGCGTCACAGAAGACCCTGTTGAGCATCATCGCCGGAGCCGTCCTCATCATCGCCGGGCTGTTCGTGATGGATGTGATCCATCTGCCGGGGGGCAGGGGCGCGAAGATACCCGCCATCGGAGGCCCCCTCGGGGCCTTCGTCGCCGGCGGTGCCGTCGCGCTCGGGTGGACGCCCTGCGTCGGTCCCGTGCTGGGGGCGATCCTGACCATGGCCGGCAGCGGCCAGAGCCCCCTCCAGGGCGGTCTGCTGCTGTTCATCTACTCCGTCGGTCTGGCCGTCCCGTTCCTCGCGGCGGCGGCGGCGTTCGGCTGGGTGAGCGGCCGTCTCTCCTGGATCAAGCGGCACTACCGCACCATCAGGATCGTCGCCGGCATCCTGCTGATCATCGCCGGCCTCATGATGGTGACGGGGACGTTCGAGTGGCTCGCCCGCTCCATCCCCTCCTGGAGCCCGTTGTCGTTCTGAGCGTCTGAGGGTCTGCCCCGGGCGGCACACCGGCGGGCGAGGTCCCCGCCTTCCCGATATCCTGACGCCGATGAGCGGCGATCGAGGCATCCCTCCGCAGACGCCCGCCGGCCGGGAGGCGACCGAAGCATTGCGCGGCCGGGTGGCGGGCACGGTCCTCGACGGTCGGCTCGACCGCTGGCTGTACTCCACGGACGCATCGAGCTACCGGCTGATCCCCGAGGTCGTGCTCGTGGCCGGGCACGCGGAGGATCTCGCGCTGGCGGCCGAGGTCGCGTCACGCACCGGGGTGCCGCTGGTCGCTCGCGGCGCCGCGACCAGCGTGACCGGTCAGGCGCTGGGCGCCGGGATGGTCGTCGACTGCTTCAAGCTCGACCGGGTCCTGGAGATCGATCACGAGGAGCACTCGGCCCGGGTGGAGCCCGGCGTGGTCCAGGCGTCGCTGAATCGGGCGGCGGCCGGGTGGGGTCTCGAGTTCGGTCCCGACACGTCGACGGTCGAGCAGGCGACCATCGGCGGCATGGTCGGCAACAACTCCTCCGGGTCGCGCTCCATCGTCTATGGCCAGACCGGCGACAAGCTGCTCGCCGTCACGGCGGTGATGGCCGACGGGTCGCTGCTCGAGCTCGGGCCATGCCGTGACGGCCACGTGCTGTCGGGCCTCTCGGGGCCGCGGGCGGCGGAGGTCGCCCGCGGGCTGGAAGCGCTGCGCGGGCGGGCCGCTGAAGTGATCAGGGAGGGCTATCCGGACACCCGGAGGTTCACCACCGGGTACGATCTGCGCTGCCTTCTCGGGCCGCGGCCGGCCCCGGCCCGACTGATGGCCGCCTCCGAAGGCACGCTCGCGCTCTTCTCCGAGATCGAGGTGCGGCTCGACCGGCGTCCGGCGTGCAGGATCGGGGCGGCGCTCGCGTTCGACGACGTCGTCGGCGCCCTGCGGGCCAACGTGCCGATCCTCGACACCGGGCCGAGCGCCGTGGAGCTGCTCGACCTGGTGCCGTTGCGCGCGGCGCCGAACCTCGTCGGCTATCGGCGGATGGCGTCGATCCTGGACTCGGACGCCGGCGCGCTGCTGGTGGTGGAGTACCAGGGTGACGCCGACGACGCGCGCGCCGGGGTGGACCGGCTTCGGCGTCTCTCCCCCGATCTCGGGGCCGTGCAGGTCGAGTACCTCCTCGACGAGGCGTCGATGGGGGAGGCGGCCACTCTGAGGCGCGCCGTCCTCCCGCTGATGATGGGAGCGCCCGGGGTCGAACGGCCGACGGCGTTCGTCGAGGACACCGTCGTCGACACCGGCCGGCTGGCCGCGTACTACCAGGAGTTCCGGCGGATCGTCGAGTCGCACGGCGTCCGCGCCTCGTTCAGCGGGCACGCGTCCGCGGGCTGCCTTCACGTGCGTCCGCTGCTCGATCTCAAGTCGGCTGCCGGGGTGCGCACGATGGAGACGATGGCCCGCGAGGTGGCCCGCCTGGTGAGCGACTACCGCGGCGCTCTCTCCGGCGAGCACGGGTGCGGGGTGGCCCGTTCCTGGCTCCTGAGTGAGGTGCTGGACGAGCGTCTGCTCGCCGAGTACAGGGCCCTGAAGAGCGTGTTCGACCCGAATGGTCTCCTCGCCCCCGGCCGGATCGTGGACGGGCCGCCGGTCGACCGCGACCTGCGCTTCGGACCGGACTACCGGGCGGACGGGGCCTGGCGCCCGCGTCTGTCGTATCTCGCCGAAGGTGGCTTCGAGCTCGCCGTGGAGCGCTGTTTCGGGGCCGGACTGTGCAAGAAGCTCACCGGCACGATGTGTCCGCCGGCCTCCGTGAGCCGCGACGAGACGCGGAGCACGAGGGCAAGGGCGAACGCGCTGCAGGCGATCGTCGCCGGTGTCGTCGACCTGGGCGAGATCTCATCGCCGGAGCTGGAGGATGTGCTGGGGACGTGCCTCGCCTGCAAGGCCTGCAAGACCGAGTGCCCGGCGGGTGTCGACATGGCCGCCCTCAAGGCCGAGTGGCTGGCCGAGCGCCGCGGCCGGGAGGGCGCTCCCGCCCTCGCCCGATCGGTCGGGCATCTGCGGTCCGGCCTGCGAGCCGCCTCGGCCGTGGCACCCCTCGTGAACCGATTGGCGCGCAGCGGCCTCCGGCGACCGCTCATGCGGGCGTTCAGCGTCTCCGACCGTCGTCCGGCGCCGAGGGTGGCCGGGAGGTCGCTCACCGCCCGGGCGGCCCGGCGCGGGCTGGTGAGCGACCGCCCGGAGGTCCTGCTGTTCGGCGACTGCTTCACCATGTACCAGGAGCCGGAGATCGGGGAGGCGTTCCTGCGCCTGGCGCGGGCGGCCGGCGCCTCGGCGGCCGTGGTCGACGCCGGCTGCTGCGGTCGTACCATGATGTCGACGGGGGCGATCGACGCCGCGAGGTCGGCGGCCGAGCGGGCGCTCGGCCACCTCGATCCACTCGTGTCCGCGGGTGGGAGGCTCGTCTTCATCGAACCGAGCTGCCTCTCGATGGTCAAGGACGACTGGCGGCGGCTGCTCCCGGACGACCCACGCGTCTCCCGCGTGGCCGCGGCCAGCAGTCTCGCCGTCTCGTGGGTGGCCGACCGGGCGGAGGCCGCGGAGCTGCTGTTCGAGGCGGGGGGCGCCGTGCTCTTCCACCCTCACTGTCATGAGCGGGCGCTGTTCACGCCGGCCGAGACGGAGCGGGCGCTGCGCGCCGTGCCGGAGCTGGCGGTGGAGGTCCTCGACGAGGGCTGCTGCGGCATGTCGGGAGTCTTCGGCTACGAGGCGGCCCACTACGACCTGAGCGTCGCCATCGCCGAGCGAGGCGTGCTGCCGGCGGTGCGGGCCGCCGACGAGCGGACGGCCATCCTCGCCTCCGGTACGTCGTGCCGGACTCAACTGCACGATCTGTCCGACCGTCGGGTCGAGCATCCTCTGGTCTTCCTGCTGGGACGCCTCAGGGAGCGGGGACGGCGCTGATGCGCCATACGTCTCGGTGCCACGTGTGCTGGTGTCCCGGCAGGCGGACGCGAGTGAGCGCTGCTTGAGGAAGCGCGCATACCAGAATACTCTTGAGTCATGAGCACGGCAGGCGAAGCCTCGAGCCCGAAGACCGCCGGGAAGAAGGGCGCCACCAGGCGGCGGCGCCCCGCTCCCGACATCCGGGTCGACCCGGATCTCTGCAAGGCCTGCGGCATCTGCATCGAGCTCTGTCCGCAGAAGGTCTTCGACGCCGACGGCCAGGGCCGGCCGCAGGTGAGGCGCCCCGCCGATTGCACCCGCTGTCGCTTCTGTGAGCAGCACTGCCCCGATTTCGCCCTCGAGGTCCTCGAGTCCGACGAGGGAGGGGCGTGATGGCCCAGCCGCGCCGTCTGGTGCAGGGCAACGAGGCGGTCGCCGAGGGCGCCATCACCGCCGGTGCCCGTTTCTTCGCCGGCTACCCGATCACCCCGTCGACCGAGATCGCCGAGGCGCTCTCGGCTCGGATGCCGGCCGTCGGCGGCACCTTCATCCAGATGGAGGACGAGATCGCCTCCATCGCCGCCGTCATCGGTGCCTCCCTGGCCGGCACCAAGGCGCTGACCGCCACCTCCGGTCCCGGCTTCTCCCTCATGCAGGAGATGATCGGCTATGCCACCATGACCCAGGTGCCCTGCGTCATCGTCGACGTCATGCGCGGCGGACCCTCGACCGGGCTGCCGACCGAACCGGCCCAGGGCGACGTCATGCAGGCGAGGTGGGGGACCCACGGCGAGCACTCGATCATCGCCCTGGTGCCGAGCTCTGTGCATGAGTGCTACACCCTGACCGTCGACGCTTTCAACCTGGCCGAACAGTTCCGCACCCCGGTCATCCTCCTCTCCGACGCGATGCTCGGCCACATGCGCGAGGCGGTCGCTCTGCCGGACCGCGACGAGCTGCGCATCGCCGAGCGCGTCGACCCCGACATCGATCCCGCCGACTACGACACCGTCGGCTCGACGATCGACAACATCCTGCCCCGCCCGGCCCTGGGCTCTCCCTACAGGGTGCACGTCACCGGCCTGGTCTACGACCCGATCAGCGGCGCGCCGGCGACCGCCAGCCCGCGGGTGGCCGGCGACCTCGGCGGCTACCTGCGCGAGAAGATCTACCATCACCACGGGGCCATCACGCGGGTCGAGGACTTCATGATGGAGGGCGCCGAGGTGGCCATCTTCGCCTACGGCTCGGTGGCCAGGGCGGCCCGTGCGGTCGTCCGCTGGGCCCGCCAGGCGGGCGTGCCGGTCGGCATGGTGCGGCCGATCACCCTCTGGCCGTTCCCGGTCGAAGCGGTCGACCACATGGCCGAGCAGGTGCGCACGGTGATCGTCCCGGAGATGAACCTCAAGCAGATCGCCTGGGAGGTCCAGGCGGCGGTCGGGGGACGGGCCAAGGTCGTCGACCACGGCCGCGTCGACGGGCAGCTCATCACCCCCCAGGAGATCGCCGAGCTCGTCAAGAAGGAGTTCTACTATCACCGCTTTGACTGACGAGAGGCTGATCGTCGGCCCCCCCGACGACCACGAGATGCCGACGGTGAAGACCCACACCACGGCGGAACTGCGCCGCTACCTGCGTGGCGGCAAGAGTCTGTGGTGCCCGGGGTGCACCAACGGCATCGTCACCCGGGCCCTCATCGACGCAGTCCTCTCCCTGGAGATCGACCCCGAGAAGGTGGTCGTGATCGCCGGTATCGGGTGCGCGGGACGGATCACCAGCTACCTCGAGTTCTCCACCGTCCATACCGCCCACGGGCGCGCTCTGGCGGTCGCCACCGGCGCCAAGCTGGCCGACCCGGAGCTGCAGATCGTGGTCGTCATGGGCGACGGCGACTGCGCGGCGATCGGCGGCAACCATCTCATCCACGCCGCCCGTCGCAACGTCGATGTCACGGCGCTGGTCTTCAACAACTCCATCTACGGCATGACCGGCGGTCAGGCCGGCCCCACCACCCGGGAGAGCGACCGCTCCAAGACGAGCCCGTTCGGCAACCCCGAGACGGCGTTCGACATCTGCGAGCTCGCCTGGGCGGCGGGCTCGACCTACGTCGCCCGCGGCACCCCCTACGCCTACCGCAAGCTCGTCCAGCTGATCGCCGGCGGCATCGCCCACCAGGGCTTCTCGACCGTCGAGGCAGTCTCCGACTGTCCCACCTACTACGGCCGGATGAACACGAAGCTCGACGCGGCCGGCATGCTGGCCGCCCAGAAGGAGCAGGCGGTCCGCGTCGAACGCTTCGAGCCGGGGACAGACGGCGGGCGCTACCCTGTCGGGCTCCTCCACCACACCGAGCGGCCCCGCTTCGTCGATGTCTACGCCGAGGTCCGCAAGCGGGCCGGCTGGCGGCCCGGGGCCGACGGCGACGGCGACGAGAGGGAAGGACGATGAGCGGAGCGGCCGACCCGATCGGCTTCGGCCCCCGGCAGGAGTACCGTCTCTCGGGCGCCGGCGGCCAGGGGCTGCAGCTGGCGGCGGTCGTGCTGGCCGACGCCGCCACCTCGTCGGGCAAGGAGGTCGTCCAGACGCAGAGCTATGGGCCAGAGGCGCGCGGCGGCGCCTCCCGCTCTGAGGTCATCGTCTCCGACTGGGAGATCGACTTCCCCGAGTTCGACGCCCCGGACGTGACGCTCTGCCTTTCCCCGTCATCGTTCGCGACCTTCGCCGCGGCCACTCGCAAGGGCGGGCTGGTCGTCTACGACAGCGGACTCGTCGAGCCGACGCCGCTGGCCGGCATCGGGACGTTCGGGGCGCCGTTCACCGCCATCGCCAAGGAGGTGGCCGGCACGAAGATGGCCGCCAACATCGTCTCGTTGGGGGCGCTGGTGCGCCTGACCGGGGTGCTCGGTCGCGAGGCGCTCGAGGAGGCCGTCCGCCGGCGCCTGCCGGAGCGGCTGGTCGAGGCCAACCTGCGAGCTTTCGCGGCCGGCTGGGAGGCGGCCGGCGCCCGGGCGGGTGGATCGCCGGGATCGGCGGAGTCCTGAGGAGTCGCCGTCGCCCGGGGGCCGGCGCCGGCGGTCGGCTGTGAACCTCCTCATCATCGTTCTGGGAACGCTGGGGCTGCTGGTCGCCGCGGCGGCCGTCGTCGACGTGTGCCGTGACGCCGGCCGCCGGCGACAGTTCGTCGATATCGCCGTGATCGTCGTCGTGGCGGTCGCCACAGTGTGGCTCCTGATCGCCTACGGCGACGTGATCATGCAGTGAGCGCCGGACCCGCCGCACCAGGCGGGCGGCGCCGGGCCGGACACAGTCCCGTGTGCAGGGCTCAATCGTTGACGGACTCCTGCCGATAGGGACGCAGAGACAGGCCGGGTGAGCGGGCGTGTCGGGTGAAGCTGGGCGCGTCCGGGATGCTCCCCGGGGAAGCCGGTCGCCGGGCGGAAGGGAGGGCTCAAGCGTGGCGCAGCGGATCCTGGTCGTCGACGACGAGCCGGACATCAGGCGTCTGGTGCAGGAAGCGCTCACGGCCAGTGGGTACGACGTCGTGGTCGCGGCGAGCGGCAAGGAGGCGGTCCGCCTGAGCGCCTCGTTCCTCCCCGACCTCGTCGTCCTCGATGTGATGATGCCCGACGCGGACGGCTTCACCGTCTACGAGTGGCTGCGCTCCCGTCCGGTCAGCCTCAAGAGTCCCATCATCTTCCTGACGGCCCGCCGGGAGATCGACGCCAAGCTCGTGGGTTTCAACAAGGGAGCCGTCGACTACATCACCAAGCCGTTCCACGTCCGCGAGCTGATCGCGCGCGTGCGGGTCCATCTGCGGGAGCCCGAGCCCGAGAAGGACGCCCCGCCGAATCCGCTCACCGCGAGGGAGCGCGAGGTCGTCAAGCTCCTTGCCGAGGGTAAGACCTACAAGCAGGTCGCGACCGCCATGAGCCTGTCGCAGAGCACGGTCCGGAACCACCTCCACAACGTGTACCGGAAGCTCGACGTGGTGGACCGGGCACAGGCGGTCATCGCCAGTCGCGAGAACGGCTGGATCTGACCTTCGCGGCGCGCCGGCGTCCCGCGTCGCCGGACCCGTCGGCTCACAGTCGGGCGAGGACCGCCTCGGTGCGTTCGACCGCCCACTCGATCTGCTCGGGCTCGACGACGAGCGGCGGCGCGAAGCGGATCACGTTCCCGTGCGTCTCCTTGCAGAGCAGCCCGTCGGCCATGAGCGCTTCGCAGAAGCGCCGGGCGCCGCCCGCCTCCTCGCGGAGGACGAGCCCGACGAGCAGGCCTTTGCCGCGTACCTCACGGATGTAGGGGCTGGCGATGGAGTCAAGCCGGTCGACCAGTGCGGCGCCGAGCTCGGCCGCGCGTTCCGCGAGGCGCTCGTCCACGAGCACGCGCAGCGCCTCTCTCGCTACGGCGCTGCCCAGCGGGTTGCCGCCGAACGTGGAGCCGTGCTCCCCGGGACGGAAGAGACCGAGTACGTCCTTGCGGCCGACGACCGCGCTCACGGGATACATGCCGCCGCCGAGCGCCTTACCGAGGACGATGAGGTCGGGGACGACGCCCTCGTGGTCCACGCAGAACCGGCGTCCGGTGCGGCCGAGGCCGGTCTGGACCTCGTCGTCGATCAGCAGGACGTCGTTGCGCTCGGTGATCTCGCGGACCGAGCGCAGGTACCCGTCCGGCGGCACGATGACCCCGGCCTCGCCCTGGATGGGCTCGACGATGAAGGCCGCCGTCTTCGGCGTGATGGCGGCCTCCAGCGCCGCGGTATCGCCGTAGGGGATGAGGGTGAAGCCGGGCGTGAACGGCCCGAAGTCGCGCCGGTAGAGCTCCTCGCTCGAGAAGGAGATGACCGTGATGGTGCGGCCGTGGAAGTTGTCGCGGCAGGCGATGATCTCGGCCTCGTTCTCGGGAACGCCCTTCGTCAGGTAGGCCCACTTGCGGGCGGCCTTGAGCGATGTCTCGACGGCCTCGGCGCCGGTGTTCATCGGCAGGGCCATCTCCGTGCCCGAGTACGTGCACAGCTCCTCAAGGAAGGGACCCAGCTGGTCGTTGTGGAAGGCCCGGGACGTCAGGGTCAGACGCTGGGCCTGCTCGCACAGCGCCGCGACGAGCCGCGGATGCCGGTGGCCGTGGGACAGCGCCGAGTAACAGGAGAGGAAGTCGAGGTAGCGGCGGTCGTCGACGTCCCAGACGTGCGCCGCCTCGCCACGATCGAGCACGACCGGCAGGGGCAGATAGTTGTGGGCGCCGAAGGTCTCGGCCAGGTCGATGAGTCGCTCGGTACGAGTGACATCCTCAACGTTCCTCACGGCACGACCTCCCTCGCTGTACGCGCACAGACCCCGGCGCCGCCTGTATCCGGATCGACGGTCGGTATTCTTGCATATTCCTCATACACAAGGGAATCCCGATCACAGGAGCCGGCTCACCGGGTGTCGGACCGGCGCGAACGCCGTCAGCCGTCTGACGGCAGCGGACGGTCGGCGCGGGCCCGGATGAAGATCGCGGCGACGGCGCCGACCACGCAGATGGCGGCGGCGGCGATGAAGGTCGTGTTCACGGCGTCGGTGTACCAGCCCTGGAAGAGCCGCTCGAAGACGCCGGCCATCGCCGTGGCCTGCTCGTCGAGCCCCTCCGGGGCGCTCATGCGCCGGCCACCCTCAACGCCCTCGACGATCATCTGTCCGGCCTGCTCCGGCAGACCGGGGATCGCGTCCACGCCGGCGGTGACGTTGGCGACGAGACGGTTCTGAAGGACGGCGCCGAGTACGGCGATCCCCATGAGACTGCCGAGCTGGCGGACGGTCGAGAGGACGCCGGAGGCGTTGCCCACCCGGTCCATCGGCGCCGTCGCCATCACCGCCGAGGTCGTGGGGGCGATGGCGAGTCCGATGCCGATGCCCGAAAGGACGAAGGGCACCATCAGGTCGAGCACGCCGGTCGTCGGCTGCAGGCCCTGCCCGGAGGGGTTGAGGCCGGCCATCCAGGCGATACCCAGAGCCAGGATGAGCATGCCCGCGGTGATCAGCCAGCGGCCGCCGAGACGGTCCGACAGCCGGCCGGCGAAAGGCGCCGCCACCATGATCGCCACCGACATCGGGCTCATCACAGCCCCCGCCTTCAGGGCGCTGAATCCGAGCACGGTCTGGAGGAAGATGGGGATCGTGAAGAACACGCCCATCATCCCGAAGCTCAGGAGCAGACCGGTGAGGTTGCCGGCCGCGAAGTCGATGCTCCTGAACAGGCTGAAGTCGATGAGCGGCTGGCGCTCGGCGCGCTCGCGCAAGTAGAACGCGGCGAAGGCGGCGACGGAGCCGGCGAACAGCCCGAGGATGGTCGCTGAGGTCCAGCCCAGGCTCTGCCCCTCGATGAGAGCGAACGTGAGGCAGAAGATGGCCACACTGATGAGGCCGACACCGGGAAGGTCCAGCGACGTCACGGAGCCGGGGCTCTTCGACTCCGGCACCAGACGCAGGGCGAGGACGACGGAGATGACGCCGATCGGCAGGTTGATGAGGAAGATCCAGCGCCAGCTGGCGCTGTCGACGATGAGGCCGCCGAGACTCGGACCGATGGCGGTGGCCAGGCCGGAGACGGCACCCCAGACGCCCATCGCGGCGCCGCGCTTCTCGGCCGGGAACACCGCCGCGATGATGCTCAGGGTCTGCGGCATCATGGCGGCGCCTCCGACCCCCTGCACGACGCGGAAGGCGATCAGCATCTCGATCGACGAGGCCAGGCCGCAGGCGAGCGACGCCACGGTGAACAGGCCCATCCCGGCGACGAACAGCCGTCGCCGTCCGTACAGGTCGCCGAGCCGTCCGAGCGTGACCAGCGCGACGGCGTAGACGAGGATGTAGGCGTTCATGACCCACTCGACGCCGGCCAGATCGGTGTCGAGCGAGCGCATGACGTGGGGGATGGCCACGTTCACGATGGTGCCGTCGAGCAGGAGCATGAACAGGCCGAGACAGAGCACGGCGAGGATGATCCATGGGCTGCGGGCCCGGGTCGTGGCCGTCGCTGCCGAGGAGTCCTGTCGGGCGAGGTCCACTCGCTCACTCCTCTCGCAGGTGGTCGACGAGTGACGCCAGGAAGTCGGCGAACAGCTCGGCCGGCACCTCCGGGAACCGGTCCAGGGCGCGTTCGATGTCGCGCCGTCGCCGTTCCAGGATCGTCCGCGCCTCGCGCTGCGCCGGCGGCGAGAGCGTGATGACGACGACGCGCCGGTCGTCGTCACGGTGGGTGCGCTGCACCAGGCCGAGGTCCTCGAGGCGCTCCGCCATCTCGGTGGCGGCGGCCCTGCTGATGCCCATGCCGGCGGCGAAGGCGCTCATCGACTGGGGGCCCTTGAGGGAGAGATCGACCAGGGCGGTCATCTGCCGGGGGGTGAGGCTGTGTCCGCCGAGACGTCGCCTCGCGTCGTCATGAGGCTCGCTCTCGCGCAGGGCGGCGACCAGGTCCGGCAACAGGGCCAGCAGTCTGTCGGTCGTCGTGCCGGCATCGGGACCCGCGTGCAGTCGTCCTCGAACGGGGATGGCGTTCTCCAGAGGTCCGATACTTCGGAAACTTGATAGTCAAGATACCGTAATAGATGGCTTCCGGCAAGCGGTACTGGAGTCGTGCGGACAGCGCCGGCGGGTGCAGGTACAATAGGCGCGGACGATCCGCCGCGGCGGCGCGCATCGGGGGGTGCGGCTGCTGCGGTGTCATCTGGTAGGTCAGCGGCGGTGACAGTGAGGAGCGGAACGTGGAACTGACCATCGACGGCCAGAGAATCCAAGTAGAACCCGGCACGACGATCCTGCAGGCGGCGCGGTCTGTGGGCATCGACATCCCGACCCTGTGCCAGGACGACCGGCTCGAGCCGTTCGCGGCCTGCCGGCTCTGTCTGGTGGAGGTGGAGGGTGGCCGTGGGCCGGTGGCGTCATGCGCGGCGGAAGTCGCCGACGGCATGGTCGTCCACACGGAGACGGACGACATCGTCGAACAGCGCCGCGTGCTGCTCGACCTCCTGCTCTCCGACCACAAGCCGGATTGCCTCACGTGCGATTGCTCCGGCGACTGCCGGCTCCAGGATCTCGCCTATCGCTACGGCGTCGACATGTCCACCTACACCGGCGAGAAGCGGGACTACGAGGTCCGCGACGACACCCCGTTCATCGTGTTCGACCCCTCGAAGTGCATCCTCTGCGGGCGCTGCGTCGGCATCTGTCAGGAAGTCCAGCAGTGTAACGTGCTCGACTTCAGTCAGCGCGGCTTCCCGGCCTTCATCTCGACTTCATACGGTCGCTCGATGGTCGAGACGCCCTGCGAGATGTGCGGCAACTGCGTGTCCGCCTGCCCGACCGGCGCCCTGCAGGACAAGCAGAGCCGTCGCACCGCGAGAGCCTGGGACACCGAGAAGGTCGAGACGGTCTGTCCGTACTGCGGCTGCGGCTGCAATCTGACCCTTCACGTCGCCGACGGCAAGGTGGTTCGGGTCACCTCGCCGGTCGGTGAAGGCCCCGGCGGCGGCAACCTCTGCGTCAAGGGCCGTTACGGCTTCGAGTTCATCTCGCACGAGGACCGGCTCACCCGGCCGCTCGTCCGCGTCGACGGCGAGCTCAAGCCGGCTTCGTGGGACGAGGCGCTGGAGCTCATCGTCTCCAAGCTCTACGAGGTCCGCGAGCAGCACGGCCCCGACGCCATCGCCGGGTTCGCGTCGGCCCGCTGCACCAACGAAGAGGACTACGTCTTCCAGAAGTTCATGCGTGGCGTCATCGGCACCAACAACGTCGACCACTGCGCGCGGCTGTGCCACGCTTCGTCGGTCACCGGTCTCTCGCAGTCCTTCGGCAGCGCGGCGATGACCAACTCGTTCGCCGACCTCGAGACCGCCGACGCCTTCCTCATCATCGGCTCCAACACGAGCGAGGCGCACCCGATCGGGGCGATCCATGTGAAGAAGGCGCTTCGCAACGGCGCCAAACTCATCGTCGCCGACCCACGCGAGATCGACATGGCCCGCCGTGCCGACCTCCACCTGCAGCTGCGGCCGGGCACCAACGTGGCGCTTCTGAACGGCCTCGCCCGCGCCATCATCGCGGAGGGCATGGCCGACGACGACTTCATCGCCGAGCGTACCGAGGGCTTCGAGGAGATGAAGCAGGCGGTCGAGCCCTACACCCCGGAGATGACCGAGGAGATCACCGGCGTCCCGGCGGACAGGATCGTCGAGGCGGCGCGGATCCTCGGCACGGCCACCAGCGCCGCCATCCTCTACTCGATGGGCATCACCCAGCATTCGCACGGCACGGAGCACGTGCTGGCGATCAGCAATCTGGCGATGCTCACCGGCAACGTGGGCCGTCCCGGGACCGGCGTCAATCCGCTGCGCGGTCAGAACAACGTGCAGGGCGCCTGCGACATGGGCGCACTGCCGAACGTGTACTCGGGCTACGCGGCCGCGGCCCAGGAGGTCAACCGGGTCCGAATGGAAGAGGCCTGGGGCGTCGGTCTGCCGTCGACGCCGGGTCTCACCGTCACCGAGACGTTCGACGCCATCCACGAGGGCAAGGTCAGGGCGCTGATCGTCATGGGCGAGAACGTCATGCTGAGCGATCCCGACCAGACCCACGTCGAGGAGGCGCTGAAGAAGCTCGACTTCCTCGTCGTGCAGGACATCTTCCCCACCGAGACGGCGGAGTTCGCCGACGTGGTGCTGCCGGCGGCGTGCTTCGCCGAGAAGGCCGGCACGTTCACCAACACGGAACGCAGGGTCCAGCTGCTCCACAAGGCAGTGGAGGCACCCGGCGAGGCACGCGAGGACTGGATCACGTTCATGGAGCTCGCTCATCGCATGGGTCACGCCGATGCGTCCTGGACCTGGACGGACTCCGCCGACATCATGGAAGAGATCGCACGGGTCACTCCGCAGTACGGCGGCGTGAGTCACGCCAGGCTCGACGAGGAGGGCGGTCTGGCGTGGCCGTGCCCCGACGAGTCGCATCCAGGGACGCCGATCCTGCACACGGAGAGGTTCGCCCGCGGCAAGGGCAAGTTCTTCGGGGTCGAGTACAAGATGCCGGCCGAACTGCCCGACGAGGAGTACCCACTGACGCTGACCACCGGCAGGATGCTGGAGCAGTACCACACCGGGACCATGACCCGCAGGGTCGAGGGCATCAACGAGCTCGTCCCGACCGGGTTCGTCGAGGTGCATCCGGCCGACGCGGAGCGCCTCGGGGTCGTCGACGGTGCCAAGGTCAAGGTCGAGACGCGGCGCGGCTGCATCGAGGTCCCGGCGTGGGTCACCGAGCGGCCCCGCGAGGGCGTCGTGTTCATCCCCTTCCACTTCTGGGAGGGGCCGGCGAACCGTCTGACCAATCCCGAGCGCGATCCGCAGGCCAAGATCCCGGAGTTCAAGGTCTGCGCCTGTCGTGTCTCAGCCGGTGACAACTGAGGGTCCACCACTGTGACAGAGACCCGGCCGTGGCCGCGTGATACCGCTCTACGACAACGTACCGACGCGGCGGTTCCCCGCGGTCACGGTCGGGCTCATCGTCCTCTGCGTCCTGGTCTGGATCTTCGAGCTGCTGGCGCCACGCTTCGGACTGTCCCAGAACCGGCTGTTCTTCGAGGCCGGTGCCGTCCCCTACGAGCTCACCAACCGCGTCGACCTTCTGGCAGACGATCCGATCCCGTGGTGGGGCAGTCCGTTCACCAGCATGTTCCTGCACGGCGGGTGGCTGCACCTGATCTTCAACATGCTGTTCCTGTGGATCTTCGGCAACAACGTCGAAGACACCATGGGGCGGGTCAGGTTCCTGGTCTTCTACCTGCTCTGCGGCCTGGCGGCGACGGCGGCGCAGGTCGCCATCGACCCGGGGTCGATCGTGCCGACCATCGGCGCCAGCGGCGCCATCGCGGGCGTGCTCGGCGCCTACATCGTGCTCTTCCCGCGGGCCAAGGTGCTGTCGGTCATCCCTCTGTTCATCTTCTTCCCGGTGATCATGGTGCCGGCGTGGGTGCTGCTGGTGCTGTGGTTCGCCTGGCAGCTCGTGGAGGCGCTCGCGTCGCTCGGCGTGCAGACCGAGATCGCGTTCTTCGCCCACATCGGCGGCTTCGTCGCCGGACTGCTGCTCGTATGGGTGTTCACGACGCCCCGGAGCCGGGGCCGCCGCGTGCGGCCTCAGTTCTGAGCGCCGATCTCTCGTCCCCGGAGTCGCGATGAGCCGGGAGTTCGCAGACGTGGAGGACCCACCTGCAGACGTCGTTCCTGCGCTTCCCGCCGATTACCATCTGCACACGGCGCTGTCGGACGGTGAGGGGAACGCCGCCGACCTGGTGGCGCGGGCCGTCGAGCTGGAGCTGCCGGAGATCGGCGTGGCCGATCACGTCATCGGCTCGTCGGTCGACGATGGGACGGGGGTCGTTCACGCGCGGCTCGGGACCTACGTCGCCGGGGTGCGTTCCGCGGAGCCGTCCGCGGGCAAGCCGCGGGTGCTGGTCGGGATGGAGGTGGACTACACGCCCGGCACGCTCGGCGAGGTCTCGACGCTGGTCGAACGCCACCGGCCGGACTACGTCATCGGCTCCGTCCACCTGGTGGGCGGTTTCGCGTTCGACGACCCGAGGTACACCCACGAGTATCGTCGTCTCGATCTGGAGGACCTGTGGTCGGCCTACTTCGACGCGGTTGCTGAGGCCGCGGCATCCGGCCTGTTCGATGTGATCGGGCATGTTGACCTCATCAAGAAGTTCGGCTTGCGACCGGCCCTCACGCGGCGCGTGGTGGCGGCGGCGGAGAGAGCGCTGAGAGCCACGGCCGACGTCGGTGCCGCCCTCGAGCTCAACACCTCCGGCTGGCGTCATGCGGCGGGGGAGCAGTACCCGAGTCTCGCGCTCCTCCGCCGGGCACGCTGCCTCGACATCCCGCTGACGTTCGGCTCAGACGCCCACGAGCCCCGGCTGGTGGGAGCCGGTTTCGCACCGGCGGTCGCTGTGGCTCGGGCGGCCGGCTATCGGTCTTGGCTGCGGCTGTCGGACAGGCGTGAGATCGAGCTGTCAGACGCCACGCTTCCGGTGGCGGACGGACGCCCGGTGCCCTCATGACGGTCGCCGGCATCAAGCACGTGGTCGCCGTGTGGAACCCAGAGTCGGGGGGCGGCCAGTTCAGGCACGAGCTGCCGCTCATGATCGAGCTGCTGGAGTCGTACGGGGCCGATGTCGAGCAGCGCGTCACCGGCGATGCCGGGGAAGCGACCGAACTGGCTCGCGCCGCCGTGGCCGACGGCGCCGACGCCGTCTGCGCCATCGGCGGCGACGGCACGGTCAACGAGGTGATCAACGGTATCGCCGAGAGCGATGTGCCGCTCATCATCGTGCCGGCCGGTACGGTGAACGTCCTCGCTCTCGAGCTCGGCATCCCGCTCGACCCCGCCGATGCCTGCCGGCTCGTCGACGGCGGCAATCTCTCCTGGATGGATCTGGGGAAGGCCGGCGAGCGCTACTTCGCGCTGATGGCCGGCGTCGGCATGGACGCCGCGATCGTGCAGTCGATGAACCCGACGCTGAAGAAGGTGCTCCGCGAGGCGGCGTTCGTCGTCCAGGGCATCCCGACGGTCCTCTCCGGCCGCTTCCCCAAAGTGAGGGTCGAGACGGTCGAGCGCACCGTCGAAGGCTACTTCGTGGTGCTGGGCAACGCGGCCAACTACGGGGGCGCGTTCGCCATCACGCCGCGTGCCAGCATCCGCGACGGGCTGCTCGACGTGTGCGTTCTGGAGGACCTCTCGCCGCTCAGCACGCTGCGCTACTGGCTGGCCGCGGCCGTCCAGTCGCACACGACTCACCCCAACGTCGACTACTGGCGTACCCGCGAGGCCGCCGTCACGGTGATCGAAGGTGACGACGAGGTCCTCGTGCAGACAGACGGCGAGCTGGCCGGACGGCTGCCGATGCGGTTCTCGATCGTGCCGCGTGCCCTCAGGGTCGTAGTGCCGTGAGGAGGCGCACCTGGTGGTCGACCATCTCCTGCCACAGGTCGACGGCCGCGTCGACGTCGTAGTCGGGGTCGGCCTGCAGCTGCAGCGCGAGTCCGTCGAGCATCGCGACGGTGAGCGTCGCCAGCGGCTGGTAGCGGGCCCGCGCCGCCGGGTCGTCCGTGCCGGCGAGCGCCCATGAGTCGAGGTCCCGGTACCATTCGTAGAGACCCCGGAAGCGCCGCCGCAGCTCCTCGTCGCGCAGGATGTGCGGGATGATGTCGTAGAACTCGAGGTACTCGTCGATCGCATGGACGAGAGCGCGATGGATCTCGATGAGTGCCCTGCGCCGGCCGTCGGCGGTCGGCGCCTCGGCCATGGCCTTCACGAGGGCCACGGAGCCGTCGTACATCACCGCATCGACCAGGGTGCTGATGAGTCCGGCCTTGCTCCCGAAGTGGTAGCGGATGGACGCACGGTTCTCGCCGGACTCGGCGGCGATGGCCTCGAACGTGAGAGCGTCGAAGCCGTCGCGGCGCAGGAGCCGTCTCGCGGCCTCGAGGATCCGGTGGCCGGTCGCGGAGAGGTGAGGCGCGGGGTCGGCGACCGGGACGTAAGACGTCGCCTCTGTTCCCGTCGCTTCCCGTTCGTCGGTCACGACTCACGACCTCCGACTTCGCCTGCCGTCCGACGGAGTCCGGCGTGCGCGGACTGCAATGAGCGTTGTCGCACGCGGATCACGGTGGATGCTATCTCATTCAGCCAGCCGGATGAACATACAACAGTGACGTCACATGCCGATCCTGGCGGCGAGCGATCGCAACTGCTCGACGTACTGCCGCTGTTCTCTCTCGGGCAGCGCGGCGATCTCGTCCGGGGAAGCGAGGGGCACGACGCGGAACGCCGGGCTCTCGAGGACGCGGATGGCCGGTGGCAGTGAGCCGGCGACGACCTGCCCGAAGAGCCGCTGCAGGATGAACGCCGACGTCTCCCGTCCGACCGGCAGAAGGAAATGGGGAGTGATGGTCGAGATCTCGGCGGAGAGGAACGCGAAACAGGAGTCGCGCTCGACGTCGAGCGGCTGACGGGTCTCGCCCCCGGAGCGTGGCACGCACTTGACGAGTGACGTGACGTAGACGTCGGTGTCCGAGCCCTCATCGAGTCCCGGGAAGACGTCGGCGAGTCCCTCGATCAGCGAGGTCCCGGCCGGTCGGCCGGAGCTCTCGTCGGCCTCGGACGGGTGCGCAGTGACGACCATGAGATGAGCGTGGGGATGGCCGCCACCGGGCACCGCGCGTGCGCGTCCTTCCAGTAGCTCGGCGCAACGGGTGCAGGCGACGACGTCCTCGGCGATCCCCTCAAGTCTGGTCGCTGCGTCTTCCATGCGGCTTCTCCTCCTTCGCCGTTGCGGCTTCGGGGTGCGACGTCAGTGCGAGCCGCGAACGGAGTAGTCGAGATCGAGCGCGTCGGGCTTGCCGACGAGCGTCAGGAGCACGTCATCGTCGAACGGCGCGACGATCACGTTGAGGTCGTCGAGCTCCAGGGCGATGTACCTTGCGCCGGTCTGGCCCAACTCCTCCGCGAGCCGCCTGCCGGCGAGCACGACGCCGGCGAGCTGAGCGGCGACGGCCTCGACGTCGACGTCGGCGTCGGCGACTGAGGTGATGAGCAGTCCCTCGCCCGAGACGAACAGGGCGGCCTTTATGCCGGGGTCGTGCCGATAGCGCGCCAGCTCGTCGCGCAGCACGTCGGTCATGAGCCGGCGAGGTCGGTCTCGAGCTGCTCGAGCTGCGTCTTCACCTCGGTGGCGAAGCGCTGAGCGCTCGCGTCGTCGACGAACATGCGCGTGAGCCCGGCCGGGAGGTCGGCGAGCTCGGTAAGGAAGATGCTGGTGCGCTCGATCGGCGGCCCGCCGACGTCTTCGAGCAACCCCGCAGTCGGCAGCTGTACCAGGGGGTCGCCCTGCGAGAAGAGACGGTTCTTCTCTCGCGTCGTGAGCTGTACCTGGACGCGGACCGCGACTGTGCGGTCTATCGAGTCGGTGTCGACGTGCAGCTCCACGGTCCGAATACTAGGAGCGGCCCGAGGCGCGCGCAACCATCACGGCGCCCCGGCCGTTCACCGCGATCCGGCGGAGACCATCTCGGCGGGTGTCTCCGCCGCGGTGGCGGACTCGCGCAGCAGGTCGGCGATCGAACGCGTCGCCGGGTACGAGGAGACGCCGCACGCCGCCTGAAGCGTCTCACGTCCGCGCTCGAGACGGTGAGCGGCGAGTGCGGCGCCGAGCTCGGCCGCGACGCGCTCCGACTGTGAGGTGGTCTTGTCCCGGAGCACCAGCAGGAACGTGTCGCCACGCACCCGGAACGCCTCGTCTCGTGGCCTGAGGTGGCGGCGTACGTGACGGGCCGCCGCCGCCGCGGCGGCTTCCGCCGCCAGCTCGCCTCGCGAGTCCCGCAGCTGAGTCCATCGCTCCAGACGGACGCAGACGACGCCGACGGCCTGATGGGTCGCGGCCGCCTCGCGGACCACGGCGGTGAGCGAGTCGATGACTCGCGGCAGGCCGGGCAGCCCGGTCGTCGGGTCGACGTCCGGCCGGGTCGTCGAGAGCCGCGGGCCTGTGCGGGCGGCACGGCGCTCCCGAGGCTCCTGTCTTCTGGTGAGACGGCCCGATCGTCTGCGCCGCAACAGGTACGGAGGGAGGAGCCCGACGGCCGTCAGGCCCGCGAGTTGCGTGAAGAGGAGCACCCTGCCGCCGGCGCCGCCGCCGGTACCGATGAGCAGCACGGCGACCCCGGCGAGCATCGGTCCCGTCACGTACATCCAGTCGTGTCGCGGCGTCGGGAGGAGGTGGGCCGCGAGAAGGAGGGGCAGCGTGTAGATGAGTGGACTGGCCAGACCCCCGGTCACGACCCAGACGAGGCCGAGGCAGAGCCAGTCGAGCGTGACGAACGAGAGCGCCAGCCGTCGTCCGTGGCCGTGGGCGACGGGAAGGGAGACGAGCGCCGCCGCGAGCCCCAGGCAGGCGACGGCCGCTGCCGGCCACCACCCGGCGACGGCACATGCGATCGCCAGGATCGCGAAGAAGAGGATGCGGAATCGGGCCCGCGGGATCTCGGGACAACGGCTCGCCATGCTTCCGTGTTCGCCTCCTCGAGCGGTGCTCCTGCACGGCCGCCTGCGGCCGGCGGCCGGTCGTCTGGCGCCTTCTCGCCGAGGACGGCGCGGCGGAGCTGTTTCGGCGTACACTTGGAGGGTGCGGTCTGCGCGACGGCGGGTGTCGTGGCCCCGCCCGTCGGGTATCGGACAGGGCATGCGCGCCGCGGCGCCGGAAGGGGAGGACGTCGATGAAGGTGACCCAGCTCACGGTGTTCCTCGAGAATCGGAGCGGTCGTCTCGCCGAGGTCGCCGACGTGCTCGGACGGGAGCGGATCAACATCCGCGGATTCTCGACGACCGACGCCGACGAGTACGGGATCGTGCGTCTGATCGTGTCGGAACCGGAGCGGGCGCACGCCGTGCTACAGGATGCCGGCTTCACCACCCGCATGTCCCGGGTCCTATGCATCCGCGTGCCGGACGAAGCCGGAGGGCTGGCGGGGATCCTCGAGGTCCTGGCCGAGCAGGGGGTCGTCGTCGACCATCTCTACAGCATCTCGGCGATCAACATCTGTGTGGCTACGGAAGACGTCGACCGCGCGGCCGAGCTTCTGCGCGGGAAGGTCGAGTTGCTGGACGACGACACGGTCGGATGTATCTGAACCGTCTCCCGCGTGCGAGCGGCGTCACGTGGTGCCGCTGAGAGCGGGCGTTCAGGGCTCCGCGTGCGATGTCCGCTCAGTCGGTCGACCGGCGGCGCGCATCAGCTCGAACCCCGAGATGATCGACCGGCCTCTGGGACGGGAACGGATCGAGTGACGTGATGGGACTCAACGGGCTGCGAGTCGACCTCTCGGCGGCGCGGGCCCAGCCCGTCCAGGTCTCGGACGAGCTGGCGAGGCGGTTCCTCGGGGGGCGCGGGCTGGGGGTGTGCCTTCTCCTCCGCGAGCGGGCCTTCGAGCTCGAGCCGCTGGCGCCGCAGAACCCCCTTGTGTTCGCGCCCGGCCCACTCACCGGCGCGGACGCGCCCGCCGCCGGACGTTACAGCCTCAGCAGCCGCTCACCGCTCACCGGGACGGTCTTCGACGGCAACTCGGGGGGCACGTTCGGCGTGGGGCTGCGGCGCCTGGGGCTGGATTTCCTGATCGTCTCCGGAGCCTGTCGTGAGCCGTCGGTGCTTGAGTTGCGCCGCGCCGACTGCGGCCGTGGGCGGGAGGGCGGCGAGGAGTGTGACGCGGCGATGGAGCTCACAGCGCCGGATGCTCCCGTCCGTGTCGCGCTGCGGCCGGCCGCGGAGCTCTGGGGACTCGACGTGCCGTCGACGCTCGCCGGCCTTCGCCAGGACGAGTGGGATGTCGCCGCGATCGGCCCGGCCGGCGAGCGCGGGGTGCTCTTCGCCTCGGTCGTCAACGACCGCGGGCGGCAGATCGGACGGGGCGGCCTTGGGGCGGTGATGGGCGCCAAGCTCCTCAAGGCCGTCGTCGTCGACGGACGCGGGGGGGCGCTCCCCGGTCCCTCGGATCACGAGGCGTTCGAACGTGTCGTCGAGGCGGCGAAGACGACGATGCGCGAGCATCCGATCACCGCCAGGTCGCTGCCCGACTACGGCACGTCCGTCCTTGTGAACATCCTCGACCAGGCCGGCGTCCTTCCGACCCGCAACTTCCGCGACTCCCGGTTCGAGGCCGCCGAGGAGATCAGCGGTGAAGCGCTGCGAGAGGGTTTCGTCGAGCGGCGTACCTCGTGTCGAGGCTGCTTCATCGGATGCTCCCGTATCGCCCGTGCGAGGGGCGAGACGGGGGTCGCGCCGGAGTATGAGACCATCTGGGCGCTCGGCGCCGACTGCGGCGTCGGCGACCTCGAGGCGATCGTGCATGCCAGCTTCGCCTGCAACCGGGCGGGACTCGACACCATCAGCATGGGGGGCACCATCGCCTGCGCGATGGAGCTGACGGAGCGTGGACTGCTCGACGGGGGACCGCGCTTCGGTGACGCGGCCGCCGTCCTCGAGCTGGTGACGGCAACGGTCGAGGGGAGAGGGCTCGGCTCGGAGCTGGCCCTCGGGTCGGCACGCTTCGCCGCCCGGCACGGTCGCCCGGACCTCTCCATGAGTGTGAAGCGGCTGGAACTGCCGGCCTACGATCCGAGGGGGATGACCGGACAGGGGCTCGCGTTCGCGACGTCCAACCGCGGCGCCTGCCACGTTCGCGCGAACATGCTCGGACCCGAGCTCCTCGGCATCCCACGTCTGGTCGACAGGTTCGCGACCGTCGGCAAGGCAGGCCTGCTGATCCGGATCCAGGACCTGAACGCGGTGCTCGATTCGCTCTCCGTCTGCAAGTTCACGGCGTTCGCCGTCGGCGAGGAGTACTACGCTGGTCTCCTCTCGGCGGCGCTCGGCGAGGAGATCACGACCGCGGACCTGCTGCGCGTCGGGGAACGCATCTGGACGGCCGAGCGGCTCTTCAACCTCAACGCCGGCTTCACGCGAGAGGACGACAGTCTGCCGGTTCGCCTTCTGCGCGAGCCCATCGTCTCGGGGCCGTCGGCGGGGCACGTCGTCGACCTCGATCCCATGCTCGACGAGTACTACCGTTGCAGGCATTGGGGCTCCGACGGCCGTCCGGATCCGCGGCGACTCGTGGAGCTCGACCTGGAGTGGGCCGCACAGGTCTGAGCGACCCCCGTCAGGGCTCGATGAGGACTTTCAGGGACGCATCCGCCTCTGCGACGAGCGCGAACCCACGCTCGATCTCATCGAGAGGGAGGCGGTGGGTGATCAGGTCAGCGACCTCCACCCTGCGCGACGCGATGAGGTCGAGCGCGGTGGTGAGGTCGGCCGGGGAGGCTCCGTAGGCCGTGCGGATGGTGACCTCCCGCCGCCAGAGGTCCGACATGGGCATCGCCAGGGGCTCGGCCGGCGGCGGCGGGGCGAAGAAGACGTACGTCGCCCCCGACTCGAGGCAAGCCAGGCTCTGACGGATCGCCGGTAGCGCGCCGGTGCAGAGCATGACGAGATCGGCGAGACGGCCGTCGTTGGAGGCGCGGATGGCCTCCGGCATGCGGTCGCCGACCGCCGCGGCGTCGAGGGGAAGCGCGCCGGAGCGCTCCGCCAGGTCGAGCCGGAACGGGCTGACGTCGGTCGCGAAGACCCTGCCGGCGCCGAGCGCCAATGCCAGGCGGACGTGAAGCAGGCCGGAGATGCCGCTTCCGACCACCAGCACGGTCGAGCCCGGCCGTACGCCGGCGTGCTGTTGCGCGCGGACGACGCAACCGAGCGGCTCGACGAACGTCCCCTCGTCGTAGCCGACGCGGTCGGGCAGGACGAGGATGCCGCGGTCGGTCTGCAGGGGCGGGACACGGACGTACTCGGAGAAGCCGCCCGGATCGAAGTTGGTGGTGTGAAGCGTGTGACAGGCGGTGTGAGCGCCGGTCAGGCAGAGGCGGCATGTGTTGCACGGGACGTGGTGAGAGACCACGACCCGCTGACCGACGGCGAGGTGATCGACGCCGTCACCGACCTCGACGACGTCGCCGGCGACCTCGTGGCCGAGCACCAGCGGCGCCTTCGGCACCCGGTACCATTCCATGACGTCGGACCCGCAGATGCCGGAGGCGCGGACGCGGACGAGGATCTCGTCCGGACCGATCGCGGGGACCGGCCGTTGCTCGAGCCTGATGTCCGAGTTGTTGTGGTAGACGGCGACGCGCACGGCGTGTCGAGGGTCGTCTTCTGGCGCGGGAGCGTGGATGCGACCCGTCAGATCTTCCGGGTGTCGTCGAGCGCGGCGCCGGCCACGGCCTCGACCCCGCCACAGATCTCCTTCTGCTCACGGTACAGCTCGAACGCCTCTGCCGGTGTCGCGTTCTGATGCACGACGGCGGCGACCGCCTGGATCATGGCCATCGGCGACTCGCTCTGGAAGATGTTGCGCCCCATGTCGACGCCGACGGCGCCGGACGAGACCGCGTTGGAGGTGAGCTCGAGGGCCTCCTTCTCCGGCAGCTTCTTGCCGCCGGCGACGACGACCGGCACCGGGCACGTCGAAGCGACCTTCTCGAAGTCGTCGCAGTAGTAGGTCTTGACGATGTGCGCCCCCATCTCACCGCAGATGCGGCTGGCCAGCGAGAGGTAGCGGGCGTCGCGCCCCATCGACTTGCCGACGGCGGTCACAGCGATGACCGGCATGCCGTACCGTTCGCCGTCGTCGACGAGTCTGCTCAGATTGGCGATGCTCTGGTGCTGGTGGGGCGCTCCCACGAAGACCGAGAGCGCCATGCCGACGGCGTTGAGGCGGAGACACTCCTCGATCGAGGTGACGATCGTCTCGTCGGAGAGATCCTCCTGCAGCACGCTGGTGCCGCCGGAGACGCGCAGGACGGCCGGCGTCGCCGTGCCTGAGGGGATGCAGTTGCGCAGGATGCCACGGGTGAGCATGAGCGTGTCGGCGTACGGCGCCAGAGGAACGAGCTGCTCGGACGGGCGCTCAAGGCCGCTGGTCGGCCCGAGGAAGTAGCCGTGGTCGATCGCCAGCATGACGGTGCGGCCGGTCTCCGGCCGGATGATGCGCGCGAGACGGTTCTCGAGACCCCAAGACATGGTGTGTGACCTCCTGGCCCCCGGGCGATGGTGCGTGCTCCGGGCGTCGTGTGCAGGTTCATGCCGCCGGTCGGCAGGCGGGCGACCATGGTATCAGACGGTGGCCGGGTGACGGGTGGGCGAGGGGTGAAGTCGCGGCGCCGCCGTAGACGGGGCGCTCAGGGACCGCGTCAGGGCGACGGGCTCGTCGTCGGCGTCTTCGTCGGTGAAGGCGTGGGCGTCGGCGTCGGCGTCGGCGTTGGCGTGGGCGTGGGCGACGGCTTGGGCGTCGGCGTCGGGGTGGGCGTCTGTGTGGGCGTCGGCGGCGCCGTCGTCTCCTTCTTCTTCGGCTTCTTCGACTTGCTCGGCGACGGGCTCGGCGACGGGCTCGGCGACTTGCCGGCGTACTTGCCCGTCCACTTCGACCAGTTGGGGACGTCCTTCGGCTGCGGGAAGTCCTTGACCGGCAGACCGGCCATGGCCTTGCGCATGAACGTCGACCAGATGATGGTCGGGAAGTCGCCGCCCCAGACCTGCTGGCCGTGGACGTAATTCATCGCCCGCCGGGCGTCGCGGTAGCCCATCCAGACGCTGGTGGCCAGCTGCGGCGTGTAGCCGCAGAACCAGGCGTCGGCGTTGCTGTCGGTGGTGCCGGTCTTGCCGGCCGCCGGACGGCCGATGTAGCCGTGGGCAGAGCCGGTGCCGCCGGTGATGACACCCTCAAGTGCCTGGGTCGTGTACCAGGCGACGCCGTCCGACACCACCCGCTCGCCCTTGATCTTGGCCTTGTAGATCGTCTTGCCCTTGGCGTTCTTGATCTTCACCACCGCTTGCGGCTTGCGGTAGACGCCTCCGGCGGCCAGGGTCGCGTAGGCACTCGCCACCTCGAGCGGGTTGACCTCGTTGGTCCCCAGGACGGCGGAGAGTACCGGAGCGAGCTCGCTGTCGCGCATGCCCATGCGGCTCATCATCTCGATGACGGCGTCGTTGCCCTTCTTGGCCATGAGGTCGGCCGCCATCTGGGCGAAGATCGAGTTCTCCGAGATAGCCGTCGCCTGGTTGAGGTTCATGCTCCCGGCGCCGTGCGCGGCGACCGGCCACGGCGCGTAGCCGGGGAGCTGGATGGTCACGTTCTGGGCGGTGTAGAACGTCCTGCTCGGGTTGGCACCCTGTTCGATCAGACCGGCGAGGGTGAACGGCTTGGCCGCGGAGCCGAGCTGTCGCTGCGCCTGCCAGGCGAGGTTGTACTTCTGCTTCTTGAAGTTGAGACCGCCGACCATCGTCCGGATGTAGCCGCTCTTGGGCTCGATTGCGACCAGCGCGCAGGCGGGATCGTCCGGGTCGTAGAGGATGGTGCTGATGGTGTCGATGGCCTCGCGCTGCAGTTTGAGGTCGAGGCTGGTGTAGATGCGGAGCCCGCCGCCGAACACCACGTTCTGCCCGAGCTCCTTGACGAGCTCCTGGGTCACGTAGTCGGTGAAGTAGGTTGCCTCGTCGACGTCGCGGTCGAGCGGCTTCTTGAAGACCTTCAACTCGGTCCCGAGCGCCTCGGCGAGCTCTGCGTCGTCGATCATCCCCTGGGAGTGCATGCTCCGCAGGACGGTGTCGCGGCGGTCCTTGGCGGCCTCCGGATTACGGACGGGATCGAAGTAGCTCGGGTTGTTGGCGATGCCGGCCAGCAACGCCGCCTGCGGCAGAGTGAGCTTGGCACACGACGTGTGGAAGAACGTGCGCGACGCCGCCTCGACGCCGTAGGCGCCGTTGCCGTAGTAGTTCATGTTGAGGTAGCCGGTGACGATCTCGTCCTTGGTCCACTTGCCCTCGAGCTGCCAGGCCACCGCCATCTCGCGGAGCTTCCGGGTGTAGGTGCTCTCCCGGCCGACCTCCGCGAACGACATGCGGACGAACTGCTGGGTGATCGTGCTGGCGCCCTGGCGGGTAGCGCCGGCCTGGATGTTGGTCCAGACGGCCCTGGCCAGACCCTCGACGTCGACGCCGTGATGCTCGTAGAAGCGCTCGTCCTCGATGGCGATCGAGGCGTCCTTCATCACCTGGGGGATCTTCTCGCTGGAGACGACGACGCGGTTCTCGGCGCCGTGGAGTTCGCCGATCAGCTTCCCGTTGCGGTCGTAGACGAAGCTGGTCTGGACGACGGCCTTCGGCTTGAGGTCGGCCAGATCGGGCATGTCCCTCGTGAGCGCCATGACGGTGCCGGCGATGCCGCCGATGATGGCCACCAGCAGCAGGAAGAGAAGGGCGAACACGGCGACCAGGATGCGCACCCAGCGCTTGCCGTTGCCCCTGGAGCTCGTGCGACGGCGCCGACCGGGCATGCGCCCGTCGAGATCGGCGCGCGCCCGCGTGCCGTTCCCGTTCCCATTGCCGTTGGTGTGAGTGTCGCCGTTGCGTGCCACGACGTCCTAGTGTACACCGCGTTCCCGCAGGACCCTTCCCGGGTTCGTTGCGCGGCGAGCGGGCGGGGGGTCCGTCGCCACTCCAGAGAACGCGACACCCCCTCCCGCCCTTACACCCGGGCGGGAGGGGGTGTCGTCGTCACGTGTCGCCGGTGTCGGTGTCGCCCCGGCGCCGGCGAAGCTCAGCCGCTCGTCGAGGGCGGCGCCTCTCCCGACGTCAGCACCGCCTCATCCTTCTCCTTGTCGGCCTCGGCGGTCGCCTCGTGGACCTCCGCGGACTCGTCCTCGACGTCTTCCTCCATGCCCTTCTTGAAGCCGCGGACGCTCTGCCCCATCGAGCGCGCCAGCTTCGGCAGCCTGGTCGCGCCGAACAGCAGCACGAGGATACCCAGGACGATCAGCAGCTCCTGCCATCCGAAACTCGCCATGCCTCGTTCCCCCTCTCGCGTGAGCGCGCGACGCGCCCCCGACGTTGCTCTCCACCGTGTATCCGGCTCCGCGTCCGCCCGCGTGGGCGGGGATGGGAGCAGGTCGCGCTCAGTCTAGCCGGAACCCCGGTCGTGTGTCTTCCCCGGCCCGTCTCGTCGCTTCCTCAGCCGCTTTGCCTCCTCATCCCGTCGTGTAGCCTCCGTCGATCGGCAGGATGGTGCCGGTGATATGGCTCGCCTCGTCGGAGGCCAGGAAGAGCACGGCGTCGGCGATCTCACGCGGCCGGGCCAGCCGTCCCATCGGGATGCTGGCCGCCAGGTTGCGTTCGAACGATGCGGGATCGTCCTGTTCGTCGATCCAGGTGCGCATCATCGGCGTCTCGGTGGCGCCGGGGGCGATCGCGTTGACCCGGATCGACGGCGCCAGCTCCAGCGCCGCGGTACGCGTGAGGCTCAGCAGGGCGGCCTTGGAGGCGCCGTACGCGGCCATCGTCGGCACCCCCACCACGCCGGCTCGCGAGGCGACGTTCACGATGGCGCCGCCGGCCGGTCGCATGACGCGTCCGGCCGCCTGCGTCATCAGCAGGGCGCCGAAGAAGTTCACGTCCATCACCCGGTGCGAATAGGCGAGGTCGGTGTCGAGCAGGTCGACGCCGGAGTAGTCGATGCCGGCGTTGTTGACGAGGATGTCGAGGCGTCCGAAACGCTCGAGCGTGGTCTTCACGGTGATCGCCGCGGTGGCCGGGTCGGTGATGTCGCCGCCGACGAACTCGGTCGTCTCCTCGCCGAGGCGGCTTCTCAGTCCCTCGGCCTTGTCTTTCTCGCCGGGCAAGCCGAGCAGGACCTGCCTGGCGCCCTCGCCGGCGAACCTCCCGGCGATCGCCGCCCCGATGCCCGAGGCGCCTCCCGTCACGATGGCGACCTTGCCGCGCAGCCGTCCCGTCGTGCCCGTCTCCTCGTGCCGGCCGTCATCGACCATGGGCCTGCCTCCTGGTCTTCGCGTCGTCGTCTTCACGATCGGTGGCCGACTCTTCTCTCACGGATGGCCGGCTCGCTTCGTCACCGTCCCGGCGACGGCTCCATGGAGGCGCCAGCATACCGTCACTCGTGACCGGGAAGGGGAAGGGCTCGCCCACGACGTCCAGCGTCGGATGGGCGCGAGCCGCGGGAAGCAGCGCCGTGGACACGAACATCTCCTCAAGCGCGAGTGTGTTCGGGATCCAGACCAGCGTGAAGTCCTCCGGGCACGGCGAGCCGGACGTGTGGAACGCGGCCTCCACAGCGTCCGCATCGCGGTCGAAGCCGATCGGCAGCCGCGCGTCCTCGGGGGCCATGGACGTGATGCAGTTGACGGCGGTCGCCGCGCGGTCGACCGAGGCCAGGAGCCGTTCTGTCGTGAAGTCGGCCATGCCGATGCCGATGGCGTTGCCGTGCGAGGCCGGTGTGAGGTCGCGGACGACGACGCGGGCGATGCGCGGCCGTTCTGGCGGCGAGGCACCGAGGATGCTGTTGCGGCCGATGATGTTGGTGTCGAGGCCGGCCCCGCTGATCTCCTTGCCCATCTCGTCCACCAGCAGGCAGTCGAAGGACTCGAAGGGAAGAGACGGCATGAGTGCGCGCGCCCGTTCGAGCAGCGCCGGCTCGCGCTCGATGATCTCGGCCGGTTCGAGCACGTGAAGCTCCGCGGTCACATCGAGCTGGTTCTCGATGAGGGCCACGCCGCAGATCACCGGCAGGCGGGCGAGCACGATACGGGCGTACTCCTCGAGCACCGGCGGGAAGCCGTGGCGAACGGTGAGACGGTGTGCCTCGGCCGCCCCGCGATGCTTGCCGGCGCCGATGACGAGCATCTTGATGAGCCCGCTCTCGAACGGGCCGGTGAAGTCGGTGTGCAGCTTGACCCGGTTGACCACGATCACGCCGTCGGCGTCGTCGAGGTCGCGGGCCACCCAGACCGGCGTGCCGAAGCGGCTCGTCCCCGCCTGCACGACGTCGAGCGAGGAGACGACCGGCGCCCCGACGGTGGACTCGGTGACGCCCAGCGAGGACAGCACGCCCGCCTGCCCCTCGGCCGTCGCTCCGCCGTGGCTGCCCATGCAGGGCACCACGAACGGCTCGCCGCCGGCGTCCCGCACGCGGCGGGCCAGGGCGCGCAGGACCGGGACCAGATCGCGGATGCCGCGGCTGCCCGCCGTGAGCGCCACGCGCGCACCGTCGCGGACGCGGTCGGCGAAGGCGATGCCGTCGAGTCGTTGGTCAAGACCGCGGCCCGCGTCGCCGATCTCGGGCGCCTCGAAGCGCTGGCGAACGCGGATGAGGTCTGGCGACAGGAAGCTCATGCGGGATCCATCTCCATCAGCGCGCCGCGGTCGGCCGGTCCGGCGAGTCGCGCGTAGAGCGCGAGGTAGCCGTCCGCCGGCCTGGCCGGTGGTGTCACGAGCGAGTCGCGGCGGCGCTCCAGCTCGACCGCGTCGACGTGCAGCTCGATGGTGCCGGCGTCGACGTCGAGGGCGATCTCGTCGCCGTCACGGACGAGGGCGATCGGTCCGCCGCGGGCGGCCTCGGGCGTGACGTGGCCGACGAAACAGCCGTTGTTGGTGCCCGAGAAGCGGCCGTCGGTGACGATGGCGACCGAGTCCGCCAGGCCACGACCGCTGAGGTACTTCATCGGGGCGTACATCTCCGGCATGCCGGGGCCGCCGCGAGGTCCCATGTAGCGGATGACGACGACCGTGCCGGGGACGACGCTTCCACCGAGGATGGCGTCATTGGCCGCGAGCTCGTCGTCGAAGCACCGCGCCAGGCCGGCGAAGCGGCGCATCGACGGCGGTATGCCGGCCGGACGCGCGACCGCGGTCCCCGGTGCGAGGTCGCCGCTGAGGATGGCGAGTCCGCCCCCTTCGCTCCAGGGATCGGCCGCCGACCGGATGATGGACCGGTCGGGGATCCCGTCGGCGAGCGTGTCGAGCTCCGCCGCGATCGAACGACCGGTGACGGTGGTCGCCGATCTCCAGAGGAGCGGACGGATCTCGCGCAGCACCGCCGGGATGCCGCCGGCCCGGTGGAAGTCCGGCACCGTCGCCGGTCCGGCCGGGTTCACGCGGGCGATCTGCGGCGTCGTGCGCCACAGGGCCGCGAAGTCGTCGATGCCGATGTCCAGGCCGGCTTCGCGGGCGACGGCCATGAGGTGGAGCACGGTGTTCGTCGACCCCCCGATGGCGCCCATCGCACGGGCGGCGTTCCCGATGGCGTCCCGGGTGATGATCGAACGTGCCGTGACGCGGTCGTCGACCAGTCTGACGATCGCCTCCCCCGTCGCCCGCGCGGCCCGTAGGCGGGCGGCGTCGGTGGCGGGGATGGTGGCGCTCCCCGGCAGGCTCATGCCGAGCGCTTCCGCGGCGCAGCACATCGAGTTGGCCGTGCCGAGATACGCGCATGAGCCGCACCCGGGCTGGCATCCGTCCTCGAGGGCCGCGAACTGCGCGTCGGTCATCTCTCCAGTCTGGTGCAGTGGCAGCGCCTCGTCGGGGGACGAACTGTCGGACGCCCGGCCCCGGAACGGGACACCGCCCTCCGCGGGGCCGCCGGCCAGCAGGACGGCCGGGACGTCGAGCCGGGCGGCCGCCATCAGCATGCCGGGTACGATCTTGTCGCACGACCCCAGCAGCACGACGCCGTCGAGGGCGTGGCCGCGGACCATCATCTCGACGGCGGCCGCCACGACCTCCCGCGACGGCAGCGAGTAGTTGGCGCCGCGGTGATGGTCCGCCAGGCCGTCGCAGATGCCCGGGACCCCGAACTCGACCGACGTGCCGCCGGCGGCCGCCACTCCCAGCCGCACATGCTCGGCGACCCGGCGCAGGTTCAAGTGGCCGGAGACGATCGTGCTGTAGGCGTTGGCGATCCCCACGATCGGCCGCTCGAGGTCGGCGTCACCGTAGCCCATGCTCTTGTACAGGGCGCGCTGGCAGCTGCCGATGGGTCGCCGGAGCAGCGCTCGGATGTCGTCGGGCACACGTCCCCCTGTAGTGTTCACTCTTGTGTTGACGAAGGGCGGCACTATACTACCCGGGTGGATACCGATGTCCAGGTCGTTGCCGGACGTCGACCTCCCAATGGTGCCGCTCAAGGGAAGACGGACGCGGATGAACTGCCTTCGTCGGGCCGTCGGGGACGAATGGGGATCGAGATGAACGACGACGCAGCGATGGGGAGCGAGGGGGGCGGCGCCGAGCCGGAACAGGCCCCGGAAGGCGGGCGGTACCCCGTCGACGACCCCCTCGCCGATCTGCCGGAGACGGCCCAGAAGATCCTCGCCGCCGCCAGGCGACTGCTCGCCGAGCGCGGCTATCCGGCCATCACGCTCGAGAACGTCGCGGCCGAAGCCGGCGTGAACAAGGCCTCCATCCGCTACAACTTCGGCAACAAGGCGGGTCTGGTGGCGAACCTCGTCGACGCCATGCTGCACGAGGAGTTCAGCCAGGGCGTCGCCGCCCTGCCGACGACCCCGCACGACAACCTCATCCACGCGCTCGTCGAGGGCAAGCGGCACGTCATCGTCACCACCGACAACTTCCGCGGCTTCTTCGACATCCTGCCTCACGCGGTACGCGACGAGCAGCTTCGCCACCGCATCGCCGAGAGCTATCCCTGGTGGGCTGAGCAGAACCTGCGCCTGCTCGGCCTCGAAGGGTGCGGCCCCGAGGGCCGCCCGGAGGTCCTGACCGGCCTCGGCCGGCTGCTCAGCGCCGTGACGGACGGGCTCTCCGCGCAGGCCGGCCTCGAGCCGGGTGACTACGATCTCGACGCGCCCCTGAAAGCGCTCGAGTTCCTCCTGGAGCGCTCTCTCCCCGACCTCGAGCAGCTCTGTACCGAGAGCGTCCCGGCGGCCGGTCCGGCCGTCAAGGCAGAGGCGACCGTGGGGAGCGAGGGATCCGACAGCGCCGGATGAGCGTCGTGTCGCGCGGGCTCCCATCACCCGGTCACCCGCCACACCGTCACCGGCCGCACGTTCGCCGGACGACGAACTCGGGCGGATGGATGCGGTCGCGATGAGGATCGCCGCCGTCGAGACCATCGAACTGCGTCTGCCCGAGGAGCAGGTCCTCGAGCGGGCCGACGACGGGCAGAACGTCCTCCTCCTCAAGGTCCACACCGACGAGGGGCTCACCGGGATCGGGGAGGTCGTCTCGCACCCCCGGGTGGCCGCCGCCGTCATCGCGGCGCCGTTCGCCTCTCCCGGCTGCAGCGGCCTGGCCGGAGAGCTGGTCGGTCTCGATCCTCTGGAGACAAGGGTCATCTGGGAGAAGCTCTACGAGGCGAGCGTGTACTACGGTCGCCGGGGCGTCGTCATCCACGCCATGGGTGGCCTCGACATGGCCCTGTGGGACCTGCGCGGCAAGCTGCTCGGTCTGCCGGTCCACAAACTCCTCGGAGGGGCGTTCCACACACGGCTGAGGGCGTACGCCAGCGACCTGTTCGGGGCGGACGGTGACGAGACTGCCGCCAGAGCCCGCCGCTGGCGCGACGAGGGCTTCACGGCGGTGAAGATGGGCTGGGCACCGATGGGGCGCAGCGAGGAGCTCGACCTGGAGCTGGCCGAGGGCCTGCGTCGCGGCGCCGGTCCCGACGCCGACATCATGATCGACGCCGGCTGCTGCTGGGACACGTCGACCGCGCTCCGCCGCGCCGGGCAGTTCGCCCGGCACGATCCGCTGTGGCTTGAGGAGCCGCTCGCGCAGGACGATCTCGAGGGCTACCGGTGGCTCGTCGACAGATCGCCGGTGCCGATCGCGGCCGGCGAGGGCGACGCCGACCGCCACGCCTGGCGCGACCTGATCGAGCGGGGTGGACTGCAGATCTGCCAGATCGACATCGCGCGGACCGGGTTCACAGAGGCGATGCGCATCGCCGACATGGCGGAGGACCGCGGCCGCCGGGTCGTGAACCACTTCTACTCGACGGGGGTCAATCTGGCCGCCGGTCTGCACTTCTCTGCCGCCCGCCCATCGTCGTTCATCTTCGAGTACTGCGTAGAGGAGACTCCCACCCGGCGAGCCGTGACGACGCAGGAGATGGGCATCGACGCCGCCGGCTATGTCGCCGTTCCGGACGGCCCTGGTCTGGGCGTCGACCTTGACGACGACGTCGTGGACGATCTCCGCGTCACCTGACCCCTCACCGGCCGTCGTCACTCGCCGCACCTTGACTTGCGCGTCTGTCGCGGTATGCTTCTATCCACCTGGGTGGTTTCACGCAGGGCGAGCGCCGCGGTCGGGGGTCCGCGGGGAGGGCGGCGCCGCCGTCTCGACCCACACGTCACTGGCGACCACTCGCCGACCACGGCGTCCTGGAGGAGTCCGATCGCAGGAGGCGCGCCGGTGGCCACGATACGCACACGGATGGGGGACGGCTCGGATGTCGAGCTGACCCCGGCCGAGCTCCGCCAGGAGCTCGAGGACGGCTGTCAGGCCGCTGTCAAGAGAGGCAAGGTCGACCCGCTCACCGAGGACGACTTCCAGTACCTCCTCGAGATGTTCACCTGCCCCAGCCGCATCTGGGGCGTCCAGCGGGGGAACGAGGCGATCCTCTCCAAGGACGGCTCGGTCAACACGCTCTACTCGTCGCGGCTCTCCAGCGGCGCCGGTCTGCCGCTCAGCCGCGAGCAGTGCATCCGCACCTTCGAGACGGCGTTCGCCTTCGACTCCATCGAGGTCGGTCACACCGACTACTCGGTCAAGCCGGTCAAGCCGATCTGCACGCTCGAACAGCACCACGTGGAGACGTGCCTGAACTCGACGATCCTGCCGCTGTTCTACGGCTTCATGCCGAACCTCGGCCTCTACTTCCAGCCCGACGGGCCCTTCCCGAACCCGTCGGACCTGCTGCCGAAAGGGCAGATCGCCGAGGCCCGGGCGGCCCAGGAAGACGCCATCAGGACGCTGCTCGAAGACCTGAAGTGGATGACCGGCATGATGGACACCGTCGGGGCCGACGGCTTCAACTACGACACCGTCGCCTCGACCGGTGACGCGGAGTTCCTGGCCACTCTGAAGGCGGTCGAGTGGGCATCGGAGCACACGACGATGGGTGTCGAGGTCGGCATGGCGGCGGAGATGGTGCTCGGCTTCCACGGTGAGCTCGAGTACGACGGCGTCCGTCTCGCCGGTCTTTGGCCCCACCAGCAGATGAAGCTCGTGGAGAAAGCCGGCGCCGCCATCTTCGGGCCGGTCGTCAACACCAACACCGGCAAGACCTCGCCCTGGAACATCGCCCGTTCGGTGACCTTCGTCAAGGCGTGCACCAGAGACGCGAAGATCGCCATCCACCCGAACGTCGGCATGGGCGTCGGCGGCGTTCCGTCCTACGAGGTGCCCCCGGCCGACGTGGTCACGCGGGCCAGCGCGGCCATGATCGAGGTCGGTGGAGCCGACGGGTTGTAGGTGGGCACCGGCGATCCGTCCGGGATGTCCATCTGTCACGCGATGGCTTCATCGATGGGCGGCATCCGCACCACCGGAGACCTGGTGGCGCGCATGCAGCTCAAGGGAATGAGGCTCAAGGAGGCCAAGGAGTACGTGGCGGGCAAGCTCGGCGTCACGCCGTTCGACCTCTCTGATTCGACCCAGATGCGCACCCTGCGGGAGGAGCTGGACATCGGCGTGGTGACAGGCGTGCCCGGCGTCGCCAAGGGACTCGCAGCGAAGGCGCGTATCGCCGAGCTGCTCGGCATCGAGATCAACTGCGTGGAGAAGCTCAAGGCCAAGATGGGCCTGTGAGCCCGGCGGCCCGCCGTTGAGGAGGCGAAGCACCATGAGACGCAATCCGACGGCCGGCGGCCTCGCCAACCGCGGCCTTAGCCTGAGCATCTTCACCGCCGGGGAGCTCGACGAGATCCACTCGGCGACCCTGGAGGTGCTCGAGGACACCGGCCTCTACATCGAGGATGAAGAGGCGCTGGACGTCTTCGAGTCGGGCGGCTGCGTGGTCGACCGGGCCGAGCGCAGCGTCCGTATCCCGCCTCACGTCGTCGAGGAGGCGATTGCCACCGCGCCCTCGACGATCCGCCTGGCGGGCCGTCGCCCCGAGGACGACATCGTCCTGGCCGGCGGCCGGGTCGGCTTCACCAACTTCGGCGAGGCCATCCTGGTGGTCGATCCCGAGTCGGGTGAGGTCCGCGAGCCGACCAAGGCCGACGTCGGCGACATCGTCAGGGTGATCGACGCCCTGCCGGAGATCGACGTCTGCGAGCGGCCGGCCGGGGCTCACGAGGTGCCCCAGGCGCTGGCGCCCCTGCACAACGCCGAGGCGATGTTCACCAACACCTCCAAGCACCTGTTCATCGGCCCCATCTCCGGTTACCTGCTGCGCCAGATCATGGCCATGGGCGACGCCGTCGCCGGTGGCCGCGAGGTCCACCGGGCCCGTCCCCTGGTCAGCTTCCTGACCTGCCCGGTCAGCCCGCTGAAGCTCGTCCAGGACACCTGCGAGATCATCATGGGCGCGGCCCGCGAGGGGGCCTGCGTCGGAGTGCTCTCGATGGCCATGGCCGGCGGCTCCTCGCCGGTGACCCTGGCCGGGACGCTGGTCACCCATAACGCCGAGGTGTTGGGCGGCCTGACGCTGGCCCAGCTGACGAGGCGCGGCGCCCCGGTCATCTACGCCTCCTCGACGACCGCCATGGACCTCCGTCTGGCGGCCGCCTCGGTCGGCTCGCCGGAGTGCGCGCTCATCAGCGCCGCCGTCGCCCAGATGGCCCGTCGCTACGACCTTCCGTCGTGGGTGGCCGGCGCTTAGGGAGACGGCAAGGTCGCCGATGGTCAGTCCGGCCACGAGAAGACCCTCACCGCCCTGCTGCCGGCGTTGGCAGGCGCCAACCTCATCTACGGGGCGGGGATGCTCGAGTCCGGCGTGACCATGGACTTCGGCCAGCTGGTCCTGGACGCCGAGATCGCCCGGCACGTCAAGTATGCCCTGGCCGGGATCCCGGTCTCCGACGCCACGCTGGCCGTCGAGGACATCGAGGCGGTCGGTTTCAAGGGTGATTTCCTCTCTCTGCCGGCCACCTTCGAGCACATGCACGACCAGAGCGTCCCGCAACTGCTCGACCGCCGGGTGCGCGACGAGTGGGCCGCCGACGGCGGCACCCGTGTCGAAGAGCGAGCGCTCTCCAGGGCACGCGAGCTGCTCGCCACCCACCAGCCGCTGCCGCTGCCCGCCGGGGTCGCGGAGCGGTTCGCCGAGATCATCGCCGCGGCGGCCGCCGAACTGGGGGTGGGCGTCTGAGAGGGCGTGTGCCGCTACCGGATCGTTGACGGCGGCACAGGACCGGCCCCATTGCTGTCTGCCGGCTCTGCGTCGCCGCCCTTCCCGTCCACCACCCACCCAAGGAGCACCCCATGTCCGACCTCTACTCCCAGGCCGCCGAGGCGATCATCGAGGCCGACGCCGACGCCGCCCGGCAGGTCGCCGAGAAGGCCCTCGAGCAGGGCATCGCCCCCGGCGAGATC
>Ga0209164_1000511_pt1 | contig 88621 bp, 80 predicted proteins | sample MTBNYHSulfiMetaG_FD_187458 | JGI IMG/M metagenome (GOLD analysis project Ga0209164, IMG submission 187458) | Enrichment culture microbial communities from rom New York Harbor, USA that are MTBE-degrading - MTBE-NYH (New York Harbor Sulfidogenic)... | ecosystem: Environmental > Aquatic > Marine >... | reverse complement strand
TTCTGATCCTTTTGATCACTGTTTCCTTCCCCAGTATTTCCATGACCTCAAAAATCCCGGGGCTTGCCGTCTTGCCCGTCAGCGCGACCCTGAGGGGTTGTGCCAGTTTCTTGAGCGTGATCTCCTCTGCCTCCAGAAATTGGGCAAACAGTCTTTCGATGTCCTCGTGATCAAGTTCCCCAATGGCTTCAATCCGCCGACACAGCTTCTCAAAAAGGTCCACGACATCCTGTTTGAGAAACTTGTCCTCGCCCTTTTTCTCATAGTCGATGTCGTCCGACAAACAGAAACGGGCGCCTTCAACCATGTCGACCAGGGTTTTGCTTCGAACCTTGAGGATTGAAGCGATGACTGCTATTTTCTTTGCGTCGATTTCCTGGAAACCCTCTTTCTCCAGGAAGGGCCCCAGGCGTTCCGCCAGAGACGCATCGGAGGACTCACGGATATGCCAGGCATTGAGGTCCAAAAGCTTTTCCGCATTGAACACCCCTGCGGCCTTTCCCACGTGGTCCAGTGAGAATTTCTCTATCAGTTCTTCCACGGAGAATTTTTCCTGATCTCCATAGGACCATCCAAGCCTTGCCAGGCCATTCAGCAGGGCATGGGGCAGGAATCCCATATCCCGGTAGGCCAGGACCGACATGGCCCCGTGCCTTTTGCTGAGTCTCGTACGATCAGGGCCAAGAATCATCGGCAGGTGTGCATATTGGGGAATGGGTTCCCTCAGGGCCTTGTAGATCAATATCTGGCGCGGAGTATTGTTGACGTGGTCGTCTCCCCTGATGATGTGGGTCATCCCAAGGCTGATGTCATCGGCCACGACGGCAAGGTGATAGGTCGGGCTGCCGTTTGACCGGCGGATGATGAGGTCGTCCAGCTCCTCGTTATTAAAGCGAATCGGGCCCTTTACCAGATCATTAAACTGTGTGGTCCCTGAGAGCGGGGTTTTGAGCCTGACGACCGACCCCGTGGCCGGGCCGAGGCCCAGATCCCGGCACGTGCCGTCGTATTTAGGCTTGAGACCCTCCCTTTTTGCCTCCTCCCGTTGCCGCTCCAGAGTTTCAGGCGAACAATGGCAGTGGTAGGCCTGGCCTTTCTCAAGGAGGCGATCAATGACCTCATTGTATATGTCGTATCTCCGGGACTGAAAATAGGGTCCTTCGTCCCAGTCAAGGCCGAGCCACTCCATGGATTTCAGAATAGCGGTGGTGGCCTCTTCTGTCGATCTCTGTTCATCGGTGTCTTCAATCCGCAAGATGAATTTTCCACCCCTCTGTCGGGCGAAAAGCCAGTTGAACAAGGCCGTCCGTGCCCCACCGATGTGGAGATAGCCGGTGGGGCTGGGTGGAAACCGGGTTACCACATTTTCGTTTGACATTACGCTTAAAGGATCCTCCGCTTCGTAAACATCATAGATTTTAACCAATAATAGAACGTATAGGTCTCCTAAACAAAAGTGCTCTTGCGTGTGCGAACTGTGTGAGCATCGGCTCTGGCCAGCAAAAAGCCGGTCTCACGGGTGTGGAAACCTGGGGTTGGGACCTCTCTCAGCAGACTGTGTTGGGTTTCGCTCCGTTCTACCCAACCTTCTACAACAGAATCCTCAATCCGGCGCCTGACGCCTGTCCACGGGGGCCACTGACCATTGATATCTTATCCGAAATGGTGCGACGCTCCGATAAAAGGATCAATCATCGGTGGAATAAACCCAGTTATAGCGTAGCGGGGTCGTGTGAGGGGCATCCAGCTTGGGATGGAGAAGTTCGTCTCGAAGCGTGAGCCAGTTGTACGCCGGCCGGATCTTTCTCAGTTTGCCGTCCTTTGGCGGTCTCGAATGGGCTGTATAGGAATAAGATGCCTCCAGGATGCCCAGACTGGAATCGTTTCCCTCATGGAGATAGTTTGACTGAAGGGACTCCACCGTGATATTCTGGGTCTTGGCCAATGCTGCGATCTGTTTTTCATTAAACTGTATCAGGAAAAATTTTGACACGCCCCTTTCGGAGTATCTGTACATGATCCGTGACTCGGCACTCGATACAAAAATGGTCGAAATGGAGTTCAGTTTCCTTAAGAGCTGGGCCGCGATAAGACCGGCCGTTCGTCTTCCCCCGACGCTGTGGTGACAGCCGTAATATTCAAAGAGCTTGTTTTGGAGAATCCGGGCCTCTTTCTCTCCATTCTCATATAGACTATTTTGAATATACCTGAGCCATTTGGCCAGATCTTCCGAAGCGTCGGCAATGGGCCAGTCAATTTTTACATGAAAATGAGTGAAAGCATACCGGTTCTTTTTTTTGATCGTGGGATCCTGCTGTATGAGCAATGCATAATCGATATCCAATAATTGTTCGATAAAATCAAAAAATCCAGGGGTGTCAAAATAGCGGAGATTCTGATGGAAGCGTTTGTAAAATGAAAATTCGGCCAGGTATTGAAGATTTTTTTTTACGACGCTGTTTTCCGGAAAAAACCGGATATAATTTTTCAATTCCGTACTGAGCACGCCCTCGCAGAGGATGACAAGAAAGGTGTTGAAAAACTCCGACTCCTTTTCCATCTTTTTAGATTTTGGCTTGAGTTCACTTTTTTCAACAAAACTGTATTGCGCCCCATTTTTCTGGTAATTGTAAAAAGAATCTATCATTGAGATTTTTACGAGGCGTCGTTCAAGTGCGTCTCTCAACAGTTCGTAGATGGAGCGCCTCAGTTTTTCATAGTAGCTTAGTTGTTCTCTGAACTTCCACATGGACAATTCGTCCCTGCACCCGCTTTTCAAGGATGCCTTTGAAAAATTATAAAACCCATCAAGGGCAGGTCAGATTACAATCTTAACCACAGGGATATATGGGATATTTTGAAGCCCCATCCCGGCTTTGCACGGGATAGGTCCTGTCGCAGAGATTGGGCCTCTGGTTCGGAGTGCCGGGCCTACGCCCCGGAGGGCAAAAAGGGCATTGTTCAGAGGTTCTGCCTACATCTATTTTGCCTTGGAGATAGTGGGTCAAAATCGATGTAGCATATTATTAGAAAATGTGATAAGTGTCAATAAAAAAGAAACTTTTTGGATCGAGCGATCAGCATGCAAGCGGTCCCCTGGAGGCGTCGCCTCCGACGGGGCACATAAATATATTGACAAAACAAGAATTTTTTATATATTCACTTACTTTTGCTTTCAAACGCATCGGATGTGCCCCGTTTTCAATATGGGGTCGCCACCCATGATTATTCGCTTACAAGAGATGTTGCGGGGTCCCCGTCACTTTGATCTCAGGTTTGAATCAAACTGGTGGAGGAGTGAAGGTTCCAATGATCAGATCCTGGGCCTTGACGGACCCCTGGATGTTCATCTGACAATTTTCAAAGAAGGAAGCCGTCACGTTGTCGATGGCCGCCTCTCAGGGAGAATTCGAGTCAGATGCGATAGGTGCCTGGACGCCTATTCCCATGGGGTGCGGTCTGAATTCAACCTGGTCCTGGCGTCCCCGCTTCCTGAACCGGTCGGGAGTGAGATTGCACTCTTGGAAGAAGAGATGGCGGTCGATTTCTTGGTCGATGATGCAATCGAGGTTGACCACCTTGTCAGAGAGCAAATCTACCTCACCTTGCCGATGAAATTCCTGTGTCATGAAGCCTGTAAAGGGCTTTGCCCGGTTTGTGGGGCGAACCTCAACCGGGAAGAATGCGCGTGTCAGGAGAAAAGGGGGCATCCGGCATTTCTGAAGTTAAAGGAACTGGGATTCAACAGGGACTGAAACAGTAAATTGCAGAATTTCTGAGACGTAATATTAATCACATATATCTTGAGCCCTCTGCCGGAACATGCGTTTCTATCGAGGGCGAAGCGGAGTGAATCTGATATGGCTGTACCCAAAAAGAAGAAATCAAAGTCCAAGCGGGATACGCGACGTGCGCACGATTCCATCCAACTGCCTAATCCCGGCACTTGCCCACAGTGTCACGAACCTGTTTTGCCTCATCATGTGTGCCCCGAGTGCGGGACCTACAGGGGCAGGACGATCATAAAAATAAAAGAGAGCTGATATGAACGTGGCCGTGGACGCCATGGGGGGTGACCATGCCCCTGAATTGGTGGTTCAGGGTGCATTGGATGCTGTTGCCGAACTCGGCATCAACGTCATTCTTGTAGGTCATGAGAAACGGGTGACAGAGGCGCTCAATGGGCATCCGGTGGGTAGCCATATTTCCTTCCATCACTGCGAAGATGTCGTGCTAATGGAAGAGTCGCCGCTGAAGGCCTTGCGCAAAAAGAAGGATGCTTCGATCCGGGTGGCCTTTGATCTCGTCAAAAGCGGCCATGCGGACGCCGTGATCAGTGCCGGCAATTCAGGGGCAACACTGGCTGCCGCCGTCATGACATTGGGCCGCATGCAAGGGGTCGATCGACCCGCGATTGCGGGCATTCTACCTACGGAGAGGGGGCCCGTCGTTCTTATCGATGTCGGCGCCAATGTGGACTGCCGACCATCTCACCTGTTTCAATTCGGGGTGATGGCCAATGCCTTCGCCTCTTCTTGTCTCGGGATAAACGACCCCACGGTGGGGCTTTTGAGCATCGGCGAAGAAGAGGGTAAGGGAAATGAACAGGTCCGTCAGGCCCGTGAACTTTTTGTCAAAAGCGACCTCAACTTTGTAGGGAACGTGGAGGGTCGTGATATCCTTTCAGGCAAGGTCAAGATCATTGTGTGCGACGGTTTTGTCGGGAACGTGGTGCTGAAAATGACCGAGGGGACAGTGGCGGCCATGGGACAGGTCATCGAAAGAGAATTGATGGGTTCATTTCTGGGACGGGCTGCCTTGATGCTGGGCCGCAACGCCATTTACAAATTCATACGGAGACTGGATTACGAGGAGCATGGCGGAGCTCCTCTATTAGGCATCAACGGCGTAGGAATGATTTGCCATGGAGGATCTTCGGCCAAGGCGATCAAAAATGCCATCCATATCGCGGTCCAGTATGTGAACAACCGGGTCCTAGAAAAAATGACGCTTCAATTGAAGACGTCCAAATTCGATTAATCCGGTCCATCGGGGGAAACCATGGGGCGTTTAAGTTCAAGAGTTGTCGTAATTACGGGAGGTTCCAGGGGAATTGGGCGTTCTGTAGCCCTCAAATTTGCAGAAGAAGACGCCCGGATTATTCTGGCGCACTATGATGTAGACGAGTCTGCGGCCCGGGAGACCCTGGACACACTCGACAGCAAGGGGGTAACGGCAGAGGCCCACAAGCTGAATGTAGCTTCCTTCGGGTCCGTAGACCGGTGGTTCGAGGATATTTTCACGCGATTTGAACGGGTGGATGTCCTCATAAACAATGCGGGCATCACCCGAGACACCCTTTTGATGCGAATGACTGAAGCCGAGTGGGACGCCGTGTTAGGCGTAAATCTGAAGGGTGTATTCAATTGCACTCGATCTGTCGTACGGCCCATGATAAAACAGAGAAGCGGGCGGATTGTCAGTATTACATCTGTCGTGGGACAGATCGGAAATGCGGGGCAAGCCAATTATGCCGCCTCCAAGGCCGGCGTCATGGGATTGACCAAGACAACGGCCCGCGAGTTGGCCGGAAGGGGCATTACCGTCAACGGGGTGGCCCCCGGTTTCATTGACACCGAAATGACGGCAGCGCTCCCGGCCAAAGTCAAGGAAAGCTTTCTGAGCCAGGTTCCGCTGGGAAGGATGGGGACGCCCGACGAGGTGGCCGAGGTCGTGTACTGGCTCTGTTCAGATGCCGCCAGCTATATCACCGGACAGATTATTCATGTGAACGGCGGGATGTATATGTAGGGGGAGTTGCCTGGCGGGGGAAAGGGCGCTGCAAGTTTATGCCTTCGGCTGTGAGTCATCCCGCTCCAATCTTAACTGAACGGAACGGTCTATTTTTGAAGGTATGCGTACGTAATTTAAACTATGGAGGTAACGTTTTATGTCAGCGGTTGAGGACAAAATTCGAAAGATCATTTGTGAACAGTTGGATGTTCCTGAAAAGGATGTGGTTCCCGAGGCTTCATTCGTAGATGACTTAGGCGCCGATTCATTGGACCAGGTGGAGCTGATCATGGCGATGGAAGAGGAGTTTGATGTCTCTATCCCAGACGAAGATGCGGAAAAGATCGGGACAGTGAAGGATGCCATTGATTATATTACAAAAGCGATTGAAAAATAATTTCGGGGCCGGCCCCATGGGGACCTCATCGGAACTCCGGTGTTCCGACATTTGCACATTGCCGCCACAGAGACATACAAACCTCGAACAATAGCATCTGAAGGAGCAGGAAGATGGCCAGAAGGGTTGTGGTGACAGGGTTAGGGATGGTTACTCCCCTGGGAATCGGCGTCGAGAAAAGCTGGGAAGCGGCATGCTCTGGCACATCAGGGATTGCACCTATTACCAAGTTTGATGCGACGGCCTTTACATCACAGATCGCAGGCGAGGTCAAGAATTTCAGGCCGCATGACTTCATGGATAAGCAAGAGATCCGGCGCTTTGATATATTCATCCACTATGCCATTGCATCGGCAAGGATGGCCATGGAGGATGCAAAGCTGAAGATCGACGCCAACAACTGCTATCGGGTTGGGGCTGTGACCGGAACGGGTCTGGGCGGGCTTTCCACGTTGGAGCATTATCACTCTGTCCTTTTGGAGAAGGGGCCGAAGCGGATAAACCCCTTTTTTATTCCAGGGATTATTGCGAATATGGTCCCCGGACAGATCGCCATCGAGTTTGGCGTCAAAGGTCCCAATCTTTCCATCGAGACGGCATGCGCAGCCAGTGCACATGCCGTGGGAGAGTCCTTCCGGATGATACGAGCCGGCATTTCAGATGCCATGATCACCGGCGGCGCCGAGGCGGTCATTACCCCTCTGGCCCTCGGAGGCTTCTGTTCCATGCGTGCTCTTTCCACCAGAAATGATGCGCCCGAAAAGGCATCCAGGCCTTTTGATCTGGATCGAGATGGGTTCATTATGGGTGAAGGCGCCGGGATACTCATCCTGGAGGAACTGGAATCCGCACGCCAAAGAGGTGCAACGATCTACGCTGAAGTTGTCGGTTACGGGTTGACAGGCGATGCCTATCACGTTTCAGCTCCCGATCCCGAGGGGGAAGGGGCGATTCAATGCATGAGAATGGCCCTTGACTTTGCGGGGCTCCGGCCCGAAGAGATCGATTACATCAATGCCCATGGTACCTCCACCAAACTGAACGACCTGTCTGAAAACAAGGCCATAAAGGCTGTATTTGAAGAGCATGCCTATAAGCTCTGCATCAGCTCCACAAAGTCGGTCACCGGTCACCTCCTCGGTGGGGCAGGGGGTGTCGAGGCCATTTTCATGGCCCTGACATTAAAAAATGGGATCATCCCTCCAACCATGAATTACGAGACGCCTGATCCGGAATGCGATCTGGATTATGTCCCCAACGTTGCACGGAAGGCGGATGTCAAACTGGCCATGTCCAATTCATTCGGATTCGGCGGCACCAATGCCAGCCTTATCTTCAAGGCGTATGAAGATGACTAAGGAGGTATAGCCTCAAGCAACAAGGTCTCGCGCAAAGACGCCGGGTTTTGAAAAAGCAGTTTTCCTTATTGCCTTGAGAGTCAAAACCGATGTCAGGAGAGCCCTCCTCCAATAAACCGAAACCCATCAATCTTTGTCACTCTGCGCCTGAACTTCCTGCGATCAGGGCCCCTGGACGTGGCCAGTCCGATCAGATCGTCAAATTGTTAATCCAAATTTTTTGTGAGGATTTGTCTTAAAAGCGATGTTAAACAAACCGAATCTTATGGATCTGGACCCGGAAGTCTACAATACTATCGGGGCAGAGCTGGAAAGAGAACAGCGAAGCCTTGTCATGATTGCCTCGGAAAACTATGCCAGCCGAGCCGTAATAGATGCCCAGGCCAACGTGATGACCAATAAATATGCGGAAGGCTATCCTGGAGCACGCTATTATGGCGGATGTGAATCTGTTGACAGGGTTGAAGTCCTGGCCGTTGATCGGGTGAAACGGCTGTTTGGAGCTGAGTACGCAAATGTTCAGCCGCATTCGGGGTCCCAGGCGAATATGGCCGTTTATCTGGCCTTTCTCACGCCTGGAGACACCATCATGGGCATGGATCTCTCCCATGGCGGGCATTTGACCCACGGAAGTCCCGCTAATTTTTCAGGTAAATTTTTCAACCCTGTTTATTACGGGTTAGATCTAAAAACTCAAGTAATAGATTATGATAATGTGAGAAAACTGGCCAGGGAGTTCAGGCCCCGGATGATTGTGGCCGGCGCGAGCGCCTACCCCAGACGCATCGATTTCGCGGCATTCGCCGATATTGCCCGTGAGTGCGGAGCATATCTCATGGTTGACATGGCGCATATCGCAGGCTTGGTTGCAGCCGGCCTTCATCCCTCGCCTGTCGGAAACGCCCATGTCATCACCTCGACCACCCACAAGACACTGAGAGGCCCCCGGGGGGGATTTATCCTCTCGTCTGAAAAGTATGGCCATAAATTGGATAAAGGCGTTTTCCCCGGCACGCAGGGAGGGCCGTTGATGCATGTGATTGCGGCCAAGGCGGTCGCTTTTGGAGAGGCCCTCGATCAGACCTTTGTCGACTATCAGAAACAGGTCGTCATTAATGCACGCGTGCTTGCTGACGAGCTTATCGAATGTGGTTTTGAGCTGGTGTCGGGAGGTACCGACACCCATCTGGTCTTGATCGACCTGACCGCAAAAGGGATCACCGGGCTTGAGGCCGAGCGGCTTCTGGGAAACGCAGGCATTGTTGCAAACAAAAACAGCATCCCCTTTGACAAGCGGGGTCCCAAGGTGACGAGCGGACTCAGGTTGGGGACACCGGCCCTCACGACGCGGGGCATGGAAGGACCCGAAGTGAGGCAGATATCGCGTTTGATCAAGGACCTGTTGGAAAACCCGGAGGACGCTCAGATACTGGAACGAACCCAGGGGATTGTCTCCGATCTCTGCAACAACTTCCCGATATATGATTAGGTAACGAGGAATTCAGGGATTGAGGAATTTTGGGAAGAGATTTTAACTCACGGTAGGTGCTTCTTATGCCCAGACCTTCCTGGGACGAATACTTCATGTCCATAACCGAGATGGTAGCCACTCGATCGACCTGTCTCAGACGTCATGTGGGCGCTATCCTGGTCAAGGAGAAAAGGATACTGGCCACCGGCTACAATGGCGCGCCGGCCAGTCTCAAACATTGTGAGGAGACCGGCTGTCTCAGAGCGAATGGGTCTGTACCCTCCGGCATGAGGCATGAACTCTGCCGGGGATTGCACGCCGAACAGAACGCCATCATTCAGGCGGCCTGCTATGGAATTCCTATTAGCGATTCTACGCTTTACTGCACAAACAAACCCTGTATTATCTGCTCCAAGATGATTATCAATGCGGGCATCAGAACCGTTTTTTACAGGGATGGATATGATGATCCTCTGGCCGACAAGATGCTGGCTGAAGCCGGCGTCCAGATTGTGAGGTTTCCCCCGTGATTTGTCCCTATTGCACCCAAATTGACAACAAGGTGATCGATTCTCGACTCAGCAAGGATGCCAGAACCATTCGACGGAGAAGGGAGTGTATTGCCTGCGGCCGCCGGTTCACCACCTTCGAAAGGTTGGAAGACATACTCCCGATGGTGGTCAAAAAGGACGGGAGACGCGAACCGTTCAGCCGTGAGAAAATCATATCCGGCATTCGTAAGGCATGCCAGAAACTGCCGATAAGCGTGGCCCGGATCGAGGAGTTTGCAGACTCCCTCGAAACCCATTTCCAGGACCTGGGCAAAAAGGAGATTGACAGCTCAGAGGTCGGGGAACGGGTTATCAACAAGTTGAAGGAATGGGACGAAGTCGCTTATGTCCGGTTTGCCTCTGTATACAGACAATTCAAGGATATCAATGAGTTTATGTCAGAATTGGAAGAGATACTTAAGGCCAAGCAGGAGAAGGGGAATCCCTGAACCGGGTATGCCGGAAAAGTGTTTAACATGGCTGACTGCCTATGTATCCTCTGAAGTAAACCCCCTCTATTAGATCTATCTATTATTGATGCGAAAAGAGTCAAATGACATAGATGTCGGGTTCATGAGGCTGGCCCTTCGGGAGGCGCGAAAGGGTTCGGGTCGGACCTCGCCCAATCCTGCAGTGGGCGCGGTCGTTGTCAGGAATGGAATGGTTGCCGCAAAAGGATATCACAAGCGTGCCGGTCTCCCCCACGCAGAGGTGGCGGCCTTGAGCCGCCTGGAAAACCGATGTCCGGGAGACACCCTTTATGTCACCCTGGAGCCCTGCAATCACGTGGGCAAGACGCCGCCCTGCACCCAGGCAATTCTTGAAAGCGGCATTCGAAGGGTGGTGGTCGGGATGAAAGATCCGAATCCACGGGTGACCGGCGGAGGGTGTGCGTTCCTGGGGGCCCATGGCATCGATGTGAGGGTCGGTGTTATGGAGGCCGAATGCCGGCGGCTCAATGAAGACTTCCTGAAATCCGTTACAGATGGACGACCCTTTGTGATCGCAAAGTCGGCCATGACCCTGGACGGATGGATCGCGACCTCTACCGGTCACTCAAAATGGATCACCAACGAGGAATCGAGGGCCTTTGTTCACCGCCTGAGAGACAGGGTGGATGCCGTGATGGTGGGAATCGGAACGATCCTTGCGGACGACCCCTCTATGACCACGCGACTGAAAACGAAGAGAGGAAGAGATCCCCTGCGCATTGTCGTGGACACGCACCTTAGGATCCCGCGCAACGCGAAGGTCGTGACTCAGCATTCATCCGCCGATACCCTGATCGTAACCGGGGAAGGTGCGGAGAGCCCGGATCTCGGACCCTTTCAGGGGAATAGGATTTCCACTATCGCATGCCCAATCCGCGACGGGAAAATCGATCTCAAGGCATTAATGAGACGGTTAGGGGAGATGTCTGTCATGAGTGTCCTGGTGGAGGGGGGCGCCGCCATCATGGGATCCATGATAAGGGAGAAGTTGATCGACAAATTCTACATCTTCAAGGCGCCCAGGCTCCTTGGGGGAGATGACGGTATTTCCATGGCGGCCGGGCCGGGCCCCAAGAAGATGGACGATTCCATGGCCTTGAAAGAAATCCGGGTGAGACGATTCGGAGACGACACCCTGATAAGGGGCTACCCCTCGTATTAAATTTGAGATGTTGAGAAGTTAAGAGGTTGATAGTGTGTGGCCTCGCTTTTAGGTGTGGCTTTTTGGCCGAACTCCCAATGCCCTAACGGACAAACTGCAAACGGGGCACGCCTGAACAGGGAATTCTCAATATTCAATCCTCAATCTCACATACCGGTCGATCACCGGGTCGGCAGTCTGCCGATAATCCGTTCCCAGAGATCCGACAGGATCGGGCTTGCCTTTTGAGATGCCTCAATAACATCTTCCACTGAGGTCTGCCCCATGCAATCCGGAAGATTCACGTTGGTAATGACAGCGATAGTGAGGACCCTGAGGCCGGAGTGGGCCGCGACAATGGTTTGTGAAACCGTGGACATGCCCACGGCATCCGCGCCGATCATCCTTAAAAATCGTGTTTCTGCGGGTGTTTCAAGGGACGGTCCCAAGACGCCCGCGTAGACACCCTGACGGATCATAATCCCCGACTGAACCGCCTCCCGCCGGGCGATTCTGATCAGATCCAGGGAATAGGCCCGGCTCATATCAGGAAAACGGGGGCCAAACAGATCTAAGTTGTCTCCCGTCAATGGGTTTGAGCCTTTCAGATTGATATGGTCGGTAACAATCATAAGGTCCCCTTTTTCAAACTGTGGGTTGAGCCCGCCTGCAGCGCTTGACATGAAGAGATAGTGGACCCCGAGACTGGCCATGACCCTGACAGGAAATGTGACTTCCTGAGGTGAATAGCCCTCGTAGAGATGAACGCGGCCTTCCATGGCAATGATCGATCTTCCGGCAATCCTGCCGGTTACCAGCATCCCCCTGTGACCTTCAACCGTTGACCTGGGAAAATGGGGAATCTCTTCATAGGGAAGACGCAGGTCAGCCGCAATTCTTTCTGTGAGCGCCCCCAATCCTGTTCCTGTAATCATCCCGATCTCAGGCGTTTCATTCATCCTGGCCGTCAAGAAGGCCACGGCTTCTGATATCTTATTTTGCATTTAGGACCTCCTTCTTTTCCTGAAGCGTGCAGCAGTCGGTTCGTTTCCTCTCCAAGTAGGCCAGTAGGGGCAAAAAGTCAATATATTGCAGCAGACTTTGGTATGCCATGTTGAAAATGGACGGGCCCTCTGGCCGATGCCAATCTGTGAAATCAGTGAGTTTGGTGGTCATGTTGAATGAGGCGTCAACGCCACACTTGCCAAGGATCATCCACCTCTTTTGTCGCCGGGAATATTCAAAAACAATTATCAAATCAATATGATATCTTTCAATATGACTTCGTGGCGCAACATTTGCTTACTGCATACAATTTACAGGGAAACTTTCACGGCTCCATAAGTTGTTGGTACAGTCGAGCAGGTAGAAAAGGGACGGGTCTTCTTAAACACCGAAAAACATTTGACAGGTATTGGAACAATAACTAGATTCATATTATTTTATAATATAGGAGTTAGAAAATGGATGAGGAAGCTTTCATAAGATCGAATTTACTTAAAAAAGTTGCTTTAACTTTTAATATTTTATTTATCTCCACTTTCTTTGCATTCAGTTCTTCTGGAGAGAAGAATCCTCGGCCCCTGCCTCAATATGAACCGGTGGTAGAAGATGAACAGATGATAAAAGAGCCCACCGTGAATATCCAGATATCTGCCGCCCTGGTGAAAAGATCCAGACCCTATCATTCTATCATCCTCAAGGCTGCAAGCCACTACGTGGTAGATCCCGCCCTTGTCAAGGCGATTATCATGGCTGAATCGGGGTATGATCCCCAAGCCGTTTCCAGCGAGGGAGCAAGCGGGCTTATGCAGTTAATGCCCAGAACGGCCGAGGCATTGGGCGTGGAGGATGCGTTTAACCCAGAGCATAATGTGAATGCCGGCGTCCGGTATTTCAAATACCTTCTGGAGGAGTTTAATGACGATATCGAGCTGGCATTAGCGGCCTACAACGCCGGGAGCAGCAAGGTCAAGCGTCATCAGGGCGTTCCCCCTATTAAGGCCACCCAGGATTATATAAAAAAGGTTTTTGCCTACTACCGCTATTATAAGAGCGAGGGCATTGACGAGACAGACAGTGCCTAAAGAAGACCATGCCCGCAACCCAATGAGGGGTCCCGCTGAGACGGGAAAACCTCTTGTGATCCAGATAAGTTCCATGTTTGTGACAGAAAACCAGGAAATAAGGCGCCAAAAGTCAGGGTTTATATCTTTTCCATATCCCCTTTATAGACCTTCCTCCCTTTTTTCAACTTGACCTGTCTCTCCTCCCTGATATAAGTATACGCCGATGTTACGCGAGAGACTGGGCGGTTGGACGGCATGCGCCATGAGTGGGGGCCGTCCGGCAATTCATTCTACCCCGCGGGTCCTCAAACCGTGACCTACCGGTATGCCGTACCCTGACGGGGTTTCACCCGGGCGTAACGGACGGTTAAGACATGGATGGTGTTTGCGCCATCCGGACATGCGACAAAATCGACTCAAAAGGGGAAATCAACAAGAGATGGACATCCCGAATCCAGAAGGGCAGGGGCGATTAATCGCCCAGGTGATCAACAAAGGCCTGTGTGTTCGATGCGGCGCTTGCGTTGGACTATGCCCCTATTTCAATTACTTTGACGGTAAAGTGGTGGTGATGGACCTGTGCCCTGCCGGCTCATTCCGATGCCTTCAGGTGTGTCCCAGGGCCGGTTACCATGAAACCTCCCCGATTGGAGGGGAGACAACCGACGGCATCGGCGTGTGCCGCGAAATTCTGATGGCGCGGTCCACCGATGAAGCGGTCCGAAAGAGTTCCCAATATGGCGGCGTTGTATCCGCCCTTCTCATCTATGCCATTGAAAATGAGATGATATCCTCGGCTGTTCTGACAGACGCTGGAGACCCTTTCGCACCAAAGGGCGGGATGGGAGAGAGGAGGTCCGAGATCCTGGATTGCGCCGGTTCCAGGTATTCGGCATCAGGGAGCCTGTCGGCGATGAATAGGGCTATCAAGAAGGGCCACTCCCGATTGGGGGTGGTGGGCCTGCCCTGTCAGATGGAGGCCCTTGCCCGGATGCGTCTCATGCGGCCGGACGGGAAAGAGAGGGCCCAGGCGGTGTCGCTCAGAATCGGGCTTTTCTGTACATGGGCCATAGACTATGCACGCCTGAAGGCCTATCTGGATCGGCAGAAAGTAGAGGGTCCTGTACTAAAATTCGATATCCCGCCCCCTCCGTCTGAGACATTCAAGGTGAAGACCCAGGTCGGCTGGAGAGATTTTCCCCTGTCAGACATACGGCCCATGGTCCAGAAAGGATGTTCCCTCTGTGAGGACATGACTGCCGACCAGTCCGATATTTCAGTGGGGACGGCGGAAGGCCGTGAAGGCTGGAACACGGTGATTGCAAGGACAGATAAGGGGTCGCAGCTTCTAAAGAACCTCATTGTGGAGGGCTGGCTTGAAACAGATGATTTGCCCGTTGCAAGCCTCGATCATCTGAAGGAGGCTGCCCGCAATAAGCGCGACAGGGCCAGACAGGCGGAAATTGATCGTTCAACAGAAAACGAGTGATGCATGAATACTATCAGTGAAAAGGCCGGAGGACAGGAACTCCTCCTTCAGGGAAACGAGGCGATTGCACGGGGGGCGCTGGAGGGGGGCGTGAGGTTCTGCGCAGGGTATCCGGGCAACCCTTCATCGGAAATCATAGAGACCTTGATCCAGGCATCCCATGACCTCCCGCTCTATGTTGAATGGTCGGTCAACGAGAAGGTAGCCCTTGAGGCCGCTGCAGCCGCCTCATTTGCCGGGTGCCGGGCACTGGCCAGCATGAAGCAGAACGGCGTAAACGTGGTTTCTGACTTCCTGACCAATCTCGCCCTATCGGGGACCAAGGGGGGGCTGGTCCTGGTGACCTGCGATGATCCGGGTGGTATATCCAGCACCAATGAGGAGGATGCCCGGCTCTTTGCGCGCCTGGCCCAGATCCCGCTGCTTGAACCGGCCACGCCTCAGGAGGCGCTGGAGATGACCCGGTGGGCCTTTGAGCTGTCTGAGATCATAGCAAATATTGTGTTGCTCCGGAGCGTGTCCCGGCTCTCCCATACCCGCAGCAATGTCCGTACCGGCGAGATCCCCGAAAACGAAACAAAACCTGTCTTTGACACGAGCACGCCTTTTCACACATTCCCTGTGGTCGTTAAAGACAGGGCGAGGTACGACAAGCTGAAACGGGCGGTCAAGTTATATGAGTCGTCTCTCTTTAACTGCTACCAAGGCCCGGACCGCCCCGAGGTTCTTATAATCTCATCCGGGTGTGCGTGGAATTATGCAGCCGAGGCGGTCGAGATCCTGGGCCTCGGAGAAAGGGCAGGGGTCCTGAAATTAGGAACGACCTGGCCCCTCCCGAAGAGCGTGTTGGAGAAACATCTGGGAAGCTGCGACCGCATTCTCTTTGTGGAAGAGATCGATTCGTTTTTGGAAGACAATGTCAAGTCCTTAGGCGCGGACCTCAATAAAGACATCGGGCCCAAGGAATACATGGGCAGGGCATCAGGCCACATCCCTCTGTGCGGAGAGCTTTCTCCTTCGGTGATCCTTCACATCCTTGGAAAATTATTCAACATCTCCTGGAAGAATATTGGCTATCAGTCTAAGATCCAAGAACTTACAAAAGATATCCTTCCTCCAAGGGAATTCGGGTTTTGTCCCGGATGCCCCCATCGTGGGTCCTATTATGCCATCAAAACGGCATTGACCTGGGATGAGCGCAATGGCTTTGTCTCCGGGGATATCGGCTGTTACAGCCTGGGTTTATTTCCCACTGGGTTCAGCCAGGTGAAGTCCGTGCATGCGATGGGGTCCGGGCTGGGCATTGCCTCCGGTTATGGAAAACTGGATACATTCGGCTTTGATCAGCCGGTAATCACCGTGGTCGGGGATTCCACCTTTTTTCATGCCGGCCTTACCGGGCTGATCAACGCCACATTCAATCAATCCGATATCCTGCTCCTGATCTTAGACAACAGCGCCACGGCCATGACCGGATTCCAACCTCACCCCGGCAGCGGCGCCACGGCCATGGGAGAGCCGACCGTTCCGGTCGATATCGAAGGGATCTGTCGTGCCTTGGGGGCTCACGTGGAGGTGGGAGACCCCTACGATATGGAAAACACAGCCCAAACCATATACCGGCTTATGCAACAGACCGGGCCCAGGGTCCTCGTGATGCGGCGCAAATGCGCACTGGTCCAGGGGAGGCAAGGGGGGTTCCCTTATCGGATGCGCGTCAATCCGGATCTGTGTGTGGGTGAGGCATGCGGGTGCGGTCGCTATTGCACCCGGGTTTTTCGCTGTCCGGGTCTCGTATGGGATAAAGGGGCCGGAAAGGCGAAAATCGATGAGGTGATCTGCGTGGGCTGCGGGATTTGCGCAGATATCTGCCCACAAGAGGCCATTGAGCGAGAAAAAAACCCATGACAAAGCTGTTGAACCTGATCATAACCGGCGTCGGCGGCCAGGGAAACGTACTGGCATCTCAGATACTGGGTCATGCCGCAATCAAGAAGGGCTTTTGCGTGACCATCGGCGAGACCTTCGGCCTGTCTCAGAGGGGTGGGCCTGTGATGAGTCACATCCGTCTCTCTGAAACCGGAAATTACGGCCCGCTGATACCGCCCAACACGGCCCACGTCATTGTCGGACTGGAACCCCTTGAGACCTTACGGATTGTGGAGGAATACGGTAATGAAGAAACCATCTTCATCGCCAACTCAAGGCCCATACACCCCTTGAATGTGATTGCGGGCGATGTGGAATATCCCGACCCTGAATGGATACGGGACGTCCTGGAAAAGGCAGGCGAGAGGCTTTATTGGCTGAACGCCACGGACAAGGCCCTGGATTTGGGAGGCCCCATCATCCTCAACATGATCATGCTGGGCGCGCTCTGCGCACTTCCCGGTTTTCCTTTAACAGCCGATGATATTCAGGGGGTTATTGAGACCATTTTTCCCGCGTCCAAACTCCCCGCAAACGCGAAGGCACTGCAACTGGGCGGAGATATGATTCGAACCCATGAAAATTGATCTTCATATCCACTCCAATAGCTGCTCGGATGGCAAACTGGCCCTGTCCGAGATATTCAAGGAGGCCTATTGCAGGAATATCGGGGTGATTTCCATTACCGATCACGACAATGTCGTCTGCCAGGAAACAGCAGGATCCCTGGCAGACGAATACGGCATGCGCTATGTGTCCGGGGTGGAACTCAACATCGTCTTTTCACATCCCCGGTACAGGGACGGAAAGTCTGTATCCCTGGATGTCCTGGGGTATCAATATGATCCCCACGATTCTCCCCTCATGGATAAGATAGGAGAACTGATCGCGCATCGCCGGCATCGAGCCGAAGAGATCCTCGACAATATCAACCTGGAATTCCGAAAGAGGGGACTGGCCCCTTTTACGCAGAAAGACCTCGAGGCCATTGAAGAGACGGTTGACGGCGCTTTTGGGAGACCCCACATTGCGAACTACATGGTCAAAAAAGGAATTGTGGCCACCCGGCAGGAGGCCTTTGACCGCTATCTGGTGGCCTGCAACGTGCCCAAGATGCCGCTTTCTCTTGAAGAGGCCTCCACCCTGATCCGGGGGGCGGGGGGCAGATTGATGCTCGCCCACGGCAATGACCCCAATGGGACCTCCCTGGTGTCCCTGACAACCTCCATCCAAGAACAATGCCGGATCATTCGGGAGGCCATGCTTCCTTTTCTGGATGGTCTGGAGTGCTGGCATTCGAGGCTTAGCCCTGAGACAACCTCGGCCTATATTGCGTTGGCCCGGGAGGAAGGGTTGATGGTCACGGGCGGGTCGGATTGTCATCAAGACCCGATTATCATGGGTACGGTCGATGTGCCGGCATATGTAGCCGGACAGTTTGGCACCAGCGAGGCAGAATACAGACCATGAATGACATTATCAAGGATCTTCAAGATCCTGCAGCCCTCCCCGATAAGACCGAGAGCGTTGCCGTAGTGCAGACCCACATCTCCATCGTATTTGTGGCAGATGCCTTTGTATATAAGGTCAAAAAGCCCGTCAATTTCGGTTTTCTCGACTTCTCCACCCTTGAAAAACGGAAATATTACTGTCACCGGGAGGTTGAACTAAACAGGCGCCTTTGCAAGGACGTCTATTTAGGGGTTCTTCCCGTCACCCTCCAGGGGACCGCCCACACACTTCGGGAAACCGGGGGAGAGGCAGTTGAGTACGCCGTCAAGATGAAACGGATACCGGATGACAGGCTCATGAAATCGCTCTTCGCCAGCAATGGGATAGGAGAACATCATCTCAAACGGATTGCCGAGGTGGTTGCCGCGTTTCATGCAACCACCGCAAGGGCGCCTGAGATCGATGCCTTCGGGGCGCCCGAACGGTTTAAGATCAATACGGATGAGAACTTCGAACAGATCAGAGGATATACCGGGATAACCGTTTCGGAAAAGCAGGTACGGTCGCTGAAGGGCTGGACAGAGGATTTCTACCGGTGGAACCGGGCTCTCTTTATGGAGAGGATAGCCCTGGGCCGGATCAGGGACTGTCATGGCGACCTTCACATGGAGCATATTTGCCTGACAGAAGACCTGCCCATCTTTGACTGCATCGAATTCAATGATCGGTTCCGTTACAGCGACACCATCGCAGATATCGCCTTCCTTTTGATGGACCTGGAATATCACGGGGGGGCAAACCTCGCCGGGACCCTCTGGACGTATTACAAAGACTTGGCCCGGGAAGAAGAGATGGACGCCCTGCTGACATTCTACAAGGTCTATCGGGCGGTCGTGCGGGGGAAAGTGAACGGATTTCAGGTGGATGATGCGTCTATCGGCGATCAGGAAAAGGAGAGGGCGGTCTTAACGGCGAGGAAATACTTTCAGCTCGCAACCTCGTATATAGAGATTTAAACATTTAGGGATTGAGGAATTCAGGGATTTTAGGATTGAATCACGCCTTGGCGTGACTGAATTGCTGACCAAGAAGGAGTGATATAATGAAGGAACCTTTTGTTGGATTTATGAAAAATGAGCTGGGGCCAAAGGCCGTCCTCATTGCCTGCGGCCTGCCCGCATCGTATAAGACGGAGACGACGGAGGTCATCTCAGGGCTGAAGGGATACACTATCTTGAGATCTGATCTGATCCGGCTGGAGGTGCTCAAAAATGAAGATATCTTCGATGAAAAGGTCGCCTCCAATATGAACAAACGGACCCTCGTGTATGACGAAATGTTCAGGATGGCGGATGAACTGGCGGCCAAAGGCACATCCATTATCCTGGACGCGACGTTTGTGACCCAGGCGCTCAGAAGGCGCGCGGCGGATGTGGCGGCAAGGCATGGCATGGAGCTGGTCATCCAGCAGACCCAGTGTCCCAAGGAGGTCTCCCTCCGGCGTATCTCACAACGGACCAAAGAGAATTACGAATCCAACGCCCTGACAGAACAGGCGTATACCAACAATGTGAAGAAATTCGAGCCCGTAGACCTGGACGACCTCACCCGCCTCCACCCTGACTTAAGTATAATCCATCTTCTGGTGGATACCACGTCGGATTTGACAGAGGAATGGTTCGTGGTCGGAAAGGTGACGCGATAGGGAAGGTGAATTGAAAGATGAAAGCTGAGATAAATTCCCTCAAGCGAAGGATCCTGGCGGCCAAGGGCGAGATTCCGGCTGATCTGGTCCTGAAAGGAGGCCGCGTGGTCAATCTCTTTTCCGGTGAAATCCGGAAAGGGGATGTGGCGATGTCGGACGGCGTCATTGTGGGACTGGGTCTTGCCTATCACGGAAAAGCGGAGGCAGATGTCAGCAACCAGTGGATCGTGCCGGGACTAATTGACGGACACCTCCATATAGAGAGCAGTATGCTTGCCCCTTCCCGTATTGCGGCCGCCCTTCTGGTTCACGGGACTACCGCGATTGTCGTGGATCCCCATGAAATCGCCAATGTGATGGGCCTTGATGGGATCCGGTATATGCTCGGCGAGAGCGCCGATATCCCGTTCGATGTCTTTTTTATGGCGCCCTCCTGTGTGCCGGCCACCCATCTGGAAACCTCGGGCGCCTCCCTGGCCGCCTCTGATCTGAAGGAACTCTTGGAAGAACCTCGCATCCTGGGACTGGCGGAGATGATGAATTTCCCAGGCGTCCTCATGGGAGATCCCCAGGTCCTTGAAAAGGTCGTCCTCTTCAAAGACCGGGTGGTGGATGGGCACTCCCCCATGTTGACCGGCTATGACCTGCAAGCCTACCTGAGCGCTGGCATCGGTTCGGATCACGAATCGACCCTTCTCCCGGAGGCCCTTGAAAAGATGGAAAACGGGATGATGCTCATGATTCGTGAGGGGACCTCCGCCAAGAACCTGGATGCGTTGCTCCCGCTGGTTACGGACAGGAATTCGGATCGTTTCTGTTTCGTTTCAGACGACCTTCACGCAGAGGATATCCAGGATCGAGGACACCTTGATTTTGTTGTGAGAAAGGCGATCCGATCCGGTATGGACCCGGTAACGGCCATACGATTAGCTACCCTGAATCCCGCCGCCTACTTCGGGCTCCGCAGGCGGGGCGCCATAGCCCCGGGATATCGTGCCGATATCGTCATCTTGAATGATCTAAATGAATTCGATGTGGCCGAGGTCTACAAGGACGGCAGGAAGATAGTCGAGGACGGCCACCTGGTGGGCCCTGAATGGGATCGCTCTGATTCCTCTTTTAAGCAAAGGGGGCCGTTACGTATCGCCCCGTTGCGGCCTGATGATTTTCGCATTCCGCATTCCGGTGGCAGCGCGCGGATTATCGAACTGGTGCCCGGACAGATCCTTACCCGCACCCGTATAGAATCCGTCCCATCGGTAAATGGGTTTGTTAAGACCGCTCCTGAAAGGGACCTGCTTAAATTGGCGGTGGTGGAGCGACATACGGCGAGCGGCCATATAGGGCTGGGGCTGGTCTGTGGTTTTGGACTTCAGGAAGGCGCGATAGCCTCATCCGTTGCCCATGATTCTCACAATGTAATCGCTGCCGGCGTCACGGATGTGGAGATCTGCAGGGCCGTTGAGGCGATCAGTGACATGGGGGGCGGGCTTGTAGTGGTGCGCGGGCATGAGACGCTTGCGCGCGTGCCCCTCGAGATCGGCGGCCTGATGTCCACACAGCCCCTCGAAACGCTGGTCCCACAGCTCAAAATTGCCAAGAAGGCCGCTGCCGATCTGGGTTGCCCATTGGACGAACCCTTTATGGCCCTCTCCTTTCTGGCCCTCCCGGTAATTCCCGAACTCAGGCTGACGGATAAGGGGCTGGTGGATGTCAACCGCTTTGATCTCGTGCCCCTTTTTGTGACCGCGTAGCGGAGGGTCTCAATGACTTCTCAATCGGTCGGAATCATCTATAAGCATCATCACAGCCCGGCAAAAGAAGAGGCCGAAAGGCTCAGTGCATGGTTCAAGAAGAGACACATCCACGTCTTTTCAGAGGAAATGGATGCCAAAGGGCCTGCGAACGGAACTTTCAAAGAGTCGTCTGCCATCCCGAGCGATGTGAACTGGGTGGTTGTCCTGGGCGGGGATGGGACCCTCCTGGGCGCGGCGCGGCGAGTGGGCCGCTACGGCGTTCCCATGCTGGGGGTGAACTTAGGCGGCCTCGGGTTCCTGACCTGCATCCCCCTGGACCGGCTCTATCCTGTGGTTGAGACTATGATACAGGGCGGTCTCGATATGGAAACACGGGTGATGTTAGAGACCAAGGTCTTGCGGGACGCCTCAGAGGTCATCCAATTTCAGGTGCTCAACGATGTGGTGATCAACAAGAGCACATTGGCCAGAATCATCGATCTCGATGTCACGATCAACGACAATTTTCTGACGACATTCAGGGCCGACGGACTCATCATATCCACCCCGACCGGGTCGACCGCGTACAACTTGTCGGCAGGAGGCCCAATCCTTTACCCTACGTCTGAGAGTTTTGTCCTGACCCCGATTTGTCCGTTTACACTGACAAACCGCCCGATTATTGTCCCGGATAAGGCGGTCATCGACATCAAGCTGGGGAAAGAGAGTGAAGAAACGGTCATTCTGACCTTTGACGGACAGGTGGGATTTGATCTGCATCACGAGGACCTGGTGATCATTCGCAAATCGGATGGAAAGATCACCCTTTTCAAGTCCCCGGATCACAGCTACTTTGAGATCCTCAGGACCAAGCTCATGTGGGGGGGGACAACCCGCAGGATTGGGGATGAATGAACACCGGCAACCAAACCGGATTTCACACCATATCAGGTGCATGACGTTTCAATCGACAATCGACAATCATCCATCGTCACTTACAAGGCGTGTCTTTCGCGTAGATCGTGATGAGATAGGGTATATCCGATTCACAATTGAATCGTACGGCGGAATCGCCACGGTTACGACACGGGATCCACATGCCGCATTAATTGAGGTTTTCATTTCACCCGGATGCGAGGAAACCGTGTTGGCGTTGCTGACATCCCTGAAACACGATGAAGGGCTTCACATTCAACTATTGACTTGAAGTAACTCTATCAACAACTTGAAATCGCTAAGTATACATACAATAGCATAGTAGCGATAGTGAGAAGTCATTGAATCGGACCGATAGAAAAACACACTTCCGACGCATCAGGCCTCCTGAGCGCGTCCACATAAAGGTGCACTCGTGTCACGGGGCTTTTATATAAAAACCATGGGCTGCCAGATGAATGCATACGATTCTGATTTTCTGGCCCAATCCCTCATTAACGATGGCTTTGTCCCGGTAGATACGCCCGAACAGGCCGATGTCATTCTCATTAACACCTGCGTTGTACGGGCCAAGCCTGAACAGAAGGCATACAGTTTTCTTGGACGTGTCTCTGCTATTAAGGCAGCGAACCCGCAGAGGTTTCTGGGAATTGTCGGGTGTCTCGCCCAACTGAAAGGCGCCCAACTGCTCAAACGGTTCCCTCAACTGGACCTGGTTATAGGCCCGAGGGAATTATGCCGCTTCCCAGATATCCTGAAGAGAATCGATCATCCGTCGGGGAAAATCGTTGCCACTGGGCTGAATTCCAGCCCTCCCGGTCATGTGCCCTGCCAGGGGTATTTTCACGAGAAGGTTTCAGGTTACATCTCCATTATGGAGGGGTGTAACAACTTCTGTAGTTACTGCATTGTTCCCTATGTGCGCGGACGGGAAATGTCGAGATCCCCCGATGAGATTCTCGCCGAAGCGACAAACCTCCTTTCCGAGGGTGTCAAAGAGATTACGCTGCTTGGGCAGAATGTGAACTCCTATGTTTGGCAAGGCCAAGGCAACAAGAGATGGGCCTTTCCAGATCTTCTGCACGATCTGAGCAGACTGGGCGGACTGATGCGACTCCGCTTTGTCACTTCACACCCAAAGGATCTCTCCGATGATCTTATTTCCTGCTTCGGAGCTATCGAGAATCTCTGCCCACATATCCATCTCCCGTTTCAGACAGGGGCAAACCGTATCCTCGATCTAATGCGACGGGGGTATACACGGGAAGACTACATGGCGCTGATCAAAAAGCTTAGGGCGGTAATGCCCGATATTGCCATTACCAGCGATGTTATGGTAGGGTTTCCGGGGGAAACAGAAGAAGATTTTGATCAGACTCTGGATCTGATCCATCGGGTCAGGTTTGATTCTCTCTTTTCATTCAACTATTCCGACAGAAAGGGGACCATCGCGGAAAAAATGGGTGGAAAAATCGATGCCATGACAAAGGCCTCCCGACTCAATACCCTCCAAACCATCCAACAAAATATAACGGTTGAAAAAAACAAGGAGTTTGAAGGAAAGGATGTAGAGATTTTGGTGCAGGGCGGAAGCAAGAGGGAACGCCAGCTCTCGGGACGGACAGGCACTAATAAAATTGTTAATTTCGTCGGAAATGATAGTATGATAGGAAATTTAGTAAAAGTTAAGATTAAACGCTCTTTTTTTAATTCCCTGTGGGGAGAACCGATCTAATCGAGTCTGCCTGCTAATCAAGATCTTCGCGCCTTGGGGTCGTGTGACCATGGAAACAGATGAAATCCGTTACAGCGATGAAGCCGTTCTTGTGGTGGATGATGAGGAGTTTGTGAGAGAACCGATTGTTGCCATGTTGGAGCGGCTGGGCTTTAAAGCGGATGCGGAGCGATCCGGGGAGGAGGCGTTTGAAAAACTTGCTGAAAAAGAGTACACCTTTTTGCTGACAGATATCCGTATGCCTGGGAATGTGGACGGCCTTGAACTGATTCGCCAAACCAAGAACAAATACCCCGACATCTGCGCCATTGCAATGACCGGGCATTCAAAGGAGTTTAATTATGTGGAGGTGGTCAATGCGGGGGCCACGGACTTCGTCAACAAGCCTTTCGGGATTGAGGAACTCGAGGCCAAGATAAAACGGGCAATCATTGAGCGAAACACCCGCCGCGAGCTCAACAGACTGTCCATTACCGATTCTCTGACCGGGCTTTATAACCAGCGGCATTTTTATGTCCGCCTCAAGGAAGAGATGGTGAGGTCCAAAAGGCAGGAATATGATATATCCCTGATTCTTCTGGATCTGGACGACTTCAAACAGTATAATGATGGTTTTGGACATCTGGCGGGCGACAAACTTCTTCAGAAGGTCGGAGAGGTCATCAAGAGAAGCGTCAGGGAGGATGTGGATTCAGGATATAGGTACGGCGGCGACGAATTTGCCGTTATACTCATAGACGCGGATGCGTCGGTCGCAGAGATGATGTCCGCACGCATCAGGAACGGAATTGAGAAAGCATGTGGTTTGACCGCAAGCGCCGGGTATGCGGTTTTTTCCAATAGTCTGACTGCCGAGGAGTTGGTGGCCGCCGCGGACCGACGGCTTTACGAGAGGAAGGAACAACGGAAGAAACGGCTGCTTGGGTCGACGGGGAAACCGTTGATTAGAATTGTCCGATAATATATATTATGTAAACTTATAATGAAAGATGACATTTTTGGAAATTTCAGATCCGATCGTGCCTTTGAAAATATACATTGACATATTCCCTTGAAGTTTGGTAGAGACGATTTCACTACAATAAGTGATCGATCCTGAATCCAAATCAAATCCCTTTTCCTCGTAAATTATCAAACGGAGGTTGTATCGAATGGGTAGTGTGGTTAAAAAGCGTCGGAAAAAAATTACAAAGCACAAATACAGGAAACTCCGCAAGAAAATGCGTCATAAAAACAAATAGTAGTTGCCCCTTTTCTCACCGGAATTGAAAAAGGCAGTTCGATTCGAACTGCCTTTTTCATACCGAATACACGGGGTGGTTTCGAGCGTTACTTACTTGCCGTATTCGTACCAACCCCCGCCTGTTTTTCTGCCCAGTCTATTTGCCCGAATCATGGTCTTGAGGAGGTTGGGAGAAACCCATTTGGACTCCTTGTTCAGCTCTTTATAAAAATACTCGGCAACGAAGTAGCAGATATCAATGCCGGTCAGATCCATCAGCTCGAACGGTCCCATTGGGTAGTTGAGCCCGTTTTTGACCGCCGTATCAACATCCTCCGGGGTCGCAATCCCTTCCTCAACGATCTTGATGGCCTCTATCATGTGAGGAATCATGATCCTGTTGACAATAAATCCGGGAGAATCTTTTTTGACTTCCACGGTTATTTTTCCCATTTTCTGCGCCAGCGCGGTGGTGGTTGCCACGGTATCGTCGCTGGTGTAATAGCCCCTGATGATCTCAACCAGTTTCATCAGCGGGACGGGATTGAAGAAGTGCATGCCGCAGACCTTTTCGGGCCGCTTGGTGGCTGCTGCGATTTCCGTGAGAGACATAGAGGAAGTATTAGAAGCCAGGATGACGTCCGGTCCGCAGACGGCGTCAAGCTCTCTGAAGACGCTTTTCTTCAAATCGAGGTCTTCAATAACTGCCTCGATCACGAAATCTACATCCTTCATGAGGCTTAGATCCGTGGTCCCCTGGATCCTGCCCATGACAGCGTCTTTTTGAGCCGCATCCATCTTCCCTTTTTCAACACTCTTGGAAAGAAACCGGTCGATGCTTTTCATCCCCCGATCCACAAATTCGTCTTTGACATCCCTCATCACAACATCACAGCCGATCAGTGCCGCGACCTGCGCAATGCCGTTTCCCATAGTCCCTGCGCCAACAACGCCAACCTTCTTAATCTCCATAGCTGCTCCTTTACACGGTTATCGGTTCCAACAAATGATGAACCCGCATACCACTGGGGTCATCATGCCCGTCATGCGCCCGGGGCCTGACTTCAATCACGCATTGAGACCGAAAGTCGCTAAATTGTCAGGCACGAAAGACCGAAGGCATGACATCCCTTAATACAACGGCAATTCCGATTCACTCGCCCCGTTGTAGCCTGAACAGCGGCACGCTTACCACCCTCCGACGTCGTAGGTGGCATAAGAGGTTCCCCTTAATCGGCGTCCCGAAAGCAACACAACGCGTTGAGAAGAATTGCCGTTTACACAGACTCCACCCCTGTTACTTCGGGGATATTCTGCTTCAAAATCTTTTCGATTCCCATTTTGAGGGTCATCTGCGACATGGGACACCCTCTGCATGCTCCCGTCAATTTCACCTTGACCGTACCGTCTTGTTCCACGTCGACCAATTGCACATCGCCTCCATCTGCCTGGAGCGATGGTCGAACCTTTTGAAGGGCGCTCTCCACCTTTTCCCTTAATGTCATCCGTCTCATCTCCTTGTTTCTGTTTTGGTTTGCTTAGTGTCGGTCGTCAATCCGACTCTCCCCCACGCAACTTGCCTAAAATTTTATATTTACCATAGATCCCCGTGAATTGCTACTCAAAAATAATCAGCGGGCGAAGCCCAACGCGTTTAAATAACAAACGCTACGTCGGCCTCGTCAGCATCAAAAAAATTTTACCACCTGTTGATCTAAATATTCGCGGAGCCCGGACGACGTACCGGGGCTCCAGCCCATACCGGCCCGCCATACCTCATCCGACTCCATACAGAGGTAAACGCCCAGATCAGAATGCCACGTTTCGAGAAGTTGCCTCACATAAGAGTACAGTTCTATTCGAATGGGCTTGAAATAGCGTATTTTCCCATCCAGACCGAGAATGAATTCACCGTTGAGGACAGACGAATTCGGATGGCGTTTCCGGATAATCGGTTTTAGGGCGGGCATGAATCTGAAAGAACCCATGCTGATCCAGATAACGCCCCGTGGGTCGATCTCCCTGTCCAACAGCTCCACCGTTCTGGCATAGTCATCTTTCCAACCTGGGTACGGCATAAGGGGATCAAAGTGAAAGCCAAGGATAAAACCTTCTGATTGGCATTGCTTGGCAGCCTCAATTCTGCTCCGGATACTTGCCGCCCCCTTTTCTTCCCGTGCAGAAATCTGGGGACCGTTGAGCGACCAGGAAAGGATAATTCGATCTCTGTAACTGGAGGCCAGCACCCTGCTGATCCGGGTCGTCTTTGTCTTGAGTTCCAGAACGGCATTCTTTAGTCTGGAGAAGCGGGGGAGCAGCATGTCGCTCCAGCATGTCATCGGGTCCAGGGCAAGGCTGTCTGTGAACTCTCCAGTTCCCACCCTGAATATCCGTCCGGGCTGGCTTTCAATCAGATCCAGAACATCCGGGAGGCGTTCCTCCAGATTCACAAAGACCCGCAAACAGGGCTGATGGGCGAAATAGGATTGAAGGATGCAATAACTACAGTCAAGAGGACAATTGGCCGCAAGGTTGAGGATCTGATATCCGCAGCAGATATATTCCCGGGTCCCGGGACAGGGTTTCAGGAAATCGCCTTTATAGCGCTGCAGATAAAGCGTTTCTTTACCCGTTCCCACCGTTTTAGATTGCGCATCAGTCCCCTCCTCTCTGACCGGGTGGACAGGCACGCCGGGAAGTTGTTCCAAGATGTGCCGGGTGAGAGAATATTCAGAGGCCCCTTCATCCTGAAAGATCCTCTTGATGGTGGATGCGTTCATTTGGAAGTTCCCTTCCATGGATGGCCCAGTTCGGCCAGGCCTCCGATGCGGTTCAGGCCCTCGAGCTTGGTTTTAAGGTCCCGCCCTTCCTTAAAAAACACCTCCAATTTATAATTCTCCCCCTCAAAAAAAGGTGGGGTGCTTATCTGTATCCCATCCGGCAGATTCAGATCAGAGACCATCCTGTTGAATTGTTTTTCCGCACTGACAATGGACGGATTACGTCGCGTCCTCAGCTTACTGAGCATGGCCTTTGCCTGCTGCGGCCGGTTCGATTGCAGATCTGAACATATGGCAGTAAAGGCCTCCGCTTCCAATATCTGAGGGATGGATCTATCTTCAATAAAAGACAAATCAACTAAATAATCAATAAATTGTGACTGTTGATTAATATTTAACTTTAATTCTGAAATCAGTTTCAGGATAGCAGATCTGGATGCGGCATCCATCTCTGAAACCATCTTTACCGCCTGCCATGAGAGTCTCCCCTCCGCAACAAACATCTTGATCTTTGCCCCAAAATCCCTTTCCATTTCCAGGAAGAAGCGCAGGTTCTTTTCATGAGATCGAAGCCCCAGCAAGGGCATGTAGCGCTGCACAATCTCCTTCCTCGAAACCCAGGCGTCAAGCCGGCTCAAGGCCATCCCCTTTTCCACATCATTCAAACTTCTTGTAGCCAGATTGTCATGGAGATTCAAGAGGAGGCACTTGAGAGGGAGGATTCCGTCTTGCTCGAAGATGACCCTGCATGCCGCCGTCTCAACCTTCAATTTCTTGAGTGCCATGATTCTTCGGTACCCGCAAACGATGGTCAACCCTTCCGGGTCGCTTTTCAATAGGGGCGGGTTAATGACGCCGACCTCCCGGATGGACCGGATCAGGGGATCCAGCGTGAAGCCGAAACTCATGCCAAAGGGCCCAGGTGAATCATCGACCTTATTTAAGGCGATCTGCCGGGGCGCCATCTCCATAATTTTGTGGATATACATGTTGCTCCTGATTTGTGTCTTATGCAGCGCTTCGGCTTTTTCTCCGCTTCTTTCGCCAAAGCATCTGCTGAATGGATCGGATCTCCTTGCAGCCCAGGATGTAGGCGACGCCGAAATAGATGATTATTCCGATCGCCATAAGAGCGGCCAAGTGAATACCCATCCTGAATAGCCCTGCTCCCGGATCGGCACCCAGCCACCTGACGAAACACCCATGCACACCTACGCCCATCAGTGACGCTGCCACGGCAGACTTGGCTGAAGATATGAGAACCGGCTTTATATATATAAATGAACCTTTTCTTTTTAAAAGACAAACCAGAAGTATAAACTGAACAGATGACGCGATGGAAAGGGCCAGAGCCAGTCCCCCGTGTTTCAGAGGCCCCATGAACAACAGGCTTAACCCAAAATTGACCGATAGGGCGATGACCGCCACCTTTACAGGCGTCTTTGTGTCCTGAAGGGCATAAAAAGCGGAAACCATCACCCTGATCCCGGAAAAAGCCCAGAGGCCCAGGGTGTAATAGAAGAGTGCATGCTCTGTCATAAGAGATGCATGTGAATCAAAGGCGCCCCTTTCGAATAGCAGGTGAACCAGCGGTCTGCCCAGGACGATCAGCCCTGCCATGGATGGGAGGGTGATAAAAAAGACGAGGCGAAGCGCATGGCTGAGGGTGCTTTGAAACTGGGCCAGATCCTTCCTGGCCGCTTCTGTGGCAAGAGAAGGAAGTGCGGCGGTACTGATGGCGATGGCAAATATCCCTAAAGGAAATTGAACCAGTCGATCCGCATAATAGAGCCAGGAAACGCTCCCTTCCGGAAGAAATGTCGCCAACAGTGTTCCCATGAACTGGTTCACCTGGTAAACCGCAGAGCCAAAGATCGCCGGGAGCATGAGGAAGCCGATCCGTTTCAGCGCAGGATGGTTGGGGTTCCATTTAGGAAGCAATTTGAGGCCTTCTCTCATGACGCATGGGATTTGCAGTCCCACCTGGAGGGCACCGCCGATCAGCACCCCGATGGAAATGCTCAAAATCGGGGGTTCACAATGGGGGGAGATCAGATATGCGGAGCCGATGATGCCCACGTTCAGCAGAATGGGGGCCGCGGCTGGCGCCGCAAACCGCCTGAGAGAATTGAGAACCCCCATGAAGAAGGCCACAATGCTGATAAAGAAGATGTAGGGAAACATGATCCGGGTAAGGAGAACGGTCAGGTCGTATTTGATGCCGGAGCCCCCGAAACCAAATGCCTGAACACGGACGATCCATGGGGAAAAGAGGATGCCCAAAAGGGTCACCACGGCCAGGATGATGGATAGGATGGTCAGGACAACCCTTGCCAGATCAAAGGCATCCTTTTTTGTCTTGAGGGTCAGATATTCTGTAAATACCGGGATGAAGGCAATGGTGAGGGATCCTTCGGCAAAGAGACGTCTAAGAAGATTAGGTATTCGGAATGCCACGAAAAACGCGTCCGCGGCCAACCCGGAACCAAAAAGTCTTGCAAAGACCATATCACGGACCAGCCCAAGAATACGGCTCAGAAGAGTAAAAAAACCGACGACTCCGGCGGCATAGCCAAGCTTCCTGTTTTCAGGATTGGGCGGCTTTGCGAGCGTGGAAAAATTTCTTGACATTGAATTCGACTTCTTCTAAATTAATAAATTCAGCTGCTAAAACGAAACAGGAGCAGGAACATCGGCGTAGATGCAACCCTCAACACCATCGTACAAGGAGACTCGAATTTGGCAAACCATGCATCAGCCCTCAAGAGGGCGCGACAGAACGAGGTTAAGAGAGTCAGAAACAAGAGTTATAAAACAAGGGTCAAAAAGGCGGTTAAGGAGGTTAGGACCGCCATCACTGCCAATTCGGCCGAGCAGGCCCAACTGAGCTTTAGGGAAGCCGTTTCCATCATCCAGAAGACCGCTTCCAAGGGTGTTATTCACAAAAACCAGGCATCCCGAAAGGTTTCCCGCCTGGCGCGCGGAATCAAGCGGCTTGCTGTTTCTGAAGGATGATTCATCTCTGAATTGTTCCCCGGGTCTTCCTAAAACGACAGAAGCAGATGTTCGAGGATGAGACGGGGCTGAGAGCCCGACTTCAGATGTCTGTCGGCCTGGTAGAGCAAGTGTAAGACATGTTCAAGATCATTGATGCGCCAGTTTTGCGCCTGCTGAAGCACCTTGTTTGCCAGAAAGGGTTGGACCTGGAGTTTTTTAGCCACATCAGCGGACCTTCCGCCCTTCTCAGTGATGGATTTTGCCTGGATAATCAGACGAATCTGTCGGTTCAGCATTCCGATGATCCCGAATACCGCATCTCGCCCCTCCTCTTCCAGGTACCTGTTCAATATGGCAAGGGAATTTTCGCGTCGCCGGAGAGATATCTCATCCATTAATTCAAAGATCGTGTAGATACGACTATTGATGGCGAGTTCCCTTATCTCCGCGTCCCCCACTGTCTTGTTCCCGTGACGGAGAAAGAGCTTCTCCATCTCGGTGTACAGATCCCGTAGCCGATTTCCTACGATGGCCTGCAGATAAGCACACCCCTCTTCTGTAATGTTCAACCCCAACTCACGGGCAAACCGCTTTATCCAGGGCATCACCTGCCTGTCGTAAAGCGGTTTGAAATGGACGGCGCCTCCGGATGCCCTGATCTTCTTATAGAATTCTTTTCTGAAGTCGGTCTTTGAAGATATAAATATCAGGCAGGTGGATTCCACAGGATTTTCTATGTATGGGATTAAGGATTCAAGGGCCGATCCCGGGATGTTTTCCGTCCGCCTGACAATGATGAGCCGTTTTGGAGACAGAAAAGGGAGCGAACAGGCCGCATCGGTGATATCTGCCGGGGGCGTGGTCTCGCCGCCATAGAAGATCTGGAGGTTGAAATCCCGGGCCGACTCGGGAATGAGGGTTTCGCGAATCTCTCTCAACACCTTTTCAATTCGAAACTCTCCGGGGCCGTAGAAGAGATATACCTTCCCCAACCTGCCGTGTTTCAACAGGTCCAGGATCTGTTCAGGGGAGAGATCAGCCGGCATCAGAATCGTTCCATAGTCCGGAGATAGATCCTTTCAGCCAGTAACTGGGCGATCCTTATGGCCGCCTTCCTCTGGTTGTGGCGCGTCCTTAAGGGGTCGGAATCAACGTTAAAGGGGGCCTTTTCCTCCATCGCCTCATCATCCCATATGACCTCTCCGGTAGTCCTGTTCATCAGTTTGGCTGCAAGCCTGATTTTGAGCCATCTGGAACTGGTTAGCTCAAACGTATCGTCGGTTACCTTATAGCTGAGGGGCTCAGTCTTGATCTCCCGCACATTCCCAATAAGGAGAAATGCCGCCTGATCTTTTGAAACCAGGGGGATCTGGGAGTGACTGACAAATTCCTTTCGGATCATCATGGTAAAATCGCCCTCAAAGCCCAGTGACGACGAGGGGCTTGCCATCATGGGAATGGCCAGACTCGGGATAGGGATCCCTTTGGGCTGTTTTGTAGCCTGGAGTTGATATCCGCATCCGGACATCCAGAGCAGGGCTAAGAGGATTGAACATTGAATATTGAATACTGAATGTTTGAGAGAAAGCCCTTTAAGCATGTCTTAAACGATATCCTTCCTGTCTGCCGCGGCCAACGATCTCCCGGCTCGGATAAGCCATAAAGTGTGAATCCGTCAACCTTCCATTTTCAATCGTCAATATCCCATATCCAGACCTAGACCACCACATTTACCAGCTTTTTCTGAACAACGATCACCTTCTTGATCTCTTTTCCGCTGACAAATTGCCGGACCCTTTCGTCTGCCAGGGCCGCGTCCTCGATAGCCCGCTCATCATAAGAGGCGGGCAGCTCGATCCGGTTGCGCACCTTTCCGTTCACCTGGAGCACGACCTGCCTTGTCTCAACCTGCAATGCAGCCTCATTATAGGCCGGCCAGGAGACCTCGATCAGGGGTTTGTCATGCTTCAGCCTCTGCCACAGTTCTTCGGTGATGTGGGGCGCCACCGGGGAAAGCAGCACCACGGTCGCCTCTACCGCCTCCCTGACCACCGACCAGGCCCTGTCATCCTTCTGATCGTCGCTGCTCAGGAACTGATTCACATCATTCACCAGCTCCATGACAGCGGAGATAGCTGTGTTGAAATGGAACCGGTTTTCAATGTCGGCCGTCACCTTTTTTATGGTCTCGTGGGTCTTTCGATACAATGCCCTGATCTGCCCCTCAAGCGTTCCCTCGCCTCCATAAGCCGATACGCTAATGATCCTCTCAAGATTCAGGGTCATCAAGCGCCAGATTCGATTGAGAAACCGGTACGACCCCTCGACGCCCTGGTCACTCCACTCCAGGTCTTTGTCCGGGGGCGAGGCAAAAAGGCAGAACATTCGGACAGTATCGGCCCCGTATTGATCGATCAGCTCCTGTGGATCGACCACATTCTTCTTGGACTTGGACATCTTTACCGTATTGCCGCGAATGATCTCGGCCTGGCAATAGACGCACCTTCCATCCTTGACCTCGGCAGGATAAAGATACCCATGCTCCGGACATGCCTCGGTCTCCTTGCAGACCATCCCTTGTGTCAGCAGGTTGGTAAACGGCTCGCTGACCTTGAGATACCCAAAATCCCTCAAAACCCTGGTATAGAAACGGGAGTAGAGGAGATGGAGGATGGCATGCTCGATCCCCCCGATATACTGGTCCACGGGCATCCAGTAATCTACCTTTTCAGGATCAAGGGGACCTTTTTCGTAGCCCGGACACGTGTATCGGTCGAAATACCAGGAAGATTCCACAAAGGTGTCCATGGTGTCTGTTTCACGCCGGGCCTTCCCTTTGCACTTCGGGCAGGCAACCTCGAAAAAAGAGGGCTCAAAAGGAAGAGGAGATCCGCCGTTGGGTCTCATATCCAGTTGGAGGGGGAGCACCACCGGAAGGTCCTCTTCAGGAACCGGAACCGTTCCGCATTTTTCGCAATAGATGATCGGGATAGGTGCCCCCCAGTACCGTTGGCGGGATATTCCCCAGTCTCTCAATCTGAAATTTACGGTCTTATGTCCCATGCCCCCGGCTTCGAGATAGTCGGCAATGCTGTCCAGGGCTTCCAGGTTGCGCTGACCGTTGAATGGACCCGAGTTGTGCAGGATCCCCTCACCCACGTAGGCCTCTGTCATGGCGTTCTCGTCGAGGCTTGCATCCACCGGTTGAATCACCACCCTGAGCTTCAGTCCGTATTTTTTGGCAAACTCGAAGTCTCTCTGATCATGGGTAGGGACCGCCATGATCGCGCCAGTTCCGTAATCGAAGAGAACGAAGTTAGCCACAAAGATGGGGATCTCCTCACCGGTGACCGGATTTACGCAATGCCGCCCGGTGAAGGCCCCTTCTTTCACGGTAAATTCCGCCGTGCGCATGAAGGTGTCCATCTTGAGCGTATGTTCAACAAACTCCAGAACCTCCTGTTCTTCCGGACGTCCCTTTATGATCTCCTTTACCAGGGGGTGTTCCGGGGCCAGACACATAAAGGTCGCACCGAACACCGTATCCTGGCGCGTAGTAAAAACCTCGATGACCTCGTCCGACCCTGCCAGGGGAAACCGGATGATGGCGCCATAACTCTTCCCGATCCAGTTCCGCTGCATGGTGAGTACCCGGTCGGGCCATCCCGGGAGTTTTTCGCAATACTCGAGGATTTCATCGGCATAGTGTGTTATCTTGAGAAACCAGCTATCCATCTCTTTGATGGTGACTTCCATGTCGGGGTGACGCCAGCAACACCCATCTTCGACCTGCTCGTTGGCCAGCACCGTCTGACACTTGTCGCACCAGTTGACAAAGGTCTTCTTCTTATAGGCCAGTCCCTCCTGATACATCTTCAGAAATACCAACTGTTCCCATCGGTAATACTCAGGGTCGCAGGTGGTCAGCTCCCGGTCCCAGTCATAGCTGAAGCCCATTCGTTTGAGCTGGGCCTTCATGGCAGCGATGTTATCGTAGGTCCATCGGGCAGGATGAGTTTTGTTTTCTATAGCCGCGTTTTCCGCCGGCATTCCGAATGCGTCCCACCCCATGGGGTGAAGGACATTCTTGCCGCGCATCCGTTTGTATCTGGCCACCACGTCGCCGATGGTGTAATTGCGTACATGGCCCATGTGGATTTTGCCGGAGGGGTACGGGAACATCTCTAAAAGATAATATTTTTGTTTAGATATATCTTTTATTGATCTGAAAAGGTTATTTTTTTCCCAATTAGACTGCCATTTAAGCTCTATCGCCTGTGGGTTATATTTCATCTTCTGTCACGCCTTCTGTTGTTTCCGTTTGGTTGGATTCCTTTTTTATCAGCTTGTTGTAGATATTATCCAACACGCCGTTGATGTATCTTCCGGAATCTTCGCTCCCGAATTTTTTTCCAATTTCCACGGCCTCATCGAGCGACACCCTTGCGGGGATCTCGGGGATAAACATGATTTCAAATGCTGCCAGTCTCAGTATGGATCGATCCAGGCGCGCCATTCTATCAATGCGCCAGTTCCTGGATGCCTGACTGATGAGTCTGTCCAGACGCTCCTTTTTTTCGCAGACCCCCAAGACAAGCATCTTTGAGAACTCTCTAATAGTCTCCGGGGCATCGAAGTTATCGCAGATCAGGTCAAAAACCTCAGCTGGATCATCATGACTAAACTCGAGGTGAAACAGGATCTGTACAGCCAATTCCCGGGAACGTCTTCTCTTCCCCATATTTCACCGTCAAAAAGGAAATTCCGGATTTATGGAATTTTGGAATTGCATATTTATAAAGCGTGTTATCCCAAGGCAACAGAGTCGACATTCACAACGCTTCGACGTATCACAGGACCACCAAGGGCTTATGGCAATGGAATCCTGTACGCCCCCCCTAATTCCTCCATCCCCTAATCCCTTAATTGTCAACCTTTCAATTCCTTGAACAGATTAACCATTTCGATGGCGGCCATGGCGGCCTCGTACCCCTTGTTCCCGGATTTAGACCCGGCCCTCTCAATGGCCTGCTCCAGATTGTCTGTGGTCAAGACACCGAAGGTAACTGGGATTTCACTCTCCAGTGCCACGCTCGCGATGCCCTTGGAGACCTCGGCCGCCACATAGTCGAAATGAGGCGTCGCCCCCCTTATCACTGCGCCGAGGCATATGACCGCGTCATAATGTCCGGTCCGGGCCATCTTCCTCGCCGCGAGGGGCATTTCAAACGCACCGGGTACCTTTATGATCGCTATGTTTTCCTCTTCGCACCCATGTCTTACCAGAGCGTCCAAGGCCCCTTCCATCAGTCTGGAGCAGATGAAATCATTAAAGCGGCTCACGATGATGGCGAACCGGGAACCTTCGGCCGACAGTCGACCTTCTAATACCTTGGGCATAACCCTCCCCCTTGAAATTGATTATTGAAAAATAAAGGATGACCACATTAAAAAAAGGCCAACCTCTAAACCCCTTCTGCAATCAGCAATGGTTTGGAGACCCCGCTACTCGATTCTCTTCATGAGATGCCCTAACTTGTGGCACTTGGTGGACAGGTATCGTATATTTTCAGGCCTCGGCACACATTCAATAGGCACCCGTCCGGTGACCTGCAATCCATACCCCTCCAATCCAATAATTTTTTTGGGGTTATTGGTAAGGAGCCTCATTTTCTTTATGCCGATGGCAACCAGGATCTGGGCCCCCACCCCGTAATCTCTCAGGTCTGCCGCAAAACCGAGTTCTTCATTGGCTTCAACCGTGTCGAATCCCTGATCCTGGAGGGCATAGGCCTTCAGCTTATTTGCGAGGCCGATGCCCCGCCCCTCCTGTTGGAGATAGAGTATCACGCCGAGCCCTTCCTTCTGGATTATGGACATGGCGGTTTCCAACTGCTCCCCGCAGTCGCAACGATAGGAGCTGAAGACGTCCCCGGTCAGACATCCGGAATGGACCCTGACCATCACGTCCTTTTCCGGATCGATCTCGCCTTTTACCAGGGCCAGGTGCTCGTAATCGTCTATGTCATTGACAAAGGCCATGGCCTTCCACTCGCCAAAAGGCGTCGGCAGGACCGTTTCTGCAGCCTTATGGACAAACGACTCCGTTCGCATCCGGTAAGAGATAAGATCTGCCACAGTTGCGATCTTCAAACCGTGCTCTCCGGCAAATATCTCGAGATCCGGCAGACGAGCCATGCACCCGTCGTCCTTCATGATTTCACAGATCACGGCCGCAGGCTTTAGGCCGGCGAGCCGGGCAAGGTCCACCGATCCCTCGGTCTGACCGGTCCTGAACAGGACCCCTCCCCGTCTGGCCCTGAGGGGGAAGACATGTCCAGGCTGAACAAGGTCTTGGGGGGTTGCATCATCCGCTATGGCAGTTAAAATGGTATGGGCCCTGTCGGCAGCGGAGATGCCCGTCGTAACACCGCGGGCAGCCTCAATTGAAACGGTAAAGGCCGTCTGGAAAGGAGAACGATTCTTGTTGACCATTTGGTCAAGCTGCAACTTTTCCACGATTTCCGGTTCCAATGCAAGGCAGATCAGCCCACGACCATGTTTAGCCATGAAATTGATGGCCTCCGGCGTTACCTTCTCTGCCGCTATGGTCAGGTCCCCTTCATTTTCCCTCCCTTCATCGTCCACAAGGATGATGATTTTCCCCTGTCTCAGGTCCTCTAACACGTCTTCTATATTGGAAATAGGCATCTTCAAGATCCTTTATTCATAGCGTATCATTATTAATAGCATCAGGGAACAACCCCCGAGTCCTCTTGGCATAGCGACTCCAAGATCAGGTCCTCTCACCAGCCTGTTACCTGACAAACCCATGTTTAACGAGGGTCTCGATATCAATCCCCGAGGCCTTTTTGTCATCCCGGTCCGGCCTCTCTCTAAACAAAAGTTTTTCCACATACTTGCCGATAAGGTCGGTCTCAATATTGACCGAGTCCCCTGTCTTTTTTTTCAAAAGCGTCGTTGCCGTGCCAGTCTGAGGGATGATATTTACCTCAAAGAAATCATTTTCACAAGCATTAATCGTCAGGCTGATTCCATCCACTGCGATGGAGCCTTTCTCTACGAGGTACCGCGAAAGGCCTTTTTCAATCCTGATCCGCATGACCCACGATTGTCCTGACGGGTCTTTCATGACGATCGTGCCGATTCCATCCACATGCCCAGAGACCAGATGTCCCCCCAGACGATCCGTCAGCCGGAGTGCCCGCTCAAGATTGACTGCATCTCCCACCTTCAGGAGACGTAAGGTAGAACGGGAAAGGGTCTCCCCGGAAACATCCATGCTCAGAGATCCTTCACGTATCTCTGCCACGGTGAGGCATGCACCATTGACGGCGATGCTCTCTCCGATCTCGCAATCTGTCGCATTAAAAGAGGGCACAATGGATACCCTCATCTCATTGCGGGAACGTTGAATCCCGCGGACCTTGCCTAACCCTTCAATAAGACCGGTAAACATGGTAATGTACCTAACGCGGGCTGCGCCCGCAACCCAGACAAGTGTCTAAAATGAGCTAACGTGCCTGAAGTTAAGGAATCCTGTTAATTCAATATAACCAGGCTGCGTTAGCGTGTGAAGTGTGGACTTAGCACCGAAATTTCGCTGTTCGGTTCACACTACCGGTTTCAAGTTTCCGGTTTCACCAATTGACCCATCGACCTGCTCTACCGTTTTCCTGTTTTCCGTGGCAGAAAACCGGGGAACAAGGAAGCAATGAATCGTAACCGGCAATTTTCATCCCCTTCCGGCCATATCAATCAATACTTTTAATGTATCGGGATGGTTAGCCTGTTCGAACGCCGCCAATGCCTGCGCCATAGGGTATTCAGCGGAAATGAGTCTTTCCAGGGGCATATCCGGGTGAGATGCCAGCATACGCAGGCCCACCTCAAACCGGCCGCACCTGGACCCGATGAGTGTCTGCTCATTGACGACCACGGTCGACAGGTTCGCCCTGATCTCAGATGCGATCGTTGATTTGAGCACAACCGTTCCGCGGGGTCCGCAGAGGGTTACCGCATCAGCCAACCCGGCGGGCGAGCCTGTGGCTTCCACGACAAGGTCGACATTCCCCCTCATCCCGGCCGGAGATTCTAACCGGGTCTTGAGTTCGCGCCATTGGGCCTTTTCGAGCTTTGCCTTGTGGTGTCCAATGAGCGTCACGTCCGGAAGGGCAGTCAAGAGTGCCCATGCACAGAGAATACCCAGCTGGCCGTCGCCCAATACCACCGCCCGTTCCGAGCCCGTTAACGCTATCTGATCCAATATCTCAAAGGCTGCGGACAGCGGCTCCACAAGGACCGCCCTGTTGTCAGGCATTGAGACAGGAACTACGTGAAGGTTGGACAGAGGCAGCACACAATAATCGGCCATGCAGCCGTCTAAATCGAGGATACCCAGGGCCTTCCGATAGGGGCAATGCCGTTCCAGCCCGTTGCGGCATTGCTCACATTTGCCGCACCCGACATTGATCTCGCCGACAACGCGTTTGCCCGTCAAATCAGGCGCGTTTCCAAGCGGAGCATGGGAATCGACCACCCCGACAAATTCGTGCCCCAAGACCCCCTTGAATCCCTTGTACCCTCTGGTGATCTCGATATCCGTGCTACAGATGCCCGCCTTGAGGAGCCTGATCCGGGCCCAACCCGGCGCTGCCTCCGGTTCGGGGTAATTCCCCACATATTGGAGGTGACTGTCAAATAGGATCGCACGCATGAATCATCTCAATGCCCCTCTCCTACGACCATTCCACTGACCCTGTCTCGGCCCTGCTGTTTGGCGTCATAAAGGCATTTGTCCGCGATACGGATCATGGCCTCATGGGAGATGCCCTCCAGGCTTTCCGTCACGCCTTGGCCCGATGGAAGGCCCGTAACGCCGAAACTGGCCGTAATCCGAATCTCTTTTTCCTTATATAAAATGCTCTGCTCCGATACCTTGGTGCGGAGTCTCTCGGCTAGAACTTCTGCCCTGTCAAAATCCGTTTCAGGAAGAACCACAATAAATTCCTCCCCCCCGTACCGGGCAATCCAATCCACTCCTGAGCGAATCGACCCGCCCATTGTTTCAACAAAAACCTTCAAGACCCGGTCTCCGGCCTGATGTCCGTATGTATCATTGACCTCCTTGAAGTGATCGATATCCACCATAACGACGGAAATGGCGTGACCGTAGCGTAATGCCCGTTGCATCTCCTTGGGAAGATGTTCATCCATATAATTGCGGTTATAGCATCCTGTCATGGTATCGGTTATGGACAGCACACGAATCGCTTCATTGGCTTCTTTCAACGATTTTTCCAGATTCAGGATTCGGACAGCCGTCTTGAGGCGGGCAAACAACTCCAGGCGATCAAAGGGTTTTGTTAGATAATCGTCGGCCCCGGCCTCCAGACCGGCGATCATATCTGATCTGGAGTCTCTGGCCGTTAAGAGAAAGATAAAGACATAACCGGTTGAAACACTCTCTCGAATGCTGCGGCACAGCTGCAACCCGTCCATCTCCGGCATCATCCAGTCGGTAAATACGATGGGAAAGAATTGCTTATTGAAGCATGCCAAGGCCTCCCGTCCGTCCTTCGCGGAGACCACTTCATATCCGGCCTTCGTCAGGGTCATTTCCAGAAGCATTCGCGAAACCGGATCGTCTTCTACGATGAGAACAGGAAAACGATTTTCCAAGGACAGACTCCTCTCTCTTCAAACCGGCGCCTTACACGTCATTACTTAAACACAGGCCTTTTCTTATCACTTTTTTGCACCGGAGTGAACAACTATCTGGACGAATTCTACGCCTTGACTCTCACGCCGTACATCGCTATATTCATAGCGTTTTAAGGATCGGCCCTTGGATCATCAAGGGTTCCGGCGTCTGGGTTGATGCGGCTCCACAGCCGATCAGGGCGACAGGTACGAGGACATGACAGATCGGCTCATTGAAATAAAACAGGACACGCCTGGCTTCAACCCGTTCTTCGGGTCGTGGGTCTGCCGGGACGATTTCAACCTCCTGGTGGATGTGGGTCCTGCCAACAGCGCTCACCGGCTGATTCAGGCGCTCTCTCTGCTCCACCTGGACAGGATCGATTATATCCTTATCACCCACATCCATCTTGACCATGCCGGGGCCCTGGCCCGGATTCTGGAAGAATATCCGATGGCCCGGGCCGTGTGCCATGCGGACGCGATCCGGCATCTGGTCAACCCGGAAAGACTCTGGGCAGGCAGCCTGAAGATCCTGGGTGATGTTGCCGGGGCGTACGGTCCGCCAAGGCCGGTTCCCAAGGAGAAACTGATCCCGCATACAGGCGTAACGCTTAAGGAACTTCAGGTGATAGAGACACCCGGACACGCCATCCACCACCTCAGCTACAGTTATCAAGGGAGACTCTATGCCGGCGAGGCCGCGGGCAACTATCTTAACCTCGACGGTCTTGACTATTTGCGTCCGGCCACTCCCCCAAGGTTTTTTCTCGATGAATTTCTGAAGAGCCTCGACATCTTATCGGGCCTGAAGGATCAACCGATACGCTATGCCCACTTCGGCCAGGCCCGGAGTTCCCATGGGATGCTGAGTCGGTTCCGGGACCAGCTTCTCCTTTGGGAGCAAATCATCGGCGAATCTGTCCGCCGGGGCGGCAGCCGCGAAGCCCTCATCGAAAGATCTTTTGGCCTGCTGCTTGAAAATGACCCCAATCTGGGGGCATTTCACAGCATGGATTCCGATGTCCAGTCGAGAGAACGTATGTTTATGAATAATAGTATCAAAGGGTTTGTAGGATTAATTAATGATAAACATTAATATATTTTCAGAAAAGGGGGCAGATTAAAGAAGTTCGCGTATGACACATCATAATGATCTGGAAAAGGCCAATTTCAAGGCCCTCATAGAGGGAAACGGTGCAGAGCGGATGCAGGAGAGACTCGATGTCATCGATGTCTTTCTGGGAACCGAAGCCCATGTCACCCTTGAGGAGATCGTGCAGCTTCTAAAAGAGAGAGGTTATGATTTCGATCCTGTATTTGTCGCGCAATGCATGAATCGGATGGTTGAGTTAGGATTTGCTCAGAAAAAGCAGTTCGAGGGACAACCGATCCGGTACGAGCATCGTCATCTCGGCAGGCATCATGATCACCTGATCTGTACCAAGTGCGGTAAGATCGTCGAGTTTTCCGACGAAAGCATTGAGAGACGCCAGTTGGAGGTGGCCGCGACCTATGGATTCCACATGCTTCAGCACAGGATGGATATCTATGGTTTGTGCTCGGACTGTCTCTCAAGAAGACAACGATTGGTGCCCCTGGGCTCGGCCAAGCCGGGCGAGAGGGTGATTATCAGGGAAATATCCGGGGGCAGAACCCGCAGGGCCCGCCTGGCCTCCATGGGATTGCGTCCCGGCGATGTCATAGAGGTCATCGCCAACAGCGGACAGGGAAGGATTATTCTGGGCCATGAACACACACGCCTGGCCATCGGCAGGGGGGTCGCCCAGGTCATTCGGGTCGCCCTGGACCAGGAGGGCCAGGCCTGAGCGACTCAATAAATATGACGAACCCATCTATGCAGCCTTCTGCAGCATCTCTCTGAGACTGTCCCTGATGCCCCTTATGAATTTTTCACCCCTGCTTCGATACGTGTAACGCGCCATCTCTTCGGCGGTCACCGTCTCAGGGGTGTGGCGTAACTTGAGCTTGATCACAGCCATCCGATCGTCTAACAGGAATCTCCGATAGATGAGGCGCAGGAGGGGAAATCGGAACTCCGTTTCGCTGATGGATGCGGCCCAGTCCACAATGTAGGGATGCCCATCTTCCCCCAACAGGGTGTTGGCCGCGCGTTTGAGATCACAATGGGCCAGCCCCCTACGGTGGAAGCAGGTCACCAGTTCATTCAACTCATCAAAAAAAGACCCAGGAAGCGTCATCTCCTGTTCAAGGTTCTCGAGGCTCCTCCCGGGGATCTCCTGTACGACCAGGGCAATTCCATCGATCACCCGGTACAAGGTCGGCGTCCCTTTCACCCCATTCAGCCTCCTGTAGGCCTTGGACTCCCTCCATGTGAGGAAGCGGCCCGCCGTATTTCTGAAAAGGGATCTGTTGGCGCTGAAATCCTTGACCACCGCCCGTATCCCCTTCTCCTCCACACGCCAGATCGCAGGCCGCGTGCTGGAGGGCGCCCTTAGCATGGAGCGGCGTTTCTTTCGGAGGTCCGGGAGGCTCTGTGTCTCAAACAAGGGGGGGGTATCCTTCTTCATGGTCATGGTACTTGAAATAGGCCGCACACGTCCCTTCACTCGAGACCATACATGGACCGATCGGCGTACGAGGCGTACAGGCCTTGCGGAAGAACCTGCAATCCGTCGGGCGGGCCGCGCCCCTCAGGATCTCCGCACAACGGCATCCCGCCGGTTCCCCGGCAGGCGGCACAGCGATGTCGAATCGGATTCGTGCGTCGTGCCCAGAATAGGTCTCCCGGATCGCCAGGCCGCTTCGGGGTATGGTGCCCAGGCCCCGCCATGGGGAATCACACGGTACAAACACCTCATCCATCAGGCGCAGGGCCGCTGGATTTCCTTCGGGGCTCGCCCCACGGCCATACTGGATCTGGACCGCCGCCCTCCCCTCTTCCACCTGCTCCGCCAGCATGAGGACCCCCTCCAAGATATCCACCGGTTCAAATCCGGTCACCACGCACGGAATGTGATAGCGTTCCGCCACCCTCTCATAAGAGGATGTGCCGATAATGGTGGTGACATGGCCGGGGCAGATAAACCCGTCAATGGCAAGGTCCCCGCCCGACAGGAGTGCATCCATGGCCGGAGGGAGGAGTTTGTGGGCGGACAGCACCGAAAAATTTCGTTGTCTCTGTTCCTGGGCCGTCCGGATGGCGGCACCGACCGTGGGGGCCGTCGTCTCAAAGCCGATCCCCAGAAAAACCACCTCGCGATCGGGGTTGTCTGCCGCAAGTCTGAGGGCATCGACCGTGGAATAGACCATTTTGACCGTGGCCCCTTTGGCCTGTTCGTTTTTCAGAGAGGATGTACTGCCGGGAACTCTGAGCATATCCCCGAAGGTGGCCACTACGATCCCGGGCGTCTGTGCCAGTTTGACCGCCCGGTCTATCTCTTCCATGGCCGTCACGCAGACCGGACATCCGGGCCCTGAAACCAGCTCGATATGCTCGGGCAAGAGACTCCGGATCCCGTGTCTGAAGATGGCCATGGTATGGGTCCCACAGATCTCCATGAACCGGACCGGTCGCCGCGAAACCGCCCGGATCCGTTCGGAAAGGGCCTCTGCTACATCCCTGTCCCGGTATTCATCGATATATTTCATCTCTCAATCCAATATATTGAGGCTTAAGGCGTAAGGGGCGGTGGACCGACAGCAACCATTCAGCACGCCACTGCATTTCCATAATTGACCTTTTTCAATTGTCAATCCCCATCCCCTTGTTTTTCAACAAAAGCGCCTTTATGGCCGATATGTCTCAGCCCGGCGCAGACGGCCTGGCCGAGGGATAGCCCGCCATCATTGGAAGGAACCCGGGCATGGGTGTATACGCTGAAGCCCTCGACCTCAAGGACCCTGCTCAGGCCAATGAGAAGGGTGGCGTTCTGAAAGGCCCCCCCGCTGGCCGCTACCTGTTCGATTCCGGTTTCTTCCCTCATCAGGAGGCACACGTCCCTGAACATTTGGATTAGGGTATTGTGAAACCGTCGGGCCACCCGGCCCCTCCCCTCCCGCTTTTCAACATCTTCCACAACGCCTTGAATGATCCCTGCGGTCTTCATGATCCACGCGCCCTCCTCCAACCTTAACTCATAGGGGTAGATCCCTTCATCTCCGCCGGCCTGCGCCATTTCCAGTTCCACGGCAGCCTGTCCTTCGTAAGCAATGGTGCGTCTCAGGCCCAGTAAGGCGGAGACAGCATCGAACAGCCTGCCGCAACTGGATGTCAGCGGTGAGTTGACCCCTTTCAAAGACATCTGGAGGACAACGGAGGCCTCCGGTTGATTGAGATCCCGGACAAAGGGGATGGAAAGGTTGAAGAGCTCCTCCCCATAGGCCCTGTAGAGGTAGATCAGGGCCATGCGCCACGGGTTTTTGGCGGCGGCGTCCCCACCGGGGAGGGGCACATCTTCAAGATGCGCCTTTCGGTTGAATGAGGTCAAATCCGAGACAAGGATCTCTCCTCCCCAGATATGGCCGTCCGCTCCCAGTCCGGTCCCGTCCATTGCCAACCCGATGACCGGCCCCGTGAGACCGTGTTCCGCCATGCAGCTGACGATATGGGCATGGTGATGCTGCACAGCGGCGACAGGGAACTCCTCCTGGTCCCGTGCGAACCGGGTGCTGAGATAGTCGGGGTGAAGGTCGCAGGCCACCACCTCGGGATCAATCTCCAGTATCCGACTCAGATGTGACACGGTCAAAGAGAAGAAGTCAAATGTCTCCAGGTTCTCCATATCCCCGATATGCTGGCTCAGAAACGCACGGTTTTCCTTGGTCAGGCAGATGGTGTTCTTGAGTTCTCCCCCCACCGCCAGCACGGACGGGAGCATTTTCAGTTCGTCCGGCAGAAAAATGGGCCTGGGCACATATCCCCTGGAGCGGCGTATCTGGCGTGGAACTCCATCCACGACCCTCAAAACCGAGTCATCGCCCCTGAGATAAATATCGCGATTGTGCGGCAGGAAATAGTCGACAATCCCCTTCAGACGATTGAAGGCGGTCTCGTTGTCGATGCAGATCGGTTCCTCCGTCATATTGCCGCTGGTCATGACCAGGGCCCTGAACGGGCCGTCCATCAAAAGAGAATGAAGCGGGGTATAGGGCAACATCACGCCCAGATACCTGTTCCTCGGCGCCACCTGGGAAGAGAGGCCATGGGACCTCCGTTTCTTCAGAAGGACAATGGGGCGCTGGCGGGAATTAAGGAGTCCAGCCTCTGGGTCGTTGACATAGGCCAAGTCGAGCGCAGCATCCATATCCCTGACCATGACGGCCAGGGGTTTTTCTTCCCGGTGTTTTCGCTTTCGAAGTCTCACGACTGCGGCATGGTTGGACGCGTCAACGACCAGGTGGAATCCCCCCAATCCTTTAACGGAAAGGATTTCTCCTTCCTGGAGGAGAGATATGCACGCTTCAACGGGGTCCTCGCACGGAACAGGATTGCCGTCTCTGTCGCGGAGACAGGGCACTGGACCGCATTCCCAGCAGGCATTGGGCTGGGCATGAAACCTTCGGTTGACAGGATCGTCGTACTCCTCCTGGCAGGCCCGGCACATGGCAAATGTCCGCATGGTGGTGGCGGCCCGGTCATAAGGGATATCCTGAATTATAGTGTATCTCGGACCGCAGTTGGTGCAGTTGATAAAAGGATACCTGAACCGCCGGTTCTTCGGGTCCCTAAGTTCCGAGAGGCAATCGGGACAGATGCAGACGTCAGGGGAGATTAACGCCGATCGCTCGGGGCCTGCCTGGCTTTCCCTTATAGAAAAGGACATCTCGTCTTTCGGTTCGATCTCTTCCCAGCGGATATCGGCGATGTAAGCCAGGGGGGGATGCTCGGCAGCCAGGGCGCGGACAAACACCTGAATGTCCGCCTCAGCCCCCTCAACCTCGATTTCCACCCCGACAGGCGTATTGCTGACATACCCGCTCAGCCCGTACCTTGAGGCGAGTTGGTAGACAAACGGACGGAAACCGACCCCCTGGACAATGCCCTGAATAGCGCCCCTGGCCCGCTTGTTCATTGCCGTTAACGCGCCGACCTCCGTGCCTTCACCTTCTCCCTGAGCCAATCGACCCAGGCGTCGAGTCCCTCCCCTGTCTTGCAGGAGATCTCGAAAATAGTGAGGCCCGGATTCACCTTCAACGCCTCTTCACGGATTTTCTCAACCGAGCAGTTCACATAGGGGAGCAGGTCGATCTTGTTGACCAGAAGGACCTCTGATTCGTGAAACATGAGAGGATATTTGGACGGTTTGTCATCCCCTTCGGCGACGCTCAGGATCATGGCCTTGAAATCCTCTCCCACCTTGAATTCTGCAGGACAGACCAGGTTGCCGACGTTCTCCACCACGAGAAGATCGAGGGCGTCAAAATCGAACTCCGTGAAGGTATCCCGGATCATGTTCCCGTCCAGATGGCAGGCGCCTCCGGTATTGATCTGTACGGCCGGGATTCCCATGGCCGCGATTCGCTCGGCGTCCTGAGACGACTGGATGTCTCCCTCGATGACGCCCATCCGAACTTCGTCCTTGAGGGCCCCGATGGTCTTTTCCAGCAGGCTGGTCTTCCCCGCCCCCGGTGAACTCATCAGGTTGAATACCAGAAGGTTGTTTTCATCAAATATGGCCCTGTTTTCCTGGGCGATACGTTCATTGGCCTCCAATATGTTCTTCACTACAGACACTTTCATGTTACGACTCCTTTGTGCTAGATCCTGGATGTTGGATCCTGGATACCTGATACGGGGTCATCTCCACAGGACGGTCCACCGTTATCCCCAATTCCGGACCGCCGGCACCCGATCCTCATTTTTCAGTTATCACTATTTCATAATCAATTCCTCAGTCCACTTCCATTTCCACAATGGATAATTCCTGACCGGACACGGTCTCGATATCGCGGCCGCGGCAGTGAGGGCACTCAAATGCATAGTCTTTGATCTCAAATCTCCGCTTGCATGCCCGGCAGACGCCCCTGAGGGGAATCATCTCCATGTCCAGCCTGGCGCCCTCCAATTCGGTGCCCGCCGTCATCACCTCGAAACAGAAAGAGAGAGATTCCGGGACAATGGCCGAAAGCTGACCGATATTGAGACGAACCGATCGCAACACCGTTGCATGGTGCTTTTCCATCTCTTCCCTTATGATATCGAGAAGACCCTGGGCAATCGACATCTCGTGCATTCAAAAGCCGCCTTTTTCGAGAAAAGGCCCTGCCGGGCCTCCCATTCCGCCCAAGGGATGTGAGCTGAGCATTCAAAATTAAAATGAGTTGAAAACGGAATGGCAGAAGATGGGCATATCCCGGGTGGAAGATCTCTGATCCGCAATCTCCAATCCAAAATCCAATTATCCCTGCTGCAGGGCCACCGTCAGGGAGTAGATTTTCTGCCGCGCATCATTGAAAACACCCGAGACATTCATGGAGTGATTAGCAAAGATGCTGTCCGGAGAACCGTTAAACACCACCCAGGGCTCAAAATCACACCGCTCAAGGAGTTCAATAATCTTATCGATAAGTTTGAGCGAATTTTTCCGTTCCAGAACTTCATAAAAATCGGTCCGGATAGCCCTGAATGACTCATGCAGGGCATAGGCAACGCCCTGGGCATAGTAAAAATTGTCATCGATTTGGCGCCAGGGGATATCGATCTGAACCAGCTCGCTTCCTGTTGATGTCTTCCCGATCTCTTCCGTGACAGGAAGGACCGCGTTCTTGCGCTGGGGCGCATTGATCAACCGCGTGTTTACACCGCCCATGAGGGATGCATACTGGTTCAGCAACTCCACCAGATTGTCCGACCTGGGGTAAAAAAATGACGTCCCGTTCTTAAGACCGGCGTAGTAGGACTGAAGGTCTTTACGGGCCTTCTGCCATCTGCTTTCGGCCGATGGAAACCACCATTTCAGGGGGTCGTTTGAAACCGCCGTAAAGGCCCCTTCGGCCCAACGATCCAGTTTATCCGTGGTCCGCATTCGGGATAGGTTGTCCCTCAGCACCCGTATGTTGTACCGGACCACCTCCAGTTCACCTATCTGGAAATTGGGCATATTGTCTAAAAAAACGGTAGGCCAAAAGAGGTCGTTGGGCAGCCAGTTATCGCTCATCTCTGTAATCAGAAGCTCATTGACCTTGACAAAAGCGGACCCTCTGACATTTTTATCCAGTTCGCCCAGTTGGAGCTGCCCGGGCTTCCTTGAATTGACCGCCATAATAATGAGAGAAATCACCACCAGAACCAAGATGATAAGACCGATAAGGCCGCCCCGCCTCATTTTTTCTTTATCTTCGTGTCCCTTCGCTTCCATGGCTTTTTACCCCTTCTGAAGTCGGTCTCCCGTTACGATGAATAGAACCTTCATCTCTGACTTCCCCGCAACTTGCGGAGAAGTCAGTGCACTATCGATTTGCGCCCCGTAAAAAAACTTCGAGCCTTTGTCTCTGTGTGAGATATGTCGGAGCGGTGGACATGTCGCTTCAGCCTTTACTTTAAATGATGCCATCAATCTTAGAGGCGACCAGCCCCGATTGTCAACAGGGAATGTGGGCGCATCCATCGTCCCTACGCCTTTTGGGTGTAAGGGTCCCGAAGTCCTTTTTTATATATCTTGCCGGAGCCTGTCTTCGGGAGGGTTTTCAGAAAATCAATGCTTTTTGGCGCCTTGTAATGGGCCATTTCATTCTTGCAGAATGAAATGAGTTCTTCATCCGTCGCTTCACACCCTTCCTTCAACACCACACAGGCCTTCACCGCCTCCCCCCAGTGGGGATCCGGCACCCCGATGACCGCCGCCTCCAGGATGGCCGCATGCTGATACAGGACATTCTCCACCTCGGTGGAATAGACGTTTTCGCCCCCGGTCAGGATCATATCCTTTTTTCGATCCACAATGGTTACATACTGTTCCTCGTCAATGACAGCCAGGTCCCCGGTGTATAGCCAGCCGTCACGGATCGCCGCCTCGGTTTCCCCGGGCAGTTTCCAGTAACCGGGCGTCACGGTATCCCCCCGGACAATAATCTCCCCCACCTGGCCATTATCCGTCGCCACATCATTCCCCTTCTCATCCACCACCCTGAGGCTGACGTTGACGAACTCCCGGCCGGTCTTGGCCTTGAATTGGAGCTGTTCCTCCCAGGGGAGGTCCTCGAGACGTTTTTTGAGAATGGAGAGGGTCAGATAGGGGCTGGTTTCGGTCATTCCGTAGGTCTGAATATAGTCGCACTTGAAGGCATCAATAATCTTGCGCACGGTTTCAGGGGCGATCGGCGCCCCCCCGCTCAGGATAACACGGAGACTCGAATAATCGAATCTGCCCACATCGGGATGATTGACCATCAGGTTCAACATGGTGGGAATCAGGTTGGACAGGGTGATTTTTTCCTTCTGGATCACGCGAAGGGCCTCAAGGGGCTCAAACGAGGGGAGGATCACATGCTTTCCGCCGACCCAGGTAATGGCAAAGGTGGCCCAGGCATCGGCCAAGTGAAAGAGCGGGGCCACATGGAACCAGTTGTCGCTGTCCGTGAGGTGGAGTTCGGCAATGGTCCCCAGGGCATGACTCTTGACATTCTTGTGCGTCAGCATCACCCCTTTGGGTCGGCCCGTGGTGCCGCTGGTATAGTAGAGCTGGGCCACGTCATCATCTTTGATAGATTGGGCAGGCGGCGGTTCCGGCCTCTGACCGGCCAGGAGCGACTCGTAGGCCTTCTCCCCGGGCCCGGCCGGTTCAACGTCGGTCCGGGTCCAGATCACCCGTTCGATGGTGGGGACGGATGCAGGAAGGTCCTTGACCTTCTCGTGAAATTGGCCCTGTGAGATGAGGATACGCGTCTGGCTGTCATTGAGGATTACTGCCAACTCCTTGGCGGAGAGGCGGAAATTGAGGGGGACCAGGATGGCGCCCAGGTGGGCAGCGGCAAAGTAGGCCTCAAGGAATTCGTTTGAATTCTCGTGGATAATCGCTACACGCTCATTCCGCCGGAGACCCAAGGAGATCAATCCCTGACACAACCGCCAGACCCTTTGGGCAAAGGTCTGGTAGTCCATGCGGGTCTCGCCGCAGACCACGGCCTCTTTTTTGGGATGCAGCTTGACCGCCTTGGGGAGAAGTTCATCGAGTGGCATGGAATAACCTCCGTAAACAAAATCGCCGACAAATGGGCTTTTATCTTAAGAGATTTGAGACAAAATTGCAAGGATCGTGTCGCGGCCGCGACATTTCCAGTGAAAGACCCCCAAAAACCTTCCCGTCCTCATCTATCCCCCTCAACAGGGCCATTGACAAACTGTACCAGAGAACCGGTTCAACCTTCAACAACTCTTCAATTGCTTTCAGCGCCATCAGAATCACATCTAAACTGATCATGGACGGTTCTTTGCCGTCCCGCAAATAGCCTGCAAGATATTGCTAAGGCTCAGGAAATAAACCGAACAACTTCTTTAATGGAGCCGCAGAGTTTCATCTGATTCATTCCGGCAAGGGCGGGTTCGATTTGCGCAGGTCTATGGCGATGCCAGCAGGTCTATCAGTTCCTCGCGGGAAAAGGTCTTGAGCACGCCCGGATCGGTTTCTTTAACAATACTGTCCATCAGGTCCCGCTTCTTCTGAATAATGGCCGCGATCTTTTCCTCCAGGGTCCCTTCCGTGATCAGCTTAAAGACATGGACCCCCCGTCTCTGCCCGATCCGGTGGACCCGGTCCGTGGCCTGGTCTTCCCTGGCCGCATTCCACCACATGTCATAGTGAATCACAACGGATGCGGCCACCAGGTCGATCCCGACGCCCCCGGCCCGAAGGCTCCCAAGATATACGCGGCAGCCCGGATCGTCGTTGAATCTGTCTATGATCTCCCCCCGTTTCCGGCTTTTCCCTGTGAGGGAAACAAAATCCACATCCTGTGATTTCAGGAAAAGCGCCATCATCCGGATCATTCCGAGAAACTGGCTGTAAACCACCACCTTCTGCCCGCTGCCGAGGCCCTCTGCAATGATTTCCTTGAAAAGCTCCCACTTGCCTGACTCGAATTTCTCATATGCATCCCATTGCTCATTTATCATGGCAGGATGATTGCAAATCTGCTTGAGAAGGTTGAGCAGGGCGAAGATGTGAATATAGGGGATGGTCTCTTCTTCGTTCGTGAGGGCCTTGAGCAATCTCCCCGCCCTCGACGAAATGGCGTCTCTATACAGCTTGATCTGCTCCTCGCTGAGCTGGCAGGTCCTATAATCCTCGATCTTTGGCGGAAGGTCGTCCAGGACAGTCTCTTTTCTCCGGCGAAGCGTGAACGGGGAAATGAGACGGGCCAAGGCATCGGCCTTGGGACCTTCGGGGTCTGTTTCGATCGGTTTTATATAACCGTCGTAAAAATCAGCGTCCGTTCCCAGGTAGCCGGGGAGGGTCAGATCAAAAAGGACCTTCAACTCCATCAGACGGTTCTCAATGGGCGTGCCGGTCAGTCCCAACTTCACCCGGGCACTAATCTTTTTTGCAGCCTGGCACGCAAGAGTATCCGGATTCTTTATGTTCTGGATTTCATCAAAAAAAGCAACAATAAAGGGGATATGTTTAAACCTCTCTATGTCCCTTCTCAGTATCCCGTAGGATGTCAGCAGCACATCGCCGGCACCCGAGGCCTCATCCAAGTCCCGATCGAGACCGTGATAGATGACCGGCTTCAGCGACGGGGCATGAGTACGGATCTTACGATCCCAATGGCTCAGGACCGTGGTGGGACATACCACCAGGAAAGGACCTCCCCCCTCGCCATGCTCCTGAAGACCCACCATGAAGGCCATGACCTCATGGGTCTTGCCCAGACCCATATCGTCGCACAGAAGCCCGCCAAAGCCGTTTTCAAAGAGAAAATGGAGCCATTCCACACCCCGCTCCTGATAGGGTCTGAGCGCTGAAGTCAGACCTTTCCGCGGGGGGAGGTCACGGGCGGGCTTCAGTTCAACCATCCTTCGGAACAGGTCCGCCTCGTTGCCTTTCCCCAGGATATCCACAGAACGGGTCGTTCCGCCATAGACGCGAAAGAGGTCCATTCGCGACAGCCCGACCTCGCCGGATTCTTCGGATGCGGGTTTTTCTTTGAAACGTTCCATAATGGGGGCGATGCTGTCGAATTCCTGGGATTCGCAATCAATCCATCCCCCTTCGGTGCCGATGTAACGTCGGCCCTCCTTTTTGGCGCTCAGTATCTCCGTAAGGGAGATGGATCGGTTTCCAAAGCCATAGTCTACGGAGAGCCAGCACCAGTCTCTGTCCAGAAATGCGGGGGTGATCTCGATCCTGTCGAAGGTCCGTATGATGTTAAGGGGTTTCAGGTCCTCACCTACCAGGCGTGAGGCGGCGGCCGCTTCATGGGCGAATTCATCAAAGAAGCTGGGGACCTGGGATTTTTTGAGCGCCATCCGCACGGGTGCTTGGAACTTGCGTTTGACTGGTGCCTCATGTTCAAGTTCAGCAAGTAATTCCATTTCCTTGATATAAATTAGATTTCCATACTGATATTTCTCAAGATGCTCTCTTTCAAAAAAGCGGGACTCTCCGTTTTCCTGAATAACTTGGATCAGGGGCCGGACCTCCAGATCCAGCTCTGTATTCGGACTCACCTTGAAGAGGGATTTCAGCGGTATAGGGTGAATAGAGAGGTTGTGCTGATTGGGAAGGAGGTCGTCAAAGGCCCTCAGTACCCGGTTCACCCGGTTGCGCGGGATTACCATGCGAAAGACCGCCTCCCCGTTTGTGTCCTTTATGGTGACGGTAAAAGCCCCCGTATTTTCTTCGATCGCCGGATGGAAGGTGCACCCGTCCCCTCCGAATTCCCGATATCCATGATATGCCAGCCTGTACCAGAAGGTCTCCTCCATGACCTGCCGGCGCGTCTTGAACCCCCTATCATGCATCATGCGTTCATTTTCAGTGAGAGTCATGCGGGACAGCCGATCCAGGATCACGCCCCTGTTGGGAACCGCATCCTGATCCGATCTGTTGGCACAGCGCTCCATGAACCTGACCCTGGCAGGTCCCTTCTGGTAACAGCGGACCATCTCCTCTCCGGAGGCACCGCATACCCGGGTCAACCGCATTCCATTGGAATTCAAGACCTGAACGGAAATCGTATCGGGCCGTTCGCCTCCCCCATCCGACATGATTTCCGACAGACGATGCCAGATACTCGCCCTGAAATCCGCTTCAAGGGTCTTTCCCCCAAGCCTTTCAGTGAGGGCCTTGGCGACCCTGGACAGTCCCTGGATATGGGGGCAGGTGCGCCCGGCAGACACGGAACAGGAACAGAATCGCTGCCGCATGCCCGATGTCCCATCATCCACAAGGATGGCGATGCCCGGTCGCCTGTCCCCCGGATCCGGGAACAGGGCCAGGCCGTATCGATGAAACTCGACCCGATCGAAATCCGCCTCAAAAGAGCCTTGTCCCTCCGATTTCGGTTGGGCCTTCTTACCGGCAGGAGGTATTTTTCTACGATCCGTCATAGGGCGAGAAAAATATAGGACGTGAATCTTGAGGTCAAGGCAAAAACCAAGGAGAGACATCCTTGGATCTTCACCCATGGCGTTGGGAAGCCGCTTCCCGGTCCAGGAGCCAGGTAAGATTGCCATGGACCGGCCGGATCATCTGTGCGGGATATTGGACTGAAGCTCCCTCGATGATCGACTTTAAGATCGGCGCCTTCTTCTTTCCTGAAACCAGAAAGACGATTTCTCCGGCATTGTTGAGCAGGGGAAGGGTCATGGTCAGGCGGTCGACAAGAGGATCCCCTCCCCTGACCGGGACCACGAGCCGCTTCTGCTCCCTCAATGCGCTCTGTCCGGGAAAGAGGGAGGCCGTGTGTCCATCGGTCCCGATACCGAGAATGATGAGATCAAATACCGGGATCTTTGAAGGAGGTGATTGAAAAAACCGGACCAGTTCTTCCTGGTAGGCCGCGGCCGCCTCCTCAGGGGAAAAATCCATTGGCATGGGGTGGACCTGATCGGGAAGGACAGGCACCCGGTCAAGAAGGTCGGCCCTGGCCGCCCCATAGTTGCTCGCCAAATCATCTGCGGGAACGCAGCGCTCATCCACCCAGAAGATGTGGGTCCTGCTCCACGGGATGGTTGAAAAATAGGGTTCCTCGCAGAGCATCCGGTGCATGGGCCTCGGGGTCGACCCGCCCGACAGGGCAACCACAAAGCGTCCCCGCAGCGCCAAGCGCTCTGCTGCGATCCGGGAGAAGATGGCCGCCCCCCTGTGTGCCAGGCTCACCTCATCCGGTTCAGTGATGATCGTCATTTCCTTCAAGGCTGTAATTCCGCCTGTTGTCTAACGCCCGTAACAATTGATCCCTCTGAACTTCTCCCGGTACTGTCTCAGGAGGGGGGTAAGCTCCCTTTCAGGAATCACTACGTTCTCCAGGCGTTTCCTGATCTCCTCATCGTTCAACCGGACGTTCAGGCTTCTTTTCGGGATGTCGATCTCGATGACATCCCCCTCCCTGACCGCCCCGATAGGCCCGCCGTTATAGGCCTCCATTTCAACGTGCCCGATGCAGGGCCCTGATGTGGCCCCTGAAAACCGGCCGTCGGTAATCAGCGCCACTTTCTTATATCCGGCCCCCTTGATGGCATCGGTCGGGGTCAGCATCTCAGGCATGCCGGGTGCCCCTGCCGGGCCCTGGAAGGGAAGAACCACCACGTCCCCCTCCCTGATCTCCTTGGCTTCAATCGCAGTGAGAAGGTCCCTTTCCGCATGGAAAACCCTTGCAGGCCCTGAATGGACCTGCATCTCCGGCTCCACAGCGGTCTGCTTGATAATGGCGCTGTCTCCCATGTTTCCCTTCAGCACCGCAATGCCCCCCTGGGCATGGTACGCCTTGTCATGGGAACGGATGACGTCATCATCCAGGACCTTACCCGCAAGTGCAACCTCCCTGATGGATGTTCCGTTTATTGTCGGAGAGTCCTTTATCTGATCCTTGAGACGGCTGAGGACCGCCGGTATCCCCCCTGCCCTGCCGATATCGGCCATCTCATGGGCGCCGGCCGGAATGATGGCGCACAAGTGCTGGGTTTCCCTCGAAATTCCGTCAAACCGGTCCACGCCGATGTCGATCCCTGCCTCCCCGGCGATGGCCGGTATGTGGAGCACCGCATTGGTTGAGCCGCCCATGGCCATATCCACCCGGATGGCGTTTTCAAAGGCATGGGGCGTCATGATGGTGCGGGGCCTCACGTCTTTCCGGATCAGGTCCACGATCCGCTTACCCGATTCATAGGCCTCCTCCTTCTTCCGGGGATCGATCGCAAGGGTCGTGGCGCACCCGGTCACAGACATGCCCAGGACCTCGGTCACCACGGACATGGTATTGGCCGTATAGAGCCCCACACAGGAACCGGCTCCGCAGGTCATGGCAGGGAGCATTGCCTCGGCCTCCTGCGCCGTCATCCGGCCTCCCTTGACCTGCCCCACCAGACCGAATCCTTCAATGGGATGGTGTTTTGACCCGTTCACCACATTTGCCTTCATGGGCCCGCCCGTGAGAATGACGGCAGGGAGGTTGAGACGACCAGCCGCCATGAGCATCCCGGGGGTGATCTTGTCGCAGGCCGTGACCCCGACCCACCCGTCCAGGGAGTGGGACAGGACCATGATCTCGATATTGTCCGCGATATGCTCCCTGCTGGGGAGGCTCAGCCGCATCTCCACATACATGGCCACCCCGTCGCACACACCGGGGACCCCCCACTCCAGCGGCACCCCGCCGGCATCCCGAATGCCCCTCTTGACCTCACGGGTCAGTTCGTTGAGATGGATATGGCCCGCAATGATGGCGTTGTAGCTGTTGGCGACGCCCACAAAGGGTTTGTCCGCATCGAAGTCCGTCTTTTTCAAGCCTGCCGACATGAGCAATGCCCGATGCGGCAACGTCTCAATATCTTTCTTCAATATGTCTGAACGCATGTGTACAAAACCTCCTAACGCGGTGAGTTCCTGGCATTCTTTTGGGTCATGGTTTGTTTATATCACAAAACCGGGTCTGTGACGATTGACAATTTCACGACAGCAAGACCTCGGCCGCCGCCCTTATAAGATTGCACATTTTCGCCGCACATGATAGATACATCTCCAGTCAGGTTCATAATCCGTTGCCGTTATCCGGGTGTATTGAAACATGAAGCCTTTTCTGATCCCTCTTTTGCTCGTCGCGTTCTCCCTCATCATGGGCGGGTGTTCCGCGATGGGGCCCAAAATGCCTCCCCTGGCCTCCATTGAAGGCGTGCCGGGGCACTTCGCCGAGGGCCGGATCATCGATCTTCACAACGGGAAATCCATATCTTTTGATGAGTTGATGGATGATTTTCAGGAAGCCGATCTGATCCTTGTGGGCGAGGTGCATGACAACCCGGAGCACCACCTGATAGAGGTCCAGATCCTACAGGAACTCACGGCACGTTACGGTCCACTGAACGTTGCCATGGAGTTTTTCGACACCACACAGCAGCCGGCCTTGGACCGCTACGTGAACGAAGGCATCAGCGAAACCCGGTTTCTTGAAGACGTGAACTGGGCCAAGGCGTGGTCCTTCCCCTACCATTTTTATCGGCCCCTCCTATTCTCGGCCAAAGAAAAGGGGAACCGTCTGGTGGGGATCAATCTGCCCGCCAGCATCGTCCAGAAGGTCGCCAGGTTAGGCATCGAGAGCCTCACCCCGGAAGAACGCGGACATGCGGCAGAGGAGATCGACCTCAATAATGAGGCGCATCGCCAGTACCTGAGTGAGGTATTCAAAGACCACCAACAGAGTGAATTGCGAAATTTCGACTATTTTTACGAAGCGCAGTGTGTGTGGGAAGACACCATGGCCCGAAACATTGCACGATACCTGAAAGAGGATCAGAGGAGGATGGTGGTTTTCTCCGGTAACGGCCACATCATCGAACGGTTCGGCATACCGAACCGGGTCCTGCGCCGCATGCCTGCAAAAATGGCGACCCTCCTCTTATATCCCTTGACAGAACGACAGATCCTCAATAAAAACATGGCAGATTACGTCTGGTTGACAAGCGGGTGTTCAGCCGGAAGGCATGACCACCGAACCATGAGATTACGGAAATTGGGAGAAAAGGACAAAAATGAAAATAGCACCGGAAAAGATAGATGATTTAAGCCCAGAGAGACGAAAATCGGTCATGGAGCGCTCCATGGAGGACATCTCGTCCATATTTGAAGATGTGCGGGGTATTGTGAATGATGTAAAGAATCGCGGCAATGCGGTCGCCCTGAACCACTACCGAAAGCATAAACCGGATATCGCCGCCCCGGACCTGGAGGCTTCCCAGGCTGAAATCCGGGAGGCCTACGACAAGGTGGATTCGAGGGTCGTTGAAGCCCTCAAAAAGGCCGCACAGAATATCACCCGCTTCCACACCGCCCAACTGGAACGGGAGATGTGGGCCATTGAGGTATCAGAGGGCGTTTTAGCGGGACGGGTGAGCAGGGCCATGGATATCGTGGGCTGTTATATACCCGGGGGTACGGCCGCCTATCCCAGCTCCATCCTCATGACCGTTCTTCCGGCCAAGGTTGCAGGCGTCGGCACGATCGTGGCGGTCACCCCGCCTGGCAAAGGAATGACGGCCAATCCCGCCACCCTGGTGGCCGCTGACATTGCCGGCTGCGATCAGATCTTCAAGGTCGGGGGGCCCTGGGGGGTCGCGGGGCTGGCATTCGGGACAGAGACCATGCCGAGGGTCCACAAGATCGTCGGCCCGGGAAACAAATACGTTACGGCCGCAAAGATGCTGGTTTATGGACAGGTGGACATCGATTCGCCTGCCGGACCCAGCGAGGCCCTCATTCTGGCGGACGAGGCAGCCAATGCCGAATGGATCGCCGTTGACTTCCTCTCCCAGATCGAACACGACGCTGACTCTGCGGCCGTACTGGTGACCCCTTCCCAAGAACTGGCCTCGGCCGTCTGCGAGATCATTGAACGAGAATATGACGCCCTTCCCCGTAAGGAGATCTTTGACTCCTCCCTCTCCAGGCATTCCTATGTGCTGATTGCCAGAGATATGGAGCAGGCGATCGAGTTTACCAATGAGTATGCCACGGAACACCTTCAAATCCTGACCCGGGATCCGTTTATCACCCTCAACCGGATCAAGCATGCGGGATCCATATTCATGGGGCCCTACGCACCGGTCCCGGTGGGCGACTATGCTTCCGGCACCAACCATGTCCTCCCCACCGGTCAATGCGCCCGCATGTTCTCGGGTCTTTCGGTGGATGACTTCATCAAGAAGCCCACCTTCCAATATCTGAGCAAAGAAGGACTCGCCGGTCTCAAGGACACGGTCGTAACCCTGGCCGAGGCCGAAGGACTTCCGATTCATGCACGGGCCGTAAAGGCCCGATTCAAATAGGGGTTCAGGGCCGGTGTTCCAATGGGGGCAAAGGCCTGAAGTTGAGTCACCGCAAAAAGATTGTTCGTTTCGTGCGTTGAGCGTTTTTTGCCGCAATATCAAAATTAAAGGAGGGTTGAAAGATGGCTGAAATCAAGGGATACAACATGCCGGATGAACTGTACTATCATGAGGAACACAGCTGGGCGAGGGTGGAGGGCACCCAGGTGACGATCGGCATGAGCGACATGTTCCAGAAAGAGGCGGGGGACATTGTCTTTGTCGATCTGCCCGAGGAAGAGGATGACGTCAGTCAAGGGGAGACCTGCGGCAAAATCCAGTCCAGAAAGTGGATCGGCAAATTAGTGGCCCCTGTTTCAGGCGAAATCGCTAAAATCAACGAAGACCTGGAGGACGACACCAGCCTGATCAATTCCGATCCCTATGGGGAGGGCTGGATCCTGGTGATCCAGGCGGAAGACGAGGACGACCTTCAGGCCGAACTCAAAAACCTGATCCACGGCGATGCGGTTTCAGCCTTTGTGGACCGCGAAATCGCCAGGACAGAGGAAGAACGCGCCAAGGCCGAGAAGGGATGATCATTGCGTATTGAATATGATAAAATGAATAGTGATGATCTCGTAAAGCGCCAAAATCCATCGGTATGCTGTTGCAGCCATGGAAATTGCACACTTTCGACGCTCCTTTTTGTGAATCGTGCGTCTTTTTGCCACGATGTGCACATCGGATAAGACCATGTCCCGAGAGTGGCGGCTTTTCAAGAATCTCACGCGGTCGGTCTCCACTGCCGAGGGTCTGGCAGTGGACGACACCCTGCCCCAGTCTGTTGCGCGGCACGGTTCGGTCCCCATCCTCCACCTGTATACATTCGTCCCGTCCGTTATTGTGGGAAAATATCAGGACATCGAGGCCGCCCTGAGGATCGACCGGTGCAAGGCCCGGGGGATCGAATACAATCGAAGGAGCACGGGCGGCGGGACCGTCATCATGGGGCCGGAGATCGTGGCCCTGGGCCTGGGGATCAATGTGGACTATCCCGGGCTTAAAAAGGGTGTAGGGGGCGTATTTGAATCCCTCAGCCGGGTCCTCATACGGGCGCTGGACCATGTGGGCGTCCATGCCCGTTTTCAGCCCAAGAACGACCTGGAGGTAAACGGGAGGAAGATCGCCGGGCTATCGGCCGCATCCGAGGCAGACACCTGTCTCCTCTTTCACACCAGCCTCCTGGTGGACTTCGACATCCCCCTGATGACCGACATCATGAATACCCCGGTCGTCAAGCTGGAAGACAAAGGGTACAACTGCTTCAGTCGGCGCATGACCACGGTTCGCGATGAACTGTTCCGGAACCTCTCTGTCGCAGAGATGATGAGCGCTATTCAGACGGCATTTGAAAGGGAATTCGACATCGCCTTCAGGGAAGACAGCCCGGATGACTGGGAACAGGATGCCATCCGCCGGTTCATTGAGGAACGGTACACCCAAGACGACTGGATATTCTCCCACAGGCATCCGAGGGCAAGGATGGGCGTCGGACAGCTCAAGACCCGGGGCGGTCTCCTGGAGATATATCTCGCCCTCTCGGGCGGTTCCATCGAACACGTTCTCATTACAGGCGATTTTTTCTCCACCACTGAAGATATTCACCGGATCGAAAACGCCCTCAAATGGACATCGGCCCGCAGAGAGAGCATCCAATCCAACATCGCCTCCGTGTGGTATGACGATATGATCTACGGATTGGACGTGTCTACGCTCACGGACGCCATTTTGTTGGCCAAGCAAAACCAGGTGAGACTTTGAGATTGAATATTGGCGATTGACGATTGAAAAAGCCGAAATTGGAAACTGGAGATGACACCTTGTAAACTCAAGGAACCCAATAAACCAGGAACCGGTTATCCGTTATCGGTTATCGGTTATCCGTCAGGGGTGCAACCATAGGGAACGGCTCCCTTAACCCGACGAACTCAAGGAACCCAATAAACCCAAAAATCCAGTATCCAACAATCATGTCCAAAGAACAAAGTCCCAACTACGCCAAGATGAGTCATGCCAGCGCCCTCTCCCTCGGTCTGATGAGGGGGCGGATGTACCGGGGGGCGGTCAACCGGTGCGTCAATCTCCTGGTCCATTATCCCGAGGGGTGTTCGGCTAACTGCGCCTACTGCGGGCTCGCCAAGAAACGGCCCGGGACCTATGCGGAGAAGAGCTTCATTCATGTGGAATGGCCCCTCTATTCGATGGAAGCGATCATCGACGCCATCAATAAGGCCCCTTCCTATGTGACGCGGACCTGCATCTCCATGATCACCAATGGCAAATGCAGGGCCCACACCCTCGAAATGACCCGCCGGCTCACGCATGAGACTGGGATCCCCGTCTCCATCCTCATCAGCCCCACCATCCTAAACAAAAAGGACCTCGCAGACATGAAGGCGTGTGGGGCGGATAAGATAGGGGTGGCCATCGACCTGGCCACCCCGGCACTTTTTGACAAATTCAGGGGAAAAGGGGTTTCAGGCCCCCATGCATGGGAAAAATATTGGGCCATGGCCGAGGCAGGGTCGGAGATCTTTGGAGCGGGCCATGTGGGCGCCCATCTTATGGTCGGCATGGGAGAGACCGAACAGGAGATGACAGGGCTCATGGACCGGCTGTGGCGGATGGGGATCGTCAATCATCTCTTCTCCTTTTTTGCCGAGAAGGGCTCCAGACTGGCCCACATGCCGCAGCCCCTCTGGCCCACCTATCTGAGGATACAATTGGCCCGTTATCTGATTGAAGAAGGTCTGACATGTGTTAACGACATGGATTTTGACGCGTCCGGCCGGATCCTCAACTTCGGTCTTGCTCCCGAGAGAATCGATGACATCGTGGGCTCGGGCATACCCTTCATGACCACCGGATGCCTGGGTCCTGACGGGAAAGTGGCCTGCAACCGCCCGTTCGGCAACTGTCTCCCGGACGTGAGGCAATGGAACTATCCCTATCTTCCCAATCGGGAAGAAATCGATCTGATCCGCGATACTATTTTCAGAACGGCCGTCGGATTTAGTGAAAAACACTTTGACAGAAAGGTCAGGAGGTATTAAGGTACAACCTTCAGCTTGGGCCGTTAGCTCAGTTTGGTAGAGCAGCGGACTTTTAATCCGTTGGTCGTGGGTTCGACTCCCGCACGGCCCACCAGTAAAGTAGAGGACTTAGCCATATTGGTTTAAGTCCTTTTTCGTTCATATCTCTAACTGTCTCCACTTCCTCCGAACAAAATTCTGTCGAGTCGTTTTGACGATTCCTGATCCTCCGAACGAAAGGCCGGAAAGGAACGAAGAGAAAGGCGCAAGGCGGTAAAGAATATATAATCGTGCCTGAACAAGGCATCCTGAATCGCTGTGGATGACTCTCTTTCCGAAACAGCTCTTTCCGGAACGTTCTTTTCAGATCATACGCTACAGGGCTGTTCGGCGGAATCTGTGGACATTTGTACCCGTGAACGGTTACAACCTGTTGTCTAAGGCGGAACGTACCCGCAACCCGATTTCGTCCCTTAGCTCGAAGCTTAAAGCTGAAAGGTAAAGGCGGATTGAACGATCCTTAAAAGGTGCTGGAGGAGACAGGAGGGTCTCATGGATAATCACGGAAAGGCCATGGTCCTGGCCGCCTTTGCAGCGGATGCATTGGCCCTGGGCGCCCACTGGATCTACGACACATCGTCGATTTCAAAGAGGTTCGGACGGATCGAGACCTTCCTGAAACCCGGGCTCGATTCCTATCATCCCAGCAAGGAGAAAGGGGCCTTCACCCATTACGGGGATCAGACCCTGGTCTTACTGGAATCCCTTGCCGCGAAACATGGGCTTGACCTCTCCGACTTCTCCACACGGTGGCGCGCCCTTTTTGAGAATTACAACGGATATGTAGATACCGCGACACGCATCACCCTTTCAATGTATGCTTCGGGAAACGGCCATGAAGATCCGGGCTCCCCTTCCGACGATCTTGCCGGGGCCTCACGGATCGCGCCTCTAATCTACGCCTGCCGGAATGACCTCGACACACTCCTACGATGTGCAAAGGCCCAGACTCGAATGACCCACAGTGACCCCCTTACGGTCGAGAGCGCTACGTTCTTTGCAGGGGTTGCATATCTGGTTCTGCACGGGACGTCCCCGGCCGAGGCCATGAAACAGGTCGCGCAGGAACACTTCAGCGCCTCGCCCATATCCGATTGGGTGGCTGCGGGTCTGGCCTCGAAAGGGAGAGACAGTGTCCGATCCATCGCGGCATTCGGGCAGACCTGTCACACCCCGGAGGCCTTTCCCGGGGCAGTGCATCTCATCGCACGCCACGAAAGCGACCTGAAGGAGGCCCTGATCCAGTCGGTCATGGCCGGGGGCGACAGCGCAGCCAGAGGGATGATCGTGGGGATGGTGCTTGGGGCCTGGCTGGGGCCGGAGGCCCTGCCTCAACCATGGCTTGATGCCCTCCAGGAGAAGGACCGGATCCTGGGATTGATGGCAGGACTATAGGTCCGGCCTTGGAAACGCAGCATATGAAAGTTTACCGCTGCCTTTCCCTGAGGTCCGTTTTTTGATACACGTTGAGCTGCACATGGAATGTATATCGTTACAACCAAGGCAACCGGGTATTTGCACCGGGATGCCACGGCCGTTAAAGGGATTCAAAAAAGGAGACGGAAGATGCAGCCGGAATGCCCTGGCCCGGGAAGGGAGGCCGTTCACCCACCATCTATGACCAGATTTTCAGAACATGTTGTCCGGGCGTTGAAAAACGGAGGGGTAAGCCATGTTTTCGGCATTCCCAGCATTCATAATATAGGCCTCTACAATGCCCTTCGGGAAGAGCCGTCCATCCGACACGTCCTCTGTCGTCACGAATCCAGCGCCACCCATATGGCCGACGGCTATGCACGGGCCGGAAAAGGGGTGGGGGTGGTAATCACCTCCACTGGTCCCGGCGCCGCCTATATGACCGCCCCCCTCATCGAGGCCTGTGGGAGCTCATCTCCCGTCCTGGCTATCACAACCAATATTGCCGCAAAGGAGATCGGACGGGGCATGGGAACGCTCCACGAAGTGACGGATCAGGACCTTATTTTCAAAAGTATCACCAAGGCGCGGTACTGCGTTCGGACAGGGACCGATATAACCACCATGCTCCCGGAGGCCATTCAGACGGCCCTTTCAGGACGTCCTGGCCCGGTCTACTGTGAAGTGCCGACGGATCTTTGGGATCATGAGATTTCAAGAGATGAGACGAGTGGCCCCTGCCAGGCCCGGGCGCAAGATCCAAAACCGTGGGCGGGCGATCTGGATGAGGCTGCCAGGCTCCTCTGCGAGGCCGAACAGCCTATTATTGTTGCCGGTACGGCCGCTGTGCGTGCCGGGATCCATGACGAGATCCGGGCCATTTGTGGGACACTCCGGGCGCCGCTGGTCACCGGGGCGGAGGGAAAGGGTCTTATCCCTGAAGATCATGAACTGGCGTTCGGCAATGCCGCCCGCCGAGGCGTAGTCCGGGAACTCCTTCTGTCAGGCACCCTCGCCCTGGCCATCGGAACCCGTCTTCGAAGGGCGGATTACCACCGACGGGGCGTGGCTCTGCCCCGACTCATCCACGTGGATTGGGACGATGTGTGGATCCATAAAAATTATCCCGCAGAACTGACCATCACAGGCGATATCCGAATCATCGCCCGCCGCCTTGCGGAAATGGTCGCATCCAGCTCCCCCGACAGCCATAAAAGGGGGCAACAGGTTTCTGTCATGGGGGCGAGGCTCCGTAAAGAGCGGGCAGCCGTCGCCGAAAAATGTTGGGAAATCGCCTACCTCGACGCTCTTCGCCGTGTCCTCCCCCGTGACGGCAGCCTCGTGATAGACAACACCCTGCTGGGATACTGGGCCGAATACTTCTACCGGTCCCTGATGCCCGGCGGCCTGGTGACGGCCAAGGGGTCATCCATTATCGGCTTCAGTCTGCCGGCGGCCATAGGTCTTAAAATAGCCTGTCCTGAACGACCGGTGGTCGCTCTAACCGGAGACGGCGGTTTCTTCTATGGGGCACAGGAACTGGCCACGTGCCGGCGTCATGGCATCGGATTTCCCGTGATCGTGGTCAATGACGGGGCCTACGGGATGATCGACCTCCTGCAGCGTCAGATCTACGGTCAGGGGGATTTCGAGACGGATCTCGTCAATCCCGATCTGGGGACGTTTGCCGCCTCCTTCGGCATTGCCGCCGACCGGGTCGATACCCCCCAGGGGCTTGAACACGCCCTCAGCTCCGCCCTGACGTCGGGCGAGATGCGGATCATTGAGCTGGCGACCTCCTTTAGGGAAAACCCGTTTGCAGCCTACTGATGAATCGGATTTGACTGTGTCTGCTCAAAACAGGGGCGCCAGGAAAAAATCAGGGTTCACCGCTCATACACGGGAAGTCAAAAATGGGAGATCGCTGCACTTAAATCTTGAGGACCCATGTCGATACAGGAGAGAAAGAAATGGATCTAAAGGTCATGCTGACCACATTCGGAATGATATTTCTGGCTGAGCTGGGCGACAAGACGCAGTTGGCGACCTTTGCCTTTGCCGTTGAGAGCAAGACCAGACTGGCGGTGTTTATCGGATCTGCGGGGGCGCTCATCGTGACCTCCCTGCTGGCAGTACTCTTCGGCTCGGCCATAAGCCGGCTGATCCCGCCCAACGCTATCAAAATGGGCGCCGGGGCCCTCTTCGTCATATTGGGGGTGTGGATGCTGCTCTTTCCCGGGAGCAAATAGCGCCCTTTTCACTTGCCCCTGAGTCATAATTCCGATACTCTTTCGCCCAAACGCCAGGACGCTTTCGGTACACCCCATTTCATTGACCCACACGGAGTCACAAAGAACAGGAAGAAAACGGCTTTTTCCCGTTTTTTTTATGAGAAATCCTTTGTGTGTGTTTTTCGCCTCTTTGTGTGAGATATTGTGAGCCATGGTGGTTGTGAGTATCCGCGTTAGATCGCTTGAGGCACTGGTTTTCTCGGTCACAAAACACGGTTTTTTCTTTTTGTGCTCTGTGCCTCTGTGTGAGGATTTCTGGTTGCGCTTATGCCGCATTGGTTATTTTTCGCGGTTTATCCGTTTGAGGCATTGATAATGATTCAAAAAATTGGAAAACTGCATGTCCTGACAGATACCCTGCTGCAATCCCGGTTTTCCCACGTTGAACTGGCGAAGATGGCGATTGCCGGCGGCGCGGACGTCATCCAGTTCCGTCAAAAGCAGGGATCGACGAGCGAATTGATCGAAATCGCCGTGCAGATGAAGCGGGCATGCGCCGATAAGGGTGTCGCCTTTATTGTGAACGACCGGATCGATGTTGCCATTGCCGCCCAGGCCGATGGCGTACATCTGGGGCAGGACGACTTTCCCATCCCCCTGGCGAGAAAACTCCTGGGAAAAGAACGGATTATCGGGGGCTCCGCAGCGACCCTGGAGGAGGCCCGGAAATGCCTTGCGGACGGCGCCGACTACGTGGGGTTCGGACCCGTGTTTCCCACGGGTTCCAAAGACGACGCCGGCCCCGTGAGCGGGGTTGACACCCTGAAACGGATCGCTGAAACCATCCCTCTGCCGATCATCGCCATCGGCGGGATCGGTTTGGGAAACGCCCTTTCCATCATCCATGCAGGCGCCCATGGTATAGCTGTCATATCGGCAGTCTGCTGCCAGAACGACCCTTGTCAGGCGACGAACAGCCTTTGTGAACGCTTACGCTCGGCAACTTCCGGGGAGCGCCATGTCTGAGACCTTGTCTGACATCGGCGAATTCGGATTGATCGCCCGGATCGACGCACTCCTTCAAAGGGCCGGCATGCAGGCGCCGGAAGTGTCTTTAGGGATCGGGGACGATTGCGCCGCATTTCAACCCCGGTCCGGATTTGACATCCTGGTGACCTGTGACGTTATGGTGGAGGGACGGCACTACCTGCCACGATTCATCTCGCCCCTGGACCTGGGCCGGCGGGCCATGACCCTCAACATCAGCGATATCGGCGCCATGGGAGGGGTCCCCCGCTATGCGCTGGTCTCTCTCGGGTTTCGCACCGATACAGCGGTCGAGGATGTGGAGGCGATCTACCTTGGATTTGTCCAGGAACTCAATCCGTTCCATGCCGTCATTGTCGGCGGGAACCTTACCCGATCCGAGGGCGCCAACTTCATCGACATCACCCTGATCGGCGAAATCGCTGCAGGGACATCGGTACGGCGTTCCACGGCAAGCCCTGGAAATGCCATACTAGTCACAGGATACCCGGGTCAGGCGGCGGCAGGGCTCCAGATCCTCTTGTCGGGCCGGGCCGTTCAGGACCTGGAAAACCATCCCCTGGTTCGGGCCTACAACAGCCCCTCTCACCGGGCGGCCGTGGGTCGGGCCGTTGCCCGTTCCGGTCTCGCAACCGCCATGATCGACACCAGCGACGGGCTCGTAGGGGATCTGGGTCATATCTGCGACAAAAGCGGGGTGGGCGCCCTCCTCGTTCAAGAAAACCTTCCTGTCAGCCAGGACCTGCGGGAGGAGGCAGCGCATTTGAAGGAGGACCCCATAGACCTTGTCCTCAGGGACAGCGATGACTATGAGCTGATCATCACCTGTCCTCCCGAACACGTAAAGAAGATACACTCCGTGATCACTGCGCTGGGCCCGGTCCCGGTCACCACGATAGGAGAAATCACCCACGCAACAGGAGACATCCAACTGAGATCAACCGACGGCGTTACCCGCAGCCTAAGCCGGTCCGGCTGGGACCACTTCGCTCGATAAGGAGAAAGCATATGCCAGATCAAGTCCTGGGACAAAAGGCGGCAGAAAATCTCGAGGCCGTCCGCACAAAAAGGCCGTTAATCCATAACATCACCAACTTCGTGGTCATGAACTACACCGCAAATGCCCTGCTGGCCTGCGGCGCTTCGCCTGTGATGGCGCATGCGGCAGAGGAAGTGGAGGAGATGGTGTCGTTCGCCGGGGCCCTGGTCCTCAACATAGGGACCCTCAGTAAGCCCTGGGTGAACGCCATGCTCATGGCCGGCAAGAAGGCCAACGAACTCAAGGTCCCTATTATCCTCGACCCGGTGGGATCCGGGGCCACCCGGCTTCGTACCGAATCTGCCAAACGACTCATCAACGAACTTTCTGTCAGCGTGATCCGGGGGAACGCATCCGAGGTCCTTTCTCTGGCCCAGGAGGGGGCCCGAACCAAAGGGGTCGATTCCATACACCGTGTCGATGAGGCCGAGATGGCGGCCCTCGCACTCGCAGGGGAACTCAACACCACCCTCGCCATTACCGGACCCGTAGATCTGATCACGGATGGAAGGCGTGTCTTAAGGGTCTCAAACGGGCATGAACTCATGGGTTTTGTGACCGGCACCGGCTGCACGGCCACGGCCCTGATCGCGGCGTTTTTATCCGTAGACCGGGAGCCTGTCAACGCCACCGCAACCGCACTGGCATATTTCGGCCTGGCAGGTGAAAGGGCGGCCGCCCATTCAAAAGGCCCGGGCTCTTTCCAGATCGCCCTCCTCGATACCCTCTTCAACATGGATGGAGACACCCTCAGAAACGGGGCCAGGATAGAAGTGTAGATTTTTTTTGACTATCCATGTCTCTCTCACTATAGTATCGCTCCAAGGGGTTTCTTCTATGGAAAAAAAGTACGGCGCCGCACTATTTCTCGTGTTCCTGATCTGCTCTCTGTTCCTCCTCCTGAAGCTTTTCTGGACCTATATGTCGGCCATCGTCCTGGCGGCTCTTATCGGAAGTGTTTTTTACCCCCTCTACAACTGGGTCAAAAAGGTGTTTCGAGACAGGGAGTCGGCGGCGGCCCTGTGCGTCACACTCTTGCTGTTAGTGATACTGATGGTTCCGGTGGGATGGTTTGTCGGAACCCTGTCCAATGAGGCCTTTGAATTCTACAAACGAAGCAGCAGCGAACTCTACGTGGACCGGATACAGGATATCATCGAGCATGATCCGGTCTGGGCCGAGCGCTTCAGAAAATTCGGCAAAATGACAGGGCTGGTCATCACCCCGGATACGGTGGAGGAACTGGCAGACGCCATCGGGAAAAAAGTAGGCCTGTTTCTCTACAGCCAGATCCGATCCGTGGCCTCCAACATGCTCAGCTTCCTGGTCCACTTCTTCCTGATGATGATGACCATCTTCTACCTTTTTCAGGACGGTGGCCGACTCAAGACGTATCTCATCGAATTAATCCCGGTCCCCAGAGAACAGCTTGAAAAGGTGGCCGACAAGTTCCAGGAGATGGGAAGGGCCCTGATTGTGGGAAATGGCATGTCGGGGATCATTCAGGGACTCTTCGGAGGATTTGGGTTCTACTTCTTTGGACTGGGCTCCCCGTTCCTGTGGGGGACGGTTATCACGTTTATGGCCTTTCTGCCCATTGTAGGGGCTACGGCCGTGTTTGTCCCGGCGACCGTCATCCTGCTGATCCAGGGAAATATGGGCCTCGCGGTCGGTTACTTTATCTATAATGTGACGTACAGCTCCATTGTGGAGTACCTCGTCAAACCCAGGATGATCGGTCAGGGCATGCAGATGAATGCGCTCCTGGTATTCATCGGCATCTTAGGGGGGATCAAGCTTTTCGGCATACTGGGAATTATCTACGGTCCGCTGATTATTACCACATTCCTGACATTGGCGGAGATATACAGGCTCGAATACCAACAACGCACAACCTGAACAGAACGTAATTTAAAATTGGAGGATGTCAAAGGAGGATAAGAGATGGACGTTCAAAAAATTCTTAGAGGAAAACGGATCTTGATCGTAGACGATGAGGAGGATATCCTCGATTTTCTCACTGAACTCTTGGAGATCTGCAAAATCGACAGGGCATCCAGCTTTGAAGAGGCGAAGAAGCTGCTTGAATCCAATTATTACCATGCGGCGGTGCTGGATATCATGGGGGTCCGGGGATATGAGCTGTTGGAAATCGCAAATAAGAAGGAAGTTCCGGCCCTGATGCTGACGGCCCACGCCCTCTCACAGGACAATCTGAAAAAGTCGTTTCAGAAGGGAGCCGCCTACTATGTGCCCAAGGATGAAATAGGCAAGGTGGACGTTTTCCTGGCCGACATCTTCGACGCCATCGACAAGAAGAAGAACGTGGTTGTCAAGTGGTATGAAAGGTTAAGTGGTTTCTGCGACAGGAGATTCGGCCCGAATTGGAAGGATGATGATCCTGACTTCTGGAATTCCCTCATGAAGTATTGAAGGTTTCAGGAATTCAGGAATTGAGGGATTGGAGCATCCGTCCTGAGCAGGAGCCCAAGACAACCTTGAACCTCTGAACCCTCAAAGGAGGTGGGAACATGGCAAGAAAAGGCCTTGGCATCACGATTACACAACACATCTTGCAGCAACAGCGTCAGAATCCTGAGGCCACCGGCGGCTTTACTACCCTGCTTAACGAGTTGATCGTTGCGGCAAAGGTGATCTCCAGAGAGGTGAACAAGGCGGGCCTCGCGGATATCCTGGGAGCTACCGGCCGCACCAATGTGCAGGACGAGCAGGTCCAGAAGCTCGACGTATTTGCCAACAGCGTCATCATCGAACGGTTGCAACACGTGGGTCAGCTCTGCTGCATGGGTTCCGAAGAAGACGCAGACCTGATCGATATCCCATCCCGGTATCCGAAAGGGAACTACATCATTGTTTTTGATCCCCTGGATGGATCTTCCAATATCGACGTGAATGTGAGCATCGGCACCATCTTCGGCATTTACAGGAAGAAAAGCGACGAGACCCATATCGACATGCTCATGAATGATGTCCTGCAACCGGGGGTGAACCAGGTGGCCGCAGGCTATTTCATCTACGGTTCCAGCAGCATGATGGTTTACACCACCGGAAACGGGACCGGCGTGCATGGGTTTACCCTCTATCCAAGCATTGGGGAGTTTCTCCTCTCGCACGAAAATATCAGGATCCCGGAAAGAGGAAAAATCTACAGCGTCAATGAGGGCAACGATGCCTTCTGGGATGAAAGAACCCTTGCCCTTGTAAACTACTTCAAGGCCAGGGACAAGGGGAGCGGCAGGCCCTACACATCCAGGTACATTGGAAGCCTGGTGGCCGATTTTCACCGCAATCTCCTCAAGGGCGGCATTTTCATGTATCCGGCGGACACCAAAGACCCCAAAAAGCCGACCGGAAAGTTGCGTCTGATGGTAGAGGCCAATCCCCTTGCCCTGGTGGTCACAGAGGCCGGGGGCTACGCCAGCGACGGCAACGGGCCGATTCTCAACATCAATCCAATGGAATTTCATCAGAGGGTGCCCCTTTATATCGGAAGCAGGGAGGATGTTGCGTTGGCTGAGGATGTTATCAGTGGGAAAAAAAGCTTACCCTGAGGCATGGGTTCAGGCAGGAACAGAATAGAACCGTTCTTCAGGGAGTTCAATACAGGTCAGCCGGTTTCCATAAACAGCCCCGGTGTCGATGCCGATCTTGTGTTCCCTGATGAGCGGCCGGGAAAAGGGCGTGTGACCGAAAATGACCTTCTTTCCAAAATTATAGTCCATGGAAATGAAGGGCTCCCGGATCCAGATCATATCTTCCACAGACTGACGTTCGATTTCAATGCCCGGCCGAAAACCGGCGTGAACCACATAATGCGCCTCTAGCTCCATCAACGGCTTGAGCGAACGGTAAAAGGCCATATGATCAGGGGGTACCGGAAGTCCCCCCTCCCCTGCTGGTTTTTCCGCCCGATAGTCCCTTAATGTGGACATTCCCCTGTTGGCAAGATAGAGGTCCTGATTAACGCCTGCCAAGTAATCCAGCAGCATGGCCTCGTGGTTCCCCAGCAGGCAGGTTACCTGGGGGTCCATTCGCATGAGCCCGAGGATACGGTCCACGACGCCCTTGGAACGGGGTCCCCGGTCGATACAGTCTCCGACGAAAACCAGTCGGTCCCGGCCCGGTCGCCACGGAATCTCATCGAGGAGCCGTTTCAGCATATCGAGGCATCCGTGGATGTCTCCGATAACAAATGTCTTTTCTCTCTCCATTAGCGTCCGAAGAGGATGCGGGGCCGCTCCCTGGAATCCAGGCGGTGCAGCCCGGCAGCTTTGGTTGCCGCCACGGCCTCCCGGTACTCCAGGGACGTCAGCCTCCGGTTGATCGCCGGGTCTTTGTCTGCCCGACCGCAGGGCCGGTACTGGTCCATGACGTTGACATAGGTATCGACGGATATCTCTTCCGCCAGAAAACTCATAATGCCAGCGGTTCCGGCCGCGCCGTTGGGCATGACCAGGTGCCTGATCAGCAGCCCCCGCACGGCAAGCCCTTCCCTGTCAAGCACCAGATCTCCCACCTGCCGGTGCATCTCCCGAATGGCTGCCCTGGCAACGTCCGGGTAATCGGGCGCCTGGCAGAACCTCTCTGCCCAGGATTCCTCCCTGAACTTGAAATCGGGCATGTAGATGTCAACGATGCCGTCAAGGAGGCGCAGGGCCTCTACGCTCTCATATCCGCCCGTGTTATATACGATCGGGATCGCAAGCCCATGCCCGATGGCGATCTCCAGCGCCTCCAACATCTGCGGCATCACATGGGTCGGCGTTACCAGATTGATATTGTGGCACCCCCTCTCCATCAGCGCGATCATCATCCCGGCGATCTGGTCAGGCGAGGCCTCAATCCCCTCGTTGAGGTGGCTGATCTCAAAATTCTGACAGAAACTGCACAGCAGATTGCACGAACTGAAGAATATCGTCCCGGAGCCATTCCGACCTGCCAAGGGGGCCTCTTCCCCGAAATGGGCATTGTAACTGGCGACCCTTGCCCGACGCCCGGTGCGGCAATACCCGGTCTGGTCATTCAACCGGTCCACACCACAGGAGCGGGGGCAGAGGCAACAGGCCTCCATCACATGCAGGGCCTCCTCCAAGCGATAGGCGAATTCACCCTCTCTGTAAAGCCTCACATAGGACGGCTCGCTCATGTGGAACTCATTGGATTGATGATTGTCGATGGTTGATTGATGACTGCAAAAAACTGCAACCCTTTCTCGATGCTCGATGCCGGATGACGCGCCGTGTCCTTTTCATATGTCAGCACCCACCAAAACAAAATCCCCCTGAAAGAGAAATAGCTCCTTCAGGGGGATACGCCGACACATCAGACGTCCTACTCGCGGGATGCCCCGAATATCCTCAGGAGCATCAGGAACAGGTTGATAAAGTCGAGGTAAAGGGAGAGGGCGCCCAGGATGGCTCCCTTCCGGACCACTGAGCCGTCCACGCCGGCCGGTTGGGTCAGGGCCATATTTTTCAGCTTCTGAGTGTCGTAGGCCGTCAACCCCACAAAGACGATGACCCCGATATAGCTGATGATCATGCTCATGGCGCTGCTCCTGATAAACATATTCACCAGGGAAGCGATGATGATCCCTATCAGCCCCATGGTCAGAAAACCGCTCCACGACGTCAGGTCCTTCTTGGTGGTCCATCCATAGACGCTGCACGCGACAAATGTGCCTGCGCAGATGAAAAAAGTGCTGACAATGGACGTTTGGGTGTAGGCAAGAAAGATGAAAGAGAGGGTAACGCCGTTCAGGGCCGAATAAATCACAAAGAGTGAGGTGGCCGTCCCTGCGCTCATCCGGTTCACCGCCCCGGCCAGAGCAAACACCATGCCTAATTCAGCCAAAATGAGGACAAAAAAGATGAGGGGATTACCGAATATGAGACGCATCATCGTTTCATTGCTCGAGACATAGAGGGCCACAACCCCTGTGAGGCAAAGCCCCACCGCCATCCAGTTGTAGACGCTCCTGACAAAGTCATTTACCAATACCTCGGTACGCGATCGTTCAACGGAAGTCTGTGCCATTTTTACCTCCTGTCGCTTATGCCTGCCTGGGCAGGAAATTTTCTTGATTATATAACTACGTTTCAATTATAACCGCTTTGAAAAAAACTTCAAGACGATAAATGTTTGCCTGGCAATTCTCATTATGGAAAAACTACCCTGTGGAGCATCCTGGCCGCGAAACGGAAAATTTGCCCTGTGCGAGCGGCTTCCGATCCGCGAAACGTCGCGGCAAGATGCCACTCGCACAGGATGCTGACGCCAACCCCGCTCTATAATGAGGATTGCTGATTATTAACCAACAGCCACACCCGGACACAATGGACAACAAGAAGCTTTATATTGTAATGGTCGGTCTGCCTGCCAGGGGAAAGTCGACGATCTCCGGCAAATTGAGAGAAAATCTGGTCCGAGACCACATAAAGACTCGAATCTTCAATAATGGGGACCTGAGAAGAAGATTGAGTCCTGAAGACACCTCCTATCCTGAATTCTATGACCCCCACAACCGGCACGGGGTAGCGCTCAGAGAGAAGATCGCACTGATCAATATCGAACGCGCCGTCGATTATCTGAAAGGAAGCGGTCAGGTTGCTATTCTGGACGCCACCAATGTCAGTGCCAGGAGAAGAAAAAAGACCGCCGAAATACTTGGCGACCACCCCGTTCTTTTTATTGAGTGCATCAACCAGGACGAGGAGATCCTTAAGGCCAGCATCGATCGAAAGGTGATGCTGCCGGAGTTCCATCACCTGGGAAAAGAAGCGGCCATAAGGAGTTTTAGACAGCGCATTCACTATTATGAAGCCATTTACACCCCTGTTAAGAAGGAACGGAATCTGGTTCGGCTGGATTCACTTTACAACAAGATCCTTCATGAGGAAATCTCAGACGATATCCCACACTATGACCTGATTAGGGATCTTCTCGTTGCCGACACGGTCAAAAATCTCTTTCTGATCCGACATGGAGAAACCTTCTTCAACCTTCAGAACCGGATCGGCGGTAATTCCGGTCTGACGGAAAACGGGAAGGCCCAGGCCAAAGCCCTGGCCCGATATTTCAGGGGGAGGAAGCTCCCGGTGATCTTCACGAGCCGGAAAAAGCGGACCGTTCAGACCGCTTTTCCGATCATGTGCGAACAGACACAGTGCACCATCATCCCCTTGAAGGAGTTTGACGAGATCGACAGCGGAGACTGTGAGCGGATGAGTTACGCAGAGATCCGAGACCGAATGCCCCGTGTCTACTCAGCCAGAAAGCACAATAAGTATAACTACATCTACCCGCAGGGAGAGGGCTATGTCTCAATGAAGGAGCGGGTGGACAAGGGCATCAAAAAGGCCCTCTATCTGAGCAGCAACCCCCAGAACATCATGATTGTCGGCCATAGGGCCGTCAACCGAATGATCCTGTCGCACTTCCTCTACCGGCGGGAAGAGGATGTCCCTTATATTTATGTGCCCCAGAATAAATTCTACCACATCGTAGCCACGCAGACCAAAAAGCTCTTTCAGTTAAAGTCCTACGACATGGGTTGATACTGGATACTTGATGCTGGATACTGGATGCTTGCTACCGGTTGACAGGTGCTGGTTTGCGGCTCATAGCTGATGGCTCATGCATTTTTATCTTCTGAGGTCTGTTCTTTGTTGCTCCCTGCTCCCCGCTCCCTCCTCCCTGCTCCCCGCTACGCTTCAACTTTAGCCCACTTCCCCAGCTCTTACCCGTAAAGGAGCGAGCAGATTGCCACGGCGGCCGTAATCCCCACCAGGTCGGCGGTCAGGGCCGCGGCCAGGGCATGGCGGATGCGGCGAACCTGCACCGCCCCGAAATAAACGGCCAGCACATAGAAAGTGGTTTCCGTGGATCCCTGGAGCGTCGAGACAAGATAGCCGGTATAACTGTCAGGGCCGATCTGGGGATTATTGATGACAGAGGCCATGATGCCATAGGCCCCGGAGCCTGACAGGGGTCTCAACAGGGCCATGGGAAGGGCCTCGGTCGGCATTCCCAATTGGGCGGTACACCCGCCGATCAGGTTGACCATGGCCTCCATGGCCCCGCTGGCCCGAAACATCCCGACGGCCACCAGGATGGCCACCAGGTAGGGAATGATCTTGACCGCCACCTGAAACCCCTCTTTTGCCCCCTCCACAAAGACCTCATAGATGCGCACCCGTCTCACAACGCCGAACGTGAGGAACCCCAACATCAGACCGGGGATGATCCAGGGTGAGATGGAACGGCCGAAAAAGATGGTTGCCGGGATCAGCGCCAGGAGGCCGGCCATGGCGACAGCGCTCACCCAGGTTGGATACGCGCCCGTTTCTTCCGTGACCTCATTCTCAGGAACTGCCGGCCTTCCATCCCCGATATCATCTTCAGGGGGACGGGTTCTCCTGAACATGGGGATCCGGCTGTACATCTTTGCCGCACATATGGCGGCAAGGGTGGAGAACAGGGTAGCAAAAAGGGTCGTGGGGAGGATGCCGGCCGGATCCACGGACCCTGCGGCCGCCCGGAGCGCGATGACCCCTGTGGGGAGTAGGGTCACATTGGAGGTGTTGATGGCCAGGAACAGCGCCATGGAATCGGTGGCGGTTCCGTGATGGGGATTGAGTTTGTCCAGGTCTTCCATGGCCCTGATCCCGAAGGGCGTGGCCGCATTTCCCAACCCCATGGCATTGGCGGACATATTCAATATCATGGCCCCCATGGCGGGGTGCTCGGCCGGGACATCGGGAAAAAGTCGAACCATGATGGGCCGGATCAGCCGGGCCAGGATGGTGAGCAGGCCCCCTGCCTCGGCGACCTTCATAAGTCCCAAAAACAGGGTCATCACCCCGATGAGTCCCAGGGCCAGTTCAACCGAACCGGCAGCCGATTCGATCATGGACTGTGACAACGCCTCCATGGGAGACAGATCCCCGTCCCCGGCACGCCACGCGACCTCCCGCCAACCCGCGGATAAAAAGGCCCCCAGAACAATGACAAAAAAGACGACGTTCATCTTCCGATTCCTCGCCCCTAACATTTCAAAACTAAAAAACAAAATGCCTCGCGCAAAAACGCTGAGACGCTTAGATCTGATCGTTGTTTCAGGCACTACTCCAAAGAATGGGGCCTAACTCCTCACGCCTTGCGTCTAATGTTGACCCTATCTGCTGAACACTCCTGCGTCAAGAAATTATAAATAAATGCTTGACACTCTGGAGAGATATATATCATATATGAAATAGATTATTTCATATATGATATTCGAAACCGCACATACAAAAGCCCCGGCCCTCGAAAGGGGGTTAAGAGTCCTCGATCTGTTGGCTGAGGAAGGATCCGAACTGGGCCTCAAATCCATCGCTCAGGCCCTCGATATCCCTGTTCCCTCCCTCTGGCGGATACTTGGGGTTCTCAAGGAAAACGGGTATGTCCTGTTCGACCCTGACAAGAAAACCTACCGGCTCGGTTTCAAGTTTCTCTATCTGGGCAATATCGTCCTGAACCGGATGGGTTTCCGCTCCCAGGCCAGGGGGTATCTCAAGCGCCTGGTGGAACTGACCGGCGAAACCGCCGAACTCTCAGCACGCGTCAAGGACCAGCTTATTCTCGTTGACCAGGTGGAGGGGCCTGATGCGGTAAGGCTCTTTTCGAGGATCGGAAGCGCCTATCCCTATTTCCACGCCACGGCCCCAGGCAAGGTCTATCTGGCCCATATTGCCAGAGACAAGCTGCAAAGCGTTATGACCCGCATGGGTCTCCCTAAGATCACGGAGCATACCATCACCCGTCTCGATGTGTTGGAAAAGGAACTCAGATCGGTCCTTGAGAACGGTTTTGCCTCCGACACAGAGGAGATGCGGGCCGGCGTCTGCCGGGTTGCATCTCCGGTGTACGATAAAACAGGCAAGGTGGTTGCCTGCCTCGGGATAGCTGCCCCCTCTTTCCGCACCCACAAGGGGGATTATCATAAAATCGGCAATATTATAAATGGGCTATCGAACGAACTTAGCAAGGAGCTTAAAGAACAGAACCCTGCAGACTGGCTGCCGTTTGGCGGATTTCCATGAGACACAATAGGAGGATTCCATGTTTGAACGTTCTGAAGAACAGGATATCCTGTTAAAAAACCTCAAACGGGTTGTCGACGAAAAGGTGGCGCCTGCCGCGGCGGAAACCGATCGGACCGGCGCCTTCAACTGGGAAATCGTCTCCCTTTTCTGGGACCTGGGACTCCTGAAGATCATGCTCCCCCCGGAATACGACGGATGGCCCGGCAACCCCACCCATACCCTCTGCCTCTCCATAGAGGAAATTGCCAAGGCCTGCGCATCCTCGGCCCTTCTCCTGATCATTCAGGCAGTGGGCAGCTATCCGTTGATCTTCTCGGGAAACGAGGCTCAGAAGAAGAAATATTGTCCCATGATATCGGACGAGAGACGACTGATCGGCTATCTGGTCACAGAACCGGGGGCCGGTTCGGATGTTCAGGCGATCCGCTGCGCCGCAAGGCGATCGGAGGACGACTATATCCTCAACGGACGGAAGGTCTTTGCCACCAACGGTTCGGTCGCCGGGATCTATTCAGTGCTTGCCAAGACAGGCGACAAGGAACTCTCGTTCTTTATTGTGGAGAGGGATCGAAAGGGGATTTCCATCGGCAGGATCGAAGAAAAGTGCGGCTTTCGCGGCAGCAACACTGCGGAGGTCATTCTGGAAGACGTGATCGTGCCTCGAGACAATCTTCTGGGAGCGGCGGGCGATGGATTCAAGACCGCCATGGGAGACTTCGACATGTCCCGGCCGGCCGTTGCCGCCTTGTCATTGGGGCTGGCCGAAGGGGCACTGAACTATACCATCGAATATGCCAGGGAGCGTCACACCTTTGGAAAACCCCTTATCCAGCATCAGGCCATCCAGTTTCTCCTGGCCGACGCCGCCACCCTGGTCGAGGCCAGCCGGGGGCTCATGGAACGGGCGGCCCTTGCCTTTGACACGGGCCGGAAAAACACAAAACTCGCCTCCATGGCCAAATTCTTCTGCAGCGATGCGGCCATGAAGATCACCACAGACATGGTCCAGGTCCTCGGGGGGTATGGCTATATCAGGGATTATCCTATCGAACGGATGTTCCGCGATGCCAAGCTGACCCAGATCTTCGAGGGGGCCAACCAAATTCAGCGGATGATCATCGGAAGGGAGATCAGCAAGAGGTAAAGGAGGACACACGTTATGGATTTTTCGTTAACCAAAGAACAGAAGGACATTAAAAAGGCAGCCGCTGAGTTCGCACGGGGCGAGTTTCAGCCCGATCTGATTTTGAACTGTGAGTCCGGCCACCGATTTCCTCGAGAGGTCTACAAAAAGGCCGGGGAACTCGGCTTTATCGGCCTCGATTACCCGGAAGAGGTAGGGGGCGGCGGTCTGGGGGTCATGGAAAACGTCCTGGTGATCGAGGAGTTCTGCAAGGCGGATTCGGGCATGGGCATGGCCCTCCACCTGGCCTATCTCCCTGCAAAGATCATCAAGATCTTCGGGACCCCCGGCCAGCAGCAAAAATTCCTGTCGCCGCTGGTGAAGGGCGACTGGGTCTCGGCCGTGTCGTTCACCGAGCCCGATCACGGAAGTGACCTGACCCGTATGGAGACCACTCTGCGGGAAGAGGCGGATGGCTTTGTCCTGAACGGGACCAAGGTCTTCACCACCAATGGCGGCTATGCGGACTTCTTCATTGTCCTGGCCCAGGAAGACCCGGATGCAAGGGCTGGCAAGGGGATGACGACCATCCTGGTGGAAAGGGACCCTTCCTCCTGGCTTGGCGGCAAACTGGAGATCAATGAACTCACCGGCAAGATGGGCCTCCACATGACCTCCAGCAGCGAACTGGTGTTTCATGATCTGAAAATCGCCAGGGAGAACATCCTGGGAGAACGGGGCCGGGGGCTCCTGAATGTCCTCGACTTCCTGGACGAGAGCCGGATCGAAATCGGGGCACAGGCCCTGGGGAATTGCGAGGGCGCCTTCCTGAAGGCCTTGAACCACGCCAGGGAGAGAAAGCAGTTCAACCGTTCCATCATCGACTTCCAGGGGATCGGGCACAAGGTTGCGCGGATGTGGAGCCGGATCCAGTCTCTCAAATGGCTCAACTACTATGGGGCCTGGCTCTGCGACCATGGACCGGAAAAGCTTTCCGGGGCCGTGCCCCTGTTGACCTCTGTGGTCAAACACCACGTGCCCGAAACGGCAAAGGCCATTATCGACGACGCCATCACCGTATTCGGCGGGTATGGCTATTTCCTGGATCAAGAGGTGGAAAGGCGGTATCGGGACAATCGAATCATCGAGATGTATGAAGGGACCGTGGAGATACAGTTGAACAACATCGTCCGCATCCTGAAAAAAATGCCCCCCGGTTTCATCGACACTGAACTTCTCTGAGAGGTTTCGGCCGGCAGCGCGGCAACCGAACCTTAGTCCGGCTACCGGCCGAACTCCCAACTGAATGATCGCTTAAGGGCCTCGTGGCCCCCGACTCGCACCCCGGCAAACATCACCTTCGCCATTTTGGGGGCACCGGCCCTGGCGACATCGATCAGTAATTCGGCGTCGGCAATCAGATCCTCCCTGTGATAAAGCACATGCAACCCCCTGTTGCTTTTGCATCTTATGCTCCTTTTTTTTAGACACAGGTTGTCAACAACGAAAAGATCGGGTATGTTGCCTCGAACATAACCGTGTTCAGCTGTCTCCAGCCAAGGCAGATCCTGGGAAGGATGCATGTTCCAGAAGCTCGACAGGAGCGGGTTACTGCAAAAAGAGTCAAGGTTTGACAATGACAAACACACCGGATAGAGAACGACCCGTCTGCGAACTGGAATTTGACAGGCCGGATCAGGAGACCCTCGTGATCAGGATGGCCGGAAGCTGGACCCTCCGGAACAAATGCCCTTCTGCAGACCGTGTCCTCAAAGAGATGGCGGCCGGCCCCCGTGTCGCACGAATCGACTTTAACGCAGCAGCCCTCACGGATTGGGACAGCGGATTTCTTATTTTTTTGACACGGGTGATCGAGACCTGCTCGAAGGAAGGCGGCCCGACAACGGATATGAAAGGACTGCCAGAGGGGGCCCGGAGGCTCCTGACCCTTGCGGCGACCGTTCCTGAGAGAAAGGAAATCGGGAAAGACCCCGACAGGGCGACGTTCCTTTCACGGATCGGGGACGAAACCGTTGATTTTTTCCGTTCATCAGGCGAAATACTGGCGTTCATCGGAGAGGCCTTTATCGCCTTTTCCAGATTTATCTCAGGAAAGGCACGCTTTCGAGGCTCCGACCTGACCAGGATCCTCCAGGAATGCGGCATAGAGGCCCTTCCCATTGTATCGCTCATCAGCCTCCTGGTGGGACTGATCCTCGCCTTTGTGGGGGCCGTGCAACTAATGCTCTTCGGGGCTCAGATCTATGTGGCGGATTTAGTGGGCATCGCCATGATCCGAGTCATGGGGGCGGTCATGACCGGCATTATCATGGCCGGCCGTACCGGGGCTGCCTTTGCAGCACAATTAGGCACCATGGAGGTAAATGAAGAGATCGACGCATTCAAGGCCATGGGAATTTCGCCCATGGAGTTTTTGGTCCTCCCGAGGGTCCTGGGCCTGACGCTCATGATGCCGTTCCTTTGCCTCTATGCGGACTTCATGGGGGTCCTGGGCGGGTTGATCGTTGGGGTGGGAATGCTGGACCTCAGCGTGGTGGAATATTACAACCAGACAAAGTCCGCCGTCGGGCTCGTCAATCTCTGGATAGGTCTCTTTCAGGCCATGGTTTTTGGCGTGCTGGTGGCCGTGGCCGGATGCCTCAGGGGGCTGCAGTGCGGCCGGAGCGCCTCTGCTGTCGGCGATGCGGCCACCTCCGCGGTGGTGACAGGGATCGTCAGCATCATCGTGGCGACAGCCGCCATCACGGTGATGTGCAATGTGCTGGGGATTTAGGGATGGAAGAATTGAGGGATTCAGGAATGCCAGGATTTTTGAAAAAAGCCTTTGTCTCTGTGTGAGACATTCCTGATTTCGGCTTTGCCGATTTAGAACCGTATGTATCTACAGGGGCCCCCACGAAAAGGGAACCCCCGAATTCCATGGAAAGACGAAAGAGATGAACCGACAGGCAAGCAAAACCCTTATCGGCACCTTTGTGGTGGGAGCGGCCGTCCTGATCGCGGCCGGCGTCATGATCTTTGGAAGCGGAAAGCTTCTCAAACACACGAGCCGGTTTTCACTCTTTTTCAAAGGATCTCTTCAAGGGCTCAATGTGGGCAATGCGGTCCTTTTCCAGGGGGTCAAGATCGGATCGGTCAAAAGCATCACCATAGAGGCGGATTCAAAAAACCTCTCGGTTTCCATTCCCGTGATTATAGAGATCGACCCCGCCCTGGTGAAGATGGTCCATGAAAAGCGGAAGCTGGATATTCATCTCTCCCTGCCGCTGCTCATCGAGCGCGGGTTCAGAGGCCAACTGACCATGGGGAGCCTGGTGACCGGTCAGCTCATGATCGGGCTGGGATTCTACCCCGACACGCCTGTCCAACTGTCCGGCATAGAGACCGGTTATCCTGAAATCCCCACGATCCCCTCTCCCATTGAACGGATCACCGATGTGATGCAGCGGCTCCCTGTGGAGGATATCGTCAAAAAGCTTCTCTCTGCCTTCGAGGCTGTCGAGACACTCGTCAAGTCGCCGGATATCCCGGACACTTTCCATTCCCTGAAACAGGCTGTTGAAGACGCTCGAAAACTGGTCAACAACCTGGACAGCCGCATTGAACCGCTGACCGTGAGCATCGATCAAACGGTCGCGGCATACAAAAAGCTTGCGCAGGATGTGGATGCCCAGGTGGACCCCCTGGCCTCTCGCATGGACACGACACTGGATGATGCCCGGAAGCTGGTTCAAAACGTCGACAGCCGTTCAAAGGACCTGGCAGGCAGCATGCAGACGACCCTTGAAAAGGCGCAGGAAGCCCTCGATCATGGGAGGAAGACGCTCGACACTGCAAAAGAAACTATCGGCAAGGACTCGCCCCTGATGTACCAGCTGGATCAGACGCTGAAAGAGATTTCCACCATGTCGCGGTCCATCCGCTCTCTGGCTGATTATCTGGAACGCCACCCGGACGCCCTCCTGTACGGCAAGGGCGCGCCTAAAAGGAGATAAGATCATGCTGAAACCGTTTCACAAAATGACGATAGGTATCGCCTTCCTGCTCATGGCGCTCACGGCATGTGCCGGCAGCGTACCCACGCGGTTTTACATCCTGACCCCACTCGAAGACGCAGGCCGGGAGGCCCAGGGAACTGCCTCCTCGCCCCGTGTGACCATAGGGATCGGTCCCGTGACGTTTCCAGCCTATCTCGACCGACAGCAGATCGTCACCCGTGTCAGCGCGAATGAGCTCCATCTTGCCGGTTTGGACGAGTGGGCTGAGCCCCTGAAGGACAACTTCACCCGTGTGCTGGTCGAAAATCTCGGTCATCTCCTTCCTGCCGATTCTTTCACCATTTTTCCGTTCAGGGGTCCTGATAGGGTCAATTGGCAGGTGGCGGTGGAGGTCGTTCGCCTGGATGGCGACCTCGGCGGAGACGCATTGCTCCTGGCTCGCTGGACCATCTATGAAAAAGGGGACAACAAGCTGCTCCTGACGAAAAAATCACGTTTTTCGCAATCTTCATCCGGGCCTGGATATGGCTCCCTGGCAGCAGCCTACAGCAGAATTGTCGAGGCCTTCAGCCGGGAGATGGCCGGCGCGATCCAGGACCTCTCCCTCCAGAGGGGCAACCCCTGAAGGTTCGGAGGTTCGGGGAAGGAAAAACCCTATGCCCTCACAGGCGCCTATCATTGCCAAAGACCTCACCATCGCATACGGCGATAAGATCATCCAGCGCGATCTCACCTTTACGGTGCAGAGCGGAGAAATCTTCGTGCTCATGGGGGGAAGCGGGTGCGGCAAGACCACGGTCATGCGTGCCTTGACCGGGCTGAAGGAGCCATCAAAAGGAGAGGTTTTCTTAGACGGCATCAGTTTCTGGGAATCTGAACAGGCAACGAGGGATCAGCTTGCGCGCAACATCGGAGTCGTATTTCAGGGGGGCGCCCTGTGGAGTTCCATGACCCTGGGTGAAAACGTGAGCCTCCCCCTATACGAATTTACGGACCTGCATTCCCGTGAAATCAGACAGCTTGTCTCGCTGAAGCTGTCCCTCGTGGGACTTACCGGATTCGAGGACTATTACCCGTCTCAAATCAGCGGGGGCATGCGGAAACGGGCCGGCGTGGCCCGGGCCCTGGCCTTGGACCCCAAGCTCCTTTTCTTTGACGAGCCTTCTGCCGGGCTCGACCCGGTCACCTCATCCCTCCTGGATGACCTCATTTTGGAGCTTCGGGACAGCCTCGGGGCCACAATGGTCCTGGTGACCCATGAACTCCCCAGCATCTTTTCCGTGGCCGACAACTGCATCTTCCTGGATGCGGAGACCCGCACCATGATTGCCGGCGGCGATCCCAAACGCCTCAAAATCGAATCCCAGGACCCCAAGGTCCAGGCCTTCCTGACCCGGGGCGGCAAAAACCGGACCGGGTAACGTGAAACGCGAGCGATTCCAACGCGGAACAGCTATCATCAAAAAAATGCCTCACAAGTCCAAAATCGTAACATCTCAAAAAGTTCGTGTACGTGTGAAAAAATGCGGAACATTTGTTTCCATGTGTGCTATGCCCACAATGCATGAGACTGCCAAACATACAGATGCCGAAGATTCCCGAAGACGCAAAATCCCCCTTCCTGGCGGAACTGATCGGAATTACGCGCCAATCTGTTACGATCCAACAACAGGCAGAGAGCCGTTAACATTATTCGGTTGTTGGGAACTGCGCTTTCAGTACGCTGATCATTGTGGGACTTAGCTGTTTGAACAGCTCCGCATTGTACGATGCGCAGTACGGAACTCCAGGCACCGACCCATAAATGATAGACAGATCCTTAGCGTTATCCTGTGGTCGAGATGGGTCCATGGTCTCAACCGGGATAACGCCATACGCCTTGTCAAGATTGGGATTATTCAGGTTTAAGTCAGTTTGGATTATTTGCTGTGTGGCAATTGAATAATAGCGCGATGTCGCGGCCGGCGTTCCTTCTCTAACCGCCGGATCAACGTTGGTTGTAACGATTGATACAGTATAGTCGCTGTTGAGGTAGATCTCGAAGGTGCGGAGCTGCTGAGGGTGATCCCTTAACGATGAGGTTTCAACCTGCCAGAAGCCCTTTTCAGGGGCGTTGGTACGGTCAGGCGAGACTAACGCCTTGACGGTATTCAAATGACGATGCCCGGCCATCCATAGGAGAAGATTCGGGGTGTCCTGAAGCGTCGCAACCAGGTCCCTCAAGGACACGGCATTCTGTTCCGTAGCATTCGCATCTTTGTGAGACTCCCACCATTCCGTCTCGGAACCGATACTTGCAACACAGATCGGTACGTGTGCCGCAATAATCATCAACTGATGGGCAGACTGACCGTCCAGGAGTTCCTTTTGAAGCCAGGCCCAGCGGTTGGCGTCAAGAAAACCATGTCCATGAATGTCGTGAGAACCATCGGTTTCTGATTGGGTATCGTCGAGCACGATAATCTTGAGCGGCACATTTGCCTTTGGCAAGAAGCTGTAACAGGCAAAACCGTTCGGTTGGGAGGGATCGACCAGATTAAAACCGTGACCGACCGGATCGGTTGACGTGTTGAAAAATTCCTCTATCCATTCCGTTCTCAAGAGTGAGCGACGATTGGGATCGGCGGCCACTTTTGGCGGAGCGCTGTACTTCTCGACAGCCCCCGCATGGATGATTTTGCCGGTAGGCGTTGAGCCATCAAGTACGCCCTGGTAATACTTTGGTGCGGTCTTCATGTTTTCCATATCAAACAAGGCCGGGAAGGTCTCGGGATCGAGATTCGGGACGAGGAAATCCGCTACCGCCCAGACAGTATCGCTGATGTATGAATTCCGAATACCAATGGACGGGTCGGCATCGACCGGGAACGAACCGACGTAGAAGTGATCGTGGTTCCCGATAACCTGATACCAGGGGATCGATTTGTCGAGTCCCGCGGCCTTGAACGGCCTCTGGTAGTCTATGGCGCCGGCGCCGAGATGAGCGCCGGAACTTGGGGTAATGACCTCGCCGTCAATGACGTCGATATACCACCTGAGTTCGTTGTACGACGTATTGTTGCAGGTGTCGCCAAGGGAGATGCCAAAATCAAAGGCCTTTTTCTTGTGAAGGGCGTTTATCGTCTGAATGGCAGCGTCGAGGACATGGGTTGTGCACATCATGACCGGCGAGTAAATGGAAGTGTTTGGCCCAGAGTATGTAGGGTCCTCTTGCTGAAGATAAATCAACTGGTTTGGCGCTTCCTTGTCGGTGATATGGATATCGGTTATGGCAAAGAAATTCGCGAATTGTTGAATCCTGGTAAGCGTCGCAGCGTCTGAGGGAAAACCATCCGGCATAAGATCATACCGCGGCTCTATCGGGAGCCTCTCCTCGCTGAACTGCCAATCACCGTAACCATATTTGCCGTACTCCTGAATCAGAGGAAGCTCACTCAGATAAAGTCCTGTTCCAGAGTTGGGACCGGCAGGTTGCGCCGGAACGGGAAATGACAGCACCCGACTGGTCGTGGCAACCACATGGGAATCAATCGGGTATTCGGCGATATGACTGCCGATCTGATTGCCGCCGCCACATCCTGTATTCAACGCCCCGAGATAGATACACGCGACGGTTCCAACGGAATATTTCACAAACTCCCGCCGGGTCAGACCACGGACAAGCCTTAGATCGTCGCCGGCACGGACCATTCTTAAGTCGTCGCTGGTCAGAATTTTATTGCCTTTTCTTGAATCGAAGTCAGCCATAGTATTCTCCTTATAATCGGCCATTTTCTTTATTCACCAACAGGGGAACTGCTGCATTTTCCGTGCCTGAGTGGGAGTCAAAATGGCCCGGCTGTTGCGGTCAGACGCCGGCCATCTGCATATGGGTATGCATTGGGGGCTGTGAAGGTGATCGCGAAGGTCGAAACCGGCTGGTTCGGGTGGAGATATCCCGCTGCCGGTTCATCCGGATATGGGGCGGACCTCTCAGGGGTCCTGCCTGCCAATCCAGAAAGAGATGTCTCTGGGGGACGGTTTCAGATCATGCCGGGGAAGTTGAAACAGAGGGCTGGAACGGGATACTGACCCCCCATAATTTGCCTGGGGGCGTCAAAAAATTGAATCCCGATGCGGCAATGGGATTTCACCTTATATTGTTCATCAATGAGCGGAATGCATTCAAACGCCTTCGCGTCCAACTGGCTCAGTTCCCAGTTCATCTGGAGATTCAGCCAGAATTGCGGCCTCCCGCCAAGGGCCTGGGAGAGCTTCATGGCCATATCCGGACTGATGCCGCGCCTCCCCCTGCATATCTCATGGATCGTTTCGGGCAACACCCCGATATGATTGGCAAGCGCGGTCTGGGTGAGTTCGATCTCCTCCAACTCGTCTCTCAACACCTCACCGGGATGCACGGGAGTCGTATGTCCCCTGTTCATTTTGGGTCTCCTTCAATGCTACTCGATGATCTCCCACGGATGTCTTTAGCGATATGGCTTGGAAGCATGCGGTCTTAATCCTTCGGGGACGCCCTGTACAGGGCTGAATAAAGGTAAGCGTGTCAGGGTTCAAAAGGATGAGGGTGTTCGGCACGCTTTTTAGATTCGGGCTGCAACTTCAGAAGTTGAATATGGCTTAATTGTGCGCAATTCATTTTCTTCAACGCATTTTGCATGGTAGAGATCCCAGCGAAGCTGTAGATTCATCCAAAACCCTTCTGACATACCGAAGAATTTAGCCAGACGCAGCGCCGTACTCGGCGTGATTCCACGACGCCCGTTGACGATTTCGTTAATCCGTTGATACGGAACATGAATTGCCCTGGATAAATCACGCTGAGATATTGACATTGGAATCAAAAATTCCTGCATCAACATTTCCCCCGGGTGGGTTGGCTCTCTGAATTTTGAAATCCTAACCATTATATCCTCCTAACCTATTGATGGTAATAGGTAATTAATCTCGTTAAACCACCAGCTCCGCTGGTGCGAACCTAATAGGCTTTGCCGGTCAGACGAGATATACCTCCTTCTTGAGGGTCCCTGCTTTTGGGGTAGTCTCAAGAAGGAGGTATTGATGG